>ERZ779850.30-NODE-30-length-160399-cov-12.574172_pt1 | contig 160399 bp, 135 predicted proteins | sample MGYA00511249_ERZ779850 | MGnify/ENA primary metagenome ERZ779850 (study PRJEB29588, sample SAMEA2162475) | human gut metagenome | biome: human gut; feature: human-associated habitat; material: faeces | place: Denmark | collected 2008/2010 ...
GCTATGTTCCTAATTTTCAGTGAAATATTTATTTGCTTATATCGAACTCACGTTAAATTATAATGTATTATCTTTCCTCTCACCGTCCGACAGGTCAGTTGCCGATGTACTGCGCAAGATGCCGGGAATAACTGTGTCCGATGCCGGACAGGTGTCCTATCAGGGTAAACCGATAAAGAATTTCTATATTGAGGGGCTCGACCTTATGAAAGGTCATTACGGTATCGCAACAAACAACCTTGATCCCAATAATATAGCAACCGTACAGGTGCTGGAAAACCATCAGGACATCAAGGCTCTTAAAGGACTCCGCCCTGAGGAGCAGGCCTCGATAAACCTTCGGCTGAAACAAGGGGTTAAGGGTGTGTTCAATCTTATAGCCACGCTCGGAGGCGGATATGGCGATGACGTTCAGTGGAACAATTCGGCCATTGCCACGTATTTCCGCCACAACAGCCAGTTTCTTGTAACCTATAAGGGTAACAATACCGGCGAAGACCTCTCGCAGGAACTTTATTCATTCGACAACGACTATTCCCGCACCAGCAACATATCGTCTATCACAATGCCGTCTGCGCCGGGTATAGACAAACGGTTCTACTATTTCAACCGCTCGCACAGCGCGACTTACAATAATGTTTACCGCATAGGCAAGTCCGGCGAGTTCGGCATTAACGCAGCCTATCTCAACGACCGCGACAACCGTAAAAGCTCTTCTTCAACCGCCAACACGTTGCCGGACGGTTCGCAGAACATAGTGGATGAACAGATGAGCGGCATAGCCCGTATGCAGAAAGCCTACGGCGACCTGACATACCTGAACAATTCGGAACAGAGTTATCTGAAAGAGCAGTTGAAGTTTGACTGGAGCGAGACCGATGCCGACAGCCGCATATTTGCCGATGACGAGGACATAAGACAGTTCGGCAACATCGACACCTACCGCCTGCTGAACAACTTTCACATGACGCAGAGCAAATCAGACAGCCGTGGATTCGAGGTATATTCGCTGGTGAATGTGGAAAAGCGGCCACACAGCCTTGACGTATCACCGAACCTGTTTCCCGAACTGTTCGCGGACAACATGCTCAGCCAGAGCGTGGACTATCGCAATATCTCCACCGAAAACAGATTCGCTTTCCTTTCGGCGTTCAAGTATCGCAACTTCTCCCTACATCCGACCGCGATTGTAAACTTTAATCATAATTCGCTGAAGAGCAGACTGGGCGATTCGCGCAACGACCTCAGTCTTGACTGTTTAGACGCGGGGATAGGTGCGGAGTTTGTTTACAGCATCCGTAAACTGCACGTCTCTCTGATGTTGCCGATGAAATACAAACGGTTCAGTCTCAATAACCATGGTGACAACATAGGGAGCGATAAAAACCGGTTTAGGGCGGAGCCTGATTTCAATCTCTCTTACAACATCAATACAAGCCACCGACTGTCGGTAAAGTCAGCGTTGAATTATATGACGCCTTCGATAGAAAACATGTATTCCAACTACATACTGACGTCTTACCGCTGTATCTCGGTTTATGACGCAGCCGGACTGTATGAAGGAACTACATTGTACAACAGTCTGTCATACAGCTTTAAAAATATTCTCTCAATGAGTTTTGCCGGCATTGACCTGAGCTGGCAACGGCAATCGCCCGAAGTGCTTTACGGTTCGTATTACGACGGTCTGGTGCAGCGCACCATCAGCCAGCAAACCTCTGAAACGGGTGATATGCTTTCGGCAAAGATCCATGCAAGTCAGGGTTTTGACTGGAAACGGCTTAAAATAGGAGCCTCGGTGTCATACACATACTATGACGGCCCCTTACTCGTGCAAAACCAGGTGGTGCGCTACATCAGCAATTCAATCGGGGCAAATGCAGACATAAGCGTCTCGCCATTCAAGTGGCTTGCCGCATCATGGGAGGGCAGCTACTATCAGACGGAAAGTAAACAGGATGGGTATGCCCCGACACCTTGGTTACGCACTGTGACCAACAAGGCCTCGCTCGACTTCACGATACCGGGCGGAGTAACGCTGAAGACATCAGTGTATCACTACTATAACAACTTCAACGAGGGTGACAAATCGTTTGTGCTGCTCAACGCCGAGGCCGGTTATTCTATCAAGCGTTTCAATTTCACGCTTGTATGCGACAATCTGCTGAACCGTAGAACGTATCTGTATTCAAGCAGGTCGGCACTCACCGAGTCGCGCTCAGTTTACGACATTCGTCCCCGAAGCGTGTTGCTTAAAATCAGATTCAGAGTATTTTAAAATCAACTAATATGAAAAAACTGATATTATTTTTCACAATGGTCATCGCTGTTTCCGCAAGGGCGCAGGTGCCATATGCGCAGTCATTGGAAAAAGGCACTGCCATTGACACGGCAAAGTATAAGGTGACCTATCAGCTCATGTATAAGAACCATCCTGCAGACAAGACGTATAATGAAGATACACGCATTGTCCTGATAGGAGGAAGTACGGTGAAGGACTACAGTGATGTTCTGTTGCACTTCGATTCGTTAAGGACTGAAAGTGATCGTAATGGTGACGGAACATACACTAACGCTTCCGGCAATCCATGGCCTATTGAACTGACTGAATATGTACGTAATAAAAAAGCAGACGTAAAATACCGTTTACCGCTCCAGATAGGAACACTTTGTTATTCTGATTCCATACCGTCTTTCGCATGGAATTATTCTACCGAACAAGGTGACACCATTTTGGGATACGAATGTCATAAGGCTACCGTCGCTTTTGCCGGCCGCACATATACGGCATGGTTCACAACTGAGATACCATTGCCGTACGGACCATACAAGTTTGGCGGACTGCCCGGGCTGATTCTCAGACTGCAAGATGCGGATAAGCAATACTCATGGGAGTGCATGGGCTTTGAACGTTCTGCTTCTCCCATCATGCAATACGAATATGACAACGAAAAGAAATGTTCACCGGACGAAGCCGGCAAGACTGTCGCCCGTTATTATAAATCTCCATATTCATTTCTCTCCGCCGGAATGGGAGGGGCAAGGATTATGGTCAGAGGCAAGGACGGTAAATTCCGTAGCTCGTCAGATTTAGAAGAACAATCAATTCCATATAAACCATTAGAACTAAAATGAAAATCTTATATACCATAGCTCTCGCTGTGTTGGCAGCCGGTTACGTAAATGCCCAACGGCCTATTGATGTCGTGCGACTTGACTACGTTGGACAACCTCTGCCCGAAAACAGCCGTGTTGACGAAATGAAGATTCTGGCCGACACGCTCTTTTTCGTATATGAAACCAATGATAGTTTCGGACAGCGTTTTCTCCGACGCGCGATAATTGACAGACAAAATCACCGGCTGATTTTCGGTTCTGAAATCGGAAAACGGGATGACGGACACTATGTCTTATATATGCCGTATCCGTTTGTAGGTGCTGACGGTAATATGCACGTTGTGAGTCAGGACGATGGAGGAATATATAATCTGGAGCATGACAGTGTTCTGGTAAGGACAAAGACCTACCTGTTTAATGCCAAGGTGCCTATGCCAATCTCGCAATATGCACAGGATGTGTTCTCAACCTCGCCAAATAAATATGTCTTTATCGGACGTGAGCCGAATGGCGGTTCGCAGTATGCATTGTCTGCCGATATGGATTCCGCAAAGATAGACACTGTACGTAAGATAAGCGTTTCTCCGGCGCTGACTGCCTGGATGCCCAATGCGGGTAAAATGGTGTATTCAGGCAAATACAACCGCATGGCTTTTGCTTATCGCCTGCATCCGATGGTTGAAATCTTCGATACTGACGGTGTATTGATTAAGTCGGTGAGAATGGGTAAGGACACCTTTAACCCCAAAACCTTGGACGAGGCCGACTTTGAGATGTTGAATATACAGCATACGGTAGATGTCGCATATTCTCAGAATTACATATATGCACTCGACTGGGCTTGTAAATATGGGGATGTTTCAACCACATCACCGACTATTTACAAAATTGATTGGGATGGCAACATTATAAATAAGCAGGTCAATAAATCCACTCCTTTATATAGTATTGCGGTTCTCGATGACCGGCATATTATCGGATGGACCGGAAAAAATTTTGTTATGCTCACGTTAGCACAATAGCACATATTCCGTATATGCCAATAAAAACAAATGGTGCACTTCATAACAAGTGCACCATTTGTTTTTGCGATATTACATTAATATGTATCAGTGTGATTTTTTTAATCGATGAAGTATGCCCATATAGCAAATATTGTAAGACATATGGCAGCAATACACATAAGGAAAAATAATATCTTTACAATGATATGCTGTCGGTGTATTATTCTCAGTCTTTTTTGTTTAAGCTCTTCGGCATCTCCTACGTGTTTGTTAGAATGATGTTTTGTCATATCTTATTATTTCAGTGTTCATAAATACTGCATGCCGCTTTATGACGGCATGCAGAGTTTCATTTTTGTTTATATGTATGTGTTTTTCTGTCCTGTATGTTTTTACATGAATGCGACAGTCAGTCCTGCCATCACGATGCTTACCATAGACATGAGTTTTATGAGTATATTGAGCGACGGACCGCTTGTGTCCTTGAACGGATCGCCGACGGTATCGCCTACGATAGTCGCCTTGTGACACGGGCTGCCCTTGCCTCCGAAGTTGCCTTCCTCAACCATCTTTTTTGCATTGTCCCATGCGCCACCGGCGTTTGCCATGAATATGGCCAGTGTAAAACCTGTGGCAAGACTGCCGGCGAGCAGTCCGAGAACTCCTGCCACACCGAGCACTACGCCCACGACGACAGGTATCAGAATGGCAAGAACGGCCGGAAGAACCATCTCGCGCTGTGCTCCGCGTGTGCTTATTTCCACGCATCGTCCGTAGTCGGGCAGGGCAGTGCCTTGCAGTATGCCCTTTATCTCGCGGAACTGACGGCGCACTTCCTCAACCATAGAGGCTGCGGCACGGCTCACCGCACCCATTGTCAGGCCACAGAAAAGAAATGCCGCCATTGAGCCGATGAAGCAACCCACAATCACTTTAGGATTGATGAGGTTGACACTGAAGAAGTCCATGAAGTCGGTTATGCCAGCGTTGGCAGGGTTGAAAACCTCTCCGGCAGCGTCCAAGAACCGTTGTCCGCCTTCAGCCGCACGTACCATGGCAATCTTTATCTCCTCAACATACGAGGCGAGCAGTGCAAGGGCAGTGAGTGCTGCCGAACCTATGGCAAATCCCTTGCCTGTGGCAGCTGTCGTGTTGCCGAGTGCATCGAGCGCGTCGGTGCGGTGTCTTATTTCTTCGCCCAGTCCGCTCATCTCCGCGTTGCCGCCGGCATTGTCGGCGATTGGGCCGTAAGCGTCCGTTGCCAGGGTGATGCCGAGTGTTGACAACATACCTACTGAAGCGATACCTATGCCGTAGAGACCTTTGCTCACTGATGCGGTGCTCATGGTCATGTCGAATCCGTTGGCACAGAGATAGCTCAGAAGTATAGCCACAGATATGGCAATCACGGGTATGAGTGTGGAAATCATTCCTGTGCCTATACCTTTTATTATGACCGTTGCCGAACCTGTTGCCGATGCCTCGGCTATTTTCTGAGTCGGCTTGTAGCTGTGCGATGTGTAATATTCAGTGGCTTGTCCTATCACGACTCCGGCTACAAGACCGCTTATCACAGAGAATGACAGTCCGAGCCAATTATCTATTCGGAGCAGGTAAAGTATGACGAACGTTGCTACGGCCGTAAGTCCTGCGCTGAGGTTTGTTCCAGTGCCGAGCGAATGGAGCAGGTCTTTCATTGTCGCACCCTCCTTTGTCTTTACGGCGAGAATGCCGAGCAGTGAGAGGAAGATGCCCACGGTGGCAATCAGCATAGGTGCGATGACAGCCTTGAGCTGCATGTCGCCGCTCATGGCAAAGGCCGTCGCGCCGAGTGCGGCTGTCGAGAGTATTGAACCGCAATAGCTCTCATAAAGGTCGGCACCCATTCCGGCAACATCGCCCACATTGTCGCCCACGTTGTCGGCAATCGTTGCCGGATTGCGTGGGTCGTCTTCAGGAATGTCTGCCTCAACCTTGCCCACAAGGTCGGCACCCACGTCTGCCGCCTTGGTATAGATGCCTCCGCCCACACGTGCGAACAGTGCCTGAGTAGAGGCACCCATTCCGAAGGTGAGCATTGTGGTAGTTATTGTTACCAGAGCCATCTGCTCGCCGTCGTACACTGCACTGAGAATGACAAACCAAAGGGCTATGTCGAGCAGACCGAGACCGACAACCACCAGTCCCATCACGGCGCCGCTGCGGAACGCTATTTTCAGACCGCTGTCGAGTCCGCGGCGTGCGGCGTTCGCCGTACGTGTCGAAGCGTATGTGGCGGTTTTCATTCCGAGAAATCCGGCCAGTCCGGAGAAGAAACCTCCGGTGAGAAATGCAAAAGGCACCCACGGGTTCTGCACCTTCATGACATAGGCCATGAAGGCGAACAGGGCAGCAAGAATAATGAATACGATGGTCACTATCTTGTACTGCTGTTTCAGATAGGCCATGGCGCCCTTCCTTACATGTCCGGCTATCTCACGCATCCTTTCCGTTCCTTCATCTTCCTTCATCATGCTTCTGAAGAAGAACCATGCTGCAGCCAGAGCCGTTATGCTGGCCACGGGAACGAGCCAAAATACAGATGGAATGTTACTCATATAGTTTCAGTTAAAGGTTTAGGCAAATTAAATCGAGGTCAGAATCTCACATCTACCTCTACGTCCACCATGTTGTAGTCGGACTTTTTCAGTGAGCGGTCGTTCACGAAAGCATATTCGGCGCTCAGTCTGAAATTCTTGTGGAAGTCATAGTTGAATCCCACTTCGTATTGTGTTTTGGACGTACTCCATTCCGCTCTCGGGCGGTACATGTCGTAGCGTGCCTTCAGATAGAATTTTTTCTTAACCACCGGAGCAATGACAAGCGCATACAGACCGTCGGCCTTGTCGCCCGCCGCGGTGTTGATGGTGCAGTCGGTGGCGTCGTCAACGTCCTGATATGTTGTCTTGAATCCGTAGCCCTGGCTGTGAACATACTCCGAACGCAGAGTCCAGTCGTTGGCGGCATACTCTACACTCACGGCATAGCGGTTGCGGTCGAGTGTCCTCACGCCTTTTTTATCAACCACGTTTCCTTCCGGAGTGGTGGTCTGCCATGTGCCTTTGCGCGAGTAGGTTCCTGTCCATCCGAACGCACCTATTCTGAGTCCGCTTATCGGCATAACCCAAAGACCTCCGATGACATCCTTCTGCTGGTCAACGTCTTTCACGTTTATGCCCTGTCCGTTGAACACACCTATCTGATAGTGGATCAGATTCCGGCCTGCGGCATTCTTGAGGAAGTCACCTTGTATCTGCAGACCTATGTCGCGTCCGTTGCTGGAATGTTCGCCCACACGGTCGGAGAATCCCACCAGCTTATTGATGTTCTGCGAATAGCTCATGAATCCCTGGTCAATCGGGTTCATCGGGTTCTCAAACGTGAACGGTCTCTTGTATTGTCCTATCTTAACCTTGAAGAATGGGAATTTCTGCCATTCGGCGAAAGCATCTACCACTCGTGGCGAGCTGCCCAGCGTAGAAGTGTTGCCGTTGAACTGTATCTGTGTTTTCCAGTAAAAGTCTTTCAGTATTCGTCCTTCGAGCGACAGACGTGCCATTCGTACATCGAATGAGTTGCTTTCAGCACCTTCCAGACCGCTGTACTGATATTGCGTCATGATGTATCCGCTGAACTTTATGTCGCTGAATACGGTCATTTTCTTTTCTGCCTTTTGTGCGTTGATGTTCATTGCTGTGAGTATGAGCATAGCGCTTATCACTGCTTTTTTGTTCATCATTTCAGTATTATTCAGTATTATATAGTTATTAGTAATTGATTTATAATCGTATTAGGTTATCGCTCATCACAAATTTAAGTAAAATATGTGATGGCGATACACCTATTACGTTCTTTTTTTATCTTTTTTATATTTTTTGTTATGTGTGTTAGGCTCTTTTCTTGAGCAGGACCACATTCTCCACATGCGGAGTATGCGGGAACATGTCAACCGGCTGCACTTCCTCTACGGCATACTCGGTGTCAAGCAGTGCAAGGTCACGTGCCTGTGTGGCTGGGTTGCAGCTCACATAGACTATGCGTTGAGGCTGCGCGCGGAGTATTGTGTCTATCACGTCGCCGTGCATTCCTGCGCGTGGCGGGTCGGTGATTATCACGTCGGGACGTCCGTGGCTTGCTATGAATTCGTCGGTAAGGATGTCCTTCATGTCGCCGGCGTAGAACAGAGTGTTCTCAATTCCGTTGATAGAAGAGTTCACCTTGGCGTCCTCGATTGCCTCCGGAACATATTCGATGCCTATCACTTTGCGTGCGCTGCGTGCCACGAAGTTGGCTATGGTGCCCGTTCCTGTGTAGAGGTCGTACACCAGTTCGTTGCCCGTAAGACCTGCAAACTCGCGTGCCACCGAATAAAGATGGTATGCCTGTTCGGTGTTGGTCTGGTAGAAACTCTTGGGGCCGACCTTGAACTTCAGACCTTCCATTGTCTCGAAAATATGGTCGTTGCCCTTGAATACGCTTACTTCCAGGTCGCCGAATGTGTCGTTGCACTTCTGGTTGTTCACGTAGAGCAGCGATGTTATCTGCGGGAACTTTTCGGCGATGTGTTCCAACAGCCCTTTTGCGCGCTGCTCGTCGCCTTCCTCGTCGTAGTGGAACTGTATGATGACCATCCACTCGCCGGTGTTCGAGTTGCGTATCACGATGTCGCGCAACAGACCGTGCTGGGCACGTAGGTCGAAGAAAGTCATGCCCGTTGACAGCGCATAGTCGCGTATCTCGTTGCGTATGCTGTTGTGCAGATCGTCCATGAGCATACACTTCTCTATGGGGAGTATCTTGTCGAATGCGCCGGTAATATGGAATCCTATGGCGTTCATCTCTGTGTTCTCGAAGCTCTCGCCCGAGGCTATCTGCTCTTTTGTGAGCCACTTCTTGTTGGAACATCCGAACTCGAGCTTGTTTCTGTACTCGCTTGTCTTCACCGATCCCATTATCGGTCTGAACTCCGGCAGCTCCACTTTTCCTATTCTTGTGAGCTGGTCGTACACCTGTTTCTGCTTGGCTTTCAGCTGTTCCTCGTAGGGGAGCATCTGCCATTTGCATCCGCCGCACACTCCGAAGTGGCGACACATGGGTTCAGTGCGCAGTTCGCTGTATTTTATGAATCTTATCACTTCAGCCTCGCAGTAGTGATGTTTCTTGCGTCTCACCTGCAGATCGACAACATCGCCAGGTACGGCAAAGGGCACAAACACCACCATGTCGTTTATTCTCGCCAGCGACTTGCCTTCAGCAGCGATGTCGGTGATCGTAATATTCTCGAGCACCGGCAGCGGTTTCTTTTTTCTTGTCATTTCTTTCTTTTTTGCGTGTTTTTTTCCGTTCAGGCTTATACGGACAATTTGCAAAGGTAATATTTTCTGTCGATATGACACCATAACGTACCATATAAACGAACAGTTTGTAGTAATATGGACACTTTTTTGCATATGTTAGGACATTTACGGCTGTTTAGTTAGCATGCCACTTATGAATTGTAAGAAAATCGGTTTTTTACTTTTGGTAATTATTACGATGTGTTTATTTCGGTTAGTGCAACGGTGATTAAGTGTTTCGAAATTTGTTAGGCTTTCTGTTTCGGTATAATTTACTGAGAAAAGATGAAAATGTAAATCTATTGTAAGACTTTGATAATCAGTGTGTTATTATTGCTGATACTGATGAATACGACTCCGTCGTGTCTCTTTTCGTTGTCAATGATGTTGCGATTCAGGCTTTTCTATGGTCCGGAACAGCTTGTATCACGCCTCGAAAAAGGCTGTTCGATGGTGTTGTACTGTCGATTCCGAGGTATCATACAGGAATTACTGCGTAATCGAAAAAATAGAGGGGCTTTCAAACGATGCTTTTACGCGTCGCAAATTTCTATTTTGCAACGCGTAGAAATGTTGATTTCAGGTTCGTTTTACTGTAAGTGCTGGTGATTTACAGCCCGTCGCTATCATGCGTAACTGTGCATGCCGCCCAGGACATAGTTTACTCCGAAGTATGTCATGATGATGCACAGGAATGCAGACGTCATGAACATATGGTAGTGCATTGGTTTACGTAGCCACGGCAGACTGTCGCTGTGTACGGCTATGGCATAGACCATAAATGTTATGAGTGCCCATACCTCCTTTGGATCCCAGCTCCAGTAGCGTCCCCACGATATGCCTGCCCATACTGCTCCTGTGAATATGCCGATGGCAAGTGCGGCCAGTGCCGGATATAGAAACAGCCGGGAGAGAAGTTGCAGCATGCTTGTCTGCTGTTGTGCATTGCGTCGTGTCAGGTGCAAGGTGATGGCTGTGACACCGCATACAAATGTGAGTGCAAGCATGGCGAAGCCGGTCATGATAACGGAGACGTGTATGCAGAGCAATGGTGAGTTGAGCACCGGCATTATGTGTGTTATCTGTGGGTCCATACTGTTGATGTGACTTACGAGTAGAAAGAAGCCTGACGTAAGCATTCCGCAGGGTAGGAGGAATGGAATTAGGCGGCAGAACATCAGACTGAGAAGCATCACCAGCCATGCGGCAAGAAGCATTGTCTCGTAGCCATCGGACATGGGTACGGTGCCACTTATTATCCATCGCAGCGCAAGGCATGTAGAGAGTGCAAGAAACGATAATGTCATGGCGGCGGCAGTCAGAATGTTCCTTACTCTGTATGTGCGGATTTGGCCGGCTTGTTTTGGAAAATTGCGGCAAAGACTGCGTATGGCGAGAATCATTGTCGCGAATCCAATGCTGAGGTTGAAGATAAAAAGTATCGTGGCAAACGGCACTCTGTTGTATATCGTCTCAGCCTTTATCCGGACAGGTGATGGCAATGATGCGCCTCCGTTCTTCTGTTGGAAACGCGCCATCTTTGTAATGATGTCGTTCATCTGTGTGTATTCGCTCGCCAGAGCATGAGTGTAGAGCAATGAAAAGACGTTCTGTATGTAGAGCTGTTGATTGTTGGGTGTTGTCTCGGGTAGGTTTGATACGGGTGAGTGCCATATTACGGACTTTCCGTCGTGTAGAGGAAAAATCTTCAGAAGCGTACCGCGCCGCAGATTCATTATCAGTTGCAGCTTCTCGTCTATGTCGGCTGCTTGGCGGTGGAACTTGTCGTTCTGTCCTCTGTAATACTCCTGCACATAAGGTCCGATGATGTATCCGCCCATATCGTGGTTGAAAAAATGATTCAACGACAGGTGTTCCGGCAGTGCGAGTGCGTCTTTCAGCGGTCCGCTCTTTATTTTTATGAAAGGCTCATCGCTCCATTCAGTGCCCCAGAATATCCATCCCGTCACCACCTGTTCGGGTGTTAATCCCTTGTATGATGCCTTGCCGTAAATCTTCTTGGTGAAGTCGGTGGCGAAAGTGTTGAACGGACAGATGCGGTCGTTATGAAGGATGAGTAGTCGTCCGAAGTCTTCTGCCACATCCTTGGGTAATGCGTGTGGCGAGGCGGATGATGGGAGGGCATTACAGAATAAGAGCATTGCTGCTATAAGAGACTTTCTTAGAGATAACAGTCTTAAAATCCGTCGGTATGGACCTTTCGGGTCGGCAAGCATCCAAATAAAAGAAAGAAACAGAAGGGCGTAGCCTGTGTAGCTCACGGCTATGCCGTAAGGATCGCGGCTTAAGGACAGGCGGCTGCCAAGCATGTCGTTGTCGTAGCCCGACTGGCAGAACCTTGTATGACCGTAGTTGAAAATATTGTTCATCGACACTATTGCTTTGGTTTTGTGGTCGCTGGTCTTGTCTATGATGGTGAAATGGGTGAGATAGTCGGCTACGGCTTCAGTGCCTTCATGATATTTTATCTGGAATGAATCAAGTCTCACACTGAATGGCAGCGCGGTTTCCATGGTCTTACCCGGTTGTATAAGCCTGCTGTAACTGTCGGTTGTAACGCCCTGCCGCAGATGCAACATGCCTTCGTCGGATGAAAGATGCGTGAGTAATGCTCCGACAAGTATCACGACAAACGAGAAGTGCAACATAAGCAAGGATGGTCTGCGTAACTTTCTGCGCACAATCCATGCAATGGCCAGTATCGTCAGTGCAATCCACGAGAGTGAGAACCACCACGAGCCGTAGATATGTCGTGATACGAAGGTGCTGCCATGAAAGTTTTCTATGATGGTGGCAGTGGCCATTGTCATTATTATAAATATGTATAATATTGTTGTTGATTTTTTCATTTCATTTGTATTTAGCTGTCGCAGGTGCCATTGTTTTCATTTCTTCTTATAGCGGCACTCCTCTTTGCCGTAATGCAAGAAGAGTGCCGCTGAGTATGTTTTTGTGTATCTGTTGATGTCAGATGGAACGCAGGAATTTCACCACAGCGTCGCGGTCGGCTTTGCTGAGGTTGTAGAATTTTTCGGCAGATGCGTATGCGTGGCTCTTTTTGCTGTAAGCGTGCCACATTATGGCCTCTATCTCGTTGCGTGCGCGGCAGTCGTGCAGGCGGTCTTCGGCTCCGGTGTTTAGCAAAGAAAGACCTCTGCCCCAAAGCGGAGTAGTGCGGCACCACGAGTTGTGTATGTCGTTCTTCATGTAGAGTTTGTGCTGTACGAAGTCGGAGTAAGGATAAATCTTCTGGTTTGGATATTTCGGGAGCGGACGGTCTTTTATAACGTCGGGTGTCCAGTAGTTGTCGTCGCCGGTTGTCCATGACGGTCTGTGGCACGATGCGCAGCCTATCTCCATGAACACTTCTTTGCCGCGCTGCACATCCTTGTCGTTCAGATTGCGTGCACGCGGTATGGCAAGTCCGCGATGCCACACCATAAATGCATAGAAATTGTCTGTGCTCATTTCCGGAGTGAAGTTGTGCCAACGGTTGTCAAACTGATTGGTTGTAGGTGACAGCAGGTTTTTCACGGCGTCGGCTATGCCACTGTCTGTGCCGTCAGCATAGTAAGGCGATGTCGGGTCGGCTTTGATGGCATTTATCACATCTGTGTTCATCGACATCGCGTCGGCCCATGCCTGTGTGGTATAGAGCTTCGGACGGTCAGGGCGTGATACGTTCGGAATGTTCCACATGGCGTTAGCGCCGGCGCCGTCCTGAAGGCTTGCACGTGTCAGGGCATAGGTGTAACGCTTTATCATTCCGCTTACGGGCGTGCCATCGGCCAGTGCTCCGGGGCTTGTCCAGTTGGTGTAGTAGGCAGACTGGGCCCAGTCATCGGTAGAAAGATCCCACATAGCGCTGTTTATGTATTCGTCGGCATTCATTCCGGTCTGCCCGGCCATCATCCGTGCGTATTCGGCCTGTTTGCGGTATTGTTCTTTAAGGGCCGATTCAGGTATGGCGTCGATGAGGCCGGTGCCTATTATTCCGATGGTGGATTCTACACGTACCGCGATGTTCTCCGGTTGCGGATAAGTGTTGAAGGCGCTTTGCGGGATTTTTATCTCGGGATAGATAAGCTCGTATTTCTCGCCGTCAGGGAACTGCATAGGCAGTCCGCTTTCCATGGCTGTCACCTGATGCCATTTCATGTCGATCTGGTTCTCGTCTACCGGCGGCAGGAATGGCGATACGGCCTGCGTCTGTGGCATACCTGTCACTTCGCTTATGTAAGGCCCGTCGTTGCTGTTGTCGCCGTCAACGGGATTATATATCACGAGCAGATAGCCGTTGCCATAGTTAGCGGCTTTGTATGTGTCCTGCCGCTTACCATGGCCGTAGCCGGGGTGGCAGTCGATACAGGATGTGCGCACGGATGCAGGACCGAGACCATTGAATGGTGGTGTTGTTAATGTGACATTGCGCTCGAAAAACATTTCGCCGAGGTTGAAGTAGTCAATCAGTCCTTGATTATTTACTGCCGGAGTCTCATCCTCGTAGCACCCGGCCTGTATGTTCTCCGTGGTGCCAAGTCTTCCACCAGGATACCATTCGTCTTCTGTGAAATTGCCGACGGCTTTTCCTATATAGTTATAGTCATCGCTCTGCCAGACATCGCTGAGGTCTTGTGTGTCGTCGGTACAGGATATAGCCGACAGACATGTGCATACGGTCAGGAGGCAGAAAAGTGTTTTTGTCGAATTTTTCATAGTCGGTGAAATTTGAATTTGTACGTTTGCATATTGTCTGAACCCATACCCGGTCAGTTATCATGCTGGGTATGGGAAATGAAAAATGTTGTTACTATATCAGTTTGCTATAATCCAGTCTTTAGCCTCGTTGAGAGCGGTATTCAGACTGTTTATGGCGGTCATTGCGTTCTCGACATTGTCGAGTTCTTGCTGTGTTCCACTGCCGGCTATGAGTACGAACGGACGGCCCTGCAGACAAACATCGAGTGCTGCGAACGATGCGTCGAGTGCGGACTTGATTCCTGTTGCAAGTTCAGGTTTGTATTTGGTGAGATAAGCCATAATGGAATTTCCGTTGTATGTAGAGCCATCGATGTTGCCGTAAAGAGCATTCTTTATGCTGACAATGTTGTCGTAGAAATCGGTGAATGACTTGTAGCTGTATGGAGACTCTATGTAGTTGGGATCGTCGGCTTCGGTTCCGGTATTGGCCTGTCCGGTGGCACAACGCCATACCTGACCCATTTTCTGGTCGGACACTTCCTGTGCGATGTTCATACAGCCGGAGTCGATGATGGTTGCCAGCACATTGCGCCAGGATGTGTAAGGACTGTCGCTGCCCGGATTGAGTAGTGCTTGTCCGGTGTAAGTGCCTTGTGTGGTGAGAGTGAAACCGCGCTCCTGGCAGCGTGCTATACGGTCAGAAGGTGCGCTTTCGCCTTTCCAACCAACTTCGAGCCAGTAGCAGTGATCGCGCAGGTCACCGGCCACGGCAAGTGCAAAGTCGAGCTCCAACTTGCCGTCAACACCTGAACCGACAAACTCTGAGGCTGTTTCCTCGCCGTTGAAGTCGCTTACAGTACGTGGGTTGCCGTTTCTGAAAAGTATGAACTCCAATCCATGGAAACCGAGCCATGAGTCTTCGTTGTTGTTATTGCTCACCTGTTCGATGGCATCATTGATGTCATATCCAGAAGCAAAGATTGTATTTTTGTTGTTTTTCAGGAATGTAGCGAGACCGTCACGGCTCAGTGGCCATGTGTCGATGTGCGGATCGATGCCATGGACATCAGCCGGACCATAGAGCCATGCCTCGCTTTTTTCCCACCAAGCACGAGCTTCAAGGAATGTGTTGCAGACATCGTCTATCTGATCTTGTGTAAGGTTGCCAGCAGATAGGTTCGACTTCATCGTCTCGATTTTTCCGTATAGTGACTCTGTGGCATCGGCAAGTTTCCCGTAGGTATAATATACCACATCGTTGACGTAGGTTGTCGTGAGATCTTTCATTTCCTCCTGTTTCTTGAGCTCAGTCTCAGCATGACTCTCGTTATCATCATCATCGCTACATGATGAGAAACCTGCTGTTGTGGCCAAACATAGGGCCACGTAATAGAAAAGTTTTTTCATTCTGTTTGTTTTTATTAATGAGTTTATTTAGTTAAAGAAAAAATCCCTGATATGCGATACCTATAGACACTGATGGTTCGTCGTTGTAGTGCAGACCGGCGGTTGTGGTCTTGTTGAAGTATCGTTTTGAATATTCGGCCTTGACGGCAATCTCAGGTACGGGATGGTAGTTTACTCCGACGGTAAAGCGATTTTTCGCGGTGTAGTTGAATGCGTGTGATTGTGATGCGGCAGGAATGTAAGAGTCGTAGTATTCGTAACGCGAGAACAGATAGAGTTTCTGGTTGTCGTTTCTCAATCGTAGTATTTGTGAGAAAATGTCGTAGCCGGCTTCGATGCCGACTGCTAAGGCGTTCTTGCCTACCTCAGACTTGTTGACCGGTGAGCTGCCTCCGCCGCTGTTAGCCTTGATGCTGCTTATTTTGGCTGCGTCGCGCAGATAGCCATAGTCAGCGCTGCCGCGGACAATCCAGTTATATCTGTTGAATGTGAAGTCTATTGCGCCGATAAAAACATCACCTTTCACTTTCTGATTGACTTGGCCTTCATTTTCCATGTCGTGTGGAAAGGTGTTGTGCATCGAACGTCCGTAGTAACCGCTAAAGCCTATACGCAGACCTGGAACAGTGTAGTTGTCGAGTCGGGCGGCGAATCCGTATTTGTTGGATACCTTGAACTCGAAAGGCGATCCGGCACCGCCCTGGATCCAGTTGTCGCGGCTGAACAGCATGGCATCGAGGCCGGCGATGACTTGGAGCTCGTAACGGAAGTCGCCGGCACGTCCCCAAAAGCTGATACCGGTATCATGCCATGTACATGGAAGGATGGTTGACTCGCCTTCGGGACGATAGACGGTGAAGAAGTTGAGCGGTTCGTGGTAGGCATTTGTCAGACCGACTGGGACAACAAAATGACCAAGACGGATGTTGGCCCAGGGGGCGAACGATTTCTGTATCCAGAATTGCTCGAGTTCGACCTCGCCTCCTTTTTCTGTCTCTTGTTCCCATTCGCCACCTTCTTCCCATTCTTTTTCAGATGCGCCACCTGTGCCACCATGTTCAAATTCAATCTCGCTTGACATTGTCCAGCCTTTGCCAAAATTGTAACTTATGTATATCACGGCATGCGGAATGTCGAAACGACCGTGGCTTGGATCATTCTTGTAGTCTTGAGGACTGCGGTAACGGTAGATGTTGTCGCTGAAAAAATTGCGGGTGAGCGCCACTTCTCCGTATCCGCCGATACTCAGACGGTTTCCGGATACGTGCTGTTGTACACTGTCGGACGTAACTGTCTGTGCTTCGATGATGGATGGACATATCGAAAATACCAGCAATACAGTCGCGGAAAGGATAATGTTTTTTCTCATATTTTTTAGATTGGTTTGTTTTTTTTTTATGATTGCAAAGTTATTTCTATCGCATTATCCGCACAATACTTAAATTTGAGTAAAATGACAGTAACAATAAGTCGGTATTCCATTGAGGCTGAAGGGGCTGTGAGAAGGTTGTACGTGTATAAAATACCTATAAATAATTATTGTGGGTGTCATAAGTTTTTTGTTATTTTGCGGTTATAAATATGTATGATAATGTGTGATGAGAAGTTTTAAGATGTATGAGGCAAGCGACAAGATGATATCCTTGATAAAGGATAATTACAATCTGTTGCAGTGTCTCGGTAGTTTCGGAATAAGCCTGGGGTTCGGCGATAAGACAGTGAGTGAGGTATGCAGTGAACAGAATGTGGATACGTTTACGTTCATGGCTGTAGTGAACTTCACAATCAATGGTTATCTGAATGCCGACGACATAAGCAAGCTATCAGTACCGACTTTGCTTCAATATCTTAAGGCAAGCCATGAGTATTTTCTCGGTTTCCAGTTGCCTTTTATACGTCGTGAACTTGTTGGTGCATTGGATGAAGGCGACAATCTTGCCGGACTGATAATGAAACTTTATGACGAATATGCACACGCCATAACATCACATATGAGATATGAGGAGAAGAATGTCTTTCCTTATGTTGAGGCTTTGCTCGACGGTAGGCCTACGGGCAGTTACGACATCGACACTTATTCTAAGCATCATGGACAGGAAAGCGACAGACTCAGGGAGCTTAAGAGTATCATAATAAAATACCTGCCAGGCGACGGACTGCATAACAATCAGCTTTCGGCAACATTGTATGATATATATAATAATGAGGAATGGTTGTCGTTGCATGCCGAGGTGGAGGACAAGATATTTATACCCGCCATAAGGATCCTTGAGCATAAGTCGCGTCAGAGTGGAGTCAGCCAAAACATCTCGAGCATGATAGGTAAGAAGAGTGATGGTGGCGAAATGTTGGGTGAACGTGAGAAGGAAGTCATTGTAAGTCTTGTGCAGGGTATGTCGAACAAGGAAATTGCCGAACATCTGTGTATATCTATAAATACGGTGATTACGCATAGAAGGAACATTGCACGTAAGTTGCAGATACACAGCGTGGCAGGTCTTACCATATACGCAATAGTGAACAATCTTGTGGATATTTCTACCGTAAGACTGTAAAAAATTTTTGCTTTTTTATTGAAAAAAACAATTATGCAATGATGTGGTATTATATAATTTTGTCTATCTTTGCACCTGTTTTTAATGAATAAAATGTGTAACTATCATTACGGATAATTTTTAAAAGTTATCCGTTTTGGAAAACTTTTTCAAAAGTAATATGGAAAAAGTTGTCCGTAATGGTAAAGAAGAATGACTAAAGGTATGAAAGAATTTACAATCATGAAAAGAGATGGTTCTCGCGAACGCTTCTCTCTTGACAAAATCATGAACGCAATAATAAAGGCGTTCAATTCGGTGAATGAAGAAATGGACTTGTGTTCGTTATCTAAAATCCTAAGCCACCTGGATATGCATGATGGCATAAAGGTGGAGGATATCCAGAATCAGGTGGAGATGGCATTAATGCAGGAAGGATATTATAAGGTTGCAAAATCGTTCATGCTTTACAGACAAAGACATACGGAGGACCGTGAGACAATGGAAAAGCTCAAGTTCCTTACGGAGTATTGCAATGCCTCGAATGCCGCAACAGGATCCAAGTATGACGCAAATGCAAATGTTGAGCATAAGAATATCGCCACCCTCATAGGTGAGCTGCCGAAGTCCGGCTTCATACGTCTGAACAGACGACTGCTTACAGACAGAATAAAGAAAATGTATGGCAAGGAAGTTGCCGACGAATACATTGATAAGCTGACGCATCATTTCATATATAAGAATGATGAGACGAGTCTTGCAAACTATTGTGCTTCTATAACCATGTATCCGTGGCTGATCGGTGGCACCATGTCGATAGGTGGAAATTCTACTGCGCCGACAAATCTGAAATCGTTCTGTGGAGGTTTTGTGAATATGGTGTTTATGGTTTCAAGTATGCTCAGCGGTGCGTGCGCGACTCCGGAATTTCTGATGTATCTTAACTATTTCATAGGTCTGGAATACGGTAAGGACTACTGGAAGGTACCCGACAAGGTTGTGGATCTGTCGCTGAAGCAGCGCACGATAGACAAGATGATAACAGACTGTTTCGAGCAGATTGTGTATTCAATCAACCAACCGACAGGAGCGCGCAACTATCAGGCTGTGTTCTGGAACGTGGCTTATTATGACAAACCATACTTCGAGAGCCTTTTCGGTGAATTCCGCTTCCCTGACGGATCTAAGCCGGATTGGGACGGACTTTCATGGTTGCAGAAAAGATTCATGAAATGGTTTAACAAGGAACGTACGAAAACAATACTTACATTCCCTGTGGAGACAATGGCGCTGCTGACAAAGGACGGTGATGCTGTTGACAAGGAGTGGGCCGATTTCACTGCTGAAATGTATTCGGAAGGCCATTCGTTCTTTACATATATGAGTGATAATGCCGACTCGCTCAGTTCTTGTTGCCGTCTGCGTAATGAGATACAGGACAACGGATTCAGTTATACTCTTGGAGCAGGAGGTGTCTCGACTGGTTCGAAGAGTGTGCTTACGATAAATCTGAACCGTTGCATACAATATGCTGTCAACAATAAGATGGATTATAAGGAGTTCCTGGCAGAGGTAGTGGATCTGTGTCATAAGGTTCAGCTTGCTTATAATGAAAATCTGAAAGAGTTGCAGAAGCATAAGATGTTGCCTCTCTTCGATGCGGGATACATAAACATGAGCCGTCAGTATCTTACTATCGGTGTGAACGGTCTGGTGGAAGCCGCTGAGTTCCTCGGGCTGAAGATAAACGACAATCCTGACTATCTGCATTTCGTGCAGTCGGTTCTCGGTATTGTGGAGGACTATAACAAGAAATACCGCACTAAAGAAGTGATGTTCAACTGTGAGATGATACCTGCTGAGAATGTAGGAGTGAAGCATGCGAAGTGGGATAGGGAAGACGGATATTTTGTCCCGCGCGATTGTTATAACAGTTATTTCTATGTTGTGGAAGACGACAGCCTGAATATAATGGATAAGTTTAAGCTGCACGGCGCGCCATACATTGAGCATCTGACCGGTGGCTCGGCTCTGCACATGAATCTGGACGAGCACTTGTCGAAACCTCAATACCGTCATCTGCTGAAGGTTGCCGCTGTCGAGGGCTGCAATTATTTCACGTTCAATATTCCGAACACGGTATGTAATGACTGCGGACACATAGACAAACGCTATCTGAAGGAATGTCCTCACTGCCACAGCAAGAACATAGATTACGTCACACGTATCATCGGCTATCTGAAACGCGTGAGCAATTTCTCGCAGGCACGTCAGCAGGAGGCGGCCCGCAGATATTATGCTGATAAGACGAAGATGGTTGAGGCTTGAGTCGATAAATAAGTATTGCATATATATGTTGAAATATATCAATTACGGAATAGTCTTTCAGGAAATCCCGGACGAGGTTACGCTTTCGATAAACATATCGAACTGCCCATGCCATTGTCCGGGATGCCACAGCAGTTATCTGTGGGAGGATACAGGTGTGCCGCTTACGCCGATCGTACTTGAGAACTTCATACGCGAATATGGAAACGACATCACGTGTATATGTTTCATGGGAGGTGATGCGGAACCGGAGTATGTCAATGTTCTGGCACGTTTTCTGCGTCGCGAGTACCCGCAATATAAAATTGGGTGGTATAGTGGAAGACAGAGAATACCGTCGAAGGTAAGGAAGTCGGATTTTGACTATATAAAGGTAGGTCCGTACATAAAGCATCTCGGTTGTCTTAAAGACCAGACCACCAATCAGCGTCTTTACAAGCGTGTGTCGGGAGATGATTTTACCGATATCACATATCGTTTTTGGAAAAACGCTATGAACTAGACATTGTTTTATTGTATGGAAAGACCTTGTGTTGTTATAGTAGATTCGAATACGTTTGCCGGCCTTGGGCTGAAGAATATGTTGCAGAGCGTCATGCCGATAATGGATGTGGATAATTTCCGGTCGTTTGCCGAGCTTGAAGCCAACAGACCGGAACATTATTTCCATTATTTTGTCAACATCAATGTCGTCCTGGAACATAAGGACTTCTTTGTCCGGCATAAGAAAAAGACTATAGTGTTGTCACATTTCAGTGAGCCTTCCGTTCTTGCGGAGGGCTTTCACAATATATGCGTCAGTCTTTCTGAAAATCATCTTCTGAAATCACTCCTCATGCTTGAGCATTATGCTCATGCCAACGGACGGAATTTGCCGGGTACGGATGATGGTGTGCGTCAATCGGTTTTGTCGGCAAGAGAAGTTGAGGTGATGTCGTTGATTGTCAAGGGATATATCAATAAGGAAATAGCCGACAAGTTGGGTATCGGTATATCGACTGTTATAACACACAGGAAGAACCTGATGGCGAAATTGAAATTGAGAAGCGTTGCTTCTCTGACTGCTTATGCTGTGATGAATGGTTTCGTCGATATAAACAGCATTTGAATATTAAAGGAACGGGGTGAGCAGATGAGCAAACCATCCTACAAACTTCTGCCATCCTGTTCTGAATTCATCCCAGCTCTCTGGTGTCAGTTTGAAACAGTCGTTCTTGTCGGTTTCAAACATGTCGGAAAGCTCTTTTGTCGTGCATTTATCGATTATGATAGCGTTCTCTTCGTAGTCGAAGTTCAGACTGCGGGCATCAAGATTTGCGCTACCAACAGTGCATAGACGTCCGTCAACCATGATGACCTTTGTGTGATGGAATCCCGGCTTATATATGTATATGTCGGCACCATGCTTCATCAGTTTATGTACGTTGTAGAAGACACAGTCAGGGGTTATCGGGCTGTCACCGTGCGCTGAGACCATTATTTCCACCTTTACTCCGCGTTCTACCGCCTTGCGCAGTGCTTTTTTCAGTTTCCTGTTCAGCGTGAGATACGGGTTTATGATTTTTATGCTGTCCTTTGCATTGTTTATCGCGCTTTCGTAGAATGTGCGTACGATCTTGTTGCTTATGCGCGGTTCGCGGTTGATTATGCCTACCATTTTCTTTCCGGCTGAAGCACAGGTGTCCGGCTTAAGGTCATTGAAATATGTGGCGGGAAAGCAGCCTCTGAAATATTGTGCGCCATGAACATTCTGTCCGGTGACTTTATTCCACATTTTGAGGAAAATAGCCTGGAGGGTGTTTACTTCGTCTCCGTCTATACGGCAATGCATGTCACGCCATTTGCCCACTTGCTCAGTACCGGTTATGTAATAATCGGCAACGTTCATTCCGCCCGTGTATGCTATTTTTCCGTCTATGACGACTATCTTGCGGTGGTCTCTGTGGAAAACATGATTTATCCACGGGAAACGAATAGGGTCGAACTCGTATATTTCAATGCCTTTGTCGCGTATGTCATTCAAATGGCGTTTGCGGAGCGGACGGTTGTTTGAGTCGTTTCCAAATCCGTCGAACAGGGCTCTCACTTCAACGCCTTCCTTGGCTTTGTCTGCGAGTATCTGGAACAAAAGTCCGGCAATGGAGTCGTTTCTGAAATTGAAATATTCAAGATGTATGCTGCTTCGTGCCTGTCGTATGGCTTTAAACATATCATAAAATTTCTCCTGTCCGTTCATCAACAGTGTCACGCTGTTGTTTTTGGAGAACTTTATGCCCGACTGACGTAAATCGTTTACAACAAGTGAGTCGCTTGTCTGTGCGCAGACAGATATGCAGATGCAATAGGTGAATAATACTAATATGATATGTTTTAGATACATTTTAAATATTATCATAAATGGAAATGTCGCGCGGCATGTCTGGAGTCGGTCTTGATGCGGTGCTGGTGTAATTGTTGTGTCTGTCGTTTTGAGATGTGTCAGATGTGAAATTTACGGCATTATGATTTGCCTTTTTTGCCATGTTCACATCCATTATCTGTTACACCAGCTGCGATAAGGGCTTTATTGAGTTGTGAAATGGGCTTTATCAGAGTGCGATATGGGCTTTTTCGGACCCTGAAATGGGCTGTTTTAGGGCTCAAAATCGGCTCTTTTGTAAGCCGATATGGGCGTTCTTATAAGCTCGGTGTCTGATATTGCCTTATTCACATTATTTTAAGCCGTATGACATTTTCGTCTGTATTTGTTCGTATTATAATGTAATTTTTATGACAGTTATTATGCTTGACCGTTGTCTTTAGAAGAATTTGTCGTGTCATTGTTTTTATGGCACGACAAATATGTTTAATCAAAATAAAGAATATTGCCAAAATCAGACGAATGTCCGTGAAATATGACATTCTCTTATCATACTGATTTTAAGTGGAATATCAATCAGTTGGCTGATATGAATTCGTTGAGGAAGCGGACGTCATTCTCAGAGAACATTCTCAAGTCTGCAACCTGATATTTGAGGTTTGTTATGCGCTCAACTCCCAGTCCAAATGCATATCCGCTGTATATCTTGCTGTCGATGTTGCATGCTTCGAGGACATTAGGATCGACCATTCCACATCCCAGAATTTCTACCCAACCGGTATGTTTGCAGAAGGCGCAACCTTTTCCTCCGCATATATGGCACGAAATATCCATTTCTGCACTCGGTTCTGTGAATGGAAAGTAGCTCGGGCGCAGACGTATTTGTGTGTCGTTGCCGAACAATTCTCTGGCAAATGTCAGAAGAACCTGTTTCAGGTCGGTGAAAGACACATTCTTATCGATGTACAGTCCTTCTATCTGGTGGAAGAAGCAGTGCGCGCGTGCTGAGATTGCCTCGTTTCTATAAACACGTCCCGGGCATATCACGCGGATAGGAGGCTGCTGATGCTCCATCACACGGCTTTGGTCGTTTGATGTGTGAGAACGTAGTATTATGTTCTTTGTGACATCATTCGGATTTGTCTCTACGAAGAAAGTGTCCTGCATATCACGTGCCGGGTGATCGGCCGCAAAGTTCAGCTTTGTGAAGACGTGCAGGTCGTCGTCAATTTCCGGACCTTCAGCGATGGTGAAGCCCATGCGCTGGAAGATATCGATGATCTGATTCTTCACGATTGTCAGCGGATGACGGGCACCGAGCTGTACAGGATATGCGGAGCGCGTAAGGTCAATGTCGTTTGCGGCATCAGTGTTTGTCTCCGCATTTTCTTTCAACTCATTTATCTTTTGTATTGCGAGTTGTTTCAGCTCATTTATTTTTATTCCGACAGTTTTTTTGTCTTCAGGAGCAACATTGCGGAAATCTGCCATAAGAGCAGTTATCTCACCTTTCTTGCCAAGATATTTCAAGCGCAGTTGCTCTATTTCTTCAGCATTCTTTGCCGAAAGACTATTTACCTCATTAATCAGTTGGTCTATTTTGTCCAATATCATAATTTTATCGTTGATTTATTTTGGTTGCTTATAGACATGACAATTGATAAAGGTGTTTGGGCTCATTATTATGTCATGACGAGTTTTTAAATCATTGCAAAGGTAATATTTTTAGCTTAGAATAAGAAATATATAGAAATAAAGTTGTATTTTTGCGGAAAATTTGAGGAATGATAAGTCCTACAATATGTATATGAAAAGATGTGCTATTTTTATTATGCTGCTTATTTTTATCAGCGTAATAAGTTTTTCATCAATGGGTTGTTCGGATAAAAAGAATTCTATGGCAGATTCCATGTCCATTGGTGACTCTTTGACGGCAGATACGGCTGCAACAGATACAATGGAAACAATTATTGCCGAAACGCCAATGCCAAAGGCTGCTGATGAACTGTTTGATGATTTTTTTTTCAATTTTGCAGCCAATGGTAAACTTCAGAGGAAACGAATAAAGTTCCCGCTTCCGGTCATTCGTCGTGATACAACGTTTATAAGAGCAAAGGCATGGAGAACGGAACATTTCTTCATGCATCAGGATTATTATACGCTGATATTCGATAATGCAAGGCATATGAATGTCGTAAAGGACACAACCATACATCACGTGATTGTGGAGAAAATTTATCTGAAGCGCCATTTTGTAAAGCAATATCTGTTTGACAGAATGTACGGAAAATGGATGATGACGGCGATAAGATATGAGGGAATGAGAAAGAACCGTAACTGGTCGTTCCTTAATTTCTATAATAAGTTCGCCACCGATTCGGCTTTCCAAATCAGCAGCATAAATGATCCGTTGGATTTTTCTGGTCCAAGTTCAGATGATGAGTTCGCTACAACGAGCGGATTCCTCGCTCCGGAACAATGGCTCTCTTTCGCTCCAGAATTGCCGGCCGGCATGATTTATAACATCCAGTACGACAATAACAAGAGAGCAGGCGGAAGCCAGAAAATTTTTGTAATACGTGGAATATCCAACGGACTTGAGACTGAGCTTACTTTCCGTAGGAAAGGTGGAAAGTGGAAGTTGATAAAACTGATTGTATAATATTATAATATTGTATAAGGATGAAGGATTCAGAAGACTACAGCTTATTGAGTCATAATACGTTTGGCATGGATGTCAAGTGTGCCAGATTTTTGGAATTTTATTCCGTTGATGAGTTGCGTGTCATAATCTCCGGCATGGATAAACTGCCAAAGCCATTGCTTATTCTTGGCGGAGGCAGCAATATGCTGTTTGTCGGTGATTTCAATGGCACAGTCCTTCATTCAGGGATAAAAGGCATTGAACCCTTTGAGGATGGTGATGACATATGCTTGCGTTGCGGCTCTGGCGAATGTTGGGACGATGTTGTTGACTATGCCGTATCTAATGGAATGTATGGTGCAGAGAATCTTTCGGCTATACCGGGCGATGTGGGTGCGTCTGCGGTGCAGAACATAGGTGCTTATGGGGCAGAGGTGAAGGATCTTATAGCTCAGATTGAGGCTGTGGACACGCATACAGGAGATATTCGCCGGTTCGCACCTTCAGAGTGTTGCTATGGTTATAGAGACAGCAAATTCAAGCATGAGTGGAAAAACCGTTATGTGGTAACTTATGTCACATACAGATTCTCAAAGGTATTTAAGCCACGTTTGGACTATGGTAATATCAGATCGTATCTCGAATCGGAGGGAATAGATCATCCTACAGCCGTCAGTCTTCGGAATGCTATAATATCAATACGCAACGCGAAGTTGCCTGACCCGGCTAAATTGGGAAATGCAGGAAGTTTCTTTGTTAATCCTGTTGTGCCGGTTGCGAAATATGATTCTCTTTGTAAGGAATATCCTGACATGCCGCATTATTTTCTTGGCGACGATCGAGTGAAGATACCGGCAGGGTGGCTTATCGAGCGCTGTGGATGGAAAGGCCGCTCGTTAGGTCGTGTCGGAGTTTATGAGAAACAGTCGCTTGTTCTTGTCAATCGTGGTAATGCTTCGGGCGAGGAGATTGTGGCTCTTTGCGAGAGGATACGTTCTGATGTGAGAAATAAGTTCGGTATAGACATTTATCCTGAGGTTAATATTATTCGATAATTATTATTGTGAGACATTCCAATTAACTTGATATATTATGAAAGTCACGTTGCTTGGTACCGGGACGTCGGGTGGTGTCCCCTCTTTAGGGTGCGGTTGTGAAGTATGTCGTAGTACGGATCCCCGAGACAAACACAGACGCAGTGTCGCTCTTCTTGAAACAGATGCTACGCGATTGCTGATAGACAGCGGACCCGACATACGTGAACAATTGCTTCCATTGCCGTTTAAGCCTATTGATGCTGTGTTGCTAACCCACTGCCATTATGATCATGTGGCAGGGATAGATGATTTGCGTCCATTCTGTGTGTTTGGCGCAATTGATATTTATGCGGATGAGACCACGGCAAAATGTGTGAAGCGTGTGATGCCTTATTGCTTCGGAAACGATTTATATCCGGGAGTTCCTTTGTTGAATCTGCATGTCATACAACCTCACGAGCCTTTTAAGGTGGGTGATATAGATGTTTTTCCTGTAAGAGTGATGCATGATAATATGCCTATACTTGGTTATAGGTTCGGTGAGTTTGCATACATAACGGACATGAAAAGAATTGAAGATACTGAATTACCATATCTCTTTGGTGTGAAAACACTTGTTGTCAATGCTTTGCGTTTCACAAAGGAGCATCATTCTCATCAATTGGTGAAGGATGCCATACGCTTTGCTCATGATATTGGAGCGGAGGATGTATATCTGACTCATGTGTGCCATCACATAGGCCTTTACACCGAAGCATCGGCAAAGTTGCCTGACGGTGTAAAGTTAGGATATGATGGCATGACAATCAACGTCTCTTCTTTTTAAATATAGAGCGGCTGCCTTTGAATTTGCGGTATATTTTCCATCCGAGAATAACACCGTCAATCACGCCTGCACCCATGTTTATCATATTTGACATGCGTTGTACAGGCGTCGCCGGCTCTTCCGATTCGCGTTTGTAGAACAAATCATTCCAAAGTCCGCTTATTTTTTCTTCGTCTGCATATATCTCTTTCTGCAGTTCTTCCTTACGTGCACGGATCTCAGACAGAGAACTGAATGTTTTGATGTTTTTATCTGGTGCAATCATATATTATTATTGCATTAAAACACTGGCCAGGAATTTTACCAGCGGACGTTCTATCCATTGCTTTCTGAAGATGATACATAAGATAAGTGCCAGAAAATATGCACCGGCCACGATACAGAACGCTATGGCCGAGCCTACAAGTGGTTCGAGAGCGTATGCTGCTGCGAATGATGCATAGATGAGCATCAGCATGATTAATACGGTCAGTATGATCATCATCACAAATGCCGTCAGCAATCGCACTATCTTATCAATTACATCGAGCTTCGCGTATTTTGTTTGAAGCCCGATGTAATGTCTTATCGCCTCGATAAGCTGTCCGATGGTTTCTATGTTCTTATCGTTCGAAAACATGTCAGCTATTATCCGTTGGCTTTTTCTGTAGCGTCTTTAATGTCGTCAACGAGATCCTCTACTTCGTTGCGGCTCAGTTTGATGTTGTGTTTCTTGCAGAAATCGTCTATTGCGTCTCCTATCTTAGTACGAGTCTCGCTGCCTTTTTCCGGTGCCATGAGGATTCCTAAAGCGGCTCCGGCAATAGCGCCTCCTAAAAATGCGCCGATGTAACCCAATGTTTTCATTTTTCTAAAGTTTTTAGTTCAACAATGTTCGTTTTAATTATGAGCAAATATAAGAAAAAGATGCGTATAATGTATTGTTTTAATTGCCATTTTTTGTTAAAAATACCGGTAAAATAGTATTTAACAAACTTTATGTGCCCAAGTTTCTTATACTTATAATATATTTTGTAATTTCGCACAATATTAATTTTTGACGAATTTATAATTAATAACTAATATGAATATGAAAAAAAATGTGGTTTTGTGTGTCGGCGTTTGTGCCGCATTAGCGCTTACTGGTTGTAAGTCGAGTGAGAGTGCTTATAAGAAAGCGTATTTGAAAGCACAGGCACAGCAGGAAAACCAGCAGGCAGAGGCTGCTCAGAGTGAGACGCCTGTTGTCGCTCCGATTGTTGAAAAACCGGTATCACAGACGACAGTTGTTGATAATACAGACAATGCTGCTGTACGTTCTGAGAGCGTGACGTTGGTTAGCGGTGCCGGACTCAAGAATTACAGCGTTGTAGTGGGTTCGTTCTCTCTTAAGGCTAATGCCGAAGGTCTGCAGGGCACACTTAAATCTGCCGGTTATGATGCTCAGATTGTTTACAATCCTTCAAATAATTTCTATCGTGTCGTAGCTGCGACATTCGATTTGAAGTCTGATGCAGTGAGCTCTCGCGATCAGTTCCGCTCTAAATATCCGGATGCTTGGTTGCTTTTCAAGAAATAATTAAAAATTGTGGCTCGCATATTATCCATAGATTATGGAAAGAAACGTACGGGGTTGGCAGTTACCGATCCGTTGCAGATAGTGCCGAATGGATTGACAACTGTTGACACCGTTGATTTGTTTTCGTTTTTATCATCTTATGTAGGTCGCGAGAATGTCGAACGAATTGTCATCGGTGAGCCTAAGCAGCTGAATGGCGAGCCGAGTGAGAATCATTCTCGTGTCCTACAGTTTGTTGCCAGGTGGCGTAAGGCTTTTCCTCAAATACCGATAGAATGTTATGACGAACGCTTCACTTCGGTACTTGCCCATAGGGCTATCATAGATAGCGGGATAGGCAAGAAGGCACGGCGCAACAAAGCATTGGTCGATGAGATTAGTGCCACAATCATTCTACAAAGTTATTTGGATTATAGGCAGGATAAAAAATAAAGAAGACATATTTTTATATAATTCTATTTCGTTAGTTTAATGATTTTACCTATTTATATTTATGGTAATCCTGTACTGCGTAAGCAGGCACAGGACATAACACCTGATTACCCGGAATTGCCGGCTCTTATTGAAAACATGTTCGAAACTCTTACCGAAAGCGATGGCGTAGGTCTTGCCGCTCCGCAGATAGGTTTGGATATACGCGTCGTCGTAATCGATTTGGACGTGTTGAGTGAGGATTTTCCTGAGTACAAAGATTTCAGACATGTTTATATAAATCCGCACATTGTGGAATATGATAATGATGGTCCGAAAGAGTCGATGGAGGAAGGATGTCTCTCTCTACCTGGAATACACGAGAACGTTACTCGTCCGACACGCATTCATGTTGTATATCAGGATAAGGATTTCAATAAACATGATGAATGGGTCGACGGTTATCTCGCACGTGTAATGCAGCACGAGTTTGACCATCTTGAGGGTACCATGTTTGTTGACCGCATCTCTCCGATGCGTAAACAGCTTATACGCAACAAGCTGAAAGCATTACTGCAGGGACGTTATCGTTGCGGTTATCGCACAAAACCGGCAAGAAGATGAAGAAAGTCTTGGTCTTCATATTGTTTGCTCTGTCTTTGAACGCCACTGCGCAGTTCAATACCGACCGTTTGATGATAACCGGTCGTAGTGCATTGTTTTATGAAGATTACGTACTTTCCATACAGTATTTCAATCAGGTATTGAATGCCAAGCCATATCTTTATGACGCATGGTTTTTCAGAGGCGTCGCCAAATTCTATCTTGACGACTATGTCGGGGCTGAAAATGACGTCACCGAGGCTCTCAAGCTCAATCCCTACATATCTGATATATACGAACTGAGGGGGTTGTGCCGTATTCATCAGAATAATTTCGACGGGGCAATCAGCGATTACGACAAGTCGCTCAACCTTAATCCATGGAATCAGAACGTATGGTATAACCGTACCTTGTGTCGTATAGAAGATAAGGATTATGACCGTGCACAGGCCGATCTGGACACGATGGTCACGCGTTGGAAAACCAATGCAAAGGCTTATTCACTGAAGGCAGAGGTGTTCCTATTACAGAAAGATACGACAAAAGCCGACGAATGGTTGGGGAAGAGTCTTGAGATTGATCCGTATAATGCTGACGCGTGGTCGGCAAAGGCTATGATCAGTCTTTCGAAGTCCAAGTGGAAAGATGCTGCGGCATGTCTTAATAAAGCAATACATCTAAAGCCGCAGAGCGTTGCCAATTATGTCAATCGTGGACTTGCGCGTTATAATCTGAACAATCTGCGTGGAGCGATGGCCGATTATGACAAAGCCATAGAAATAGATCCTGACAATTTCATGGCTCGCTACAACCGTGGATTGCTCGGCATGCAGCTCGGCGACGACAACCGTGCGATAACTGATTTCGACTATGTAATAAAAATGGAGCCAAATAATATCTTGGCGATATTCAACAGGGCATTGTTGCACGACCGTACCGGTGACCTGCGGGCGGCCATAAAAGATTATACCTCGGTTATCAATCAGTTCCCTAACTTCTGGACCGGTCTTGCTCGTAGGGCAAACTGTTACCGCCGTCTCGGAATGACAGCCAAAGCTGAGCTTGACGAGTTCAAGATATTGAAGGCTCAGATGAACAAGCGTCTGGGTGTGCAGCCACGCTGGAGTGCATCGAAAACCAAACAGATGCGTAAGCGTAGCGATATCGATCCTGAAAAATATAATCAGATGGTTGTAGCCGATGAGAATAAGGTGGAGCATGAGTATGAGAGCGATTATCGCGGACGTGTGCAGAACCGTTCTGTGGAGCAGTCGTTCCGACCGATGTATTATCTTTCGCTTTCGGCTTATGATAACGGGGTGAAGAGTTATCAGGCTTTCTCTGCAGCAGTTGAGAAGTTCAATAATTCAGGCAGTACGTTGCGCCGTATTTATGTCAACTGCATGTCGAAGCAGATTGATAAGAATACGTCGCAGGATTATTTTGCCTGTGTTGATTCTCTTTCAGCGCGTATCGATGATTCGCGCAACGTATCGGCGGTGAAGTCCGATTTGCTTTTGCGTTCAGTGTTGTATTCGGCATTGCAGAATTATGATGCCGCGATATCCGACCTTACAACTTATATTTCCATCGACTCAATCTCGCCTTTAGGCTATTGGCAGCGTGCTTTCTGTCTGTCTAAGATGAACGAGTTCAATGCTTCTGGTGGTACTGATGTGCGCATCGCTTCCGAACGTGCCATGTCCGACATGAACCATGCGATAAGTCTTGACGCAGATAATCCTTACCTGTATTATTGTCGTGGAAATATGTATGCAGTCGGCAAACTCTACGATAAGGCCATAGCAGATTATTCAGAGGCCATACGCCTTGACTCCAATCTTGCCGAAGCCTATTACAACCGTGGACTGGCTTATATCAATATGAAGAAAATAAGTGCGGGAATAGTCGATCTCAGCAAGGCTGGCGAATTGGGCTTGTATGATGCTTATAGTCTTATAAAGAGGTATCAGCAAACTGACAAGAAAAGTCGTTGAGAAAAAACTTTGCGCTAATTGTTTATTATTGAAAGAATATATTAATTTTGCAGCTGAAAAAGATCAAATACTAAGTTGTTATGGTAAAAATCACTTTTCCGGACGGTGTTGTTCATGAATATGAACAAGGTGTAACCGGTTTACAGATTGCAGAGAGCATTTCGCCTGCTCTCGCCCGCGACGTTGTTTCTTGCGGTGTCAATGGCGAAACAGTAGAACTTAACCGTCCAATTCTTGAGGACGCTAATTTTGTTCTGTACAAATTTGATGACGAAGAAGGCAAGCACACCTTCTGGCACACATCGGCCCACCTGCTGGCTGAAGCGCTGCAGGAACTCTATCCTGGCATACAGTTCGGATTCGGTCCGGCTGTTGAGAACGGATTCTTCTATGATGTAATGCCGCCGAAAGGTGTCACTATAAGCGAAAACGATTTTCCTGCCATTGAGGCAAAAATGAAGGAACTGGCCAAGAAGAACGAGCCGGTTGTGCGCAAGGATGTTTCTAAGGCTGACGCTCTGGCTGAGTTCAATGCCGACGGACAGACCTACAAGTGTGAGCACATTGACCAGGATCTTGCAGACGGTACTATTTCAACCTATACGCAGGGTTCGTTCACCGACCTTTGCCGTGGTCCGCACCTCGTAAGCACAGGAGCCATAAAGGCCATCAAGCTTACAAGCGTGGCAGGAGCATTTTGGCGTGGTGATGCAAAGCGTGAGCAGATGACACGTATCTATGGTATCACGTTCCCGAAGAAGAAAATGCTCGACGAGTATCTTGTAATGCTCGAGGAAGCTAAGAAGCGTGACCATCGTAAGATAGGTCGTGAGATGGAACTGTTTATGTTCTCAGAGCGTGTCGGTAAAGGACTTCCAATTTGGTTGCCGAAAGGCACTGAGCTGCGTCTGCGTCTGCAGGATATGCTGCGCAAGATACAGAAGAACTACGGCTATCAGGAGGTAATCACTCCGCATATCGGAAGTAAGAATCTTTATGTTACTTCTGGTCACTACGCACACTACGGCAAAGACTCATTCCAGCCTATACACACTCCGGAGGATGACGAGGAGTATATGCTCAAACCTATGAACTGTCCTCACCACTGTGAGGTGTTCGCATGGAAACCGCGTTCGTACAGAGACCTGCCGTTGCGTATCGCTGAGTTCGGAACCGTTTACCGTTATGAGATGAGCGGCGAGCTTCACGGACTCACACGTGTACGTTCGTTCACACAGGACGATGCGCACATTTTCTGTCGTCCTGATCAGGTTAAGAGTGAGTTCCTGAGAGTTATCGATATCATTCAGACCGTGTTCTCTACATTCAACTTCACAGAGGAGAATGTTGAGGCTCAGATTTCTCTGCGCGATCCTAACGATCACGAGAAGTACATCGGTTCTGACGAAGTATGGGCAACAGCCGAGCAGGCCATAATCGAGGCTTGCAAGGAGAGAGGCCTGAAGGCAAAGGTAGAATATGGCGAGGCTGCTTTCTATGGACCGAAGCTCGACTTCATGGTTAAGGATGCAATCGGACGTCGTTGGCAGCTGGGTACCATCCAGGTGGATTATAACCTGCCGGAGCGTTTCAAACTCGAATACACCGACGAGGACAACACCAAGAAGACTCCTGTGATGATTCACCGTGCTCCGTTCGGTTCGCTCGAACGTTTCTGCGCTGTGCTTATCGAGCACACTGCCGGTCACTTCCCATTGTGGCTCACTCCTGATCAGGTTGCCATCCTGCCTATATCGGAGAAATATAATGACTACGCAAAGAAAGTTTACAGATATCTCGACAACAACGGTGTGCGTGCTACAGTAGATAGCCGTAATGAGAAGATAGGCCGAAAGATTCGCGATAACGAGATGAAGCGTATCCCTTATATGCTTGTTGTCGGTGAGAAGGAACAGGCCGACGGAACCGTTGCCGTTCGTAAGCAGGGTGGAGGCGAGCAGAGCGTCATGTCTATGGAAGACTTTGCTGCCAAGATTAATGCAGAGGTCGCAGAGATGCTGAAAGCCACGGAAATACGTCCGGAACACTGATAAGATATTTATTGTCAACACATAGCAAAGACGTCGCAGGAACTGATTCCGAAATGTTCCTGAGGCGTCTTTTTGGTTTTTCAATATATGTACCGCATATCTATAGTATCTGCATATTTTAAGGTCTTTTTCATAAGCCGGAATGGTCTGTTTCGCGTGTCGTTATCTGATATCGTGCTTTCGTGAATGATTGTTAGTGCATCTTTTACGTCCCATTTCCTACTTATATGATATGTTTTAAAATTCTCAAATGTAGAGTTTCTTACTTTTCACGTTGCATGATTATGCATTTTCCCATGCTTCATAGGTATTACGGAATGTATGCTGTGTTATGCGAGAGAAATTTTCATATATATGTATTCTGCTATGCTGTTTGTATTGATAAAAACAACTATAATGTTAAAAGAAAACTATTGAAATATTTTGCCGATTGCCTGAAATGTGGTAACTTTGCATTCGCTTATCATAAAATGGTTGAATGAAGAATGACAAAATGAAGAATCAGTACCGCGTGAATGAACAGATTCGCGTCAGGGAAGTACGAGTTGTAGGAGACGGCGGATCGACAGTCATGCCGACACGTCAGGCACTTGATATGGCACATGAACAGGGCGTTGACCTTGTCGAGATATCTCCAAATGCGCAGCCTCCGGTTTGTCGTCTCATCGACTATAGCAAATTCCTTTATCAACAGAAGAAACATGCCAAGGAGATGAAAGCCAAGCAGGTTAAGGTTGAGATTAAGGAAATACGTTTCGGACCTCAGACCGATGAGCATGACTACAACTTCAAGCTGAAACATGCAAGAGAATTCCTGACAGAGGGCAACAAGGTGCGCGCTTATGTGTTCTTCCGTGGTCGCTCAATCTTGTTCAAGGAACAGGGTGAGGTGCTCCTCCTGCGTTTTGCAAATGATCTCGAGGATATAGCAAAGGTAGAACAGCTGCCGAAGCTTGACGGAAAGAAGATGTTTCTTTATATGGCGCCTAAAAAGGCTGGCGTTGCGAAGAAGAGTCAGCAGAAGCTTGACCGTGAGCGTCGTGAGGCTGAGCTCAAGAGCCAGAACGCAGCAAAGGCAAACGAGACCGAAAGTGCCATTCCTGCAAACGGAGGACTTTTCGCCAACGCTAAAATAAGCGACGAGGCTCTGAAAAAGCTTAATATGGACTGAAAAAGAAAGTGCGTAACGCCGGGTATATGCGTTGCCACTATGATTAAATAACAATTTAAAACATAAAAAAATGCCAAAACTGAAGACAAAGGCCAGTGCAAAGAAGAGATTCCGTTTCACTGGTACAGGTAAGATCAAAAGACATCATGCTTACCACAGTCACATCTTGACTAAGAAAACAAAGAAGCAGAAGAGAAACCTTGTTCACCAGACAATGGTGGATGGTAGCAACCTGAAAGCGGTGCGTGATATGCTCTGCCTCCGTTAATTTTAATTAGTCAAACATTTTAAAGGAAACAAAACTATGCCAAGATCAGTAAATCACGTTGCTTCGAAAGCAAGAAGAAAAAGAATTCTTAAACTCACCAGAGGTTACTATGGTGCAAGAAAGAATGTTTGGACGGTTGCTAAAAACACATGGGAGAAGGGTCTCACATACGCATACCGCGATCGTCGTACTAAGAAACGCAATTTCCGTTCTCTGTGGATTCAGCGTATCAACGCTGCCGCACGCCTTGAGAATATGAGCTATTCTACTCTTATGGGTGCACTCCACAAGGCAGGCATCGAGATCAACCGTAAGGTTCTCGCAGACCTGGCTGTAAACAATCCTGAAGCATTCAAGGCTATTGTAGAGAAAGTGAAATAATTTAGGACACAGCAAGTCTTAATATGACATAGAAAGGGAGCCGCAGTTATTTGTTTACTGCAGCTCTCTTTGTTTATATATGTACGCATGAGTATGGATGAAGTATTCTGCGTAGCTCAAATGAAAGAACCTGCAAAAAGTGTGGAATACCGTTATCCGAGTTGTGTCCTGCCCGGATTCTTGTTTTATAATGATACTTCGCTTGCCGTTTATAGTTGTTCTTTCGTGTCACATCTTCTGAAAATCGTTCTTCTGTTTCCCAAACTATAGAATAAGTATCGGAATCAATAACCGTTTGATTGCCGTTTTTTGTTCTCTAAAGGACACGTATATATTCATCTTTAGGCAATATTCTTCCGTATATGAATTAAATATTTTATATTTGCATAAGTAATCATGGATATTATGAAAAAACATACATAATCTATATTTAAGAGCTGTGTTGCCACGCAATGATTGTCATTGTGTCCGGTATTTAATATATTGGTGCTTTTGACTATTATCAGACATATTGTCTGTTTCCATACAATAAGGCTTAAAATAATAAACTAAATTATATATGGCAAATCTATTAGATGAAGTTACAGGGCCTGTTAATGATAATGGCCGTGATGTACATGTTATCGATCGTCAGTTACCTGTCGAAATAGGATTCGGATCCACACTTTTCGAAATCGCGTTGTGGGTGACAATACCTTGTCTCGTATTGTTGTTTGTTTACTTTATGGGCAGTACTCTTGAGAATCCTCTGTTGGTTGCGTTTGTCGGTTGTCTTGTCGGCATATTGCCTGGAGTGATATTCATCTTTATGAAAATCTCTGCCCATAATTATTTCCAGCAGTTGGAGCAGCGCATTCAGGCAGAGGCGTCCAACATAGACAATTATCTTGAACAGCGTGTGCAGATCTTGCAGAATGTGGTCGGTATCGTAGAAAAAGCCATCGATCTTGACAAGGACGTTATGAAAACCGTGGCAGCCATGCGCAGCGGAACTGTAAACGAAAAGAACAGGGAAGAGGTGAGCCGTCAGGTGAACACGGCTTTCGGTCGTCTGTTCCCGCAGGTCGAAGCTTACCCTGAGCTAAAGGCACATAGTGCGATAGCCGATGCCATGCAGCAGAACAGTTATCTGCAGCGCGAGATAACAGCTGCACGTACTGTATATAACAGTCGTGTGACACAGTGGAACACAGACATTTTCCGTTGGCCTACCAAGATGATTGTGGCTGCCCGTCAAGGCTACACAACGCGTATCCCGTTCACAGCTTCTGCGGAGACCCGCGAGATGGCCAGGGGTAAGTTCTTCTAAAACATTCGTATGGATAACGACATATATGATCCTCTTACAGAATATCAGAAAGTGTTCCGCGACCGCTTCAAACGTGTCGCGGAACAGACTTTTGATGAATTGGCGAAAGAGGCTGATGTTGATGTCAAGGCCAATCGTATTACTTGTAGTAAGATTTGCAGTAATAATGTGGATCTGTCATTGTTGAACTCACAGATATTCCGGTGGAAAGTCTGGGGAGTTTTGTTGATTATTGCTGCTGTCGCGGGAATCGTGGCCATAATATCTTTTTGGGACGATCTTACCGATTTGGGCAAAGGCCTCTTTGCTCTGATTGTATTTGCTGATGTGGTTTTTCTGTTTAAAAAAGTAAGTCCGCAGTTGAGCGAATTGAAGTCGGAGCGTGAAGATTTGTGTAATGTTATAGACGAGCTTACAAAAGAGGCGTGGAATCAGATGGCTCCGCTTAATCGCTTGTATGATTGGGATATACTGGCACGCATGATAAGCAAGACCGTTCCGCGTCTGGAGTTTGATCCTTATTTCACGGCCCAGCGTCTCGCCGACTTGAAGAAGGTTTACAAGTGGGACGACTCTTTCAATTCTGACCGCTCTGTGATATATGCCAATTCCGGTCTTATCAATGGAAATCCGTTTGTTCTTTGCAGGACAAGGAAGATGATAATGGGTACTAAAATATACACTGGCAGTAAGACAATATATTGGACGACACGTGAGCGCGACACGGATGGTAAATATCGTACCGTCAGACATTCTGAGGTGCTTATGGCGAGTGTCGAGGCCGATTATCCGGAATATTATGAAAAGACGCGTCTTATATATGGTAATACGGCTGCTCCCGATCTGATATTCAGCAGAAAGCATAGCGGACTGGCGGGTAAAGAGCACTCATTGTCGTTTAAGTTTAAGAAATTCATGCTTCATCATAAGGCTCAGAATCTGAGCAAGGCAGATTATGCAATGATGACGAATGAAGAGTTTGAGGTCGCGTTCGATACCAGCAACCGTAACAGCAACCAGCAATTCGCTCTTCTTTTCACCCCTCTTGCCCAGGAAAATATGCTCAAGCTGCTCAAGGATGACTATATAGGATATGGTGATGATTTTGACTTCGACAAGCATAAAATGATAAATATCATCACCCCGGAGCATTTGCAGAAGCTTGACTTGGACATGAATCCGCAGCAATACCGAAGTTTCGATTTTGACAAGGCAAAGAAAAACTTTAATTATATAAACACTGTGTATTTCCGGGCGATATATTTCAGCCTGGCTCCTCTGCTTTGTGTTCCTATGTATCAACAGATACGTCCTCGACACGAAATATACGGACGTGAGGCTAAGCAGCATAGTTCGTTCTGGGAACATGAGGCTTTGGCCAATTTCTGGGGACAAAAGCATTTTCAGCATCCACGTTGTGTTACCAAATGTATTCTTAAAACTGAGCAAAGCAATACAGTCAACGACAGTTCTACAATCACTGTTCATGCTTATGGGTACAGTTCAACAAGAAGGCTGACCTATGTTAAAAAATATGGCGGAGATGGGAGATATCACAGCGTTCCTGTGTATTGGGACGAGTATAATCCTGTTACAGGCACAGGACAAATATATATAAAAGAAGATAATGACATGGAGAAAAGCAACATCACGCAACAGGAGCGTGTGGCACGTATAGACAAATTCTTGAATAAATCGGATATGAAGCGATACAGAAGACATATTGCTTCGAAAATATAAGACTGTATTTTTCATAAGCATAAAGCAGTTATGAGTGGCTTGATACGTTACTTTAAAGGTATGATAAGAATAAATGTACGGATGCCCAATATCCGTACATTTATTGTAAGTACAGGATATGTAGTGTTATGGCAGATGTAGGGTGAATCTATACGGTCCGTATGCCTATATCTTTATTTGTTGTCTATATGTTATTCCTCGGCTAAGTAGAAAACATCGGTATTGGATTTGTTTATGAAAAACCATAGGATGGTTGAAAATTTATGACAATATGGATAGTATAAACATTGACAGTAGGAGAGTCGCGTAATGATAAATTGACGTAACCTCTGTAATGAATTGATGTTGCCAAAACCGATGAATCTTCACCACAAGCACTATGTATGCCGGACTTAATGCAGCAGACTTTATTGAGACCAATCAATGTCGAATTTCTGTGAACCGTTTTATGACGTCAGCCTTACATCATTACAGTTTGAATCTGTGTTTCTTACGTGCTTTCTGGGGCGTCACGTTTTCCGGGAAACCGAATGTTCCGGAGCCACCGCGTGCTTTGTTTCTGTATTGTGCCCAGCGGTGTCTGATGCTTTCCACGTAGTTGGCCGTTTCCTGTCCGCGCATATATCCGTATTTTACTACCGGGTCGTTGTAGTATGTCGGATTGCTAAGTTTCAGTACAAATTCAGAAACGTCTCTCCACGAGTGTGGATTCTTGCCATATTTCTTTGCCAGAGCCATGGCGTCGCGTATGTGGAAGAATCCTCCGTTGTAGCTTGCGAGGATGAATGCGTTGCGCTCGTCGCGGTCTCTTATGTCGAGAAATTTGCTGTTGAGAGTCTTGATATATCGTGCCGCTCCGGCTATGTTCTCTTCCGGATCAAACAAGTTTGCTCTCGACAGACCTATCATATCAGCTGTAGAAGGCATTATTTGCATCAGTCCGCAGGCACCTGCCCATGAGCGGGCTTGAGGGTCGAATGTCGATTCCTGATAGCATTGTGCTGCAAGCAGTCGCCAGTCCCAGCGTGTGAGAGGGGCATATTTCTGGAACAGATAGTCATATTTCGAGATTATTCCTGCCGATGCGTTCAGCATGGGTGAATAGACATGGCGCCGTATGCTTTTTGCTGAATAAAGGAAATTTTCCTCTTTTCTTATCTGTGCGAGCAGTTGTGGCTTGTACCAACGGCTCAGAGTGTCCGACAGTTCCTTGTTTGATGCGCTCACAGCCCATGACGTACTGTCGGTGCCATAGCCGCAATAGTTAAGCCCTTTGATTTTTCTTGGCATTTGATATACAATTATGTCGCCTTCGCCATCTTGCAGTCTTCTCACCATTTCGTCCGTGTCACGGCATAGTTCCACGCGCAATGATACTCCGATGTTGTGCGCGAATTTCTCGCACATCAGATATTGTGTACCCATGCCTCGTCCACGATAATCGAAATATGTTTCCGGACCACTCATCGTGAGCATTATCATTTCTCCGTTGTTCTGAATGTCGCTCAGGCTGAAGTGGTCCTCAACAGTGGCAGTGTCCTCACCTTCGACAGTGCCCCACGGTGTCATTTCAGGCGTCTTTTTGCTGTTATTGCAGCCGCAAACCAGCAATAATGAAAATAATATGTATAAAAATTTCAATTGCATACAAATGTAGCACAAATGTACTACAATTCTTGCATAATTCCTTAGAAAACGGTATTTTTGTCTATATTTTTTTTAAAATATTTGATATTATGTTACGAATTGCAGTGCAATCAAAAGGTCGTTTGTTCGACGATACGATGAATTTGCTTGCTGAAGCCGACATAAAAGTCAGCAGCAGTAAGCGTACGTTGTTGGTACAATCTGTAAATTTCCCGATAGAAGTATTGTATCTTAGAGATGATGATATTCCACAGAGCGTGGCAAGTGGTGTTGCCGACGTCGGTATAGTGGGCGAGAATGAGTTTCTTGAGAAGGAGGAGAATGCCCAGATCATATCACGTCTGGGTTTCAGTAAGTGCAGATTGTCGCTTGCAATACCTAAAGAATATAAATATAACGGGCTTGAATGGTTCAATGGTCGGCGCATTGCGACGTCCTATCCGAACATTCTGAGCAAATTTCTTAAGAAAAACGGCATCACGGCAGAGATACACGTTATAACCGGCAGTGTAGAGATTTGTCCGGGAATAGGTCTTGCTGATGGCATATTTGATATTGTAAGTTCCGGCAGTACTCTCATAAGCAACAATCTGAGAGAGGTGGAAGTTGTGATGGAGAGCGAGGCTCTGCTGATAGCCAACTGGCAGCTGGATGATGACAAGCACGCAATTCTTAACGAGATGTTGTTCCGTATGGAGGCTGTGCGTTCTGCTACAGACAAGAAATACGTGATGATGAACGCACCGAAGAGTAGGGTGAAGGATATAACGGCAGTGTTGCCGGGAATAAAAAGCCCTACCATCATACCGTTGGCCGATGAGAATTGGTGTTCAATACATACGGTGCTCGACGAGAAACGCTTTTGGGAGATTATCGGACGTTTGAAAGAATTAGGGGCGCAGGGCATCCTTGTGTCACCCATTGAAAAAATGATATTGTTATGAAAATAGTGAAATATCCTGAGCGTTCAGATTGGCAGCGCCTGCTTGAGAGACCTTATATAGACGTCTCCAAGCTGAATGGGACGGTTGCCGACATTCTGGACGATGTACGTAAGAACGGTGATGACGCGGTGAGACGCTACGAAGCCAAGTTTGACGGCGTATCTCTTGCATCATTAGCTGTAACCGAAGAGGAGCTTGATTCTGCCGTAAACGAAGTGAGCGGCGAGCTGAAAAGTGCCATAGAACTGGCTCACTCAAACATTGAGAAGTTCCATATGTCGCAGCGAATGACGGTGCATAAGGTTGAGACCGCACCGGGAGTATGCTGTTGGCAAAAGGGAGTCGCCATACAGAAAATAGGACTGTATATTCCCGGAGGTACAGCTCCGCTGTTCTCAACAGTCCTTATGCTGGCTACACCGGCAAAGATTGCCGGATGTGAGGACATCATTCTGTGTACTCCTCCAAATAAGGAAGGCAAGGTGAATCCTGCAATTCTTGTCGCGGCAAAGGTGGCAGGAGTGAACAGAATATATAAGATAGGTGGAGTGCAGGCCATCGGCGCAATGGCATACGGCACAGAGACAGTGCCTAAGGTGTATAAGATCTTCGGACCGGGAAACCGGTTTGTCATGACCGCCAAGCAGCAGGTAAGTCTGAGCGACGTTGCGATAGACATGCCGGCAGGACCGTCTGAAGTATGTGTCATAGCCGACGACAGCAGTAATGCGGAGTTTGTCGCTGCCGATTTATTGTCTCAGGCAGAGCACGGAACCGATTCGCAGGTGCTTCTTATAAGTACATCCGAATCCATGGCAGAGAAGGTCATTAAGGAGATTGACCGTCAAATGGCACTTCTGCCACGTCGTAACATCGCTGCGCAGGCACTCGAGAACAGTATCTGTATTGTGGCACACGACAGCAGTGAGGCAATGGATATAAGTAACGCATATGCTCCGGAGCACCTTGTCATAGCCACTGAAGACTACGATGAACTTGCAGATAAAGTCGTAAATGCAGGAAGTGTGTTCTTAGGAAGGTACGCGTGTGAGAGCGCAGGCGACTATGCGAGCGGAACAAACCATACTCTTCCTACACACGGATACGCCATGGCTTATAATGGAGTGAACCTTGACAGCTATATACGCAAGATAACATTCCAGCATATAACGCCTGAAGGTGTCAGGTCAATAGGACGTGCCGTGGAGGTGATGGCGGAGAATGAGATGCTCGACGCGCACAAAAACGCGATGACAGTACGGCTCAAAAACATAGATTGAAAGACAACTGAAGATGAAAAAACTTGAAGAACTATTGCGCGACAACATCTTGAAGCTGTCGCCATATAGCTGTGCCAGAAATGAGTATAGCGGACATGAGGCCACCGTTCTGCTTGATGCTAACGAGAATCCTTACAATAACCCGTACAACCGTTACCCGGATCCGTTGCAGACAGAACTGAAAAATGTGTTGGCAAAGGTTAAGATGGTGCAGGCGGAACAGATATGTCTGGGCAACGGAAGCGATGAGATCATAGATCTGCTTTTCCGCTGCTTCTGTCGTCCGGGAATAGACAATGTGGTGGCGATTGAACCGACATACGGTATGTATAAGGTCTGTGCCGACATAAACGATGTAGAGTACAGGCCGGTTTTGCTCGATGATGAGTTTCAGATTAAGGCAGAAGCATTGTTGGACGCCTGTGATGACAATACAAAACTGATATGGATCTGTTCGCCGAACAATCCCACAGGCAATCTTATTGACGACAATGAGATAGAGCAGGTTGCCGACAACTTCGACGGCATTGTGGTTGTTGATGAGGCTTATTCCGATTTCGCACGCACGGTGCCTTTCAGACTCAAGCTCGCAAGATACCAGAATATGGTGGTGCTCAACACTATGAGTAAGGCTTGGGGATGTGCCGGTATAAGGCTTGGAATGGCTTTCGCGCGTAAGGAAATAATAGATGTGTTCAACAAGGTGAAATATCCTTACAATGTAAACACACTGACCCAGAAATATGCTCTCGATATGCTGAAGGACCCATATAAGGTGGAGAAGTGGGTAAACAACATTGTTGTGGAACGCGGCAGGATGATCAATGCATTCCAGATTCTTTCCATGTGTCAGAAAGTATATTCGACAGATGCCAACTTCTTCCTTGCGAAGATGGACGATGCACAGGCCGTTTACGATTATCTCGTGGGAAAGGGAATCATTGTACGCAACCGTACCAATGTCAGACTGTGCAGCAACTGTCTGCGCGTCACTATCGGAACAAGAAACGAGAACAACGAGCTTCTCGCTGCCTTGAGACAATACTGAATCATACAAAAAATCCCGGCACATCATAAAAGATATGCCGGGATTAAAATTATAGATTTGCTTTACAGTACTTAATTATTTTGCTTCCTCTGTATTGTTTTCTGTGTTCTCAGAAGCTTCAGCTGCAGGAGCAGCTTCCTCTTCCTTCTTCTCAACAGGAGCATTCTCTGCAACAACCTTTACAGGCAGCTTAACCTCAACCTCTTTGTGGAAGTGGATGACAGCCTCGTAGTCGCCTACGCTCTTGATGTCGTGCATAGTGATGATCTTGCGGTCGATATCGAAGCCCAACTTCTTCAGTTCTTCAGCAACGATGTTTGTATTTACAGAACCGTAAGTAACGCCTGTTGCGCTGACTTTAGCACTGATAACAAGTGCAACGTCCTTGAGAGCTTCAGCCTTCTTCTCTGCCTCAGCCTTGATGGCAGCGAGTTTGTGAGCCTGCTGTTTCAGGTTTTCTGCAAGTACTTTCTTTGCAGACTCAGAAGCGATAACACCTTTTCCTGTAGGGATGAGGTAGTTACGTCCGTATCCGCTCTTTACGTTTACGATATCGTTCTTGTAGCCTAAGCCGATTATATCTTCTTTCAGTATTATCTCCATATTGTCGTTCCTCCTTTTTTATTTCATCAAATCGGTTACATATGGAAGCAAAGCGATCTGGCGTGCACGCTTGATAGCCTGTGCCACACGACGCTGATATTTCAGAGAAGTACCGGTAATGCGACGCGGAAGGATTTTGCCCTGCTCGTTCAAGAACTTCTTGAGGAACTCAGGATCCTTGTAGTCGATATACTTAATACCGCTTTTCTTGAAACGGCAATACTTTTTCTTTCTTGTATCCACTGAAGGTGGAGTCAAATAACGAATTTCTGATTCTACTGCTGCCATAAATTAAGCCTCCTCTTTTTTAGCAAATTTGTTACGTCTCTTCTCTGCGTACTGTGCAGCGTACTTGTCGAGTTTGACTGTTATGAAACGAATGACTTTCTCGTCGCGGCGGAAGCCTGTTTCGAGTGTCTTAACGATAGTAGGCTCAGCCTTGAATTCAAGCAGGCAGTAAAAACCTGTTGATTTCTTCTGAATAGCATAAGCCATTTTTTTCAATCCCCAGGTTTCCTCATTCAGGATCTCTGCACCATTGTCGGTGAGAAGCTTCTTGAATTTAGCAACCGCTTCCTTCATCTGATCATCAGACAAAACGGGAGTCAAAATGAAAACGGTTTCGTATTGATTCATATTGAATTAATGATTAAAATGATGTAATTTTGCAAAATGCGGTGCAAAGGTACTTATTTTAATCGATAGAAACAAAGGCAGATATGGCTTATTTGCATATTTAACAATTTTTATCCTTATATTCCGCCTCGGATATATTGAACTTTAATATTTTTGCACCGGAAAATATAGACGTCATGAAATCGTTTCTAACACAATATTTGGGAATACTGCTTGTCTGTTTGGGCGTGTTGGTGATATTTGTCTTGTATGTTTGTGGCGAGACAAACTCAAATCTGGTCAACAGCCTTGCTTCTCTGATGATACTGGCGGGGATAATATTGTATGTTTACAGAATGAAAAAGAACAGCAAATATTAGTCTGTTGTCGTTTTGGTAACTCTTATTGCCGACGCCATTGTCTTACTTATAATAATGTATAGGCGTAGTATGTCTGTTCGGAAGTTTCCTACATTCATAATTATCCGGGCTTTGTAAAAATTCTGTGGTAGATATATCTCAGTAAAAACTGCTGCGTCATGGCCTAATTTGTGCCGTTCACGTCTGCAGAAATGAAACCGATATGGTGCACTTTCAAATTGTAAGCAGTTTTTTATTTTACGGTATGAGTTTTCTGTTTTACCCCGAAAAATAAGCGAGTATTTGCTGACAGACTTTCCTTTCGGCGTAAATACGCGAATTATAAGAGGTTTTCATAAGATATTGAATATCAATTATTTATATTTAAATGGTGTTTCCCGGTTCTGTAATAAGCACCATTTTGATATGCAAAAAGGCCCATATTGGGGGCTGAAAAGCACCATATCGCACCCTGAAATGGGCTTAATCGGACTGCGAAATAGGCATTATCAGAAAGCAAAACGAAGTTTTTCGGACTACGTTACGGGGTATATCAAAAGACGATACAGCCCTAAACTTCCCTTATTATATTGTGTTTAACATTCCTTTACACCTCTTTCCCGAATTTATTTTGTCAAAATATTGTCAAGAAAAATTGTAAGTTCGTTGCTTGGGTTTTCGTTAAGTACGTCGCGTATCATACGCGAGAAAAGCGCGGAATGGTTTTATAGGATGATTCGGAGATACACATTTGTTTTATCGTGAGGATTTGTCTGTTTATTCTATGCTGTTTTTTTTTACGTGAATCTCTTGTTGTCACTGTTTGTGTTGCCGTATGCTGTCGGAACGTTTTCCGTCATTCAGTGATAGACAATGGATAAAAGCAATCCACGCATAATTTCTATTGCCCCGCTATTTGTGCTTCTTGTCATTGTGGCTCTGTGCGGTGTGATTGTTATAATGCGTGTAAGAAGGGTAGGGAGAATAAAAAATCAGGTCTCTTAGATAAGAAACCTGATTTTTATAGCTTATTTATTTTATGCGGATTATTTCTCGCCTGTTATGGCAGCAACTCCAGGAAGAACTTTTCCTTCGATTGCCTCAAGCATAGCACCACCACCGGTAGAAACATAGCTTACTTTGTCTGCCAGACCGAACTTGTTGACAGCAGCAACTGAGTCACCACCACCTACGAGAGAGTAAGCACCGTTCTCCTGTGTAGCCTGTGCTACATATTTTGCGATTTCGCCTGTTCCGTGAGCGAAGTTATCGAACTCGAATACACCTACAGGACCGTTCCACAGAATAGTCTTTGAGCTGAGGATGATTTTCTTCCAGTTCTCGAGGCTCTCTTCAGAAGCGTCCATACCTTCCCATCCGTCAGGAATGTTGTAGATATCAACAACCTTGCGCTCAGCGTCGTTAGAGAATTCGTTTGCTGCAACAGTTGCAACAGAGAGGCTGAGGTTTACACCCTTCTTCTTTGCTTCTTCGATAACGTTCAGTGCCTCAGGCATGAGGTCGTCCTCATGGAGAGAATCACCGATCTTACCACCCTGTGCCTTGATGAATGTGTAACCCATACCACCACCGATGATGAGGTTATCAACCTTGTCGAGAAGGTTCTTGATTACACCGAGCTTAGAGCTTACCTTAGAACCGCCGATGATGGCTGTGAAAGGATGCTGTGCGTTCTTCAGCACGTTGTCGATGGCTGTTACTTCTTTCTCCATCAGATAACCCAACATCTTTGAGTCTGCGTCGAAGTAGTCGGCGATGACAGCTGTGGAAGCATGTTTGCGGTGAGCTGTTCCGAAAGCGTCGTTTACATAAACGTCAGCATAAGAAGCCAGCTTCTTTGCGAAGTCTTTCTGGCGCTTTTTCATCTCGTCCTTAGCAGCTGCGTAAGCAGGATCTGCCTTGTCGATGCCTACCGGTTTGCCTTCCTCTTCAGGATAGAAGCGGAGGTTCTCGAGCAGAAGAGCCTCGCCCGGTTTCAGAGCTTTAGCTTCTTCGTCGGCGTTTGCGCAGTCAGGAGCGAACTTAACCTCTACGCCAAGTGCCTTGGAAACGTCTTCCTTTATCTGTCCCAGAGACAGTTTCGGGTTTACTTTGCCTTTCGGCTTACCCATGTGGCTCATCATTATCAGTGCACCACCGTCAGCCAGCACTTTCTTGAGTGTAGGGAGCGCACCGCGTATACGTGTGTCATCAGTTACTTTTCCGTTCTCATCTAATGGAACATTGAAGTCCACGCGAACGATTGCCTTCTTTCCGGCAAAATTGAATTGATCGATTTTCATTTATCTTAAATATTTAAGTTGGATATTATTTTCTCTGCACGCAAAATTAATAATAAAAGTTGATATTGCCAATGTTGAAATCCGAAAATTATATGTATTTAACCGCTTTGTGTACATCTTGTAATGCAGTGTGTCGCGATTAGTTTTCATATTCGGTTTTATCCTCTATTCCAGCTAAGGCAAGAGCCTCTTTTCTTTCGATGCATGTACCGCATTTTCCGCAGTGTTTTTCTCCACCTTTGTAGCAGCTCCATGTCTCCGAATAGTCTATTCCGAGTCGTTTCCCGATTCGCGCGATGTCGGCTTTTGTTATGTTTGTGTACGGCGCACAGATGCTGACATTCACGTAGGTGCCGTTTTCGGTGGCTTCGTTCATAGCCTTGATGAATGCTGGACGGCAGTCGGGATATATCGTGTGGTCGCCTCCGTGGTTGGCTATGAGCACTTTCTTCAGTCCGTTGCTTTCGGCGATGCCTGCTGCTATCGACAGCATTATACCGTTGCGGAACGGCACTACGGTCGATTTCATGTTCTCGTCGGCGTAGTGGCCTTCGGGTATGGCGTCGGCTCCTTCGAGCAGACTGCTTGTGAAATACTTGTGCATGAAGTCGAGCTTTATCACGATGTGCTTTATTTTAAGTCGTTCGCAGTGCACCTTCGCCCATGTTATCTCCTTCGCGTTGTGGTTGCTGCCATAGTCGAATGTCACGGCAAGCGCTATTTCTTCCTTCTTGTCGTAGAGCAGTGTGATGCTGTCCATGCCGCCGCTCACAATTATTACAGAATCTTTCATGTTGTTATCCAAATAATATTCTTAATGCCTCTTCAACCTTTCTTACCGGATGAAGATTGATGTTGTATTTCGATTTGTCTATTCTTTGTATGTTGTAACGTGGAATTATGATGTCTGTGAATCCCAGTTTCTCGGCTTCTGCCAGCCGCTGTTCTATACGGTTCACTGGGCGTACCTCGCCACTCAGTCCCACCTCGCCGGCCATACACCAGCCTTGTTCTATGGGAGTATCTACATTGCTCGACAGCACCGCCGCTATGATACTCAGGTCCATGGCGAGGTCGGTTACTCTTATTCCGCCGGCGATGTTTATGAAAACGTCTTTCTGCATCAGTTTGAATCCGACACGTTTCTCCAGTACGGCAAGCAGCATGTTGAGCCTTCGCTGGTCGAATCCGGTGGCTGCGCGCTGCGGAGTGCCGTATGCTGCTGACGATACGAGGGCCTGTGTCTCCACCAAAAACGGCCGTGCACCTTCTATTGCAGAACTTATCGCTACGCCCGAAAGGCCTGAAAGGTCTTGCCCGAGCAGCATTTCCGAAGGGTTGTTCACCTCTCGCAGTCCGTCCTGACGCATTTCATATATGCCAAGTTCAGACGTGCTTCCGAATCGGTTTTTTATTGAGCGCAGTATGCGGTACATATAGTGCTGGTCGCCTTCGAACTGTATCACGGTGTCAACGATGTGTTCCAGTATCTTAGGTCCGGCCAGAGTTCCCTCTTTGTTGATGTGTCCTATAAGTATTATTGGTATGCCGCTGCTTTTGGATATGCGTAGGAGTGTGGAGGCACATTCCCTTACCTGCGACACGCTTCCCGGTCCGCTGTCAACGGCATCGGTGTGTATCGTCTGAATAGAATCGATGATTATTATCTCCGGTTTGATGTTCTGAATGTGGTCAATTATCTTGTCGAGTGAGGTCTCACATAGAATAATCACATTCTCATCTTTGTTTTCGTTTTTCGGATTCTTGCTCTCCAGACGTCGTGCGCGCATTTTCAGTTGGTGTGCACTTTCCTCTCCGCTCACATATAAAATCTTATATTGTGGCAGATTGAGTATCGTCTGCAGTGTCAGGGTGCTTTTGCCGATACCTGGTTCTCCGCCCAATAGTATGAGACTTCCGGGCACCAGTCCGCCGCCAAGTACCCTGTTGAGCTCTTTGTCGTTGAGGTCTATTCTTGGATAATCCTCATATGGTATGTCCTTTAGTTTGATAGGCCTCATTTCGGCAGACTGTTTCCCGTCGCCGCCGAATCGTTCTGAAGATATTATAGAGGAGGTCGCAGCGTTTCCCGCGACTTTTATTTCCTTGAAAGTATTCCATTCTCCACAATTGGGACATTTGCCGATCCACTTTGTTGACTCCTGTCCGCAGTTGCTGCATACGTAAGCAATTTTGTCTTTTGCCATAGTATTCAATTTCCTACAAAAGTATAAATTATTTTCATTGTTACAAAATTTATTGTTATTTTTGCCGTATGAAGAGGAACATTCTTTTTATACCGGCAGTGCTTATTGCCGCCGTTTTTTTTTCATGCGGTCGTTCGGCGGAAGAGGTGAAACGGATATCGCGTGAAGAGCAGATGAAACAAGCGAAAGAGGAGAGGATGGCATTGAAGATAGCTGTCATGCCGACACTCGACTGTCTGCCCGCTTTTGTTGCTAAAGAATGCAATCTGTATGACACGACAGCAGTAGATATACGACTGAAGAAGTTCACTGCGCAGATGGACTGCGATACAGCTCTTATAGGCAAGAGCGTGGAAGGAGCGTTCTCCGACTTTGTACGCACGGAGCGTATAAAGAAGCATAACGGTCTGCAACTTCATTATATGTCGGCCACGAATGCCTATTGGAATCTAATAACGAGCCGTAAGGCACGAATAAAGAGGATAAGCCAGCTCGATGACAAGATGGTTGCAATGACACGTTTCTCGGCAACCGATTTGCTCACATCAAAGTTTACGGAAGGCATGAAGTTTAAATCGCAGGTGTTCCGCATTCAGATAAACGACGTGAACGTGCGTCTTGCAATGCTTCTGAACAACGAGATTGACGCCGTATGGCTTCCAGAACCTCAGGCAACGGAGGCCAGATTGAAGGGCCACAATGTCATAGCCGACAGCCGTGACAAGAAAAAAGTGCTGGGTGTATTGGCATTCAGGGCGGAAGTTATGAACGATTCGCATCGCAAGAAACAGCTGTCTGCCTTCACGAAGGCCTACGATATGGCGTGTGATTCCATAAACAAGAACGGATTGCAGCATTATTCAGCGATACTGAAAAAGCATTACGGAATAGACGATAAGGTGATAAAAGCCTTGCCGAAGATAAAATACAATCATATAAAACAGCCTCGGACAGCTGAAGTAGAGAATATTGTCCGTTGATGATATTTCAGCAGTCATTGTCATAAGTCATAAAAAGTTATGCAGAAGTCAATCAAGCATTTGATATTGAGAGAGCACGATTTAGGTAAAGCCTTGCGCAATATCCATACAGAGATAAGCAGCGACAGCACATATTCTTTTCTCGAAGGGCAGTATGAAGTCATAGAAAAAGATTATCACTTGATGCGTGACTTTATGCTGCGCGGCTTTAAGGATCCGCAGATAGATGCCGTATATACCAATATACTGCAACGTACCTATCGTTTGTATTGCGCGATGGAACTTGCTGCCATGACGAAAAAAAGACCTTCGCTCATAACGGCGAAGATAAAGTCTGCAGGCATTTCTCTGCAGTCGGACGATGTTTACGAGGAGCTCGAACGCTTTGTCCAGGATGTGGCAATGGCATCTCTCAACATTTCCGGGATACAGGAGACACCCGTAAAAAGCGTTTATGCCCGACATCAGCAATACATGTCGAGACTGTTCGACGCTGTGTTGGTGTCAGAACAATGGAATGACAACTGCGCGGAATCGGTAAGAAAACTTATGTTGTCGCCTACGGTCGATGCCAATGATGTCCTTATGTTGCTGAGCGCAGTCATGTTGTCGGCGATGAATGTCTTCGATCTGAACAAGTGGCTCGTGATTGTCGATGTATATGAAAACGCTTCTGATGACAGAATAAGGCAGCGTGCGCTGGTGGGTTGGGTGTTTGCCATGCCGTCAGACGATATGTCGCTGTTCCCGGAAGTGCAAAAGACCGTAGCCCGTCTCGTAGGAAACGAGGACGTGTGCCGCGAGCTTCTGGAGATGCAGATGCAGGTACTGTACTGCAATAATGCCGATGCCGACCATAGGAAGATACAGAACGACATCATACCTAACCTGATGAAGAACAACAGGTTTGAGATGACAGGATCCGGTATAATTGAGAAAGACGAGGACAGTATGCAGGACATACTCGATCCGGGAGCTGCCGACCGAAACATGGAAGAACTGGAACGGTCGGTCAACAAGATGATAGACATGCAGAAATCAGGTTCGGACATATACTTCGGAGGATTCTCGCAGATGAAGCGTTTCCCGTTCTTCAATCTGCTTAGCAACTGGTTCTGCCCGTTCTATGTGGAGCATCCGCAGATCAGCAATCTCAGTGAGAAGATGGGGAGCAGCAAGTTCATACAGAAGATTTTCAAGGAAGGACCGTTCTGCGATTCGGATAAATATTCATTTGTCTTGGGCATGTCGTCGGTCATCGAACGAATGCCTGACAACATAAAAGAGCTGCTCAATAACAGTGATTCGTTGGGATTGCCTGTCGGAATGGAGATAAACACGTCTGATCCGGCCTACATACGCAGAATGTATTTGCAGGATCTTTACCGGTTCTTCCGTCTTAATAATTATAAGAACGACTATGTCAATCCGTTTGCCGGCAGAGGTGGGCAGGCCGGAGGGCTGTTCTTCGCCAACAGGCTGTTGGCAGGTGCGCTTCCTGCAGACTGTGTCGTAGAGCTCGAAAAGTTTTTATACAAACACAAGCAGTACGCTATGGTGTTGTCGCTTGCGGCAGTATGCACTGCGCCAGACAGTGAGGAGCATCTTGTGGTGGTGGCAATGTCGCATTTCAGACTCGGACACAGCGATGAGGCTGAGAGCCTGTTCGGCAAGATTCTGAGTATGAACGCCGACAACGAGCAGGCCGTTAAGGGTATGGCGCATATTGCCTTCGCGTCGCGTAGATATTCGGATGCGGAGACATACTACGGAAAGCTTGCCGGAATTCATCTCGACAACAAGAACTATATGTTGAATCTGGCTGTTGCGCAACTGTGTAACGGAAAGCTGGAAGAAGGTATGGCAGTCATATTCAGACTTGATTATGAACATCCGGATGACAACAACGTCAGACGTGCTTTGGCATGGGGACAGCTTCTGAAGGGCGATGTGCAGAAAGCTGGAGATATATACGACGCTATCGTTGCAAGCGGACGGTGCATCAGAGCCGATTTCTTGAATTCGGCATACGCCAAGTGGTTCAAGGGCGATGTGAGCACGGCAGTGAATCTGTTGCGCAAGTATGTTTCATATAATAATGAAAAAATGAGCTACGAACAATTCGAATCTGATCTCACAGACGACAAGTCTCTTATGGACGCATACGGCATCACCGAATCGGAAAAGAAGATAATGGCCGATGTTGTGTTCTCTTCTGCCGAATAAATAATTGCGGCATGGAACGTGAGGCGTTGTGTCCGGTTTTGTGCCGCCGGGTATGCCGGACGGTGTGCGGGGCTTTATGACCACGCGGCTGACTGATTACGGCAATCCGGATTGCCCGTTACGCGCTCAGTGCATTTCCTTAACCTCTTGCGGCATGCTGCAAAGATGCACCTTCCACTGTCCGTTTCTCTTTTTCATGATAATGGAGTAGAGTGCCGAATCCTTTATTCTCGGCGGCACTCCGATGCTGTCCATCATGAGAAAATTCTTCACTTTTATTGTCACCTCAGCCGTGGAGTCGTTCTCCATGTTTATGTCCGTGCTCTTGCATGTGGCGTCGTCCTTCTGTGAGTTGAGCAGGTCTATGTCCTCCTGCGATATGTTCGACGCAGCATATCTCAACCATTTCTCCGATTCGGGAGTGCACATCTTTATGGCATCCCCATACACACAGTTGAAATAATATTCGGCAAATTGGCAGGCATTGGTTTCTATTTCCTCATCGTCGCTGTTCCATGAACAGGACGTTACGGTCATAATTACAGGAACAATCAGTAATCCGGCCGATGCGGCGAGTACTCTGTAAATGGCAGATAGTGTTTTTTTCATGAAGTGAGGTGTATGGTTTGCTCTTGCAAATTTAGCCAAATACTTTGGCATATTCATATCTTTTTGATACTTTTGTATAAAAATAAGGGTTCTGATGTTGAAATTCATATCTTTTGGTAGCGGTAGCAGCGGCAATTGCTATTGTCTTTTTACTGAAACAGACGGTTTGATGATTGATGCCGGATTGGGCGTACGGACAATAAAGAAGTATTTTCATGAATACGGTCTGTCGTTCACAATGGTGCATAACATCATAATTACACACGACCATGCCGACCACATCAAGTCTGTGGGCTCGCTCAGCAGATCGTACGAAATGCCTGTATATGCCACCCAGACAGTGCATCAGGGGATTGTGCGTAACTATTGTGTGAGGAGCAAAATACCTGAAAGCAACAAGCGTATAATAGAAAAGAACGTTCCTTTCAGGGCCGGCGATTTCGACATCACAGCCTTCAATGTTCCCCACGACAGCAGCGACAACGTGGGCTATCAGATAAAATACGGCGACACGGTGTTCAGCATCATGACCGATGCCGGGCACGTGACGGAGGAGATGGCTGACATAATCGGCAAGTCGGATTATCTTGTTTTGGAATCGAACTACGACGAGGACATGCTGCGCGACGGACCTTATCCGGAGTATCTGAAGAAAAGAATAAGAGGCGACTACGGGCATCTCTGCAATAACGACTGCGCGGCAGCACTTGCAACCAATGCTTCAGAACGTCTGCGCCACGTGTGGTTGTGCCATTTGAGTGAGGAGAACAATCATCCGGAGATAGCGCGCAAGACCGTCGAACACGTATTGGAGACAAGTGAGACGTGCCGTAACCGTGATTTTATTCTTGACGTGTTGAAGCGTAAAAGTCCTAACGGCATGTACGAGTTGATATAATATCGTTTTTGTACCTATATTTTCCGTCCGGCAGTTTCTGTGGTTTTGCGAGCAATGTCTGCATTATCATCAGAGACTGCCGGACGGTTGTTTTTCATGGCTTACGTCCTTTTCTGTTTATGATGTGGTGGAGCCTGTCATGGTAGGTGTATTTTAATGTCGTGTGATAACGGCAAACGATAGGCTTTGAGCTGTGTTTTTAGGCTGTTGCAGGGACGGTGTGAAACGGCCGTTATCGGCCCGGAAACTGTATATTTATTCATTTTCGAAGTAAAAAATTTTGACAAAATAAATTTTCAAAATAGATGAATAAGGTGGGTAGAGAGGCATGACCGGAATGTGAGAAAAAGCCCGTTTCGGGGTGTAATGGATTTTACGGAGGAGAGTGAAAAATGACGATGTTTTGCGAAATGGGCTTTTCCGTGTTGCGAAACGGCCTTTATCAGGGTGTGATATTGGGCATATCAGAGGCTGATATGGGCCATATTGAGTGCTGAAATGGGCCATATCGCAGCACGGTCAAGAGAATATCGAATTGCAGAAAAATGCAAATGGCTGATTGTCAATGCAATACGCAACCCTCTCAAAACTCGTGAATTTGCGGCCGAAGAGACGGTTGCTCGAAAAAACGGGCGTATTTTCGAGTTACCGTGAATATTTATTCATTTTCCAATACATGATTTTGCATAAATATACACAACCGTTTTTGCCAGTATTGTATAATCGTTATAGGCATTGTTTGTCGTGGTGGAGAATATTCATGCGTAAGTGTTTATTCTTCGGTATCGTGACAGGCGAAAGGCTGTTGTTTTGCTTTAGGGTGGTTTCTTTATGGTTTATGGTAGGTGAAAGACATTTATACAATGAGTCCGGAACGCGGCGCACGGTTGTAATTGCCGTTTTCGCAGACATTCCGGACTCATTATTGTATTGTTATTCTTACGCTTTGCCTGTGCGTGAGAAGTCAGAGTTTCTCTTTCAGATATTTTCCTGTGATGCTCTCTTTACATTCGGCCACCTCCTCAGGTGTTCCGCAGCATACGAGGTTTCCTCCGCGGTTTCCACCTTCAGGACCAAGGTCAATGACATAGTCGGCACATTTTATCAGATCCATGTTGTGTTCTATCACAATCAGACTATGGCCTTTTTCAATGAGCGAATTGAAAGCCTCGAGCAGTTTCTTTATGTCGTGGAAGTGCAGACCGGTGGTAGGCTCGTCGAAGATGAACAGCGTAGGGTCTTGTCTTTCTTGTCCGATGAAGTAAGCAAGTTTCACACGCTGGTTCTCACCTCCGGACAGTGTTGATGAGTTTTGTCCGAGTTTTATATATCCGAGTCCGACCTTTTCCAGCGGACGCAGGCGGTTTACAATCAGGCTCTCGCCGTATTCCTCGAAGAAACTTATGGCTTCAGACACTGTCATGTCGAGCACGTCGCTGATGTTCTTTCCGTGGAATCTCACGTCGAGAACATCCTGTTTAAATCGCTTTCCGTGGCAAGCCTCACACTCAAGCACGATGTCTGCCATGAACTGCATCTCCACATTGATGACTCCCGTGCCCTTACATTCCTCGCATCGTCCGCCTTCGGTGTTGAAGGAGAAGTATTGTGCAGAGAATCCCATCTGCTTGGCGAGAGGCTGTTCAGCGTAAAGCTGTCTGATGGCGTCGTAGGCCTTGAGATAAGTAGCAGGGTTTGAGCGGGTGCTTTTTCCTATCGGGTTCTGGTCGATCATCTCCACATGTTTTATCTCTCTCCAGTCACCTTCGAGCGAAGCATACTCTCCCGGAGCGTCGGCAGTCTCGTTAAGGTGGCGTTTGAGGGCAGGGTAGAGTATTCCTTTCAGCAGAGATGACTTGCCCGAACCGCTCACGCCGGTTATCACTGTGAGTATGTTCATCGGGAATTTCACGTCGATGCCGCGCAGGTTATTCATTCTCGCACCCTTGATCTCTATTGCCATGTTCCACTTGCGGCGTGTCTTCGGCACGTCAATGGTCTCTACACCCGTAAGATATTTCACCGTATGGCTGCGTGTGTTTTTATCGGCCGTCTGGTCGATGGACTTCACGTCGCCTTCGAAAACAATCTCGCCGCCCAGTCGTCCGGCGTCCGGACCAACGTCTATCAGGTAATCGGCCGCACGTATTATCTCTTCGTCGTGTTCTACTACAATCACTGTGTTGTTGAGAGCCTGGAGCTCTTTCAGCACATGTATAAGACGTTGAGTGTCGCGGCTGTGCAGTCCGATGCTCGGTTCGTCGAGTATATAGACAGAGCCGACGAGTGAGCTGCCGAGCGATGTTGTAAGGTTTATGCGCTGGCTCTCACCTCCACTGAGCGTGTTCGACGGCCGGTTGAGAGTCAGATATCCCAGTCCTACGTCGAGGAGGAACTGCAGTCGGTTCTTTATTTCGGTTATCAGACGTTTGGATATTTCCTTTTCGTTGTCGTCGAGTTTTATGTTGTCAAACCATTCCTTCAGGTTTGTTACAGGCATATCCACCAGGTCTGATATGCTCATTCCGCATATTTTGACCCACGACGCTTCTTTTTTCAGTCGCGTTCCGTGACAGTCAGGGCAGATGGTCTTGCCGCGGTAGCGGCTCATCAGCACACGATATTGTATCTTATACTGGTTTTCCTTCACCATCTGGAAGAAAGAGTCTATGCACACCTTTTCGTTTGTAGGCTTCGACTTCTCCGATGGCAGACCGTGCCAAAGCATGTCTTTTTGAGCCCTTGTAAGATTGTAGTAGGGTTCGAATATCGGAAAATTGTCTTTCGTCGCCCTGCGGCAGAACTCGTCTTTCCATATGCTCAGTTTGTCACCGTGCCAGCATTGTACACAGCCGTCGTAAACACTGAGTGTAGAGTTGGGGATGACCAGCTTCTCGTCTATTCCCATAATCTTGCCGAAACCCTCGCATGTGGGACATGCTCCGGCCGGAGAGTTGAACGAGAACATATTGTCGTTGGGGCGTTCAAACTCTATTCCGTCGGCTTCGAACTTCACGGAGAAGTCGTAGCAGATGTTGGATGGCAGGAACAACAGTCGGCAACTGCCGTCGCTCTCGTAGAAAGCGCTTTCGGCAGAATCGGTAAGGCGCGAGATGGATTCCTTCTCACTGCTTACGCTCATGCGGTCGATGAGAAGGAAAATGTCTTTTGGATCGATCTTATCCAATGACTCTTCGTCTTTCAGAAATTCGTCTATTCTTTTGAATTCGCCTTTATACCATACCCTGGAATAGCCCTGCTGGATTTCCATCTCAAGCTGTTTCTTGAGTGTACGGTCCTTTATCACCTTCAGCGGAGCGAGCACAGCGAACTTCGTACCGGCGGAATATTGCAGCGTGCAGTTCACGATGTCCTCCGGCGTATGCACCTTAACTTCGTTTCCACTGTATGGAGAGTAGGTGCGTCCGATGCGTGCGAAGAGCAGTCGGAGGTACTCGTAGATTTCGGTTGACGTGCCGACTGTACTTCTCGGATTGCGTGAGTTCACTTTCTGTTCGATGGCAATGGCCGGCGGCAGACCCTTTATGAAGTCACATTCTGGCTTGCTCATACGGCCGAGATATTGTCTGGCGTATGCTGAAAGCGATTCTACATATCGACGCTGGCCTTCGGCGTATATGGTGTCGAAGGCCAGAGACGATTTGCCGGAGCCTGAAACTCCGGCAATTACAATAAACTTATTGCGTGGTATTTTCAGGCTCACGTTTTTCAGGTTGTTCACCCGTGCGCCTTTAATTTCAATGTATTGATCCATAATCAAGAATTCATTGAAAGAAGGAATTCTTCGTTGTTATGAGTGCGAATCATTCTGTCGTGTATCGAATTCATAGCCTCGATCGGGTTCATGTCTGAAATATATTTTCTCAGAATCCACATACGGTCGAGCGTTGTCTTGTCCTGAAGCAGATCATCACGGCGTGTGCTTGATGCCACAAGATTGACAGCCGGGAATATTCTCTTGTTGGAGAGGCTGCGGTCGAGCTGAAGCTCCATGTTACCTGTTCCCTTGAACTCCTCGAATATCACCTCATCCATCTTCGAACCGGTGTCGATGAGTGCTGTGGCGATGATTGTCAGTGAGCCGCCGCCCTCAATGTTACGGGCTGCACCGAAGAATCTCTTAGGCTTCTGCAGCGCGTTTGCGTCCACACCACCGGTGAGCACTTTGCCTGAAGCAGGTGCTACGGTGTTGTAGGCACGTGCGAGTCGGGTTATGGAATCGAGGAAAATCACGACGTCGTGACCACATTCTACCATTCTCTTTGCCTTTTCGAGCACTATGCCGGCAATCTTCACGTGGCGCTCGGCAGGCTCGTCGAATGTTGAGGCTATTACTTCCGCGTTTACGGTACGTGCCATATCGGTAACCTCCTCAGGGCGCTCGTCGATGAGTAGCATCATGAGATAAGCCTCAGGATGGTTGGCGGCTATGGCGTTTGCTATGTCTTTCATAAGAATTGTCTTACCTGTCTTAGGCTGTGCGACGATGAGTGCGCGCTGACCTTTACCGATAGGCGAGAACAGATCTACAATTCTTGTGCTGAGGTTTGTCGTGGCTTTGTCACCGCAAAGAGTGAACTTCTCGTCCGGGAAAAGCGGAGTGAGGTGTTCGAAAGCTATTCTGTCGCGGATCTCAGACGGGTCGCGGCCGTTTATCTTGTCTATGCTCGTAAGCGGGAAATACTTTTCTCCGTCGTGTGGCGGACGCACATGACACTGTATGACATCGCCTGTCTTCAGTCCGTAGCGCTTTATCTGCTGCACCGAAACGTAAACATCGTCGGGTGAAGAAAGGTAATTGTAGTCGCTTGAACGCAGGAATCCGTATCCGTCGGGCATAACCTCCAGCACTCCGTTTGCGCTTATTATGTCAGAGAAGTCATACTTTGCGCTCTCTGCCACAGGTGCCTGCGGATAGGTAGGCTGCGACTGAGGCATCATGTTTGTGGGGTTGTCGAATATGTCGTAAGTCGGAACCACGCCCTGATCCTCGATAGGCAGGTCAACGACGGGTATGAATTCGGTTCCGTCTCCCGGGTCACCTTCCCACACACCGTTTGCCAAAGCCTCACGCTTCTCGTTGGCGTCTTCGTTGTGTGCGTTTATTTTTGCCTGGAGCTGTGCAATGAGATCCTTGTCCGCATTGTCGTCGTTTTCGTTTGATGACGATGCAAATGCTTCCTCAGGAATGATGTTGTCCATTGGCATCTCAGGTTCCGGTTCACTTGTTGTTTCGGGTTGTTTTTCGCCGGCATCGCTTGTCTCAGGTGTGTTTGTGTCGGTGTTGTCCGCTGGCTCGGGCATTGTGACCGGCTCAGATTCTACAGGCGCTTCAACTTCTTTCTTTGTTCTTCTTACGCGGCGTTTTACAGTAACCGGTTCTTCCGGTTCGGGTGTTTCCGCGTTGTCAGCCGGTTCCTTTTGTGGAGCGGTGTCTTTGAACAGCGACTGTTGCTCTATTGTTGCCTTGTTTTTCTTAAGATCGAAGTTTTCGCCGTCTTTTCCGTTTACCGAGTAAACCCTGTCAGTGTCTTTCTTTAATATTCTTGTTCTGCGCCTTTTTGTACCAAGCGGATTCTTGTTGCCTTCAACTTCGGCTTGTTTGTCAAGGATGGCGTAGATTATATCTTCTTGTGTTTTACTATTGTTGACATCTATGTCTGCTGATTTTGCAATCTCCTCAAGTTCAGACATACTTTTAGATGATAATTCGTCTTTGCTATACATTGGATTATAAGAAAATTGATGTAAAGATAATGTTTCACGAGTGGAAACATGTGTCGTACTAAAATTATAACGCAAAGGTAGTAAAAATATTTGTAGTATGGCTAAACAGCGCGTTATATTTATTGCGATTAACACTTGTTAACCGTAATAGATGGCTGAATGTCAACATATTGTAAGATGTCTGTTTTTATTTTCGGTGAATCAGACAGTTGCTCATCGATAACAGGACTTGGATTTACTGTCCGGAAACAGGATTGTAAGATTTTTTCAGATTTATTATAGCTGATTTATCGGAAAAATTTAGTAATCTTGCAGATAAAGGAACGTTATAACGTGTTTTCCGCCAAACAGTCAACAGTATAACGAAGAACAAAAATATATATCGTAAATAAATATTCATGTATGATGACATTATCAGAAGCAATAGACGCACGCCACAGCGTCCGTCACTATATAAGTAAACCGCTGTCGCAAGACATAATAGACGCCATACAGACCAAGATCGATGCTTGTAACCGTGAAGGAAATCTGCACATACAGCTTGTTCTTAACGAGAGAAAAGGATTCAGCGGTATGATGGCCTATGGGTCTTTCTCCGGTGTGGAGAATTATATTGTCATGGCAGGTCACAGGTCGGATGATTTGGACGAGCGCATCGGATATTTTGGAGAACAGATTGTGCTGCTCGCTCAGCAACTCGGTCTCGGTACCTGTTGGGCAGGATTGTCATACAGAAAGGTGAAGGGAACGTACACCCTTGCGCCTGATGAGAAACTGGCGTGTATGATTTCGTTGGGATATCCTGACGATGCTGGCAGGAAACATAAGCGCAAAAGTGTCGCGGATGTAAGCAACGTGAGCAGTGCCACGCCTTTATGGTTTGAGCGTGGAGTGCAGGCTGCCTTGAAGGCACCGACTGCTGTCAATCAGCAAAAGTTCTATTTCGAGTATATAGGAGAGCAAGATGGAGTTTCTCTTGTACGTGCCAGGCGACTATTCTCTGTTGTAGGCTATACCAAAATGGATTTGGGAATAGTCAAGTTGCATTTTGAGATAGGTGCCGGAAAGGAAAATTTCAAATGGGTTTGATGTAATTTTATTTATTATAAAGGTATGAAGAAAGTATTATATTCGCTGATTGCAATGATTGCTCTGGCGTCATGCACGACACAACCGGAAAAAACTGTTGACGGAAAAAACGATTATGATGTGGTGGAGAAGGTTATCATGTCACGACGCAGTGTGCGTCACTATACCGACAGCCTTATAAACCGTGACACGCTAAATCAGATTCTGAAGTGCGGAATCAATGCTCCTAACGGTAAGAACCGTCAGTCTTATGAGATACGTGTCGTTGATAATCCAAAGCTGTTGTCTGAAATCACTGAGGCAATAGTAAAGGATGATCCGTCGAGCGTTCCTATCAATGGTGCGAAAAACGTATTTGTCGGTGCCACGTGTGTTATTTTCATAGCCAACGATACCACCTATGACATGTCGCAGATTGACTGCGGACTGTTGGGCGAGAACATCGTCCTGTCTGCATGGGCAAAGGGAATAGGTTCGTGCTGCATGGGTCATCCCATCCGGCTGATGAAGGAAAGCAAGTCGTGTGCTCCATACATTGAAAAACTCGGATTCAGCAAGAACTATAATCTTCTGTACTGCATCGCGATGGGATATCCTGATGAGACTCCTGCCGCAAAGCCGAGACGGACGGATATGATACGCTTTGTGGAATAAACGAGGATGGATTATTCATAAGAAAACGGATTTGTTTTTTTATATACAAAAGTGTATGGCGGGTCTTCGAATGTGGGCTCGCCATATATTTTTTCAAATGGTCAAGTCTTTGATTTTGTGCCGTTATCTGTATTATGAAATTGTTTTATACAGCTGTTTACCTGCATTATATATTTTCATCATCGATGTTATAGCGTTTCCATTTGGTTTGGTGTTACGATGATGTAGCGAAAAACAGAAGATGATAATAAAAATAGACAGGCTCTTGTGATGTGCATTTTAAATTAAAGAGCAAATAAAAGTGATGATTAATCAGGTTGTTTTTGATGGTAGTCCGAATTTAGTATGGAATGGTTTTGCCCATAGGCTAACGTAGAATGCCCGTAAATTTCCTTACAGCCTGAGGCGATATAAACCATGACGGCACAAGACTCGCATACTGATAAATTTACATTGCGATAACGGATAAATCATCGTCGTAAAAGAGAATCTGATTTACTGTTCATCCGATTCGGTCTTCCCATGGTCTTTATTATGCCCAATATCAACATTTTTAAAGAAAACGCAAGCGGCGAACTTACGATTTTTCTTGATCTTATTTTGACAAAATATTTTCTCGAAATAGATGTGAGGAAATGTTAAATCGGACGTATCTGAGGCCGTTTCTTGGCATACAGGTCTTTCATATACCCTATGGCGTAGTCCGAAATAAATCGAATGACGTTCTGATATTGCCCGTTTCATCATACGATTAGGCCCATATAAAGGTATGATATGGTGCATTTCAGTCCCTGATATGGGCCATATCGTATGATGGAATGGTGCTTTTTGCAAAGCGATAAAATGCCATTTGAATATAAGTTCTTGATATTCAATATTTTATAAAATACTCTCATAATTCGCGTATTTTCGCTCGAGGGAGAGTCTGTCTTCAAATACTCGCTTATTTTTTAGGGTAGAATAAGAAACCAAGACCGAAAAATCAAAATCTGCTTACGATTTGAAAGTGGGCATATAACATTCTTTTTCGCTTAAGGAAACAATGCTTGTTCTGGAGTTAAGCCACTGTATTTTATTTAAAAACTATTCTTCGCAGAATTTATGTCAGACTCGTTGTCTGGTATCTTTTTTCAATATGTCTTATTGGAACATTGTTTCGTATTAATCGAGGTCCTGATGCCGTAAACAAAAAAAGCTACGGAAATCAAAAATTCCGTAGCCTTTTGTTTTTTTCTTACCAGATTGTCACAGACTCTACATCGTGACAATGTCTGATATTTATAGGATTATAAGGTGAACAGAATTATTCGCCTTTTTCCATTTTAGCTTTCAGTTCAGCCAGAGCGTCGAGGTCACCAAGAGTTGTGCTTGCAGCAATGTTGTTGATAGTCGGAGTAGATTCCTTCTTTGAGTGCTTGCGTGCCGGCTTTGTCTCTTCTTTAGCCTGCTCGAATGTGCGGCTGTGAGAAAGGATGATACGTTTTGTATCCTTAACGAACTCGATAACCTTGAACGGCAGTTCCTCACCGAGCTGTGCCTGTGTACCGTCTTCCTTAACGAGGTGTTTCGGTGTTGCGAAACCTTCACCACCTTCGTCGAGAGTGATGACAGCGCCTTTGTCCATCATTTCGGTAATCTTACCGTTGTGGATAGAACCCGGAGTGTAGATTGTCTCGTATGTATCCCAAGGATTCTCTTCGAGCTGCTTGTGACCGAGGCTCAGACGACGGTTCTCCTTGTCTATTTCGAGAACTACAACGTCGATGTCAGCACCAACCTGTGTGAACTCAGACGGATGCTTAACCTTCTTTGTCCAAGAGAGGTCGCTGATGTGAATCAGACCGTCAACACCTTCCTCGAGTTCAACGAAGATACCGAAGTTAGTGAAGTTACGTACTTTAGCTGTGTGCTTGCTGCCAACAGGATATTTAACTTCGATTGTCTCCCATGGATCTTCCTTGAGCTGTTTGATACCAAGAGACATCTTGCGCTCGTCTCTGTCGAGAGTCAGGATGACAGCCTCTACCTCGTCGCCTACGTGCAGGAATTCCTGTGCGCTGCGCAGGTGCTGGCTCCAGCTCATTTCAGAAACGTGGATCAGACCTTCAACGCCCGGAGCAATCTCTACGAATGCGCCGTAGTCTGCTATAACGACAACCTTACCCTTAACATGATCGCCTACTTTCAGGTTCGGGTCGAGAGCATCCCATGGATGCGGAGTGAGCTGTTTCAGACCGAGGGCGATACGTTTCTTCTCATCATCGAAGTCGAGAATAACAACGTTGATCTTCTGGTCGAGCGAAACAACCTCGTGCGGATCGCTTACGCGGCCCCAAGAAAGGTCTGTGATGTGGATGAGTCCGTCAACACCGCCAAGGTCAACGAATACACCGTAAGAGGTGATGTTCTTGACTGTACCTTCGAGAATCTGACCTTTCTCGAGCTTGCTGATGATTTCTTTCTTCTGTGCTTCCAACTCGGCTTCGATGAGAGCCTTGTGAGAAACAACTACGTTGCGGAACTCTTGGTTGATCTTTACAACCTTGAATTCCATGGTCTTGCCTACGAATACATCGTAGTCGCGTATAGGGTGAACGTCAATCTGGCTACCCGGCAGGAAGGCCTCGATGCCGAACACATCAACAATCATACCACCCTTAGTGCGGCACTTGATGTAACCCTGGATAACTTCCTCGTTGTCGAGGGCTGCGTTGATGCGCTCCCAGCTCTTGCTCAGGCGTGCCTTCTTGTGTGAGAGAATCAGCTGGCCTCTCTTGTCCTCCTGGTTTTCAACATAAACCTCTACGGTGTCGCCAACCTTAAGGTCTGGATTGTAGCGGAATTCTGAAGCAGGGATGATACCGTCGCTCTTGTAACCGATGTTGACAACAACTTCTTTCTTGTCAATAGAGATTACTTTTCCTTCTACGACCTGCTGTTCTGACACTTTGTTCAGTGTCTCGTCATAGGCTTTCTCAAGCTCTGCTTTGTTGACGTTTACACTGCCGCCATTCTCAAACTCGTCCCAATTGAAGTCTGCCAATGGCTGTACGTTCTTTAAATCTGACATAAAATTAATAATAAGTGTTTTAAATTAATAAAGTTAGACTTTATGTGAATAATTAAAAAATCGTGCAAATTTACTAATTTATAATGAGATACACATTGTGAGAGAACGGAAACCTGCTACATTTTTTTGTTTTTTAACACAACACTTTTCTTATGATTCTATGCTTTCAGGTGAGGAAACGACGTTAAATATTATATTTTGTTATAAAAATGGTTAATTTATTTTGCAGAATAATTCAAAAAGGATGAGTTTTTTGTAAATTTATATCATAAACGTCGGATGATGAGTATGCATTGTTAATTCAATGTAGAAAAGAATGTGGTTAATAGACACGAAAACACGTGAAAATGTTTTTTACAATTTTGTTTTTGATAAAAACAGATTGTGGAGAGTGTCCGGGAACAGAGTCGATTACTAATTGTCTTGAATATGATTTTGTAAAATGAAGAAATATAAGATTATCGAACTATGGGATTGGTTGTCAACGGCTGTGTACCTTTATTTTATAATTATGTTGGTTGCAGACTTTATGGATTCCGTGCTATGTTGTTGGTTGCTTTTCCTTGCTTTATTTATTGAAGGAGCAGGCGGACTGGTGATAAAGTTCAGATACGGTCTGAAGTGGATGAGTTGGTTTGTTTTTGAATCGGTTTTCTCACTTCTGTTTTCGGCTGTATGTTTGTATTCATTGTGTCTGTGAGGCAATTTCTTCAGACTTCTCGGCTGAAAGCTTGGTTATTTTTAATATGAATTAATGTTGTTGGATGTGTTTGTCTTATTATTATTTTCAAATATGTCTAACTTAAGTACTTTTTGATAATCTTCTCTATATTAGATAATGTAGGTTTCCACTTAACGTAATGGAATGTTTAGGAAATAAAAAATATTTTCTATTTTTGTAATATAAAACAAAATCTTCGGTAGGATGGATAGCGTTCACGAAACATTTTTTGAAGAGGTAAAGAGTGGAAACTATGATACAGTGTTGCCATGCAACGAGGTCGTGGTATTCGGGATAGACACAGACAAGTGCAAGGAATATAAGGTGGCACCAATGTCGTGCGACACGTTTTGCATTATTATTGTTACGGATGGAACGGCAAAGCTTTCAGTAAACTATAGTGTGGAGGAGCTGCGCAAGAACTCTATGGCGTTCTTAATGCCAAATATGGTAATGTCGCTCAGCAATGCCGACAAAGGTTTCAAGATGAAAGGTGTGTGCTTTACGCCTGCATATTTTGATGATCTTTCATCTTATGCGCCGGTGTATAATCAGATGAACGCGTTCCTGAGTGAGAATGTCATGCCCATACAGAGCCTGAGTGAAAACGAAATGGAATGTATGGAAGCCATGCTGAATCTTTATAAGGATATAAATATCGGACAACTTCATTACAACGGATTGCTGCAACATCTGTCCAATCTTCTGCTGTTACGCTTTGCCGAGATACTGCGTTCGGGCTGTATGTCGGATACTTCGAAGGTGTCACACTCTGTGGAGATTTACCGTGAATTCAGAAAACTCCTTATAAATAATTGTCTGAAAGAGCACTACATCCAGTTCTCTTCCTCTCAGTTAAGCGTTTCGCCTACTTATCTTTCACGCATCGTACGCAAGATTTCCGGCCGTACGGTGAATGAGCATATTGCCCATATGCTTATAACTGAGGCCAGGCGACTGCTCGACTGCACCGATATGACAGTGAAACAGATATCATACAGACTTGGATTCTCGGATCAGGCGGCATTCGGAAAGTTCTTTAGAAACCAGTTCGGAACGTCACCGACAGCTTATAGAAGTTGTGAAAATAATTAACATATATCCGGATTTTAGACTTACCTGAAGCAACATTTGTCTTGTGCTTCATGTATATAAATAACTCGAAAAAAGCAATTCTGATTCGCACTTTGTGCCGTTTTGTTTCGTAATTAACAAAGATAGGGCGGATATGGCATAGTCTTAATCAAAGTTAAATTCGTAATTTTGCAGTCCAATAAAGCGACACTAAGTATGAGATTACGGAGATTAGCCGTGTTATTATTACTTTCCGGCGCTGGTTTTACGGCATGCCGGATGTCCGCTCAGGAACCGTTGAGGATGACAATTGACGAATTGTTTAGAAGAGTGGAACAAGCGAATGTAGATGTAAAAGCGGCACAAAAAGATGTAAACATTTCCAGAGAACAAGAAAAAACAGCAAAGGCAAAGCGGTTGCCTGACGTTAATCTAGAAGCAGGAGTTAATTATTTAGGTGATGCGACTGTATTAGAACGCGATTTCTCAAAGCCGAAACGCTCACCGATGCCACATTTGGGCAATGCACTTTCTATTTCGGTGTATCAACCGTTATATGCCGGTGGAGAAATAAAAGCGGGAATACGCAAGACGAGGTTTCAGACGCAGATTGCCTCAACTGATTTAAAGATTGTTACGGATGACATTAAAATCGAAGTGCTTGATTGCTATCTCAACCTGTTGAAGAACCGCAACCTGTTGAATGTTTATGAAGAGAACATCAAGCTGACAAAGCAACTTATTTCAGAAATGAAGGCTCGTTCGGAACAGGGACTTGCGCTCTCCAACGACGTCACACGTTATGAACTGAATCTGTCGAACCTGACATACGACAGAAACACCATCGCCGACGCTGTGGAACACCTTAATTACAGTTTGCTGGTTTATCTCGGACTTGACGATGGCACTACGGTTGAGCCATATCTCGATTCAAACAACATGAACATGTCCGACCCCGGACTTACCCAGTGGAAACTTGAGGCAGAGATGTCTCCAAAGCTGAAACGTTCCGACCTGGCGTATTCTCAGGCAAAGAATGAGGAACTGATTGTACGTAGTAAGATGTTGCCGGCCATCGGGCTTACGGCTGGAAACACCCTTGAGGGTCCTATAACCAACTGTATGCCGGTGATGGACAACAACCTCAATACGTGGTGGGTCGGAGTTAAACTGTCGATGAACCTGTCGGCACTTTATAAAAACAAAAATTCGCTGAGGGCTGCAAAAATAGAAACGGCAAAGCAGATTGACAACCGTCAGGCGCAAAAAGAAGAGATCGAACGCAAGGTTGATCAGATGTATAAATACTATGCCGAAGCATGCGAACAGGTTGAAACACAGAAAAAGAACGTCGAGTTGGCAAACGAGAACTACAGAATCGTGTCGCAGAGATACTCTGCTGACTTGTCGTTGCTGACCGATATGCTCGACGCGTCAAATGCAAAGCTCGATGCAGAAGTAAGACTTGTGAACGCACGTGTGAACGTGGTGTTCTATTATTATCAACTAAAGTATATTTCAGGAAACATTTAATATGAACCGTAAGACGAGAAGAATGATTCAGAACGTTGTCGTTCTGGTAATTTTAGCAATAGGTATATGGTGGATCAGTGTGCAATTCATCAAGTTCAATATTTCTACATACACAGACAATGCTCAGGTAAGAAGACACATCGTACCGGTAACCGCACGTGTCCAGGGTTACATCAAGGAGGTACGATTCGATGAATATTCTTATGTCCACAAAGGCGATACACTGGTGATAATAGAGGACAGGGAATATCAGCTGAAGCTGGCTGAGGCCGAAGCAGAACTGCAAAACGCGGAGTTGGGAAAGACAGTCCTGAGCTCGGCTATCAATACAACGGAAAACAATATCGGTGTAAACGAGGCCTCAATATTGGGAACCAAAGCCGAACTGGAGAATGCAGAGCGCGACATGAAACGCTATGCCGCACTGCTTAAAACCAAGGCGGTGACACCGAAACAATATGATGATGCCAAGACACATTATGAAAGAACAAAGGCTGAATATGACATGCTTTGCAGACAGAAGCGTTCTACATCGCTCACAAAGGCAGAACAGACAAAGCAGTTGGGTCAGCAGGACGCTAACATAAAACTGGCAAAGGTTCACAAGGATTATGCGGCACTTAACGTGTCTTATACTGTTATAACCGCACCTACCGACGGATATACATCTAAAAAGACATTGCAGGAAGGACAGCTTGTGCAGCCGGGACAGCAGCTCCTCTCGATAGTTGACGAGGATGATGTGTGGATTGTTGCAAACTATAAGGAGACACAGACCGCCAATATGAAGATAGGCGACCGCGTAAGAATAACCGTTGATGACATTCCCGGCATTGAATATACGGGTGCCATCGAGGCGATATCAAATGCGACAGGCGCACAGTATTCCATCGTTCCGCAAGACAACGCGACCGGTAACTTTGTGAAAGTGGAGCAAAGAATCCCTGTCAAGATACGCCTTACAAAAGACAATCCAAAAGCAAATATACGACGTCTGCGCGCCGGACTGAATGTAGAATGTGAAATGATGGATTAACAGGGATGGTCAAAATTCACAATACAACAAACACTGTAATACGAACGAGGCAGCTCCTTATGTATAAGGACTGGGTGCCGCCGCGTGTCCGCTTCTGGCTGTATATGTTCTTCGGCTTTCTTTATCAGTATGTCGGAAGCATCAACTCGTCATACTCAAACCAGATTGTCAGCGAGATTGCGCTGCTGAATGAAGACATCCAGATGGCCAACTACTGCACCCTTGGAGGAATAACGGTGTGCTTCCCTGTCATGTACAGGCTGAAGTTCTACATGTACACCCGACAGCTGTTCTTCGTGGCGGGCATAGGTCTGATTATATGCAACGCTATAACGATGTCGGCTCAGGAGCCTTGGATAATCTGGGGAGTCAGTTTCATAGCCGGATTCTTCAAGATGCTCGGAATGTTCGGCTGCACCAGCGTGTTCCGTCTCTGCGTCACGCCGTCGCGCAATTACGCAGTATTCTTCCCCGTGGTATATATAATGGTGTGCGGAGGAACATATCTTTCAGGTCTTACCACATCATATCTTACCTACTACGGCAACTGGCGGTTGATGAACATGTTTGTCATCGCACTGCTGATGATTCATTGCGGAATAGTATATTTCATGATGAAGCCTGACCACCGTCCCGGTCCGTTCCTCTCGCTGAAAGGTGTCGATTTCATAGGTCTGTTCCTCTGGAGCTGTTTTCTCATTTCCGGAATATGGCTGTTCACCTATGGCGAGCATTACGACTGGTGGTGCAGCCGTACCATCTGGAGGGCAACCGGCATAACACTGGCATTGTTCGTGGCGGCATTATGCCGTTCGAAGTTTCACGATAAGCCATACCTGCCGTTGTCGATATTCAAGTTCAGATCTGTACAGCATCTCATGGTTATTCTGCTCGGAGTGGGAATCCTTCAGTCTGCGCCCAAGCTGTTGCAGTCTATCTATCTCACGTCCGTACTGAAATACGACTCGCTTAACACGATATCGCTCAACTGGCCGATTCTCTACGGAGTTGTGGTGGGCTCGCTTCTTGCCTTTGCCGCTTTTGTGAAGTGGCATTGGGGCTTCAAGAAGTACTTCATGGTGACGCTGTTCCTGCTTACATTTTATGAAGTGGCGATGTATTTTCTGATAGACGGCGACACCAACCGCGAGGCGTTCTTCATTCCGCTGTTCGCATTAGGCGTTTCCGAAGTGATGATCGGTTCGGCCTCAAACGTTTATCTGTCGCAGTCGCTTCCGTTCTCGCATTTCTTCTACGGGCTCAGTTCCATCGGATACATCCGTTGCGGTATAGGTACAGCACTTGGCTCGGCCGCGGTACAGCGTATGTATAACTGGGCTATATCGAAGAACTGCATCAACGCGGGCGAAAACCTTGACGGAACCGTGCTGCCGTTTGACTTGCCGTCGTGGAGCGACACACTGTCGGTGGTATCCAAACAGGCTGTAATGATTTCGATAAAAGAATGTTATGGTTATCTTACAGCTATCGGAATAGTCATGATGCTTCTTATAATCATCCACCACTACCGTATGCCGGTTAAGCGTTTGCTGCCGCGTATGTCTGCCATACGTATATGGATGAACAAGGAGAATACAGACGATCCGAAGGATTCTGTCATACCGAATACCGACGATGATGAAGACTGAATAGGATCAAAATACATAAAGTAATAAGAGCAGTGAGAGGGTTATTAAAGAATGGATTCAACCATTCAGAATCTCACTGTTCTTATTTTTTGCATTTTAAATTGTCCAAAATATGTTTACACTTACTTGCAAATTTAAGTTTTATACATAATTTTGTATATGGATAAAACTTTAAGGTTTAAAATAACTGACACCTTATGCTAAGAACAGAAAATTAAAGGATGCTCATTATGTAGGATAAATGATTGATATTCATTCTACGGATATTCGGCAACAGACCAAAATAGAGACGAATTATAATCATCAGATTTTTAATTATGAAGAAATTTCTTTTTATATATTTTTGCTTTTTATGTAATATTGTCATGGCGCAAAATATAATGAAAGTTGAACAATATTCATTTAAATCATCAACATATAACTCCACTCGTTCTTTTAGGATAGCTTTACCGGCTTCAGCTTACCCAGGTATAAAATATAATTTATTGTTTGTCTTGGATGCCGATTACACTTTTGATGTAATTGCATCGACAGCTGTTTATTTACAAACATTTGACTATATTCCGCCGACAGCAGTAATAGCAATAGATTACTCATCTCCAGGAAATAGAAACGATGTTGGTTATGACATAACCAACAATAGTCTTGACAAAAACGGAGAACTTTTCTATAACTATATTAACCATGATCTTGTAAACGAGGTAAAAAGAATTATTCCTGTCTCAGGATTTAATACATTTATAGGACATTCTTATACATCAAGTTATCTGAACTACCACATCAGCAAGAACAATAAAAACATAACATCTTACATTCTCTTTTCTCCAGAAGAAATGCAACACATCCCATCCTATAATACACAGAATCAGACATATGCGCCGATTATCCGCATAGTCACAGGTACTGATGATACAGAATCAAGACAGTCTTTTGGTAATAATCTTTACAAGGCTTTAAAGGAAAAACAGTATAATGTCAGAATAAGAAATATTAAAGCTGATCATATGTCTGTAATACCAAACGGAATCACGCTTGCTTTAACTGATTTATATGACAACTTTTACAACACGGACAGTATTTATGAAATCATCGAACATTCAAGTGCTTCTATTTGGGAATGTTTTATACATATAAATAATCATAATCAGTCTTACTATAAACAAAGGTTACCTATTTCAGGCTCATCTATTTCCGCCTTTCTATGGACCGCTATTCAGAAAGACGATAAGGAATCAATAAATAAACTTATTGATTATTATGAAGATGCTCTCAAAGATAAAAATTCAGATCCTAATGCTTTGGGAGTAATGGGTGACTTACTTTGTAAACTTGGATTGTGGAGAAAGGCCGATTATTATCTGCAAAGGTGTTTAGACGGATATAAAAAAGCAAATCAAGAACATGAAACATTGTATTGGAGAAAAGTATATGCACTGAATGTCTTACCAAAACTCGGACAGTTTAAAAAGGCATGGAAACTATTGGAATACGGCAAGAAAATATATGCAGATGACAAAGCTATATTTTCATACTACCAGGGATTATTAGCTATAACAAACAAGTTTCGTGTTAAAGCAGGTATTGAACAACTTAAAACAGCAATGAAATATCCTAACACATTAATAAATAATTTCATAAAACTAGATGAGGCTGAAGAGCTCTTACATAAAGGTATGGTAATGGAAAATATTGAAAACCAATAAGGATTGAACTTTTGTAAGTGATAAATCTATTTATTTTTGAAGTAAATCGTGTCCTGCATCGTTCTCCTGTTATTGTTTTAACGGTGGAGTTGATGACTTGAAATAATGCTTCGATTTAAACATTTCTTAACATCGATTTAACGCGATGGGATGTAGCATGTGTGTGTTTGCCGTAAATATCACGATTTTCAGGCGGTTTTATTAATTGGCTGATATTCAGTTCGTTGCGCATTTGTATGCGCCATTGCGTTTTATTCGTGCTTGTGAAATGGGCTCTTTCAGGCTGCGAAATGGGCTCTTTTAGGGCATGAAACGTACGATATTGAGGTATGATATGGCCTTAGTTGTGATGTAATAAAGGCCTTTTTGTTTGCCGGAAAAAGTTTTGAGGATGAATGACGGGTCGTTTTTCGTCAGATAAAGCCTTAATTGTGGTGTTCCCGTTTGTAGAATGAGGCGTCGCGACGGACTTTTTGTGTCATTGTTTTAACATATAGTTAAGGCCATATCGTGTGTGTTTTGTTAATATATGTGAATACGAATATCCTTTTAGAAGATGGTTTTATGGAGTATGTCGGAGTGTCTCCGTACCGCACAAAAAGAAGGAGAGGATGACGTGGAAGTCGTCGATTAATGAGTGGCTGTATGCCTGTAGAAGTATGGACATAAAAAAATCAGAATATGCCCGACCGTTATTCTTTAGTCGTGACGGCATATTCTGATTATGCTTTCTTTGTTATCTGCGTCGGCGGTTCCTGCCTCCTTGTGTGCGTGGCGGCCTCTGTTCACGCTCGGCGTGGTCTTTGGGCTGTCGCCATGCGGGCTGGTAGGGTGGACGTCCGCCGTATAGCTGTCTGATGAGGTCGGGCCGTCCGATGCGTCGCAGTTCGTTCTCTATGTTGCGCCGCTCCTCAGGTTTGTACCAGAAGAAGAACATGCGTTGCGCCTGTTTCTCGCGCGGTGTCTTGGCACTGAACACAGGTTCGAGCGTGTAAGGATCGTAGCCGGTGTACCATGCCTCGGTGCTGACGGTCATTGGGGTGGGGGTGAAGTCCTGTACCTGCTCCAGGTGGAAGTCAAGGCGTTTGGTTATCACGGCGAGTTCGGCCATATCCTCTTCGTGGCATCCCGGGTGGCTGCTTATGAAGTAAGGTATGATTTGCTGGTTGAGACCCTTCTCCCGGTTTATGCGGTCGAATATCTGTTTGAACCTCTCGAACAGAGCAAACGGCGGTTTGCGCATGTGTTGCAGCACGTGGTCGCACGTGTGCTCCGGCGCTACCTTCAGTCTTCCGCTCACGTGGTTGCATATCAGCTCGCGCGTATATTGGCGTGCAGCCTGGTTGGTCTTCTCGTCCTTGCTCTCGTGCAGCAGCAGGTCGTAGCGCACTCCGCTGCCTATGAAGCTCTTCTTTATCTGTGGCAGGGCGTCAACGGCATGATAAATGTCGAGCAGCGGCGTGTGGTCGGTGTTGAGGTTGGGGCATATCTGCGGATGGATGCACGACGGACGCTTGCACTTCTCGCACGCCTTGTGGTTGCGGCCGTGCATGCCGTACATGTTGGCCGACGGTCCGCCGAGGTCTGACAGATAGCCTTTGAAGCCCGGCATTTCGCACACCTGCCTCACCTCTTTCATGATGCTTGCTTTGCTTCGGCACACAATGAACTTGCCCTGATGGGCACTTATGGTGCAGAAGGCGCATCCTCCGAAGCATCCGCGGTGGATGTTGACCGAGAATTTTATCATCTCGTATGCCGGTATGCGCTTGTTCTTGTATTTCGGATGAGGCATACGCGTGTACGGAAGATCGAACGATGCGTCAAGCTCTTCGGTTGTCATGGGCGGGAACGGCGGATTGACTACGGTGTAGAGGTTGCCGGTTGCCTGTAGCAGACGATGGGCGTGCATCATGTTCGACTCCTCCTCTATGTGGCGGAAGTTCTCAGCCTGTGCTTTCTTGTTGTTTAGACACTCCTCGTGGCTGTGCAGTATGATGTCGTCGGCGGTGATTCCTTCCGGTATTTCCTGTTCTCGGCAGAGATACACTGTCTGTGGTATGTCGTGTATGTCTTTTATGTTCATTCCGCTGTCGAGCCGTTCGCACAGTTTCAGTACGGGTTTCTCGCCCATGCCGTAGATTATCATGTCGGCTCCCGAGTCGTACAATATGCAGCGCATGAGCTTGTCTTTCCAGTAGTCGTAGTGGGTGAGACGCCGCAGCGACGCCTCTATGCCTCCGAGCACTACAGGCACGTCGGGGAAGAGTTTTTTGAGTATCTGCGTATAGACTATTGTAGGATATTCGGGCCGGCAGTCGTGGCGTCCGTCAGGACTGTAGGCATCCTCCGAGCGCAGACGGCGGCTGGCGGTGTATTTGTTTACCATCGAGTCCATGCATCCCGGTGCTATGCCGAAGAAGAGACGAGGACGGCCGAGCTTGCGGAAGTCGCGGAAGTCGCCGTGCCAGTCGGGTTGCGGCACTATGGCCACGCGGTAGCCGGCGGCCTCGAGTGTGCGTCCTATGACGGCGGCGCCGAACGAAGGGTGGTCAACATAAGCGTCGCCGGAAAACAGTATCACGTCGAGCTCGTCCCACTTGCGCAGTTCCACCTCCTTTTTAGTGGTAGGCAGCCAGTCAGTGAGTTGATATTCTTTCATTTCTTTTTTCCGGATTGTCTTTTATGTAGGCTGTGGGGATGTGGTCGTTCACTCTGCCTCAGGGTGCGACTTCTCCCATTCTATGTAGAGCGCTAGCAGTTTGCGCAGGCCGAAAGCCTTCATGTTGCTGTTGTATATCACGTCGAGACACAGATTGAGCAGACCGTTGTCGCCCGACTGCGATTCGAGTATTGACCTTATGTTGAACTTCAGCTTGTCGAGCACCTGTTCGTCCACGATGCCGTTGCTGTCGATAAGGTCTCTGAACAATGCATATTTTCTTATCACTTCAAGGTGCTCGTCGCTCACTTCGATGCTCCTTGTTCCTGAAACGTTAGCTTGAATCTTATACATAATGTGTCTGTTTTATTTCATTAAAAAACTGAGTATTCCTTTCATTATCAGTCGTCGCTGCTGCTGACTCTTTATGCACTCGAACGGGAATCCCATGCTGAAGCACTTGTAGTCGGTGCCGTCGTATGCCACGGCTGCACTCACTCCGTCGGCATACTGCATTACGCAGAAGGCCGGAGACAGCGGCGACAGGACGTCGGCTGATGTCGCGGCATAGTGTTGTTTGCACGGAACGCGGTAGATGTCGAAGTTCATTCCGAGTCCACTTATGTTTTCTGCCTGTGTGGTGTTGCTGGCGGCGTAGTCGAGATGAAGCACTTTTGAGAGGAAACGGCGTTCGCTGTCGTCTTTCATATCCTGTCCGATGTAGGCTCCGCTGACAAGAAGGCGTCCGCCTCCGGCAGTATAGGCTGACAGCTTTGACTGCATGGTGGGGGTGAATGTCTTATAATATACGAGTGAGTGACCGTCGTTTTTCTCAAGTCCGAGCAGCAGATCCACACAGTCGTATGCCTTCAGATCGATGACACCTGTCTCCACTGCTTCCGACGAACAGCTCGCCACGTTGTAGCCTGGTGCGGCAGATATGGCGTCGGCGTGTGTGCGTACATAGTTGAACTCATTGCCCATGAAGAACCGTCCGGCCAACTCATTGCCGCAGTAGCCAAGGCCGTCGGGACCTTCTATGCCTATTGCTGATTTGTTGAAGTTTATCTGTCGGCCGTTCCATCCGGTGCTTAGTCCGGCTGTAACGCCGGGATCGGTGTCGAGGTCGAAGCCTTGTTGTGTGTCGTTGTCTATCACTTCTGGCGACGACAGACGGTGGAAACCGTTGACAACAAGCACGGTCTTTCGTGCTCCGGGCGCGCAGTATGCCGACAGAACCTCAGTCGGGAAACTCTCGCCACCACGGTTTACGGCTGTCACTTTGAAGTTGTAGAGCATTCCGGGCTCTACGTCTATAATATGGCTTGTGGATTTTGTTTCAGTTCCATTGTCGAATCCACTGCCGTTCATTGATGTATAGATGTTATATGATGTTGGAACGGCGGTTGGTTCCAACTGGTCTTCAACAGGTGTCCATGACAGACGTATTTTGTTGTTTCCTATTATCTCAACCCGGAAATTGTTGGGAGCAAGTGGCTGGACTATGCATGGTCGGCCATGTTGATGGCTCACGAAACGCAGTATGCTCTTGTATATGGAGCGTGCGATGGTGAATTTGAAGTTGGGGTCGTGTCCCATGTGCATGTCGGCGAAGTTCTGGTGGGAGAGTGTCTCAATAATAGATGACGGCACTTCAGGCACACGTGTTTCCGAATAATTGCGGTCGAAGAGGAAACGCCGGTTCCAGTTCTTGTATTTAGCACGTAGGTCACGTGTTATGCCGGTGAGAAGCGAGTCGGCAAAGTCTCGCGACATCATGCGTGACACTCCACTGTTGAGGCGTCCGCCGTTGAAATTGGTGGTACAGATGGACAGCGATCCGATGATGGAGTCGCTGAGACTTGTGTATCCGGCATCGCTGTGTACGGCAAGGCTCAGTTCTATAGGAACCTTCTTGCCTTTGAGTGACGGCAGGAATACGGAGCCTCCTGCAAGCCAGTTTGTCATGAGTGAGCGGGCGTTGATGTCCTCGGAATAGTCGTCGTTACCGTTCTTTCCGGAATATACACTGTAGGGCGCGCCATACCATTGTGCACTGTAACGTGCACCCTCAAGGCATCTTGGCATACCGCTTGTGGTGCCTCCGCGCATTATGTTTCCCATACCTCCGCCAAAGCGGACGGCGTCGGCCGTTACAAAACCTTTCTCTGACGAGTTGTTGGTCACGACAACACGGTTGTAAGGATTGCATCCTTTGTCAAATTCGAATGTACCGAGATAGACCCACGTTGAGCCGCCCATGGTCTGGTTTACTCTGAATTTTGTTTCCTGACCTTTGTGATATACTATGTATTCGGCGTCGGGAACGCTGCTCGGTATGGTCTGATAACTTACATATACGGCGTATCTTCCTGCTTCGGGAAAGTCCGGTTGATATGCTATTGCAGACACTTTTTTTGTCTTGGATGTGGCTTTTGCCATTCTTGCCGTGCCTTTTTCGAACGGATTCTCACTATTGTTGTATGTACCGTTATGGTAAGCGAATCCTTTCAGCGGAGCGTCTGCCCATGGTCCTCTGTCGTCGAATTCCGTATAGTAAGGGGCTTTCGAGTTGTTGTTGTCGATTATTATCTCGTTTGTCTGATAGTCTCTTTCGCGTGGAGTGAATACTGTTGCTCCGGCATTCTCAAGCATAGGGATGAGATAAGGCACCACTATTGTCTGTGTGAACAGGTCTTCCGTTGTTCCGAAAAGATTGGGGCGCTGCCATTTCCAACGGTTCTTTTTCTGGTCGAAATACATGCCGTGGCTTGCCCAAAGAGATATGTGTCTGTTGATGAGTCCGTGGGTTATGGTGTTAGGTTTGGACACATTGGAAGTCCAAGGTGCGCCATCGTATTCTATTTTTCCCCACATATTGGGCATCTCACTATCCGAATAGCGCATGTCTGGAACGAGCTCTTCTATTGATATTCCGTCGGTTATGACCTTTATCTTATATTTGTTGTAAGGCTTAGGAAGAGCTTTCGCAATCTTCTTATATATCTTCTTTACCTTTGATTTAGTGAATTCCTGAACGGCAAAAGCATTGTTTGATGTGATGTTTACGGTCTTTCTCCTGTTGTCAATGCTATATTTTACAAGCCTTGCCTGGCCTGCAGTGATGTCATCATCGCTTTCGTAATTGAGGAAAAACGCGCTGAGACGTGATTTTATTTTTTCGTTGTCGCCTTTTGACTGGCCGTATATGTCTGGCGTTACGCCTGATAACAGTGATATGGTTAATAAAAAAAGTAGGAGTTTCCTTGTCATTATAATTTTCCGATAGTAAACAAATCGGGGTGCTTGCCCTTAAAATCCTTATAATAAAGCTTTACAGTCCTCATGTCCTTATCAACATCTCCTGATGGTATCAGTTGTTTCGTGCACTGTATGATTTTCTTTTCATAGTCCACGCCATAGAGCAGAATGGGGATTTGCGCTTTGAGTGCGATATAATAAAATCCTTTCTTCCAGTCAGGATTAAGCGAGCGTGTGCCTTCCGGGGTTATGCACAAGCTGAATTTATCCGATTTCTTTGCAGTCTCGGCAAGAAAATCGGTCATGCTTGTATGTTTGTCCCGGTTTACAGGTATTCCGCCAAGTTTACGGAACACACACCCTAATGGCCAGAAGAACCATTCTTTCTTCATAAGAAAATTAATTCTTATGCCTTCGGCGATGGAATAGATCTGGCCAAGGATAAAATCCCAGTTACTGGTATGCGGGGCTAGACATATAATGTATTTGTCGGGATGTTCTATGCTTATATCTTTCTTCCAACCCCATTGCCGGTATAAAAGCCATCGGCATAACGTGCGCAACATATAGTCTAATTAAGATTTGCTATCTGGTCGGTGATTTCCAGTATCTGTTTGTTGAAGCTTGCAATGAGATCGTTATAATATTTCTTGGCAGGCATTCCCGGCTCCGGATGCGATACTCTTTTTATCATGTCATTGTTTATTGCGAGGATAGAGCGCAATAGAGCATTGACGTTCTCGTTGTCAGGCTTGCTGCTATATTGTGATACTGCGATACATTCTGCGAAGAGTTCGCCGCATACGTAATTTATGGTATGCTTCAGATTTCTTTTGTTTGCCATAATGATAATTGTTTAATTCAGTCCAAAGATAGGAAAAAATCAGTAAATATAATATTTAAATAAAAAAAATGTTTCAAAATAATGTTTTCTTTTTCTTTTCTTTCATCATGTCATAGAAAAAGACTACTTTTGCACAAACAAAATCAAATAGCAATACAATTATATTTATAATTATGGAAAAAAGTGCATTACAGAAAGAAAGAGCTGCTTACCAGCCGAAACTTCCTAAAGCTCTTCAGGGCGCAGTTAAGGTTGTAGAAGGTGCTCCTACACAAAGTGTTGACAATCAAGAAGAAATCAAAAAACTTTTTCCTAATACTTATGGCATGCCTCTCGTAGAGTTTGTCGCAGCCGAGAACGCTCCGCAGAAAGAAATGAATGTGGGTGTGATTCTGAGTGGTGGACAGGCTCCTGGCGGACATAACGTCATATCCGGACTCTTTGACGAGATAAAGAAGCTCAACCCTAACAACCGTCTTTACGGATTCCTCATGGGTCCGAGCGGTCTGGTTGACCACAAATATATTGAGATTACGGAGGAACTGCTTGCTGATTATCGTAATACCGGAGGTTTCGACCTTATCGGTAGTGGCCGTACAAAGCTGGAGAAGGTTGATCAGTTTGAGAAGGGACTTGAGATCATCCGCGAGCTGAACATCAAGGCTATTGTAATCATCGGCGGTGACGACTCTAACACAAACGCTTGTGTTCTGGCTGAATACTACGCAGCAAAGAACTACGGCGTTCAGGTTATCGGCTGCCCGAAGACAATTGACGGCGACCTGAAGAACGAGCAGATTGAGACATCTTTCGGTTTCGATACAGCTACAAAGACATACAGCGAGGTTATCGGAAACATCGAGCGTGACTGCAACTCTGCACGCAAATACTGGCACTTCATCAAGCTGATGGGACGTTCTGCTTCTCATATCGCTCTGGAGTGCGCACTGCAGACACAGCCTAACATCTGTCTTATATCTGAAGAGATTCAGGCTAAGGACCTCACACTGAACGATATCGTAGAGCAGATTGCTTCGACAGTGGCTTACCGTGCAAGCCAGGGCAACAACTTCGGTGTTGTTCTTATACCGGAAGGACTCATCGAGTTTATTCCTGCTATCGGCCGTCTGATTCAGGAGCTCAACGACTTGCTCGCTGCACACGGACAGGATTACAAGGATCTTGACAAGGATGCTCAGCGCGAATACATCCTCTCTCATCTGAGCGAGGCCAACAAGGCTACATTCGAAACACTGCCTGAGGGCGTTGCACGTCAGCTTTCTCTTGACCGTGACCCGCACGGAAACGTTCAGGTTTCACTCATCGAGACAGAGAAACTTATTTCTGAAATGGTCGGCGCAAAACTTGCACAGTGGGCTAAGGAAGGCAAATACACAGGCAAGTTCTCTGCTCTTCACCACTTCTTCGGATATGAAGGACGTTGCGCAGCTCCGTCTAACTTCGATGCAGACTATTGCTATGCACTTGGTGCAAGTGCTGCTCAGCTTATCGCTAACGGCAAGACCGGTTATATGGCAATAGTTAAGAACACTACAGCAAGCACCGATGAGTGGAAAGCCGGTGGTGTGCCAATCACCATGATGATGAACATGGAGAAGCGTAACGGTGAGATGAAGCCGGTTATCCGCAAGGCTCTCGTTGATCTGAACGGTAAACCGTTCAAGGCTTTCGTTGCTCAGCGTGACAAGTGGGCTAAGGAAACATGCTATGTATATCCGGGTCCGATACAGTATTGGGGACCGGCAAGCGTATGCGATCTGCCTACAAAGACTCTTGCTTTGGAGCAGGAATAAAGATATAGAATAAGTCTTTTGTGAAATAATGAGAGTAGGATGATTATGCCTGCTCTCATTTTCCTATATTATAACATGGGTGTCAGAAAAGTGCCGAATGTAAGACGTAAACCATCACCAACGACGAGGAGACGCCGTAAGAGGGTGTCTTCCGGGGTGCCGTATTTCTTGCGTAAGTATCCGCGTTGGGCATGGTGGGTAGGTGGCATTGGTATTGTCATTGTCTACATTTGGCTCTTTTATTATTTCTTTGTTAGCCCTACAGGTTTCAGATGGCGTGCTTTGTATGGTGAGGCAAACTATCCTGACGGGTATGAAATCCACGGCATTGACATATCACATTACCAGGGTGATATCGATTGGGACGATTTGCGGAATGCCATGATTGAGGGATGTCCGTTGCGGTTTATTGTCATTAAGGCGACAGAGGGTTCTTCCCGGGTTGACGAAAAGTTCAATGACAATTTCTACATGGCGCGTGAATATGGATATATAAGAGGCGCATACCACTTCTGGAGCAATAAATCAACCGCACGCGAACAGGCATATTTCTTTTTGAACAAAGTGCGTCTTGAGGATGGAGACCTGCCACCTGTACTCGATGTAGAGCACAAACCGAAAGACCGTTCGGCTGAAGATTTCCAACGGGATATACTCACGTGGCTTCACATCGTTGAGGATAAATATCATGTTAAGCCAATCATTTATACATATTATAAATTCAAGGAGAAGTATCTCAATGCTCCCGTGTTTGATGATTACCCTTATTGGATTGCCCATTATTATGTAGATAAGGTGGAGTATAAGGGTGAATGGAAATTCTGGCAGCACACGGATGTCGGACGTCTGCCGGGAATAAAGGGTTACGTTGACTTCAACATATACAACGGATCATACTACGATCTGAGGAAACTGACTATCGGCAACCAGGACTGATGAGGCAATGGTCGGCTCTTTAGAAACATAGTGGGACGTTTGTTTTATTCATTAAGTATTGCTGAATGCCGGAAAACTTACAGATAACACGGGTGATATAAGTTGTGACGTCACGGGATTCACGTGACGATAAATTCATTTTGCCGTAACAATGAATTCATGTACCTAAACGGATAAATCATCACTGCAAAAGGGAAGCGCATTCCCTGCCAATAGGATAAATGTTTTCCATACTTTTTCCCACGTTTGATATCAGCACTTTTATAGAAAACTATACTGCCGAAACTACATATTTTTTTGACTTTATTTTGACAAAATGATTTCGAAAAATAGGTGTGAAGGAATGTTAAATATGGCATCATAATACCATTTTTTTGCTGTACCGTCTTTTGGTATAGCCTGTTTCATAGTCCGAAAATATTAATCTTGCTTTCTGATAATGCCCATTTTGCAGTCTGATTAAGCCCATGTTAGGGTGCGATATGGTGCTTTTCTGCCCCTGAAATGGGCTTAATCGCAGGCCGAAATGGTGCTTTTTGCAATGTGAGGGAATGCCACTTGAACATAAGCTATTGATATTCAAGATCTTATAATATCCTTTTATATCTCGCGTATTTGCGGCCGAAGGAGAGTCCGGTCGCAAATATGCGTTTATTTTTTGGGGTAGAACAGAAAACTCAGAAAGAAAAAATGCAGGATACTGAAAATCTGTAAGTATCCTGTATTTCATTCTTTTCAGCAGAAGAAACAATGCTGATTCCGTATTGTTTTCTTTGTTTTTCTCTTTAAATCAATCTACATTAATTTCTATTCAGCCCTAAAGCGCTCTCATGCCTTGTGGCTAAGAACGAGGCACGCCCAATCGTCTTCGGTCATTCTGTCTGTTTCTTGCAGATTCAGCGAGGCAGCTTTCTCCATAAGAAGCGGAATATCCGTTTTGTAGAAGCCACTTAATATAAGTATCGCCTTATCCTTCATCTTGCTGCAGAAGCGCGGCATGTCTCCGAGAAGAATGTTTCTGTTGATGTTGGCAGCCACAACATCAAACTTGTCGTTCATTGTTTCCAGCACACCGGAGTCGCCGTGCAGGATACTTATTTTATCCTGTTCACCGTTCAGCATCGCGTTGTGTCTTGAGTTGTTCACGCTCCATTCGTCTATGTCATAGCCTGTTACGCTGTCGGCTCCGAGCTTAGTGGCTGCAATGGACAGTATTCCTGTGCCGCAGCCACAGTCGAGTAGCTTTCCTCCTTTTATAAGTTCCTGGTTCTTAATGAATTCGGCTATCACCATTCTTGTGGTTTGATGCGTTCCCGTTCCGAAAGCCTGCTTTGCTTCAATGCCGATGGTTATCACGTCAGGACCGTCGAGTGATGCAAGCTGTTCGGCGTCGGTGTGTCTTGCGTCATAAATTACGAGCTTGCCGTTGATACTTATCGGCTCAAATCCTGCATCCTCCCATGCCGAGTTCCAGTCGGCATCCTCGATGTCGTTGGCGGTATATGATATATGTATTCCTTCCAAAGGGATAGACTCAATTTCCGCTTTCAAGGTTTCCGGATCGTAAATGTCTTTTCTGATATAGCCTACGACATTATCGTTGTCGGTCTCGAACGATTCGAAACCTGCCGACGATGCCGCGTCGATAAGCAAGTCGTTGGCAATCTGCATTACCGATTCATCTGTTCCGGTTATCTTGAAGTTTACTGCTACGTATTCCATATATTAAATATTGTTTAGTATCAATATGTGTAAATGCAAAAATAATAAATAATAGGGATTTCCCTATTCTTTTTAGGGTTTTTCTTTGTGATACAATCAATAAAATAATTATTTTTGTATTGTGAAAAAGAATAGGTTTAACTGACAAATATAAGGAGGCAAAATGAAACGAATAATATTTATTTTAACTCTTGTTGGAGTTATGCCGCTGTCACTTGTGGCCCAGGTGGATGATATGTATTATGTGCCTGTAAAGTCACAGAAAAGTGATATGGTGAAGGCGCCGGACGAGTCAGATCAACCGACGTACTATTGTGGCAGCGATCGTGATGTTGACGAGTACAATCGTCGCGGACGCGTGAAGAGTTATTATCAGAAAATAGGAACAGACACTCTTGGTAATGACATCATAGAGTTCCATGAGGGTGACGGTATTTACGGATTCACTGAAGGTGATGATGCGGATACCGTGTATGTCGATGATGATAAGGTAGCTGTTTATCCAGGCTCTGTACAGTATTATGATGATTCCGACTATGACTACACTTACAGTCGCAGTCTCGGAATGTTCGATGGATTCTATGGTTGGTACGATCCTTACTTCAGCATGTATTGGGGAGGCCCTTACTGGTGGAGGTATGGCAGCTATTGGTATGACCCATGGTATTACGGAATGTATTATCCTTGGTATTGGACTGGCTGGTATTCACCGTATTATTACGGATGGAACGGCTGGTACGGTTGGCGTCCTTCGTATTATTACAGCTACTCAGGTCCGACCGGAACTACAAACCATTCTACCGGCAAATGGCATTCGTCAGGCCGCCGGACAACAGGATTTTCCGGCTATCGTGGCTCAGGCAACGGTACTTCCGGATCGTTCGGAAACCGTTACAACAGCTATAACAAAAATAATAACAGTACGACCAACAGATACAAATTCGGTGGTCAGCGCCGTACAACCAATACCAACACGGTGTCGCGTCCCGTCTATCGCCCGCAAACCACTTCTCCATCCATTAGCAGAGGTTCGTTCGGCGGCAGCCGTGGCGGGGGATCGTTCGGTGGCGGTTCATTTGGCGGAGGCGGCCGTTCCGGTGGCGGCAGCTTCGGAGGAAGACGATAAAATAAACAAATAAAGAAAGGAATATTATGAACAAGATATTTTTTATGACACTCATGGCAATGTCTTCGCTCACTGTTTCGGCTCAGGAGACATACGAAAATGCGAAACTTGCAAGCGAGGATCTTAACGGAACCGCAAGATACGTAGGTATGGGAGGTGCCATGGAAGCATTGGGAGCAGATATATCTACAATGGGAAGCAACCCGGCAGGTATCGGTTTGTTCCGTAGAAGCACGGTAAGCACTTCCTTCGGACTTGTTTCGCAGGACGACGCCAAATCATTTCGTAATGCCAATAAGACCAATATGAGTTTCGACCAGATAGGTCTTGTGTATTCCACACGTTTTGGTCGTAACTCCATTGTAAATGTTGGATTCAACTATCATAAGAGCAAGAATTTCGACTTTATACTGTCTGCTGCCGGTCGTCTCAACAATGCTTCGCAGAGCAAACTGTCTTATCTTAAGGGACAGGAAGGAATCTTCGAGATAGGTCAGAACGGTGATGGAGCACTTGTAGGTTACAATGGCAACGACTATTCGCTTGCTTATAATCAGCTGGATTATCTGTACTACAATGCTCTTCTGCAGGATGCAGACGGTGTGTTCCGCTACAACAATGCCAATGGCTATATGTTCAACCGTGGTAACAGCGGATATATAGGCGAGTATGATTTCAACATCAGTGGTAATGTAAACGACCGTTTCTATTGGGGATTCACTTTCGGTGTACATGATGTTCACTATAAAGGTGAGAGCATGTATCGTGAGACTCTTGTAGATGAAAACGGATCGAGTGTAGGTGACGTTACAATCAACGACACAAGAAAGATTACCGGAACAGGTTTCGACGTGAAGGCTGGTATCATCTTCCGCCCGATCGAGTACTCACCTTTCCGTATCGGACTCTATGTTCACACTCCGGTGTGGTATGACTTGAATACGAACAACTACACAACATTGACCAATGGTTCTACTGTTGGTATGTATGATGACGGTTCGATAGGAGAGTCTTACGACTTCAAATTCTTCACTCCGTGGAAGTTCGGTGTAAGTCTCGGTCACACATTCGGCGATTATCTTGCCATCGGTGCAACATATGAGTATGCCGATTACGGCAGTTCTAAGATGCGTGTAAACGATGGTGGATATTACGATGCATACTGGGGAGATTATTATGAGACAAGTACCAACGATGAAGTGATGAACCGTCACATCGAGAATACCCTCAAAGGTGTGTCCACATTCAAGATGGGTGCTGAATACAAGGTAGCTCCGGGCTTCTCCGTAAGACTTGGTTACAACTATGTTTCTCCGATGTTCAGCAAGAACGGATTTAAGGACGGAACACTTCCTTCGTACGGATCTTATTACAGTTCAGCAACCGATTACACCAACTGGAAGGCAACCAACCGCATAACAGCAGGTTTTGGATATGCTACAGGTAAGTGGAACTTCGATTTTGCATACGCTTACAGTCAGACCGACGGCGACTTCTATCCGTTCATGAACTATTATCCTGGCTCAGGCGAAGATGCAAGCTTTGCCAACATAGTTGATGGAATGAAAGTCAGCAACAAGCGCAATCAGTTGCTTCTCACGGTAGGTTATAAGTTCTAATAAAGGTTTACGAATATTTCGGCCGTTGCATTCAGCCCGTTACACAGTCTGGTAGGGCAGTTTGCAACGGCTTTTTTGTTGCATAATGTAATAATGTATATGGCGGACAATCCTGATACAGTAGGCTTCATGGGCAGCTATATCCGCTGCGTTTTCATATATATTGCCTGAAGTATGGCGGTGTATCATTCTTTTTGTTGTAAGTCATCAGCCGGTTGACTGCTTTTTATTTCCTTGTTCTATCATGTTTCATTATGTGTCGTATGAGTGTTGATACCAAGACAAAACGTCTTTTTTCTCCTTTAAAACAGGCAAACCGCACGTGTAACAAATATTTTTTGTAACTTTAGAGGTGCAAATACCACCCTCAGATATATTCACATACAGACATGTATTCATTCAATGCCGGTATTGCGTATGATGGAGACGACCCATACAGGAGACCATCGTTTTGAAATCATTGCTACAAACACAAACCGTTATGAACAAACTTACAAGTATTATTTCCGGCTGCGGCGTGTGCCTGCTAATGCTGTCATGCGCGAGCCATACCACTTTTCTTAATCCTGTGATTAAGTCGGATGTCCCAGATCCGTCTGTCATCCGTGCCGGTGACAACTACTATCTTGCCGGAACATCAGGCAACGCTATGCCCGTTTATCCCATATACCGCTCGTCCGATCTGGTGAATTGGAGTCAGATTGGAGCCATATTCGACATGCCGCCCGCATGGACTAAAGGCGAGTTCTGGGCTCCCGAGCTGTACAGTCACAACGGAAAATACTACTGCTATTATACGGCTAAGGCCAAGTCTGACGGCATTTCGTGTATCGGTGTGGCTGTGGCCGATTCGCCAGAAGGACCTTTCACCGACCACGGACCTCTTGTGCGTTGGACCAACGAAGCCATCGATGCCTTCGTGTTCGACGATAACGGACAGTTGTATATCACGTGGAAAGCCTACGGACTCGATCCCGACAGACCTATAGAGCTGCTTGGTTGCCGGTTGTCTCCCGACGGTCTGCGCCTTGAGGGTGAGCCTTTCACCATGCTTGTCGATACAGAAGAGATAGGCATGGAAGGGCAGTGCTTGTTCAAGAAAGGCAAATATTATTATATGCTTTACTCCACACGCGACTGTTGCAGCGACCGAAGCGACTATGAAGTATATGTTGCCCGCGCTGAGAAAATAACCGGACCGTATGAAAAGTATCAGAATAACCCTATACTGAAAGGTGACGGTCGCGACGTGCAGTCGTGCGGTCACGGCACTATGACCGAGACTCCTGATGGAAGGATGTTCTACATCTGCCACTCGTTCATGAAGGGTACCGACTTCTATCTCGGCCGTCAGCCGATGATGCAGGAGATAGTATTGACAGACGACGGATGGATAAGGTTCAAGACAGGACAGACAACCAAGACGAAACAGAAAACACCTTTCGGCACTTCGGTCAAGTTGCAGAATGTCTTTTATGACGATTTCAGCAGCGCAGTGCTCAATCCGGGGTGGACCGGTTCTATACAGTCGCACCGTCAGCGGCCGATGCCTTCGGGCGGTAGTCTGCTGTTGCCGTCAGCCGCTCAAGGTGCAGGCGAGTACAGTTCAGCGTTGTCCCGCCGTCCGTCTTCGGCCGATTATAATTATGAAACCCACATGGCGTGCGGAGGCAATAGCCTGAGAGGCCTGGCATACATCAGCAATGCCGCAAACATGGTGGTGTTCGGAACGGAGCGCGGCAAGCTTGTCATACGACAGGTGAAGGACGGTCATGCCAGCGACTTGTTTGCCGGACAATACGACGGTGACGACATCTGGTTGGGAATCAGTGTTGACGACGTGAAGACCTTGCGCTTTTTCTACAGCAGCGACGGCAAGAAGTGGCATTCGGTTGATGACTTACTAACCAACGTGTTCGCGTCTGTCCGTAAGTCATATTACAAACCCGGAATCATCAATGTGGGACATGGCGACTCCAACGCGACTTTCTATGAATTCAAGATGACCGATAAATAAAATATATGGTCCGTGCTATACGTTTAGTATAACGCGGACCATACAGCTTTTTTACGTCAGTCTTATTTCACGTATTTGCATTTACCGCTGAACCTGTCGAACTTTATTTTTATGATGGCAACGCGGTGAAAGCTCTTTTCCGAATATTTTGCTCCGAGTGTTTCATATTCAGGGGAGAATTTCTTTACGAGCAACCGCAGTGCTTCGCGGCGCTCATCATCGGATTCGACAACCGAAGCCTCACCCCTGAGCACCACACTTTCGTATGCCGTCGTGAACATCTGTGGTTTCAGATCCACCTTGCCGACAATGCAGAAAGAAACATTTTTGTTTTCGGCTATCACTCTAAGTTTGCGTCCTTCAGGCGCGCAGTGAATGTAGAAACAATCGTTTCCGTCCCATACGAAGTTGAGAGGTATGCCGTATGCCATGCCGTCGGCATCGGTCATAGACATCACTCCATATTCGGCGGTGGCCATAATCTCACGGGCACGCGCCTCGTCGAGCAGGCGGTCCTGGCGTCGAACGTCGCTGTTTGTGTATTCCATAATGTTTGGTTGGTATGTTTGTTCTTATTATTATATGTATTCTGATATAATGAAAACGCCGCCTTATCTGTCTTATTGTCTGTACAATGAAATTTTAACATCTCGTATATTTTAGTTGCTATATGGCAATTATAAATAAGGTTTACATCATTCCGACGCTCTCAAAAATTGAATATTTCCGTACAACATTACATTTTTCGGCAAATTTCGGCAAAAATCAGACATTTAGATAAGTTGCTGACTATCAGCACATTTTACCGGAATCCTTTCCCCGTAGCAAACAGGAGACGATTCGATAAAGCCTTTATCAGGTTGCGATAAAGCCTTTATTAGAGTGTAAAACGGGCCATATCGGGTGGTAATATGGTGGGTTTCATGCCCTGAAATGGCCTTTATCGCGAGCCGTCGGTGCCGTCGTTGCACTTCCGTATAGTTTTTTCTGTCTCATTATATGGTTTTTGCTGGCCTCTCACTTCTGTAACAACGAAAAACGGAATGTTAAATTACGGGAAATTTTAAGTTAATTTCGTCTGTTCTGCTAGATGCGTTTCCGTAGGTGGATTGCTGCATTTTATGCTGTCGTCTCATGCGTGTTGTGTGTCTGTTATAAGTTTTTAATATGGTGGTGTTTGCGTGAGGGTGATAAAAAACAAAAGAGTTAGTTTTGTGTCTTGTCTCTTTTTGAGCTATCTTTGCAATGCGGCTGTCGCGTCTGTGGCTACATGCTGACAGATATGGTAGTGGTTGAATAATAGTAAAAAATAATAGTTGGAATTGATATGGAGATAGAAGCGATAGCCCATTTCCGCTCACCGTTCTCATCGAAGTTCGGAATACCAAAGCAGAGTGGACTGGTGGAAAGCCTGAAAGGTGAGATAGTGTTCGTGCCGAAATACAGAAACCGTGACTCGCTGCGCGGACTCGACGAGTTCGATTACATCTGGCTTATATGGGGATTTTCTGCCAATCCGCATAAGGCCACGGCTCCTGTAGTAAGGCCTCCGGTGCTCGGTGGTAATGAGAAGGTTGGAGTTTTTGCGTCGCGCTCGCCGTTCAGACCAAATGCTCTGGGGCTGTCGTCGGTGCGGGTGGAGTCAGTCGATATGGAGACGGCGGACGGTCCGGTGGTAAGAGTGCTTGGAGCCGACCTAATGGACGGCACTCCGATATACGACATAAAGCCCTATGTGGCTTATGCCGACTGCCATGACAACGTGCGTTGCGGATTTGTTGACAGAAGTGTTAACCGCAGGCTGAACGTGGAGATGCCTGCTGACGTCGCGCAACTGTTTGATGATAACAGTCTGATGTCGTTGCGCAAGGTGCTCGAGCTTGACCCCCGGCCACGCTATCAACACGATTCCGGAAAGACATACGGCATGCCTTTCGCCGGATACGACATACATTTCCGAGTGGACGGAGACACCCTTATTGTGGTGGATGCGGTTAGGATGTGAGGTGTATGTGTGGTTGATATGGCTTATTCTTGAACATATCGCATGGTGGAGAGATATATTTGATTGTTCACTGTGATAATATATTATAAAGGGTGAATAATAAAACAGGTTTCATCGTGACTCACGTCGCAATGAAACCTGTATTTTTATGTCTCATGTCTGAGACTTTTTAGTAATGTCATTTAGTCTTTACCGGAACAAACGGTTGTTCCTTTGTCTTGTCAAGCGGAGCATCGAAATATTTACACTTTGTGAAATCAATCTTGTTGAGGTCGATGCTTCTTATAGAGCTGTCGTACATTGTGCGGTAGTATATCACCTTGTTGGTCATGTCGGTGGCTGTTGTCCATTGTGTGGCACTCGGTATATCTACGTGCACTTGTCCGGCCGGGAACTCTACACCTATGGGGATGTCGAAGTTGTTGAGTATCTGGAACGCCTGGCGTATGGTGCCGGTGGCTGTGGCCTGTTTGGGAGCTGTGGTCTGGAAGAAGGCCGCACGCACAAAGCGAGAAGGTGGTGTCACGTCACCCGGAAGACCAAGAAATCCGCTGCCTGCGCCGAACGAAGCCATCTGTACATCGCCGAACTTGTGGGCTTCTGCTGTTCCCGAATACAGGTTCACGTAGTTGTTGAGATTTGTCATCTGCCAGTCAAAGCCCGGAGAGTTTGTCAGTACGCCAAGCTTATTGTCGTAAAACCGTGGCTCGCCGTTCACGATCTCAAGCACAATCTGTCTGCCTGACGCATCGGCGAAGCGCCAGTGCACGGTTGATGCGCGTGGGTCGATGGCTATGACGTGAGCTTTCTTCACGGCTTCCTTCACCTCGTCGGTGGTGGTGCAGCTTCCGAGCAGCCACGAAACGAGCTGGAAGTCGGTTATGGTGTTGTCTTTCTGACTGGCGTCATATTCCTCATATTTGCCGTAGCCCGGGAAGTAGAAGAGTCCGGCGGAGAGTCCAGCTTCATTCAGTCCTTCTACAACAAACTCCTTTTGTTCTACAGACAGGCCCACATAACCGTATTTGGCTGTGAACGACATGCCGTCGAGTGTATAGCCGGGGATGTATGAGCGTTGAGTGTATCCGCGCGGAACGATGACATATCGGCTGTTGAGCTCGCTGCCACCCCATTCAATGGTGCGGGCTACTATGCGTGAGCTGTCACCTGCCGTAAGGGTTATTCCGGTGCAAGCCGTTGCCTGTTGCGGTCCATACGCAATCATTGCTGCGGCAATGGCTGTTGTAAGTAGTTTCTTGTTCATATTACATTAATAAATGGTTATTATATTTACAAATATACGATAATTATTAATAGCTATGTGTTTTTCGGTATTAAATATAATGATGTTCAGTCAAAAATAATGTTAAACCCTCTATTGTGATAAGCCTATGTAGTCATACCGGAGCACAATCAATATGTCTGCCAATTATGTATGTTATACGATTACCTTATGAGAGTTGGGGAGTCATGTCGTTTTCATAATCTTTTTATGCAATATTCATAATATTGTTCCGCAAAAAATGTCAGTATATCATTTGTCCGAAAACCGAAAAAGCGTTAACTTTGTTACGTTTTACATTTATTGCTTAAACCAAAATCGTTCATTATATGTCTGAAGAATCCTGTACTATTGTCGGGTGGTCCGGCTGTCACTTTTGTAGAAGGTGTGGCCAGCTGTGTCTGTACTGTGTGACGTGCGGAATGTAGGCAAGAAGTCGTAAGCAGTCGGTCAAGACGATAGAATAACATAAAACGATGTTTTCGGTCTGATGACCGATTCATGTTAAACCATGAGTTTCATGTATGAAATAACATCAGACAAATGTCACTGTGTGGTGATTGCTGTCGTATTTGGTGTTTTTTACCATGGAAGAATTGAGATATCGGAAAACATAAACATTATATAAAGTATTTAAAATATGAAGACAAACTACCTTAAACGTTTGAGAGCCATTGCCGCATGTCTTGTGCTTGCATCCGTAATGGCAAATGCCGACAATGTGAAATCGCCCGGCGGAAATATCAGTGTTGAGTTCAAGCTCGACAACGGAGTGCCGGTCTATAATGTAAGTTATAAGGGAAAGCCGGTGGTTAAAGACAGTAAACTTGGTCTGGAACTGGTTTATGGCGAAAGCCTGATGAACGGTTTTGAAGTTATGAATACCGAAACCGGTACTTTCGATGAGACGTGGAAACCGGTGTGGGGTGAGGTCAGCGAGATACGCAACCATTACAATGAGTATGTGGCACACCTCAAACAACCGAAAACAGACAGATACATGGACATCCGGTTCAAAGTATATGACGATGGAGTGGGCTTCCGTTACGAGTTCCCGCAGCAGAAAAACCTTAGTTATTTCACAATAAAAGAGGAGCATACTCAGTTTGCAATGACCGGCGACCATACGGCATGGTGGATTCCGGGCGACTATGATACACAGGAGTATGACTATACTGAATCAAAGCTTTCAGAGATACGTTCGCTTCATGACGGCGCAGTGACACCAAATTCATCGCAGACACCGTTCTCAAAAACAGGAGTTCAGACTTCGTTGCAGATGAAGACTGCAGATGGCCTTTATATAAATCTTCACGAGGCTGCGCTGGTGGACTATTCGTGTATGAGTCTTAACCTTGATGACAAGAATATGATATTCGAGTCTTGGCTTACACCTGATGCTACCGGTGTTGGTAAAGGTGACATGCAGACTCCTTGCAAATCTCCGTGGCGTACGATTGAAGTTTCTGATGATGCGCGTGAAATTCTCGCTTCAAAGCTTACTCTTAATCTCAATGAGCCATGCAAACTGGAAGACACGTCGTGGATACATCCAGTTAAATATATGGGTGTATGGTGGGAGATGATAACCGGAAAAGGTTCATGGTCATACACAAACGACCTGCCTTCCATTCATCTTAATGATGTTGATTACACAAAGTTGAAACCGAACGGAACACATTCTGCCAACAACGAGAATGTGAAGAAGTATATTGATTTCGCATCAAAGCATGGTTTTGATCAACTCCTTATCGAAGGCTGGAACGTAGGTTGGGAGGACTGGTTTGGTCATCAGAAGGATTATGTGTTCGATTTTGTGACTCCTTATCCTGATTTCGACATCAAGATGCTTAATGATTATGCTCATTCCAAAGGCATGAAACTGATGATGCACCACGAGACTTCGTCTTCGTCACGCAATTATGAGCGCCACATGGAGGCTGCATATAATCTTATGAACAAGTACGGATATGATGCAGTGAAGAGCGGATATGTGGGAAACATACTGCCGAAGGGCGAGCATCATTACGGACAATGGATGAACAATCATTATCTCTACGCCGTCAAAGAGGCTGCAAAGCATCACATCATGGTCAATGCTCACGAGGCTGTACGTCCTACAGGACTCTGCCGTACATATCCTAACCTTATCGGCAATGAGTCGGCGCGTGGTACTGAGTATCAGTCTTTCGGCGGAAGCAAGACAATGCATGTGGCAGTGTTACCATTCACACGACTGAAGGGTGGACCGATGGACTATACCCCGGGTATATTTGAAATGGATATTGAAAAAATAAATCCGAACAATCATTCTCATGTAAATGCCACGATAGCCAACCAGCTTGCTCTTTATTGCACGATGTACAGTCCGTTGCAGATGGCTGCTGATCTTCCTGAAAACTACGAGAAACACATGTACGCATTCCAGTTCATAAAAGACGTGGCCGTTGATTGGGACGACTCACGCTATCTTGAGGCTGAGCCGGGAAGCTATGTCACAGTGGCGCGCAAGGCCAAAGGCACGGGCAACTGGTTTGTCGGTAGTGTTGCCGGAAAGTGTGACCACACATCTAATATAACGCTCAACTTCCTTGATAAGGGAAAGAAATACATTGCCACAATATATGCTGATGGTGAGGATGCCAATTATAAGACCAATCCTACATCTTATGTAATAAAGAAAGGTATTGTCACTTCAAAGACAAAACTAACTCTTCACGCAGTAGAGGGTGGAGGATATGCTATCAGTATATTTGAGGTGAAGGATAATTCTGAAACTAAAGGCTTGAAGAAACTTTAAGCATCCGGAATTATATGGAGCGGTGTTACGCCTGACTCACACCGTGTGTAGGCAATCATGATTGAGGCAAAAGATTTATGATTATACCATAAGTCTTTTGCCTCTTAATGTATAAGTATTTTCCAGAATGTCAATGTCACCTGTGCCATCGGGTCTCGACGGATATTCAACAGAGTCCTTGTTTAGTGAACAGTTCAAGCAGTTCGCTGTTGGCTTTGTTGTTTATCGCAAGTGCATTGTCCATGTCAAAAAGGCTCAGTGTGGCGGGACATTCACCGCAGATGTCTATACCTATTATTTTCTCATGTCTGAGCATTAAGGCCAGCGCGCCTTTCAGATCGTCAAGAGTCATTATTCCTTGATCCCAGTCGGTGCGGGCTGAGTTGGTGTCGAGCACGTCTTTGTCGATGGATATATATAACGGTTCGTTTATCGACAACGGCTTCTGATGTATAGAGTGGGTGTGTAGCAGCTCGTCAGTGAATACGTTTACTCTATCGTGATATTGTCCGGGAATCGCTGCCGCGCTCTCCTTTGGTATGCCCAATATATATACGTGTTTCAGAAAACGGTTGCCGTCAATCATGTCTTTTACCCATCCTCCACACGAAAGCATATTGCTCCACTTTGAAGGTTGCATGTCTGTGTGGTGGTCGAAGAGGACTAAAGAAAACGGATGGTCTATTTTTTCGGTCCAGAATTTAGTCACGTAGTGATAGTCACCCGAGTCTATGAAGTGTATGCCGTTTGCAGAATAAGGATTGATTATTTGTTTTATGCTTCTGGCACCATCCTCATCGCAGTAACAGTCAGTGCCGTGCAGTCGGCTACAATCCAGATGGATGAAATTCGGATTATAGGCGAAGGGCTCTTCCTTATATATGCCCGAAAAATCCATTATGATGACAGACTTGTTCATGTTCGTTTTTATTTGTTTCCTGACAACTGATTATCCTGACGCGTTTGTTGTCATATATTCACGTCCTGTTTGTCTGAATGCAAAAATTATACCTTAAATCTGGATGTTGTCATTAATTCATAAGTGAATAAGATATAATTAATCTGCCATACGATTTTTTAACAATCGCCGATACAACCGGTGCTATTTATGGAGATATAGGATAGGGCATGCAAGGCGTTATTATATAAAATTGTATGAATAAAAGTAATTATCGTTTCTGATTCCAAACTATTTTTTCCATTGGTAGATGTCTGTATGTCAATATTGTAAGTGTCATATTGTGGTTGTATCAATTCTTGTAGATATGAGTCGTGTATTGATATTACGATTCATTATTGTATGATTACGGCTCAGTATAAATATTTATTGTGATAGATTTTATTCATAAATTGCTTTAGACGATCAAAGTTTTTCCTGACAATGCAGGGTGTATAAATCGTGATGAGCGGATGCTTACGTTCTGGTAAATACGTGTTACCACAACAGGTAAAATATCATCGCAAAAGATGTGTGTACTTCCGGCTAACGCGATAAATATTTTCCGTGTCTTAGTTGCTCCTAAAACTATACCTTTTTAATGAAAATTCAGGTTGGCAACTTACAATTTTTCTTGACTGTATTTTGACAAATTATTTTCGAAAAAGAGATATAAAAGAATGTTAAATGCGGCGTTGTGAAGCCTGTTTAGCTCTGTATCGTCTTTTGATATACCCTGTAACATAGTCTGAAAATACTCATTTTGGTTTCTGATAATGCCCATTTCGCAGTCTGATTAAGCCCATTTCAGGGCGTGATATGGTGCTTTTCAGCCCCTGAAATGGGCCATTTCGCATGACAAAATGGTGCATATTGCAAAGTGGGAAAACATTCTATAAAGTTAAGTTGTTGATATTCAATATTTTGCGAAAGTCTCTTATTTTCCGCGTATTTGTGCCCGAATGAGAGCCGGTTCGCAAATACGCGTTTATTTTATGGGGTAGAATAGGAAACTAAGCCGGGAAAATCAAAATCCGGTTATAATTTGAAAGTGGCATATATTGCAGCAATTTCTGCAGAAGTAAACAGCGTTATTCGATATTGAAACCGCAGTCTTTTTATTTAAACCCGACAGTTCATCAGACTGCAAATATTTATTTTTTATTTTGATTGTCAGTCTGCCGGTGTCTTCCGTCCTCTTATTGTCGTCCCGTCCGACACGTCATCTTGACGTAGCCTGCTACGCCTTCGGCAAGGATGTAATGAGAGCTGTCAGATAATAGAGTGAAATTTGTAGGCCTTCTAACGGCCGGTCACGGGTAAAACATATCCACGCTTAATTTCCAATGAGCCCAAAAGGTTCTTCCTGTTCAGAATTTCTATGCTGTATGGATATCCCCACTGATTTTCTACTGCCCCAATCTTTTTTGTTACTCTTTACTTGATAACAAATAATATTGTTGAATTCTGTATGTTACGGGAAAATAAAAAATCCTGACTTCAGAACGAAATCAGGATTTTATTTTTGCTTTTTAAAAGGTGGTACCACCAGGAATCGAACCGGGGACACAAGGATTTTCAGTCCTTTGCTCTACCAACTGAGCTATGGCACCGTTTGTTTTTGCGGTTGCAAAGGTACGAAATAATATTTTATCTGCAAAATTTTCGGGCGTTTTTTTAATAAAAATATGAATAATCTTTACGATGTATGATTTTATAGCCTGCTTTATCAGGAGACACAGGGATGTCTCACTTAAGTGGATTCCATCCCTGTGCTTTAAGTTCAAATTCATTGCCGTCGTATGTAACAAGCATCTGTCCAAGTTCTGGACGCGTTATGTGTCCGATGAGTTTCACACCTTCCAGCGACTCTATTTTCTCGTGGTCGCCAATCGGAACGGTGAACAGCAGTTCGTAGTCCTCGCCGCCGTTGAGTGCGCATGTTGTTACATTCATATTCAGTTCTTCTGCCATTACGGCAGTCTGATAGTCTATCGGAATGTTCTTCTCGTATATTCTGCATCCACAGTTGCTTTGTTTGCATATGTGCATAAGCTCGCTACTGAGTCCGTCGCTTATGTCCATCATGGCAGTAGGGTGGATGTTGTTTTCGCGCAAACGTGCTATAATGTCGCCTCGTGCTTCCGGTTGCAGTTGTCGTTGCAGCAGATATTCCTTTCCGGCAAAGTCAGGTTGAAAGTGTGCCAGCTCTTCAAGAGCGCGCTTGTCTCCCTTTTTCTTCGCTTCGTTCACCTGCTGGTAGTACACGCTTTTTTCACGTTCAAGAAGCTGTAGTCCCATATACGCGGCCCCGAGATCGCCGCTGACACATATCAGGTCGGTGTCACGTGCACCGTTTCTATATACTATATCAGCCTTGTCGCCTTCTCCTATACATGTTATGCTTATGGCCAGTCCGGTGTAGGATGATGTCGTGTCTCCTCCAACTACATCCACTCCCCATTTGTCGCATGCCATGCGCAGACCGCTGTAGAACTGCTCTACGTCTTCTATTGAGAATCTTTTGCTCAGCGCAAGACTCACGAGCATCTGACGCGGGGTGCCGTTCATTGCGAATATGTCGCTTATGTTCACCATTGCCGATTTATATCCGAGGTGTTGCATGTCGATATATGTCAGGTCGAAATGTACGCCCTCCATCAGCATATCGGTGGTTACGAGTACCTCTTTCTGAGGATAATGGAGTACGGCGCAGTCGTCTCCCACGCCGTACTTCGTTGATTCGTTCTTCAGTTTTATGTCTTTTGTGAGATGGTCTATAAGTCCGAACTCTCCCAATTTTGAAATTTCAGTCATATGTGTTATGCCCTGTTAATCATCTCTCTCATTATTTCAGTCATAAGAGGTTGTGCCTTGTTTGCGGCAATCTGTACTTCCTCGTGGCTTACTTCCACCGGGGTGTCCTCAAGTCCGAGGTCGGTTATGATGCTTATACCGAATGTCTTGATGCCGCAATGGTGCGCGACTATAACCTCAGGAACGGTGCTCATGCCCACTGCGTCGGCTCCCATGCGGTGATACATCTTATATTCTGCCGGAGTCTCGAAGGTAGGTCCCTGCACACCCATATATACACCGTGAACAACGCGTATGCCTTTCTCTTTGGCTATGGCGTCAGCCTTGGCTATCAGCTCATGGTCGTAGGTCTCGTGCATGTCGGGGAAGCGTGGCCCGGTAGGGAAGTTCTTTCCGCGCAGAGGATGCTCCGGGAAGAAGTTTATGTGGTCGGTGATGATCATGAGGTCGCCTATCTTGAACTCAGGATTCATACCGCCGGACGCGTTTGAAACGAAAAGTGTCTTTATGCCCAGTTCGTACATCACTCTTATAGGGAATGTAACCTCCTTCATGGAGTATCCCTCGTAATAATGGAATCGTCCTTCCATGGCCATGATGTCTTTGTTGCCGAGCTTGCCGAATATCAGTTTTCCTGCGTGTCCTTCAACCGTTGAGACCGGGAAATTAGGTATCTCTTTGTATGGAAACTCGTAACTGTCAGTTATTTCTGAAGCTAATTGTCCTAGGCCTGTGCCCAGAATTATGGCTGTCTGCGGCGCTGTCGTCATCCGCTCTTTTAACCAATGTGCTGTTTCTTGAATTTTCTCGTACATAGCTTATGATTTTATTGTTGAATACATTTTCTCCGTCTGCCATGAATTTTATTTTTATCGGCAGGACGAAAATATTGTTTTTAACTTCTGTGCTCAGTCCTTCCACTCCCTCAAGTCGTGCTCCGTCCTTTTCGGTTGTGATGATTATGCGCGGTTCTGGCAGGCTCTCGAATGTCCTGTTTATCTCTTCTACATCCTTCTGAGTGAACTGATGATGATCGGCAAACGTCAGTGGATGTATGTTCTTTGAGTAAGGCTCAAGGTCCATAACAATCTGCTGTGGCGAGGCAATACCAGTGAGCAGCAGTATGTTGGTGTTGTTTCCGATTTCCGACAGAGCTATCTCCTTGTCTCCGAACAGTGCTTTCAGATTGCAGTATTCTATGGATGTGAAGAAAAGACTCTGGTACGGATAGAGCCCCATTGCCCGTGTCAGCACCCGGTATTCCATCGGTTTGAGGTCCTTAGGACATTTTGTCACTATCACGATGTCGGCTCTCGACTTGCCGTCCTGTGGTTCTCTCAACCGTCCTGCCGGCAACAGCTTGTCGTAGATGATAAGCCGGTGATAGTCAACGAGCAGTATATTGATGCCCGGTCTCACATATCTGTGTTGGAATGCATCGTCGAGCAGTATCACGTCTGTGTCTTTAGTAGCCTCGTCAGACGTTATGCGCTCTATGCCGTGACGGCGGTTTTTGTCAACCGCGATGTATATGTTCTTGAACTTTTTCCTCATCTGGTAGGGCTCGTCACCTATGTCTCTCATTGTGACACCGTCTGTCGCGAGTACATATCCGTGGCTTTTCCTCTTGTATCCGCGGCTAAGCACAGCCACTTTCATCTTGTCGCTAAGCAGCGATATGAGGTATTCCACATGAGGGGTCTTGCCCGATCCGCCCACTGTTATGTTGCCTACTGATATTACAGGTATGTCATAAGGCCGGCTCTTCAGTATGCCGACGTTGAACATCATATTCCTGAATCTCACTCCGAGGCCGTACAGCCAGCTAAGTGGCAGCAACCATTCGTTTATTTTTATGAAATCACCTTCTGTTCTCATTTTATGTTAAGTACAAACGGAATACGTGCCTGTAATACTTCTCTTTCGTTCATGCTCTTAAGCATAATGAAAGGTTCGTAAAGATCGCCCAGCGTGAGTCTGAGCTGTTCGTCCAGGTAACTCTTCCGTCCCACTGACGCCAGGAACTGGTCGGTCCAGCTCGGTGCGGCAGGATAGTTCTTTGTATGATAATCTGTCAGCTTCGCGAGTGACGCCGCTTTTGCCACAGCATCGTCGAGCCCTCCGAGCTGATCAACGAGCTTTATCTTCAGTGCGTCGCTTCCAAGCCATACTCTTCCTTGTGCAATTTTCTCGATGTCTGACGTCTTCTGGTGTCTGCCGTCTGCCACACGCTGGCGGAACAGTTGGTAGCCACGGTTAACATAGCCTTGCAGATAGCTCAGCTCTTCGTCGTTGAACGGACGTGCCATCACGTTGCCGAACGTACTGTTGCGGTTGGTCTTAACCTCGTCGAATTTCACTCCGAGCTTTTGCGTGATGAGACCGCTCATATCAGGAATTGCGGCGAAGATGCCGATGCTTCCCGTCAGAGTGTTGGGCTGTGCCACAATCCAGTTGGCCGGGCAACTCATATAGTAGGCGCCTGATGCGGCATAGTCGCCCATTGATATTACTACAGGTTTCTTTTTCTTCAGCTCGGCCACCTGATGCCATATCTGTTCAGACGCATAAGCGTCGCCACCGCCTGAGTTCACACGGATTACAACGGCTTTCACGTTGTCATCGTTCATAAGGTCCTCAAGATCTTTGCATACGTCCGGTCCCACGATGCTGTGTCCTTGTGAGAACAGCGAGGCCCCGCCGGCCTGTACTATGCTTCCGTAGGCATAATATACAGCTATCTGATCGCCTGTGGATTTTCCGCCTTTTATGTTGGCCATTTCCGCAAGCCCTATCTGGTTTATGCTCCGGTCTTGTCCTATCTTTAGCAGTTTCTTCACCTCGTTCTTCACCTGGTCAGAGTATATCAGCCCATCTACCATCTTATATTTCAGAAGGTTCGCTGTCGGCTCGAACATTATCAGTCTGTCGGCATAGGCATTGAGCGAGTCCGGATTTATCTTTCTGCTTTCAGCCACCGCTTTACGCACATTGTTCCAAGTGCCGTTGATGAACGCCGATACCTGTGTGCGGTTGGCGTCGCTCATCTTGTCTTCGGTATATGTTTCGGTGAAGCTCTTGTATGTTCCAACCTTAACGACTTGGTATCTCACGCCGAATTTAGCCATCAGATCCTTGTAGAACTGTGGCTGTGAGCCGAGACCGTGCCAGTCTATCATACCTTTCGGGTTGATGAATATCTTGTCGGCGGCAGTCGCTATGTAATAAGTGCCCTGCGAATAGCTGTCGGCGTATGCCACAATCCACTTCCCGCTTTTCTTGAAGTCGAGCAGGGCATTGCGTATTTCCTGCATTGTGGCATATCCTGTCTGCAGCACGCCGGCTTCTATATATATGCCTTTTATGTTGTCGTTGTTCTTCGCCTTCTTGATGGCAGACTGTATGTTGTCAAGTCCAAGGTTGTTGACAGTGTTGCCGGTGAGCTGTCCGAGGATGTTTTCCTGTCCCTGTTCCTCAATTACTCCGGACAGGTTGAGCACCATTACGGAATTGTCGCTTACCTTCTGTGTGGCTTCTCCCGAGGCAATCATGCCAATGATGCTTACTACTCCCATCACACCGGCAATGGCTCCGAAAATAATCAATCCGACGATTGTCGCAAGAACTTGTTTTAAGAAATTTTTCATACCGATTTTGTATTATGACATATATAAAATAATGTTTATGCAAAGATAGTGTATTTTGATTAAAATAAATGTTGTTTCCATTCCTAATTTTCGCTGTCTTCATATTTTAATGTCGTAGTGAAGACGAAGTGCGCATCTGTATGTTGGCCGTATCTGCACTGGTAAGGATACGGAGATGCGTCACGAAACGTGCCCGGTCTGAAAAATGTCTGTCCGTTATTTGCTGTGTTTCATATAAACGGCGTATCTTTGCAACATCGTTTTCTCAGTCATCACAAAAGTATGAAACAACCTAAGTTCATAATAACCGACAGCGGGTATTTCCGTTTTGGAATGGTGAGTCTGCATAAACATCTTTTGCGTCCGGGCGAGGTGTGTATGGGAGGAGGCTTTTACGAGTTCGATACTGTGTCCATGAGGATGATACTCACAGGGCAGTCGTATGATTTCGGGCCGCCATGTTGGAACGCTTTCGACAGACTGAAGGTGCCGTCGGGATGTCGTGGCATGCGCATTATTTATGTACCGGATAATCCTGCTGAAGATGATTTTGTGGTGACAGACAGACTTGATATAGAATACGTATGAGCAGAAAAGAGACATACAGATTGCAGAATGAAGCTTTTCTCGAGGAGCTGGCGGGGCACGACGACGTGCATACTCTGGATGGAGGAGTACTTTACAGGGTGATATCAGACGGCTCGGGAACGGTTGTTCCGGGTCCGAGAAGTATTGTGACCGTTCATTATACCGGTACGCTCGTTTCCGGAAAGGTGTTCGACGACACGCGTCGGCGGCAATGTCCGAAGGCGTTCAGGGTGAACGAACTAATCGAAGGATTTCAGACCGCGCTGTGTAAGATGCACGCAGGAGACCGTTGGCAGGTGTTCATCCCGTGTCAGAAAGGTTACGGACGAAAGGCGATGGGCGACATACCCGGATGCTCCACGCTCGTCTTTGATGTGGAACTTATAAGTGTGGCTTGAGTCATAGTGTTAAGGAATGAGTATGATGGATATTACAGACAGTGTGCGTTTGCCGGTTGTCCGCCTGTTGTTGATTTATGTTTTGGCTGTCAATGTCGTGACATTCTTTGTATATGGCATCGACAAATATAAGTCCAAACACGGTAAGTGGCGCATACCGGAAGCGACGTTACTTGCGTGGGCTGTCGTGGGTGGTAGCATCGGAGCATGGTGTGGAATGAAAATATGGCATCACAAGACGCTTCACCGCAAGTTCAGATATGGAGTTCCGGTAATATTCGTGCTTCAGATTGTGCTTGCGACATATCTATATCGACTTTTATCGTAGGGCATACGGTGGTGCACTATACGTCATCTCAGGTTAATACCTTCAATATGTTTTTTATCGCTTTTTCTTGAGCTTTGCATAAATATGCAAAATATGGCGGTAAAAAATTTTTACAGTTGAAATTTCCAAAATAGAAAATTGACAGCCCGGAAAACGTGTATGGAAATGCCGTTTCCGAGTGTTTGTGTGTCGTGCGGCGCCAGACCCTTTTGTGAAATGGTGCTTTCTGTGCTGTAATAGGCTGCTTTTCATGGTCTGATAAAGCTTTTTCCGGCGTGTAATATGGGCATTTCTGCATGCCGGAAAAGGCTCTTTCGTGGTGTCTTTTCTTGCATGATATTCCGTAATCCCGCGCAATGTGCTGATACATAATGCTTTATGTCAAGTGCTCAAAATTCGCGTATTTCGAGGCAGGAGATGTCTTGTCCGAAAATATTCAGGCTATGAAGAGATGACGTCGGCCGACAGACAGCGTTTTTGTATAAATATACTGAAATGGTGAATAAATATTCACACATCATGATATGCGTCATTGTGGGCTGTCAGAGCATGCGGATATGGTGATGGAAAGATGTGACAGATTTGTCACTTATAAGCTGACAATTCTGTCAGTCAGACTTTTTGGCATGGTTTTGGCTGTTAAGCGGGTGAACGCGTCCGATAAGGATACGCATATAATACATAGTTAAGATTAAACATTTAAAAAAAATAACCGTTATGAACATTAAACCATTAGCAGACAGAGTGCTGGTACTTCCGGCACAAGCTGAAGAAAAAGTTGGAGGAATTATCATTCCTGATACAGCCAAAGAAAAACCACAGCATGGCAACGTTGTTGCTGTCGGACAGGGCAAGGCAGACGAGCCTATGGTTCTTAAAGAAGGCGACGAAGTGCTTTATGGCAAATATTCAGGAACAGAACTCGAGTATGAAGGTGTTAAATACCTCATCATGCGTCAGAGCGATGTGCTTGCTGTTGTAGGCAAATAATGACATACAAACATTTTAATAAGACAAAAGTAAATATCAGATAATTATGGCTAAGGAAATAAAATATAATATAGAGTCTCGCGATCTGCTCAAAAGAGGTGTGGATCAGCTTGCAAATGCAGTTAAGGTAACACTTGGTCCTAAAGGCCGCAATGTTGTCATTGAGAAGAAGTTCGGTGCTCCGCAGATTACAAAGGACGGTGTTACGGTTGCAAAGGAAATTGAACTTGAGAACCGTTTCGAGAATACAGGTGCACAGCTCGTAAAGAGTGTTGCAAGCAAGACCGGTGATGATGCAGGTGACGGTACAACAACAGCAACAATACTTACACAGGCCATCGTAACAGAAGGACTGAAGAACGTTACAGCCGGTGCGAACCCAATGGATCTGAAACGTGGTATAGACAAGGCTGTCAACGCAGTTGTTGATTATATAAAGAACAACTCAGAGCAGGTAGGCGACAACTATGACAAGATTGAACAGGTTGCGACAGTATCTGCAAACAACGATCCTGAAATCGGAAAACTGCTTGCTGACGCAATGCGTAAGGTTTCTAAGGACGGTGTTATCACAATCGAGGAAAGCAAGAGCCGTGACACCAGCATAGGTGTTGTTGAGGGTATGCAGTTCGACCGTGGTTATCTGAGCGGCTATTTCGTAACAGATGCCGACAAGATGGAGTGTGTTATGGACAACCCATACATTCTTATCTATGACAAGAAGATAAGCAACCTGAAGGACTTCCTGCCAATTCTTCAGCCGGCAGCAGAGAGCGGACGCCCGATGCTTGTAATTGCTGAGGATGTTGATTCTGAGGCTCTCACCACATTGGTTGTAAACCGTCTGCGTGGTGGATTGAAGATCTGCGCAGTCAAAGCTCCTGGATTCGGCGACCGTCGTAAGGCAATGCTTGAGGATATCGCAGTTCTGACCGGTGGAGTTGTTATTAGTGAGGAGAAGGGTCTTACACTTGACAAGGCAACTCTCGAGATGTGTGGTACATGTGATAAGGTTACAGTCAACAAGGATACTACAACCATCGTAAACGGTGCAGGTGACAAACAGCTCATCGCTGACCGTATCGCTCAGATTAAGAACGAGATTTCCAACACGACAAGCTCTTACGACAAAGAGAAGCTGCAGGAGCGTCTGGCTAAGCTCTCAGGCGGTGTAGCAGTGCTCTATGTAGGTGCAAACAGCGAGGTTGAGATGAAAGAGAAGAAAGACCGCGTTGACGATGCACTCTGCGCAACACGTGCAGCAATCGAGGAAGGTGTTGTTGTTGGTGGTGGTACAACATACATCCGTGCTCAGGAAGCTCTGAAAGACCTTAAGGGTGACAATGCTGACGAGCAGACTGGTATCAATATCGTAGCACGTGCAATTGAAGAGCCGTTGCGCCAGATTGTTACCAACGCCGGTGGCGAAGGTGCAGTTGTTGTTCAGAAAGTTCGTGAAGGCGAAGGTGACTTTGGTTACAACGCACGTACAGACACTTATGAGGATCTGCGCAAGAAGGGCGTTATCGATCCTGCAAAGGTTGCCCGTGTTGCTCTTGAGAATGCTGCTTCAATTGCAGGCATGTTCCTCACAACAGAGTGCCTCATCGTTGACAAACCGGAAGAGAAGCCGGCAATGCCAATGGCACAGCCTGGAATGGGTGGCATGATGTAATTTAGATATGCATAAAATATAAATATTTGTGAAGGGGATGACTCTGAAGAGGGTCATCCCCTTTTTGTGTTCTGCATCTGTGTTTTTTGACAGCGCACATTTGTTTTTTGATATTGTCAATATGTTTTTTGATACTGTCAGTATGTGAGAAGTCTTTATGCCAGACGGTATTTTGGATTACATATATTTTATTGTTACATTTGCAGAAAACGGAGCGTAATAAATTTTGGATGTACCATCGGGTATAATCCGTGTCTTACGCAGTCTTAAACCTAATTAATATACTTATTATGAATAAAAGGAAATTATTGTTCGCGTCATTGCTATTGATGTGCGCAAATGTGGCCAGTGCATTGGATGTGGTCGGGTTGCGTGTGATGACGCAGAAAAATCCACAGGGCATTGACGACAGCGAGCCGTGTTTCAGTTGGAAGCTGGAGTCTGATGAACGTTCTGTGGTACAGACATCTTACCGTATTGTCGTTACGGACGGAGCTCCGGATGGAAGTGTTGTGTGGGATTCCGGGGTGATTGAGTCGTCGGAATCGTCGAACGTACCTGCCGCCGGTATAACTTTGCAGCCGTCAACACGTTATTATTGGACGGTGACGGTGAAAGACAACAAAGGCAATGAGGCACGTTCGTCTGAACAGGCATATTTTGACACCGGTCTGATGAATTCCGGATGGAGTGGGGCTAAATGGATAAAGGCTTCGGACGATGCTTATGGTACGATAACCGAAAGTGTGAAGAATTATACTGTTGAGGCCGATTTCGAGATTGAGCATACGGCTGCAGGCCTGTGTTTCGGAAAGACAGGCGATGGCAATTTCTATATGTGGCAGATCAGTACAAAGGATCAGAACAATCCTGTGTTCCGTCCGCATGTATGGAATAACGGTAATCCGGCATTGATAACAGAGTTGTCGCTCAAGGAAAAAATCGATGTCAGAAACGGTGAGACTTATCATCTGCGCATAGAAATAACAAACGACGGACACCGCGCGACGACCTACCTCAACGATGTGATGATTGATGAACGCGACGGAAATTTCCCGTATGGAGATGTCGGCATACGTCAGGATTATGGCGATTATGACATGCAGCCGGAAATAGCATACTTTGATAATATCAAGGTTACGACGGCTTCAGATGATGTCCTGTTCTCAGAGGATTTCTCGCAATCTAACAAATTTTCTGCCGGCGAGGTCGTTGACGGCAGACTTTATGTCGTAGGCTCTACACAGCAGAGTGTATATGCTTGGCAACTTAATGTGGTGGCTAATCTCAGATATACAGTCGAGACAGACATGACGTTGGTGAGAGACAATGCGGCAATAGTGTTTGGCGCGACTTCGAATAATACATATTATATGTGGCAGATAAATACATCGGATGAAGACTATCCGTTGCTCCGTCGCCATGTATATAATAATAGTACAACGCCATGGCACGAGGATATAGAGATTACCGCTTTCTCAAAAGACGAACTGATAGGACACGAACGTCATATCAAGATTGATGTTGACGCCAATGTCATAAGAACTTATATTGACGATCAGCTTATTGATACTTATGAGGACAAATTCGGAATTCTGGCCAAAGGCGACCTTGGACTCAGAGTAGATAATACTTCTGAGAATGTAAAAGAAGAAGCATATTTTGACAATCTTAAAATGACAGAATATGACGGGGACGGCAATCCAGTCGTTACATTCTTCGAGGATTTCGAAGGTGAAAGTTCTGATTATTTCTATAATCCGGAGATCGTTGTCATCGACGGCAACCGCAAATGTCATATGCATGTCACAGGAGCGGAATATCGCATGATGCAGGATGCCACATACAGTGGTGCCCCGATGTTCCGTAAGAATTTCACGGTAGAAAAGAAAGTGAAGTCAGCAAAACTATACACCTCAGCTCTTGGTGTTTATAATGTGTTTGTGAATGGTAAAAGAGTGGGACATCTTCAGCCGGACGGAACAACCATATACGAAGAACTGAAACCTGGATGGACCGATTATCGCAAACGTGTGTTCTATCAGTCGCACGATGTCACCTCGTTGTTTGTTGAAGGAAAGAATACTTTGGGAGCTATTGTTACATCCGGATGGTGGGCAGGAGCTATCGCAAAGGGTATATACGGATCGCCTGAGACTGGATTCATTGCCAAGTTGGTGATAACATATGATGACAATACAACCGACGTTATCGTTACCGACGAGACTTGGGCATCGTCTAAAAAGGGTGCTGTAAAGAGCGGTGATATATACGACGGAGAAGTTTATGACGCACGAATCGTGACCGATTGGAATGGAAGTGATATAAAGACATGGAATGCAGTGGCTGAAAACACCGGCTTCAACGGCATAATAGAGGCAGAGAAGGGACCGTTTGTAAAGGTGCTTGAGAACAACATACAGACCGTAAAGACTGCTACAATATATGAGGGGACTGTAGAAGGTTCAGGTGATTACGGCATGATAAATGTTGTAAGCAAAGTGGATGGTGACGCTCCTGTGCAGTTGAAGAAAGGTCAGTCTGTAATATTCGATTTCGGACAGAATTTTGCAGGATGGGTTGAATTCAAGGTGAATGGAAAACGTAGCACGCGTCTGCATCTGCGCTTTGCTGAAATGTTGAATGACACTGGCGAAAAGAGCAGAGCCAATGACGGACCTGGCGGAAGCCTGTATCGTGCCAACCTGCGCAGTGCTAAGGCTGAATTATATTACACAATGTCCGGTGAGGAGAACGAAACTTACAGTCCGACTAATACGTTCTACGGATTCCGTTATTGTGAGCTTACTCCGACAGATGATGTCGAGATTGTTTCAATAAAAGGTGTACCTATAAGTTCTTCGCATGACGATATCGGTTCTATCTCAACTGACAATGAGATGGTGAACAGACTTATCAGTAACATCATATGGGGACAGCGCAGCAATCTTATTTCCGTTCCTACTGATTGTCCGCAGCGTGATGAACGCCTTGGATGGACCGCAGATACACAGGTGTTCTCAAATACAGCGATGTATAATTCTAATGTATCAGCATTCTATCAGAAATGGATGACTGACGTTCGCGACGGACAGCGTGAGGACGGTGCCTACTATGATATTGCTCCTGTCAGCTGGACTGAATTCGGAAACGGAGCATGGGCCGACGCCGGTGTCATTGTTCCTTGGAATGTTTATGTCATGTCAGGAAATAAGAAGATAATCGAAGACAATTATGATTCTATGGAGAAATTCATGACATGGTTGTCAACACAGCAGGGCGAAGGCTATCTGTATCAGGGCGGAGGTATTGCCCACGGCGACTGGCTGTCTTTCGCAACAACCGATCCCCGTTATGTAAGTGTGGCATATTATGCTTACGATGCTCAGCTTATGGCTAAGATGTCACGTGTGCTCAGTAAGTCGGAGAACGATGAGTATGCACAGAAAGCTGTCAAATATGAGACTTTGTTCAATAATATAAAGGATGAGTTCCAGAAACGATTCTTCATTGCTTCTACAGGAGCGTTGATGCGTCCTACACAGACTGCTTGTCTGTTGGCTCTCAACTTCAAACTGTATAAGGATGAGAATCAGTATAATTATCTCACAAAACGACTTGAAAGTCTTATAACATCAAATGGTGACAAACTGAATACCGGGTTTGTGGGTACTGCTGTCATCAATACGACTTTGTCTGACAATGGTCTAACTGACAAGGCTTACAATCTGTTGTTGCAGAGAGAATGTCCTTCTTGGTTGTACAGCATCGATCAGGGTGCTACAACGATGTGGGAGAGATGGGACTCTTATACTAAGGAAAAAGGATTCGGAGACGCGGCTATGAACTCTTTCAACCATTATGCTTATGGAGCCGTTGGAGAGTGGATGTATCGCAATATGGCGGGTATTGGCGTAAGCGAGGAGACCCCGGGATTCAAGCATATCGTTCTCCGTCCGAATATAGACAGTCGTCAGTCGATACCGGAAGGTCAGGAAAGAATAAACAAAGTGGATTGCAGTTATGACAGTAATTATGGAAAGATTGTGTCTTCATGGACTGCCAGCGACGGGGTTATGTCTGATTACAATGTTGTTGTTCCCGCAAATACAACGGCGACTCTTTATCTGCCTGTGCTGAATGAGAATACGGCAGTTTATGAAAACGGTACACCTATAGCTGACGTGGATGGAATAGAGTTTGTGAAATATGAAAATGGAATGAATGTTTATAATCTCGGTTCAGGCTCATATCATTTTACAACTGACGTTTCCAACAATATTACAGAGATTAATACAGACGTGAATGTGTCGGTTTATCCGAATCCTGTAAAAGACAGACTCTATTTGTCATGCAACGAAGAGATATCAAAGGTGAACCTTTGCTCTATGTCAGGAAATATTGTAAAGACCATAAATGGAAGTTGTTCAAGTATTGATGTGTCGGATATGTCTGCCGGAGTATACCTGCTTAATATCTGGTGTAAGGATGGAGTACATACGACAAAAGTGATAAAACAGTGATATAATAGCTTATTTAATTGGTACATCAACCGCACTTGCCGCTTTTTACCGTCGGCGAGTGCGGTTTTTTGATGTTTTTTTCTTAATTTCGCAACGTGATGTGAATGTCATGTATGATGGATTCAGTGACTTATGTTACAATATGTAACAATAAGAGCTGATTGCATGTCATATCCCGGTTTTAGTATGTATGCTCTATTATGACATAAACATGTCTTATGAGATATGTGCATACGTTATTTTATGGAGTAGCATTACGGATATTCCTTTACCGGATATATTATCAATTTATTGAAGAATTATATAATAGGAACGCTTTGGAAAAGTTAGTTGATCTGTACAGAATGTGGCGTGGTGAGAATCCGACACACATAGAGAAATTGCAGATGGCGGGTAGTAACCGCGAGTATTATCGTTTGTCTGATGAGAATGGTGAAACCGTTATTGGTGTGATAGGTACCAGTCGTGACGAGAACCATGCGTTTATATATCTGTCAGAGCATTTCACCAAACGTCAGTTACCGGTTCCGCAGGTGCTTGCTGTGAGTGAGGATGAGCGTTGCTATTTGCAGACAGATCTTGGTACGGTGTCTTTGTATGATGCGGTGAGCGGTGGACGACAGGCCGGTGGACGATATAATCAGCATGAGAAAGCTTTGTTGGCAGAGACCATCAGACAGCTGCCGAACATACAGATACGTGGAGCTCGGGGCTTGGAGTGGGATAATTGTTATCCTCAACCTGAGTTTAATGAGGAAAGTGTGCTGTTCGATCTCAATTATTTTAAATATTGCTTTCTGAAACCGTCGGAGCTTGATTTCCACGAATTGAAACTTGAGGCTAATTTCAGATTGTTCGCAAAGGATCTCACTGCAGAAAAGACCGACAGCTTTCTGTATCGTGATTTTCAGGCTCGCAACGTCATGCTCGACGCGAACGGACATCCATATTTCATAGATTTCCAGGGCGGACGTAAGGGACCATATTATTATGATTTGGCTTCTTTCCTTTGGCAAGCCTCTGCAAAATATCCTCATAAACTGAGACGCGAGCTGGTAGCCGAATATTATAATTCGTTGAAAGACTATACGGAAGTTCCGTCAATACGTCATTTTGTAGAACGGCTCGGATTGTTTGTACTTTTCCGTACGCTTCAGGTTTTGGGAGCTTATGGTTTCCGTGGCTATTTCGAGCGTAAGAAACATTTCCTTGACTCCATACCTCCGGCAATGGAAAACTTGCGTGAGCTGCTTGCAATGCAGCGCGGATTCCCTTATCCTTATATGATGGATATGCTGCGTCGGCTTACAGAACTGCCGCAATATGCACGTATAGAGCAGCCGGCTTTGAGCCGCTCGGATGGTTTCAAGACAACCGATGACAATGTATATAAGGCTCATCCGCAAGATGGACCGGCCACATTCTCAAAGTATGACGGCAAAGGCCCTTTGGTTATCCGTGTGTTCAGCTTTTCGTATAGAAAAGGTATTCCGGCTGATGAATCGGGAAACGGCGGCGGATATGTGTTTGATTGCAGGGCAACTCATAACCCAGGACGTTACGAACCGTACAAGAAACTTACTGGACTTGACGAACCTGTGATACGATTTCTTGAGGATGACGGAGAAATACTTACTTTCCTTGATAATGTATATGCACTTGCCGACAAGCATGTGGAGCGTTATATGCAGCGAGGCTTTACGGATCTTATGTTTTCGTTCGGTTGCACCGGCGGTCAGCACCGTAGTGTTTATTCTGCGCAACATCTGGCAGAGCATCTTAATTCTAAATATGGAGTTGAGGTTAGGATAGTGCATCGCGAGCAGAACATCGAACAAGTATTGGAGGCAAAGCCCTCAAACGCACGATGAAACTCTTTGTCATTTGAAATAAAATACGTAATTTTGCATACGTAAAAACTTTTTCCCGACAGATGATGCAGGCAATGATTTTTGCAGCCGGCCTCGGCACTCGTTTGAAACCTATAACAGATACCAAACCGAAAGCTTTGGTTGAAGTAGGAGGCGAACCGTTGCTGCGCCGTGTGATAATGAATCTGAAAGATGCAGGAACGTCAAGAATAATTGTTAATGTCCATCATTTTGCTGGGCAGATAATAGAATATCTTCAGGCGAACAATAACTTCGGAATTGACATAAGAGTGTCTGATGAGTCAGAGAATTTGCTTGATACCGGAGGTGGAATAAAGAAAGCATCTCCGCTGTTTTCTCCCGAATCGCCTATTCTCATTCACAATGTGGATATTCTCAGCAATGTAGATTTACGGAAGTTTTATGACGGATGTGGTGACGCAGACGCAAGACTGCTTGTGAGTAGTCGCAAGACAACTCGTTATTTGTTGTTTGATGACGATATGCGTCTTGTGGGATGGACCAATGTGCAGACGGGAGAAGTAAAATCTCCTTATGATGACATTGATGTGTCGGCATGTCATATGTTTGCTTTTGCAGGCATCCATGTAATATCTCCGTCAATGTTACAGCTGATGAAGGATTTCCCTGACAAGTTCGGTATAATAGATTTCTATCTCAGTGTATGTGCTAAAGCGGATATACGAGGTTGGCTGAAAGATGACTTGCGGCTTATGGATGTCGGTAAACTTGATACCCTGCAACAGGCTGACGATTTTGTATCCGGTCTTGAGAAAGGACGCAAGTGATTATAATGATAAAACTAACTCAATTTATATATAATGCAACAGAAGATAATAATACTTGATTTCGGTTCGCAGACAACGCAGCTTATCGGTCGCCGTGTGCGCGAACTTGATACCTTCTGTGAGATTCTGCCTTATAACAAGTTCCCGGAAGACGAAGAGGGAATAATCGGAGTGATACTGAGCGGATCGCCTTACTCGGTTCACGATGAGCAGGCATTCAAGGTGGATCTTAACAGGTTCGTGGGCAAATATCCTGTATTGGGAATATGCTACGGTGCACAGTTCATTTCTTATGCCAATGGCGGAAAGGTAGAACGTACGGAAACACGTGAGTACGGCCGTGCCCATTTGCAGTATATTGATACTGACAACGCTCTGTTCCATGGGTTTGAAGCTAATTCTCAGGTATGGATGAGCCATGGCGATACAATTACGGCGATACCGTCAGATTGTCATGTTATCGCATCGACGGAGGATGTTAAATTCGCGGCTTACGCTTCATCAGAGAAACCTCTTTGGGCTGTTCAGTTCCATCCGGAGGTATTCCATACGCTCCAAGGTTCGCTTTTGCTTAAAAACTTTGTAGTAGATATTTGTGGTAGTCGTCAGGAGTGGAGCCCTGCTTCGTTTGTGGAGAGCACTGTTGCAGAGCTTAAAGAACAGCTGGGTGACGATCGTGTGATTCTCGGATTGTCGGGCGGCGTGGATTCTTCAGTATGTGCTGTGTTGTTGCACAGAGCTATCGGAAGCAACCTTACCTGTATTTTTGTGGACCACGGAATGTTGCGCAAGAATGAGTTTACACAGGTCATGAAAGACTATGAGGGGCTGGGACTCAATGTGATAGGAGTCGATGCAAGCGACAAGTTCTTCAAAGATCTCGAAGGAGTGGACGATCCTGAGAAAAAACGTAAGATTATCGGCCGCGACTTTGTCGAGGTGTTCAACGCAGAGGCTAAGAAAATCACTGATGCAAAATGGCTTGCACAGGGCACCATATACCCAGACCGCATCGAAAGTCTGAATATTACAGGAAAGGTAATTAAAAGTCATCATAATGTAGGAGGACTGCCTAAAGAGATGAATCTCAAGCTGTGCGAGCCTCTGAAATGGCTTTTTAAAGATGAGGTGCGCCGTATAGGCCATCAGCTCAATATGCCGGAGCGTCTTATAAAACGTCATCCGTTCCCGGGTCCGGGACTTGCTGTGAGAATCCTTGGCGACATAACACGCGAGAAAGTACGTATCCTTCAGGATGCCGACGACATTTATATCTCGAATATGCAGAGTTATATTTGTGAAGATGGCGAGCGCTTGTATGATAAGGTATGGCAGGCCGGCACCGTATTGCTGTCAACAGTAAGAAGTGTTGGCGTTATGGGAGATGAGCGTACATACGAACATCCTGTCGCACTTCGTGCTGTCACTTCTACTGATGCGATGACAGCCGACTGGGCGCATCTGCCGTATGATTTTATGGCAAAGGTGTCTAACGAGATCATTAACAAGGTGAAAGGTGTCAACCGTGTTTGCTATGACATCTCATCAAAACCACCTTCGACAATTGAATGGGAATAATTATTAGATTATTTCATGATTGATTGATATACGGATTAATATAGAGTAGGAGGAAAATATATGTTTTCCTCCTACTTTTATTTTTACATATCTGATTTGGCGAATTATTTTAATTATTGCTGTCCGGTTAAAATCCAGAAGGTAAAATAAAACGTAATGTTTAATGTTTGTCAGATATGTTGTCTTTCAACAAGTCGCGTATTTCTGTGAGCAATATTTCTTCTTTAGACTGCACCGGAGCCGAAGGCTTGTTCTTTTCGTCCTCTACAGCTTTCTTTTTGGTGAATCTGTTTATCAACTTTATAATCAGAAACACGCAAAAGGCTATTATTGCGAAATCAATTACTGTCTGTATGAAGTTGCCATAATTTATGGTAGCCGGAGCAGATGCTTCGCTGTTTGTAGTTAATACGGGCAGAGTCACCTTTAAATCCTTGAAATTAACGCCTCCGATTATCCAGCCTATCGGCGGCATGATGATGTCGTTGACGACAGATGAGACAATCTTTCCGAAAGCACCTCCAATGATAACACCGACAGCCATATCAACGACGTTGCCCCTTATGGCGAAATCTCTAAACTCTTTAAAGAAACTGTTCATGGTCGAATTTTATATTATTTAATATTGTATTTCGATGCAAATATAGAATTTATTTTGTAACTTTGCACACGTAAAAGGAAGAAAAGTGGATAAGGCAGTGACATACGCTGCAACCCTTTTGGAAATTTTCCAATGATAACGGGTTTAACACTTGATTCTGAAGGAAAATATATATTTAACCCTTTATAAAAAATAAAGTAAAATGATTAAAATTGGTATTAACGGATTTGGTCGTATCGGCCGTTTCGTTTTCCGCGCAGCTCAGAACCGCGATGACATTCAGGTAGTAGGTATCAACGATCTTTGCCCGGTTGATTACTTGGCATACATGCTGAAGTATGATACAATGCACGGCGCATTCAATGGCACAATTGATGTTGACGTTGAGAACAGCAAGCTTATTGTTAACGGTAAGGAAATCCGTGTAACAGCAGAGCGCAACCCGGCTGACCTGAAGTGGAACGAAGTTGAAGCTGAATATGTAGTTGAGTCAACAGGTCTGTTCCTGACAAAGGAAAAAGCTCAGGCTCACATCCAGGCTGGTGCTAAGTATGTAGTTATGTCAGCTCCTTCAAAGGATGATACCCCAATGTTCGTTTGCGGTGTTAACTTTGACAAATACGTAAAGGGCACACAGTTCGTATCTAACGCATCTTGCACAACAAACTGTCTGGCTCCTATCGCTAAGGTTCTGAACGACAAGTTCGGTATCGTAAACGGTTTGATGACAACTGTACACTCTACAACTGCAACACAGAAGACTGTTGACGGTCCTTCAATGAAAGACTGGCGTGGTGGTCGTGCTGCTTCTGGCAACATCATCCCGTCTTCTACAGGTGCTGCTAAGGCTGTAGGTAAGGTTATTCCTGAACTCAACGGCAAACTGACAGGTATCTCAATGCGTGTTCCGACTCTGGATGTTTCTGTAGTTGACCTGACAGTTAATCTGGCTAAACCGGCTTCTAAGGAGGCTATCTGCGCTGCTATGAAGGAAGCTTCTGAAGGCGAACTGAAAGGTGTACTGGGTTACACAGAGGATGCTGTTGTTTCTTCTGACTTCCTGGGCTGCACAAAGACTTCTATCTTCGACGCTAACGCAGGTGTTTATTTGACAGACACATTCGTTAAGGTTGTTTCTTGGTATGACAATGAGATCGGTTACTCTAACAAGGTTCTCGAACTCATCGCTCACATGAAGAAGGTTAACGGATAATTATTTCTTGATAGACGGGAGTCAGATTTTTTAGAGTTTACACATCCGTTTGTAAATGAATCTGACGTACAACCGCTGTCAGTAAATGATAAAAAACAGGCCGTCCGCATTGTCGGACGGCTTTTTTTTATTATTTTTGTCGGCAGATGTCTAAAATGATAACCATACTTGGGCCCACTGCAAGTGGAAAGACGTCTCTTGCCGCAGCTCTTGCTTATGAGATCGGTGGAGAGATTATCAGTGCCGATTCGCGTCAAGTCTATCGTGGCATGACCATTGGCACGGGTAAGGATCTTGACGATTATTCTGTAAATGGGCATAAGATAGGCTATCATCTTATAGATATAGCAGAGCCTGGAGACAAATATAACATATACGAATACCAGCGCGATTTTCATAAAGTTTATTCGGAGCTTATGCAACGGAATGTCCGCCCGATATTGTGTGGAGGTTCCGGACTTTATATTGAAAGCGTGCTGAAAGGATATTCGTTGTCAACGGTTCCCCAGAATCCGGAATTGCGTCAGAGCCTTTCATGTAAAACGCTTGATGAACTTACGGAAATATTGATGGATCTTAAGACGCGCAATAATTCCAATATGCATAACCGTTCGGATGTAGATACTGCGCAACGGGCCATAAGGGCTATAGAAATAGAAATGTATAATCTGCAACATCCGGCACAGAACAGACAGTTTCCTCCTGTGGAATCGGTAATAATAGGTGTGGATATCGACCGTGACAGTCGCAGGAAAAGAATAACCGAACGTCTGAAAGAGCGTTTGCAGCATGGACTGGTGGAAGAGGTGAAAGGACTTATGGAAAGTGGCCTAAGTGCCGAAAGTCTTATTTATTATGGACTGGAATATAAGTTCGTTACCGAGTATGTGATCGGCAAGCTCTCGCGCGACGAGATGTTCTGCAGTCTGGAGATTGCAATACATCAGTTCGCCAAACGGCAGATGACGTGGTTTCGTGGCATGGAACGCCGCGGCTTTACCATAAACTGGATAGACTGGCATTTGCCTATGGCAGATAAATTAGAGCAAATCAAAAAACTAATTGTTACTTAATAACGATAACGACATGGATAATGACAAGCGGTGGGGCATTCTTTATTGTCCGAAACATGATGACAAAAGGCATAAGAGCAAGCGCTGGAGCAAGATAGAGAAGTGTTTGCGCGATGCCGGCATTGATTATGATTTCGTACAGAGTGAAAGCATGTCGGGAGTAGAAAGACTCGTCCGGATGATGATAAACAACGGATATAAGACTATTGTTATTGTCGGAGGTGATTCTGCTCTGAACGATGCCGTGAACTGTCTTATGCAGGTGGAAGCCAAAGTGCGTGACGAAATATCTATTGGAGTCATACCCAATGGTATTATTAATGATTTTGCTCATTTCTGGGGACTGCGGGAAAGTGAGCCCGAAGAGGCTGTCGCCTCTCTGAAAGGTCATCGTGTGAGAAAGATTGATTTGGGATGTGTGAGATACAAGAATAAAAAAGGTGAGGCCTGTAGAAGATATTTCCTTAATTGCGTGAACATAGGTTTCATTGCGTCCGTGATGAATATTAAGCGTCAGACACGCCATTTCTTCGGCTCACGCACGTTGTCGTATATATCGTCGTTCATACTGATGATATTCCAGCGCATGGAATATCAGATGCACCTTAAGATTAATACAGATGTACTGAAGCGTAATATCATGACCGTATGTGTCGGAAATGCTTCCGGTTACGGCCAGACGCCGAATGCTGTTCCATATAATGGTCAGCTTGACGTGTCGGTGGTTTATCATCCGGAGATGACTCAGCTATTTGAAGGCATATATATGTTTCTTAAGGGAAAGTTCCTTAATCATAAGAGCGTGCATCCGTATCGTACACAAAAAATAGAGGTGCTGGAAGCTCCAAAGGCGCCTGTAGGAATAGACGGACGGCTGATGCATACTCCTGTCGGACCGTTTAATATAACGGTAGAGCAGGAAGTCATCAATTTCATTATACCGGAATAAGAGTCCGGCATATTTCAGCGGGGATGGTTTTTTATCCATTAGTTATAACAGTTTATTTGTGGGTTATAATATAATGTCTGAAAACTCCCTGACAGCGTGGGGTAGTGTGGATAATGACATTACGAACCTCACGCAATAATAAATTCGTGTTGCGACAACAATAAATCCGTGCTGCTGCAACAGGCGTATCGTCACCGTGAAATAGATGCGAGTTTCCGGCTCATCCGGTAAGTGCTTTCCGGGCTTTTCCTCATATATTTATACAATCTTTTTTAGAAAACCCGAGAGACGAGCTTACAATTTTTCTTGACGGTATTTTGACAAAATAAAATCGGAAAATAGATGTAGGACGATGTCAAATCCGGTATGATAAAGGCTCTTTCTGCTGTTACCGTCTTTTCATATACCCGGGAATGTAGTCCGGAATAATTCATTCTGCGTTCTGATAATGCCCGTTTCAGCTTCCGATTAAGCCCATATTAGGGCGTGATTCGGTGCTTTTCAGCTCCTGATATGGGCCATATCGTGTGCTGAAACGGTGCTTATTGCAGAACGTAAAAACCTCTATCAAATGTAAAACCTTGATTTTCAATATTTTATAAAAGCCTCTCATATTCCGCGTATTTCCGTCCGAAGGAAACACAGTCCGTAAATACTCGCTTATTTTATGGGGTAGAACGGAAAACTCATTCGGAAAAAACGCAGGATTCTGAAAATCTGTAAGTGCTCCATACTGGTCTGATTTCGGCAGAAGACAACAACGACGATTCGTTTAAGAAACCTCATTCTTCCATACAGACCAATATACAATGAATCTCTGTTGAGCCTGAATAATAATCTATTCATCCCGAAACCGGAACTCGGTTTCAGTTTTTTCCGTTATTGATTATTTTGCTTTTTTAATCATAAGCGTTGTGGGCTGCTCATCATATATTCCTTCCGTTGTTGTGTTATGTGTATTCCGTAACAGTGACATTATCCGTATGATGCTCCGATATTGGCTGTTTTAGGTCCAAATATGGGCTTTATGAGAACATGAAAATGACTTTACACCATAAAAAAATACGTCTTTTTATACCAAACTGGGGTTATTTTATGAAAATAACTATGTAATTTTTTTGCAATTATATCAAATTTTAGTACCTTTGGAATGTTAAAATATAATCTATAAAGATAGCTAACCATAATAATTATTTAATAAAAAAACCTTTAAAACTATGGGTTATTTGCGATTTGAAAAAGCTCTGATGACAAACCTGGAAGAATCTCTTTCAAGAGAGTTGCTTCGTACAAATCGCTCGGGAGCTTATTCATGTTCAACAATAGTTGACTGTAATACACGCAAGTATCATGGCCTGCTAGTTGTTCCCGTTCCTGAGTTGGATGACGATAATCATGTCCTTTTGTCTTCACTGGATGCAACCGTTATACAGCATGGGGCTGAGTTTAATCTTGGTCTTCACAAGTATAATGGTGATAATTACAATCCGAAAGGACATAAATACATTCGTGAGTTCGACTGCGACAAGGTTCCGACGACTCTTTATCGTGTGGGAGGCGTATTGCTGAAAAAAGAAGTTGTTTTCCAGCATTACGAAGACAGAATTCTCATACGTTACACTCTGGTAGATGCACATTCGGATACAAAACTGCGGTTCAAACCGTTCTTGGCATTCCGTAGCGTAAGACAGTTCACGCACGAGAATTCTGTGGCATCACGGGATTACTCAAATGTTGAGAATGGAATATCCACCTGTATGTATGCCGGATATCCGGATCTGTACATGCAGTTCAGCAAGGACAATAAGTTTGTGTTCCAACCTGATTGGTATCACAACGTGGAGTATCCTAAGGAACAGGAACGTGGATATGCGTCGAATGAGGATTTGTATGTTCCTGGATATTTCGAGATGGACATAAAGAAGGGCGAAAGCATAGTCTTCGCTGCGTCAACATCGGCAAGCAACACGAGCGAGCTGAAGGATCTTTTTGATAAAGAGGTGAACGAACGCAGTCCGAGAGACAATTTCTTCCACTGTCTTGTAAATGCGGCTCACCAGTTCCATAACAGGACAAGTAATGACGAGCGCTACATTCTTGCCGGTTATCCGTGGTTCAAGTGCCGTGCGCGCGACACGTTTATCGCTTTGCCGGGACTCACTCTGTCCATAGAGGAGCAGGATTATTTCGAACTTGTCATGAAGACAGCAGAACGTGGCCTGCGTGAGTTTATGGAAGGCAAGCCTCTGTCTGTCAAGATTTATGAGATGGACCAGCCGGATGTGCTGCTTTGGGCAGTGTGGGCCATTCAACAATATGATAAGCATGTTGGCAGCGAGAAGTGCTTCCAGATGTATGGAGCTTTGCTTAAAGACATTGTTTATTATATCATTGACGGCAAGCATCCTAATCTTATTCTTAAGGAGAACGGATTGTTATACAGTGACGGACATGATAAGGCCATCACATGGATGAACTCAACTGCAAACGGCAAGCCTGTTGTTCCAAGAACAGGATATATTGTCGAGTTTAATGCATTGTGGTATAATGCCTTATGTTTCTGTGCCTCAATTGCGACTACAGGTGGAGATTTGGAAGCAGCTTCGCGTCTTGAGAAGATGGCAGATCTTTGCATGCATTCGTTTGTTGACACATTCCTCAATGAATACGGATATCTTTTCGATTATGTCGATGGGTCTAATGTTGATTGGAGTGTGCGTCCGAATATGATATTCGCGGTGGCATTGGAGTATTCTCCGTTGAACCGTGCACAGAAAAAGAGCGTCCTTGACATGTGTACCAGGGAATTGCTTACGCCTAAAGGCTTGCGTTCGCTGTCGCCGAAGAGCGGATGTTATAATCCGATGTATGTCGGACCTCAGACACAAAGAGATTATGCATACCATCAGGGAACGGCATGGCCGTGGCTTGGCGGATTCTATATGGAGGCATGTCTCAGACTGTACAAGCGTACAAGGTTGAGTTTCATCGAGCGTCAGATGGTCGGATACGAGGACGAGATGGTTCGCCACTGCATAGGCACCATTCCTGAGCTGTTCGATGGTAATCCTCCTTTCAACGGACGAGGTGCGATATCATTTGCCATCAATGTGGCTGAGATATTGCGTACATTAGAGTTTCTTGAAAAGTATAAATATTAAAATAAAGGAGGATTATAATTATGAAAGTCTTGATGTTCGGATGGGAGTATCCTCCTCATGTATATGGTGGACTGGCCACAGCAAATTATGGTATCTCGGAAGGTCTTCATGCACAGGGCGACGTAAGCATCACGTTGTGTCTTCCGAAACCGTGGGGAGATGAGAGTAAGCATGCTGCCGATATATTGGCAATGAATGCAGTTCCTATTGCCTGGCGTGATGTCAGCTACGATTATGTACAAAGTAGGGTGGGCAATATAATGTCTCCTGATTTGTATTTTAAACTTCGTGATCACATTTATGCAGATTTCAATTACATGCATGTCAACGATTTGGGATGCATGGAGTTTGCCGGAGGCTATCCCCAAAATCTGCATGAGGAAATCAATAATTACTCTATTATTGCAGGAGTTGTTGCGCGTCAGCAGGAGTTTGATATCATACATGCTCACGACTGGCTTACATATCCGGCAGGAATCAATGCCAAGTATGTAAGTGGAAAGCCGTTGTGCATACATGTTCATGCTACAGACTTCGACCGCTCGCGTGGAAAGGTCAATCCGACTGTTTATTCTATAGAGAAAGACGGTATGGATAATGCGGACTGTATAATGTGTGTGTCTGAACTGACACGACAGACTGTGATCAATCAGTACCATCAGGATCCACGCAAATGCTTTACCGTTCACAATGCGGTATATCCATTGAGACAGGAGTTGCAGGATATTCCACGTCCTGATCATACGGGAAAGGAGAAGGTGGTTACATTCCTTGGACGTCTCACGATGCAGAAAGGACCTGAATATTTTGTCGAGGCTGCCAATATGGTGTTACACCGTTCAAGGAACGTACGTTTCTGTATGGCTGGAAGTGGTGATATGATGAACGCGATGATTTACCTTGCAGCGGAGCGCGGAATAGCCGACCGCTTCCATTTCCCGGGATTCATGCGAGGTAAGGAAGTCTATGAATGTCTGAAAGACTCCGATGTATACGTTATGCCGTCTGTAAGCGAACCGTTCGGAATCTCTCCGCTTGAAGCAATGCAGTGTGGCACACCGACAATAATATCCAAGCAGAGTGGATGTGCAGAGATACTTAATAATTGCATAAAGGTGGATTATTGGGATATTCACGCGCTTGCGGACGCCATCTATTCCATCTGTCATAACGAAAGCCTTTTCAAATACCTGCAAACTGAAGGTAAGAAAGAGGTAGATCAGATTACATGGGAGAAAGTGGGAGTCTTGATCCGTGAACTATACGAACGTACAATAAACCATCAACTATAAAACTATAAATCATTTAATCTATGAAAACGATTTGTTTATATTTCGAGATACATCAGATGATACAATTGAAACGTTATCGTTTCTTTGATATCGGAACAGATCATTATTATTATGATGATTATGAGAATGAGTCCAGAATAAACGACATTGCTGAACGTTCGTATATGCCGGCACTCAATACTCTGCTTGAGATGATTAAGGCTAACAACGGTTATTTCAAGGTTGCTTTCTCGCTTTCGGGAGTAGGTATGGAGCAGCTTGAGATGCATGCGCCTCAGGTCATAGAGAAACTTCAGGAACTCAATGACACCGGATGTGTGGAGTTTCTTGCCGAGCCTTACTCACATGGTCTTGCTTCGCTCATCAACCATGAAAGTTTCAAGGCTGAAGTGAAAAGACAATGCGAGAAGATGAAAGAGTATTTCGGACAGACTCCTAAGGTATTGCGCAACTCTTCTCTCATATATAGTGACGACATCGGATTACAGGTTGCCGACATGGGCTTCAAGGGTATGCTCACTGAAGGAGCAAAACATGTACTCGGATGGAAGTCTCCGCATTATGTCTATTCTTGCGCGCTGGCTCCCCAGTTGAAGCTTTTGCTCCGTGATGTAAACCTGAGCGACGATATCTCATTACGTTTCAACAACAAGGAATGGGATGAATTCCCGTTGTTCGCAGACCATTATGTTGACAAAATCGCTGCTTTTGATGAAAACGATAAGATTATAAATCTGTTTATGGAGTTGTCTGCTCTTGGTATAGCTCAGCCTTTGTCGAGCAACATTCTTGAGTTCCTAAAGGCCATACCGGCGTGTGCGAAGGCACGCAATATCAATTTCGCAACACCGTCAGAGATTTGTGATAGTGTTGACAGTGTCGGTACTCTTGATGTTCCGGATACACTGAGTTGGGTCGACGAAGAGCGCGATGTAAGCAGTTGGCTTGGCAATCCGATGCAGCGTGAGGCGTTCCACAAACTTTATGGCGTGGCCGACCGTGTGCGTATTGCCAATGATCCGCGCATAAATCAGGATTGGGATTATCTACAGGCATCCAACAATTTCCGATTGATGACGACAAAACCATCTAATGTCGGACTTGACCGTGGAATATACAGCAGCCCGTTCGATGCCTTCACAAACTATATGAACATATTGGGTGACTTCATCAGCCGTGTGAATTCTCTTTATCCTGAGGACATCGACAACGAGGAACTCAGTTCGCTCCTTACAACTATAAAGAATCAGGACGAAGAGATTGACATGAAGAACAAGGAGATTGTGCGTCTGCAGACAAAGATAGAAAAGATTGAAGCTGCAGAAGCTAAGCTCCGTGCTGAGATGGATGCAAAGAAAGCTCCGGCTGCAAAGGCATCGACGTCTAAGGCTAAGACAGTGAAAAAGAAAGCGACTTCAACTGCAAAACCAAAGGAGACAACACCGGAAACTCCTGCAAAATGATTGTAAAGACAACGGCATTTTATGCTGAATGTCGGAATATGAAATAAGAAAAGGTCCCGAAAACAATGATTGTTTTACGGGACCTTTGTTTGTTATTGCAGCTTTAAAGGTATCGTTATGTTTTGTTTCTGTATGTTGATATAAAACTACTTGTTGTTTTCATTCATTTTTCTATCATGTATGTCTTTTGCGTCTTTCTCTGTTTTTAGGGCCTGCTGATAGTCTTCCCTGTCCTTGGTGCTTACAACGATTCTTCCTAAATTGCCCATTTGTGCGGCGTTCCATTTCTTTATTCTAATCGCTATTGTTACACAGCCTTTTGTTCCGGTAGGGTAGATATCAGTGAATTTTATGTCCTTATCCAATCTAAACGAACTGGCAGTGTTTGTGTAGAACGGGTTACCGTCTGCATCATACACCACTATTCTGATGTCGCTTAGCTGAAAAGCCGAACCGTTGTTGAGATATGTTCCGGTGGAAGTAAGCTTCGCTGGTGCCATCAGCATCAGTTTGTTTTGTCTTGCATCAACATTCTCAATTCTGAAATCGTGTTCTAATCTTATTGGTACATTTGCTGCCACATCGCTGTTCAATGTCTTTCCTTCCAATGTTCCTGCCATCCGTACTATGGCTGCAGCTTTTTGTCTGTTTATATTTTCGCTTTCAATGGCAATCGCAGTAGCTTTATGTTTATCTGTTGTATTCTTCAGTTTTGAGAGCAGATTGTCTGTCTCTATTTCCGATTCATATATCAGTTTCGGAATTTCGCCAAGTGGTCCGGATATTGAAGGTGACTTGTTTTCATCGCATGACGACACATAAGCACAGCATACAAGTATCGCGACGGCAAATGTTTTTCTTTTGATCATAGTGCTTTGGGTTTTTAGTTTATGCATTATTATCACGTCGTATTGTCGTAACGTTTGTATATGTTTCCAAGAGTGACATGATGCGGTTGTGCAACGATATTGCCGGAAAGTATCAATGACTCTATGTTTTCTTTCACTATCCGGTTTTTACAAAAATAAGTTAATCCGTATTGTCCTTTTTCACGGTAATCCGCTATTTTATATTTACATGAGTTTGAGGTCAGGTTGCAAGAATAAGGGATAATAGTTATTAATGATAGTTATTGTGATGGCATGTCTTATAGATAGTGATATATTTATTGTTTGAGATTTTGCAAAGAGACTTCTTAGAGGTTAGAATGGAATTTTTACTAACATATTTGGGGTAAAGAAAAAGGCAGACAATCGGTATAAATACGATTGTCTGCCTTAAATTAATTATTCAGTAATTTTATTTGTTGTTGATGTATTTCTTGCCGTTCTTGATGATTATGCCCTTGTAAGAGTTGTTCACACGCTGTCCGGCGAGGTTGTATGCAGGAGCATTAACGTTTTCTGTATCTGCTTCAACCTTGTTTATACCAGTAGCTAAACCTGTTATAGAAACATTTTTGACTTCCCATGTTCCGGCAGCAGCCTCTGTACTTGTATATTTAAAGCCAATTTTAATCTTCTTTCCAGCGTAAGATGTAAGATCGACAGTCTGTGTTTCAAAATCAGACCAGTTACCATCTTCCGGAAGTGTAGGATATGTCAGTGTAATCTGATTCCATTCTCCACCATCTTCTTTAACCCAAAGCGTTGCTTCTTCCTCAACATTTCCGAAATATTTATTTATGCATTGTTCAAAAGTAAGAGTTGATTTCTCAATATTTGTCATATCGATAGTCGGAGAAATGAGCCAACTCTCAGCTGCTTTGTTTGAACCTGCATAAGCAGAAGCCTTCATATATCCATAGTTATCATGCTTCCATACGTATGTTAAACCTGACAAATTAACATCCTCAATAACGAATGATCCCTGGTCGTCTTTGAATGTCTCAGTGTAAGGCAGTGTTACTTCTGCGAGAACAGGATTCTTGACTGTTATAGTGTATGAAGCAGAACCAGCTGCATATTCGTCATTTTCTGCAGCCTGAGCTGTAATCTTTGCAGTACCTAAAGCAACGATTGTAACTTCTCCGGTCTGTGCATCAACAGTAGCAACTTCTTCGTTGTCAGATGAGTATGTTACTTCTGCTGTTGTTTCCTTTGTAAGAGTTGGGGCTGTGAATGCTTCACCGATTATAGCTGTAACATCAGTCTCGCTGAACACGAGTTTTGGATCTTTCTTTACAGGTTCCTCTGCATTCTGGTATGTAACCTCAATATCGTATATCGGTGTGTTGCTCTTTGTGATAGTACACTGTATGTCAACGCTTTCAGCATTGCCTGTCCATGTTCCTTCATTGTATGTTCCTACAGTAGAGGCAAAGTTGCTAGGAACCTTGGCATTGAGTACCACTTTTGTTATGGTCTTACCAGTAGGAACGCTAATATTCATGCTTGATTCTTTGTAAAGGCGAAGTTCATTTCCACTGCTTGCTTTCCACCAACGTGAATTTCCATTTAGTGTAAGACTTACTTCACCTTCTGTGCATACATATGGATCCGGATTATATTCATTTGTGGTTCCACTTAGTAAGGTCATACCATAAGCTTCATCTCCTGTAAAGACGAATTTTTCTGTCTCGGCAAATATTGTGCTTGAAAGCATTGCCAATAAACTGAATAATGAAATGCGTAAAATTTTGTTCATAGTGATAATGTTTTATTGGTTTTAAAATAAGTTTTACAAAAGCAAAGATAGACAATAAAACTCAAAGTTGCAATACATGTTATATTAAAATTCGGTTAAAGATAGTAGATATTAATATATTGTTTTAGTGCAAGTTGTGCAGCAATATGTAGATAAAAAGTGCGGAGTTGTGACGATAATGTTAAAAAAGACACATTTATGTATAAAATATTTGGAATTGTCAAACTAAAAGTTTATATTTGCGACATGATTTTTATGATTTCGAGATTTACGAAATCGTCCCTCGAGGTTGGTAGCATCCTGCACCAACCTCTTTTTTGTTAAATAATTTGGCGTTTACGTTAAAAGTCTTTACCTTTGTAAACATTAATCCATACGATTGTTTATTTTAGACACAAATTAAAAATATTTGCCTATCGATAAAACTTTTACTTAAGAATCAGAAAATATTAAGAAAATGAAAACAATTCACGATATGACCGACGAAGAGTTGGCCTTATCATATATCGATGGGAATAATCGCGCTTTCGACCTTCTTCTGTCACGCAATCAGTCGAAGCTTTTTTCCTATATTCTTTTTGTGGTGCGCGACCGTAATACGGCCGATGACATATTTCAGGAGACTTTTGTAAAAGTCATTTCCAAGCTGCAGCAACGCAAATATACCACGAGCGGCAAGTTCGGGGCATGGATAATGCGTATTGCTCACAACGTGATAATGGATTGGTATCGTGAGCAGCGCTTGGGCAAGATAGTCGAACCGACGCTCGATAACGATCTCTCGAACATCTGTGGCAATGAAATTCTGGTGGGCAATATAGAGAACTATTTTGTCAATGAGCAGGTGATGTGCGACGTGCGCAGGCTTCTCAACACATTGCCGGCGCCTCAGCGTGAGGTTGTTTTCATGCGTTTCTATCAGCAGATGTCTTTCAAGGAGATAGCCGAGACCACCAACGTCAGCATCAATACCGCGTTGGGACGCATGCGTTATGCCATACTCAACCTGCGTCGTATGGCCAAGGACAACAATATAGCCTTGCAGCTTGCCTGACGGTGTCAGTCTTGCTGCAAGGTGTGTTTCAGTGAATGGATTGTCGCAATGGGGTCGGCTGCCTTGAAAATGTAGCTTCCGCTCACCAGTACATCAGCTCCGGCTTTTACCAGCAGTGGTGCCGTCTCGGCCTGTACACCGCCGTCAACCTCTATCAGCGCCTTGCTTCCGGCTTCATCTATGAGCTGTCTCAGCCGTTTCACTTTATTCAGAGTGTTTCCTATGAACTTCTGTCCTCCGAAGCCGGGATTAACGCTCATGAGCAATACCATCTCCACATCGTTTATTATATCCTCCAACATGCATACCGGAGTGGCCGGATTCAGTGTCACGGCAGCCTTCATTCCGGCAGCGTGGATTTCCTGTATGGTGCGGTGTAGATGGGTGCATGCCTCATAGTGCACGTTCATTATCATTGCTCCTGTAGCAGCTACCTGCTTTATGTAGTTCTCTGGATGTACTATCATCAGGTGCACGTCGAGCGGTTTCTTGCATGCTTTTGCCACAGCTTCTATTACCGGAAATCCGAACGAGATGTTCGGAACGAACACTCCGTCCATTATGTCGAGGTGGAGCCAGTCGGCCTCGCTGCGGTTTATCATCTCTATGTCTTTTTTCAGGTCGAGGAAATCGGCCGAAAGCAATGATGGCGATATTATTGTTTCCATGTCGGTCTGTTACTTTCAGTTCAGGCAATACACCTCGTTGCGTCCGTTTATTTTCATCACTCTGTAGGTATATGCTATCTGTCGGATTATGTTGAGTGTCATTTCCGACGGTTTCAGCTCTTCTGGGTTAAAGTGTTTCATAGGCAAATGTTTTATGTTATTCTTATTCAGATAACGGCGTAAGTCGATGTTTATTACATGTCGGGCATATGTTTTTATTTATTATTTTTCATTGTGGTGTATTTTTTCAGTCATTGTTGTCTTGTGCTGATTTTAGATGTTTATCAAGCTAAATTGCGGGCTATTTTATTTTCATCATTTACTGCCAAAATATATTTTCGTCTGCATTGTTGGGGTCGTCTGATGTTGTTCTGATAATGACTGTCGTGTTCTTTTTTCGTTTCCGCTTTCCGGAATTGGCTGTTATAGGGCCGGAATCAGTTCGTTTCTGTATATTGTCACTCCCGTTTTATGTCCTAATACGTGCTTTGTTCTAAAGTTGACAAAGGTGGTTTCATAAGCATAAACCGTACTGTTACGTATTCTTATTTGCGCGTAATCATTCTTCCTTACGCCTGATATCGGTATTTTTGAAGAAAACTCCGATGACTGACTTACGATTTTTCTTGACATTATTTTGACAAAATAATTTCGGGAAATAGGTGTAAACAGATGTTAAAACAAGTGGGATAAGGGCTCTTTCGGTTCGAAATGCTTTAGTATATACCCTATAACATAGTCCGGAATAATTCATTTTGCATTATGATAATGCCCATTTCATAATCCGGATAAGCCCATATCAGCCTCTGATATGGTGCATTTCAGCTCGCGATATAGGCTTAATCGCATGCCGAAATGGGGCTTATTGCAGGGCGGAGAAATGTTTCTTAAATATAGATCATTGATTTCCAGTATCTTATAAAAACCTCTCATAATCCGCGTATTTGCGCTCGACGGAGAGCCTGTCCGCAAATACGCGCTTATTTTTCGGGGTATAACCGGAAACTAATACGAAAAAACGGAATCTGGTTATAATCTGAAAGTGGTCCGTATTGGTTTCATCCCAACATGAGAAAACAATGCTTATCCGGGATAGCAGCCTCAGTGTTTATATCAATCAACCGCCATTCAGTTTCTGCCTATTCTTTATATTCCGCTCATAATCCGGGACAGGATCATGCGCTTTGTCACAGCCGCCGGTTTCATACATTTGCTTGTGCGTTACGGTGTCATGTTTTTTCGTCAGTCTTATATTATATAATGTGTACCTCATCCGATATGAACGAATTTAAAGAAAATGAATAAAAAATGTAGCAAATAGTTTGTAGGTTTAATGAAAATGTGTATATTTGCAACATACAAAATGCTTCAGGCGTTACGCATCACCGTAGAATGTGCGGTATGTAGATCGGAGCAGACAAGTAACAATAAGACAAAAAGCAGAAAATATGGTAAAGGTTATGTTTATATCATGGTGGTGGCGTTTCTCAAGATTTAAATAGTCGTGAGCAACATCGCCGTGTGGAAACATATATAAGATATTCATAAGAGGCCTGTTCTTGCGACAGGCCTCTTTTTTTATACATAAACATTGAACCTATAAACAATAAAAACATAATAAGACATGAAAGAACTTTTGGAAAGAATACTAAATCATGAGAGCCTCACACGTGAGGAGACACGCGATATACTTGTGGGCATAACCTGCGGCAAATACTCCAACGAACAGCTGACAGCCCTGCTGACGGGTATACAGATGCGCGGCATCACGGTTGACGAACTGCTTGGTTTCCGCGACGGAATACTTGCAACAGGTGTTCCTGCCATTCTCGACTGCGACCGCTATATAGACGTCGTCGGTACGGGCGGCGACCGTAAGAACACATTCAACATCTCTACCACAGCTTGTTTCGTGATTGCCGGTGCCGGCTACAAGGTGGCAAAACATGGCAATTATGCCGCCACATCCACCAGTGGGGCGTCAAACGTCATAGAGCATCACGGCATAAAATTCACCAGCGACATCGACAAGCTCAACCGTTCCATAAACGAGTGCGGCATAGCCTATCTGCATGCTCAGCTCTTTGCAAGCGCGATGAAGTGTGTGGGTCCGCTTCGTAAGGCTCTGCAGTTCCCAACGTGTTTCAATTTGCTCGGCCCGATAGTCAATCCGTCGCGTCCTTCGTGTCAGATGCTCGGCGTGGCAACTCTTGACCAGATGCGCCTTTATGCCAATGTTTACCGTGAGCTCGGCATAGATTATGCCATAGTGAACAGCATCGACGGTTACGATGAGATTTCGCTCACCGGGGAGTTCAAGGTCACCACAAACAATTATGAGCGTGTGTTCCGTCCGTCCGATCTCGGGCTGCTCACAGCCGGACCTGAAGAACTCTCGGCCGGTGCCGACGAGGAACAGGCGGCGGAGATATTCGACAGTGTGCTTGAGAACAGGGCTCTTCCGGCACAGAAGGACATTGTCGTGGCAAACGCAGCCTTCGGCATACAGGTGTATGAGAAGGGACGCAAGGGCATAGATGAGTGCATAAGCATTGCCCGTGAGTCGATAGACAGTGGACGTGCACTCGCAACATTCCGTAAATTCGCAGAAATAAATTCATGATGAAAGATATATTACAGGAAATAGTTGACCACAAAAAGGTGGAGGTGAAGCGTTTCAAGGAAGCGCTTCCGGAGAGCGACATCCATTTGAGGGTGGAGCAGGATATGGCTCTGACGCCGGAAAGGCGTCCGTCGATGAGCCGCGCCATAATGGATTCGGACAGCGGCATCATTGCCGAGTTTAAGCGTAAGTCGCCTTCAGCGGGATGGATAGACCGAGACGCCAAGGTGGAAGAGGTGACGAACGCCTATCAGCACAACGGTGCTTCGGCACTGAGCATACTGACCGACAGCGATTTTTTCGGCGGAAGCGACAAGTTTGTGAGCGAGGCCATCGCTTCGGGAGTCACTCTTCCGGTGCTTTACAAGAATTTCATCGTAGATGAGTATCAGCTTTTTCAGGCCCGTCTTTGCGGTGCTTCAGCCGTGTTGCTCATAGCCTCGGTGCTCACTCTTGCCGATTGCCGCTCGCTTGTCCGCACTGCCCACGACCTGGGTCTTGAGGTCCTGCTCGAGATGCATGCGGCCCGCGAGTTGGAGTATGCCGACTGCGATCCGGACATGTTCGGGGTGAACAACCGCAATCTCGGTACGTTTGTCACTGATGTTGCCAATTCGTTCCGCTTCGCTGCCGACCTTCCGGCGGGAGCCTGTCTGGTAAGCGAGAGCGGACTGTCCGACCCTTCGGTTGTCAGTCTGTTGCGTGAGGCCGGATATAGAGGCTTTCTCATAGGCGGACATTTCATGAAGTCAGCCGATCCGGGCAAGGCTTTGGGAGAGTTTATATCGAAAATAAAGAAATAAAATTATGATAGTAAAGGTTTGTGGCATGCGCGATGCCGAGAATATTCGCGCCGTAGAGGCAGCCGGTGCCGATATGATAGGGCTGGTGTTCTATAAGAAAAGTCCTCGTTGTGTGGGCATGATAAATTCGCGTTCCGGACTGATTCCTGATTTTCCGGACAGGAAAGTGGCGTCTGTGTCCGACACCGGCAAAACCGGAACAGAACATAAACCGCTTGTTGGAGTGTTTGTCGATGACATGGCACAGAACATAATAACGAGGGTATATAATTATAAACTCGATTATGTCCAGCTGCATGGAAGTGAGGGTGTCACACTGATAGACAACCTGCGACACACGATAGATCCTGACATAAGGCCCGGACTGAAGATAATAAAGGCTATAAGCATATCGTCGGAAGAGGATTTCGCACGGTGCAAGGAATATGAGGGGCATGTCGATATGTTCCTGTTCGATACGGCGTGCAGCGGTTATGGCGGTTGCGGACAACATTTCGACTGGACCATGCTCGGCTCTTATTCGGGTTCAACTCCGTTTTTGCTGAGCGGCGGCATAGGTCCTGACGATGCCGAAAGGATAAGGACAATAACGCATCCCATGTTTGCCGGTGTGGATATAAACTCGCGTTTCGAGACCGAGCCGGGTGTGAAGGATGTCGCGGCCGTGGCTGAATTCATAGCCACAGTGAAGAAATGAGTTACGGCGTCAGTCGTTTTATTCATGAAGATATAACATAAATCAATATAAGGAATAAGTATATGAACGGAATCAACAGACTATTTGCAGAACGTGGCGACCGCAAGTTGCTGTCTATATATTTTTGTGCCGGATGTCCGGTGGCCGACAATACCGGCGACGTGTTGAAGGCTTTGCAGCGCAATGGTATTGATATGGTGGAGGTGGGCATTCCGTTCAGCGATCCGCTTGCCGACGGACCTGTAATTCAGAGTGCTGCAACGACGGCGCTGAAGAACGGCACGACTCTGCACAAAATATTTGAACAACTGGACGAGGTGAAGTCGGAAATAAATATTCCGATTGTTCTTATGGGTTATCTGAACGTGATATTGAGCTATGGCATTGAGAATTTCTGCCGAAGCTGTCGCGATTGTGGCGTGTCGGGAGCGATAATTCCGGATCTGCCGTTTGATGATTATATTAATACCGTGAAGCCGTTGGCAGACGAATACGGACTGCGTATAATAATGATGATTACTCCTGAAACAAGCGACGAACGCATAAGGTTCATCGACGAGAACACAGACGGGTTCATCTATATGGTTAGCTGTGCCGGTACGACTGGGGCAAAAAACAGTTTCGATGAGGCGGGAAAGGCCTATTTCAAACGTGTAGGTGGTATGGGACTGAAGAATCCGTGCATGACCGGGTTCGGCATAAGCAACAAGCAGACACTCGACTCGGCACGAGAGTATTCGGCCGGAGCAATAATCGGGAGCAAGTTTGTATCACTGCTCAACGAATATACAGATCCGGATAAGGCAATGAAAGCGTTGTATGCAGCCCTCGAAGCATAATATCCATAATTCTATTTTAAAAAACATAACTTATAGCAATAATTTTATGAGCGGGAATTATTTTAGCAACAAAAACGGATTTTACGGTCGTTTTGGAGGAACTTACGTACCGGAAATACTACATAAGTGTGTCAGTGAATTGCAGGATGCTTATCTCCGGATAATGGAAAGCGATGAATTCAAAAAGGAATATCATGAACTGTTGCGTGACTATGTGGGCCGTCCGTCGCCTCTTTATTATGCAAAGCGAATGAGTGCCAAGTACGGATGTCGGTTATATCTGAAGCGTGAGGATCTGAATCATACCGGCGCGCACAAGATAAACAATACAGTAGGACAGATACTTATGGCACGTATGATGGGCAAGACGCGCATCATAGCTGAGACTGGTGCGGGACAGCACGGAGTGGCGACGGCGACTGTGTGTGCGCTGATGGGCATGAGGTGTGAGATATTCATGGGTAAGACGGATGTGGAACGTCAGCACACTAATGTGGAGCGCATGAAGATGCTCGGGGCTGAGGTGCATCCAGTCATGACCGGTAACATGACTCTGAGTGATGCCTGTTCTGAGGCGATACGCGACTGGTGCTCGCATCCTAAAGACACATTCTATATCGTAGGCAGCACCATGGGTCCGCATCCTTATCCCGATATTGTGGCGAGAATGCAGAGCGTGATATCTGAGGAGATAAAATGGCAGTTGAAGGAGAAGATAGGACGGGACTATCCTGATTATCTTATAGCGTGCGTAGGCGGAGGCAGCAATTCTGCCGGAACGATGTATCATTATGCTGATGACAGCCGGGTGAAGATCGTGCTTGCTGAAGCCGGCGGCTGGGGAGTTGATTCTGACCATACGGCAGCGACTATACACTGTGGACGGGAAGGTATTCTGCATGGTGCGAGAACGCTTGTCATGCAGACACCGGACGGACAGATAGAAGAGGCTTTCACCATATCCGCAGGGCTTGATTATCCGGGCATAGGTCCGATGCATGCCAATATGGTGAGGACAGGACGTGTGGATGTGATGGCTGTGAACGACGATGAGGCGGTAAGAGCCGGATATGAGCTGACTCGTCTTGAAGGCATCATCCCGGCACTTGAGAGTGCACACGCTGTGGCTGTGCTGCCAAAGATGAAGTTCTCGCCTGACGATGTGGTGGTGCTTACGGTCAGTGGTCGTGGCGACAAGGACATAGAGACTTATCTTGCCAACAGAAAGATGGCAGGCGAATATGGACAATTCTGATTTATGTCCGTGCTATTGACTGAAGAGAATGTATGTTTGATGATTTATAAAATGTGAGAATATGGGGAAAAAGGTTTTTGTTTATCATACAACAGTGCGTACAATGCTTGCCGATGTGTGCACACCTGTAGGTGTGTATATGAGGCTGCGCGATCTTTATCCACAAAGTATATTGATGGAAAGTTCGGATTATCACGATTCTTCCAACAGTAAATCGTATATCGGAATAAACCCGATAGCAAGTGTGGCTGTAGGCAATGGAGTAGTGAGAATGAGATTTCCTGACGGCTCGTCAGAACAACATCAGATAGACGATGATTATAGTTGTGATGTGGCGATAAACGATTTTATCGGACGATTCAGTGTTGACGGCGAGGGAGCGGACTGCTGTGGCATGTATGGTTACATGGCGTTCGACGCAGTGAAGTATTTTGAACATATAGCAGTGAAGAGCTCTGTGCCGGAAAAGAATGATGCTCCGGACATATTATATATAATGTATAGGGACATAATTGTTTTCGATCATTACAGCAGTAAGATGTCTCTTGTGACGATGTATGCAGATGACGGTACACAGGAAGGAACGGCCGGTAATGATGAACTGGATAAATTGGAGCGCGACATAAACAGGCTGACTGTCAGAGAATATGATTTTAAGGCAGTGGGCGATTATATTTCTACTCTTACAGATGAGGAGCATAGGGCAAATATACGGCGCGGCATAAGCCATTGTAAGAGGGGTGATGTATTCCAGATTGTTCTCTCACGCCGCTTCATACAGAAATATAGTGGCGATGATTTTAAGCTCTACCGTACGCTCAGAAGCATAAATCCGAGTCCGTATCTGTTTTATTTTGATTTCGGAGGATTCAGAATTTTCGGCTCGTCACCTGAAACTCATTGTCGTATAGAGAACGGCAAGGCTTATATTGATCCTATTGCAGGAACAACGGGACGTACAGGCAATGCAAGTAAGGATATGGAAGCGGCGGAATATCTGCGCAAAGATCCTAAGGAAAATGCCGAGCATGTGATGCTCGTAGATTTGGCACGTAATGATCTGAGCCGTAATTGCCATGGCGTGAAGGTGGATTTCTTCAAGGATATGCAGTTTTATTCACATGTTATACATCTTGTAAGCCGTGTGAGCGGAACGCTTGACGATGGTGCCAATCCGGTGAAAACGTTCATCGATACATTCCCTGCAGGAACTCTGTCTGGCGCACCTAAGGTGAGGGCTATGCAGCTGATAAGTGAATATGAACCGCACAGCCGTGGCGCATATGGAGGTTGCATAGGTTATATAGGACTGAACGGAAGTGTGAATCAGGCTATAACGATACGTTCGTTTGTTAGTAGAAACGGCGAGTTGTGGTTCCAGGCTGGTGGTGGAATAGTAGCTGCGAGTGATGTGGATTATGAGCTGCAGGAGGTGAACAATAAGCTTGCTGCGCTTCGCAAGGCAATAGTGATGGCTGAAAAAATGTGATGTTATGAAGAAGATAGTGATTATAGATAATTATGATTCCTTCACCTATAACCTGTTGCACATGGTGAAGGAAATAGGAGCAGATGTTACCGTGGTGCGTAATGATTGCTTTGCGATAGACAGTCTGGAGAGTTATGACGGAATAATTCTCAGTCCTGGACCGGGAATACCGTCCGAAGCTGGACTGTTGATGGATGTGATAAGGACATACGGAAGCTCTAAACCTGTGCTCGGGGTGTGTCTCGGACATCAGGCAATAGGCGAGGTGTATGGTGCAAAGCTCGTTAATCTGGAGAAAGTGTATCATGGAGTACAGACCGAATGCAGCCATTCAGGAAATGATTATATATTCGACAGAGTGCCGGATAAATTTCTTGTGGGACGTTATCACAGTTGGATTGTTGACAAGGAAAGCCTGCCTGATTGCCTTGAAATAACTGCTTTGTCTGACGATGAACATATTATGGCGATGAGGCATAAGGAATATGATGTGCACGGCATACAGTTTCATCCTGAAAGTGTGCTTACTCCAATGGGACGTGTAATCATGGAAAACTGGATCGGAAGATGTGGAATGTAAGGTGAAATAAAGAAAAGCGATGTATGGAAGTCTTGTTCTTTGGCATCCGTAACGTGCGGAGCAGACCATCATACATCGCTTTTATATTTGTTTTCAGTGTTTGTCAGAATTCGCTTGTGAAGTGGAATTTAATGTGTTTGAAGTCCTGTTGTGCCATGCTCAGTACATATCCGGAGTCGGCAAGGAACACATCGCGCCCCTCACGGTCTTTTGCCATATACTGATATTTGCGTTTCTTGAATGATTCGAATTCTGCATCATCGTCGCTTTCTATCCAACATGCCTTATAAAGGTGTATTGGTTCCCAGCGACATTTTGCGTTGTATTCGTTCTCGAGACGGTATTGTATGACCTCAAACTGCAGCTGTCCGACAGTTCCGATAATCTTGCGGCCGTTGAACTGATTGATGAAAAGCTGTGCGACACCTTCATCCATCAATTGGTTAATGCCTTTTTCGAGCTGTTTGGACTTCATTGGATCATCGTTCTCAATATATTTGAACATCTCCGGCGAGAACGATGGCAGCCCGCGGAAATGCAGTTGTTCGCCGTCAGTCAGAGTGTCGCCTATCTTGAAAATGCCGTTGTCGGGCAGTCCGACAATGTCGCCGGGGTAGGCTTCTTCGATGGTGCTTTTGCGCTGTGCCATGAATTGTGTCGGCGAAGAGAAGCGTACTGTCTTACCCAAACGCACGTGCAGATATGGATGGTTGCGCTCGAACTTACCGCTACATACTTTACAATAAGCTATACATGAGCGGTGGTTAGGATCGATGTTGGCCGTTATCTTGAATATGAATCCTGTGAATTTCGGTTCTTCCGGATCAATTTCGCGTTCCTCTGCCATTGTCGGTCTTGGTGAAGGAGCTATTTCTACAAAGCAATTGAGCAGTTCCTGTACGCCGAAATTGTTCAAGGCAGAGCCGAAGAACACCGGAGCAACCTTTGCCGCACGATATGATTCAACGTCGAATTCGGGATAGACGCCATTGATAAGTTCGATGTCATCGCGCAGTTGTTTGGCGTCCTGATCACCTATGTGGCTTTCCAGTTCGGAGCTGTTGACATCAACCTCGACTTTCTCAGTAACTCTTTGCTTATCTGGTTTGAAAAGGTCGAGCTTGTTTTCATATATGTTATACACTCCTTTGAATTTTGCTCCGATATTGATAGGCCATGACAGCGGTCGCACACTAATCTTAAGCTCTTCCTCAAGTTCGTCAAGCAAATCGAACGGATCGCGTCCTTCACGGTCCATCTTGTTTATGAATATGATGACTGGAGTATTACGCATACGGCACACTTCCATAAGCTTACGCGTCTGAGTCTCTACTCCTTTCGCTCCATCTACTACGATGATTGCAGAATCGACGGCTGTGAGTGTGCGGTATGTGTCCTCGGCAAAGTCCTGGTGACCAGGAGTGTCAAGAATGTTTATCTTGTAGCCGTTGTAATCGAATTCCATCACGGATGTAGAAACAGAGATACCGCGTTGCTTCTCTATTTCCATCCAGTCGGATGTTGCGGTCTTGCGTATCTTGTTGTTTTTTACGGCTCCGGCAACCTGTATCTGTCCACCGAAAAGGAGAAACTTCTCGGTAAGTGTGGTCTTACCTGCATCAGGGTGCGATATGATGGCAAATGTACGTCTTCGTGCTATTTCCTGATTCATTGGTTTACTTGTTTAATATATTGATACATTCGGCAAGACTATCTTCCCAATAAGGTATCTCGATACCGTATGTTTTCTTTATTTTTGTCTTGTCAAGCACGGAGTAATGTGGCCTTGTCGCAGCAGTAGGGTATTCTTCTGTGTGTATTGGACGGACATGGCAAGAGGTTATGCCGCTCAGACGATGGATGGCTTTGGTAAAGTCGTACCAGCTTATGACACCTTCGTTAGAGAAATGGTATATGCCAGGCACAATACCTTTTTCTACGGCAGTCATTATTGCTATTGCAAGATCGCGTGCGTAGGTCGGTGTTCCTATCTGATCGAATATCACGTTCAGCTCGTCTTTCTCTTTTCCGAGGCGCATCATTGTTTTTACGAAGTTGTTCCCGAATGAGCTGTAGAGCCATGCAGTACGGATAATCATGGTGTTTTTGCACGCCTGTTCAACTGCTTTCTCACCGTCAAGCTTGGTGCTTCCATACACGCTGTTGGGGCATGGACTATCAGTTTCAACGTAAGGAGTATTTTTAGTTCCGTCGAACACGTAGTCTGTTGACACCTGAATCATCCATCCGTTTCTTTTAGATATGGCTTTTGCAAGGTAAGCCGGAGCATCAGCATTGAGAACCTGGCAGAGCTCTTTATTGCTTTCAGCCTTATCAACAGCAGTGTATGCCGCGCAGTTTATAATTATATCGATGTTGTTTGAGCTGACGAATTTATCAATGGCTTCGGCATTGGTGATGTCAAGCTCGTGTACATCGGTGTTGAAAAAAGTATGTTCTGAATAATTCTTTTCAAGTAACTGAAGTTCATTTCCCAGCTGTCCATTACAGCCTGTTATCAATATATTCATATTATTATTTTTTAGTCTTCATCGAAAGTTAATCCTTCTTTCTTGTCTTTAATATAGTAATCGTTGAGCATTCCTATGAATGTGGAAATTTCCTTTATCGCATGTTCTGTGTCCGGACTTATGGTTTTATTCTGAAGTCTCAGCATCATTGTTCCATATAGAGCGTTCATGCAGGTTTCTATTTCGTTGATGTCCTTGTCTCCTTTATTCCGGAGCTCAACGATGAAGGGCAGTACCTTGTAGTATTCTGCATTATAGAATGGGAATTTTGTGCTTTGAAGGAGATTGTTGTGCAGCTCGTTCAGTTCCTGTATTATTATGGCGTTGATCTGGAGATGTCCGCTTTCACGTTTGCCTTCCAGGTTCATCATTCTTATCAGGTTGCCGTACCAGTCGATCATTTCTTCCTTCTGATCGTCAGTATATTCGAATTTTGAGATGTATTCCTTGTTTATACGTGCCAACGAACATCCGTATGCGCGTATTAAATCTTCAATCTGCCACATGTAAAGAAGATATTCCGCGATGTTCTTTTTGCGCAGTTCTTGTGCTATATACATATATTATTAAAGATTTAAAATAACTGTAAGTGTCAGTTTATATCTTATTATGTCGTATTATTCAGAAAGGATATTTCAGTAGTGGAAAGTGTACAGATTGAAAATAGTGCCGATAAGTATGATTACAGAAATAACAATCACAAGGCAGCCTATGATTTTGTTTATAATGATGATGCCTTTGGTGTCAAACTGTCCACGGATCTTGTTTACAAGCCAGGTGAGACCGAACCACCATAAGAGAGCTCCACTTATTATGCTCAGATATCCGACCGACATTTCTAACGGATGATCAGGTATGACAAATGAGAATTGCGCGAACAACACCATAAATAGAAAAATTATCAGCGGATTGAGGAATGTTATCCAGAATGCAGTTACTCCGTTGTATATCAGCGTTCCTTTTTTGTTACCACTGATGTGCATCTTTTTGGTAGGATTACTTCTGAAACAATATATTCCGAACAGCAGCAATAATGTGCTTCCGGTAATTTTCAGAATGAACAGGTATCGTGGATTGGTGATGAAGTCCATTACAAAACTCATTCCCAAACCGGTAATAAGTGCGTATATTATATCGCTGATGGCTGCACCAACACCCGTAACGAATCCATACCATCGGCCTTTATTCAATGTTCTCTGAATACATAATATACCGACAGGTCCCATAGGAGCTGATACAAAAATCCCGATTAATATTCCCTTGAATATTAAATCAAGTATGTCTATGTGAAAAGGAAATGGCATATCGTATGCAAAATTGCGAATTTTATATGATATGGACAAATTTTTTGTTGCAAAACTTTGTGTGGTATGAGTATTTTTAATACCTTTGCCTATAAATGATGGTGTTCTGAAACATCCAAAATATGAGTGTTTTACAGTAGTATTTATTATGTTTGTCAGAACCGTTTCTAATACGTTTATTACTATTAATTAATTTATAAAAAGCAATAAAAACATGAGTACAGAACCAACAATGAAACCGTATGTTATCGGTTTGGATTTAGGTGGAACCAATTCAGTATTTGGAATTGTGGACAGTCGTGGTGACATAAAGGTTACAACAGCCATAAAAACTCAGGGTTATAAAAACGTGGAGGATTATGTCAAGGCTTCGGTAGAGGCTCTTCAGATTATTATAGACCAAGTGGGTGGTATTGACAACATCAAGGCTATGGGAATCGGTGCGCCTAATGGAAATTATTATAATGGTACAATAGAATTCGCTCCGAACCTTGAGTGGGGACGTAATGGAGTCGTTCCATTGGCAGATCTGTTCTCCAAGGCGCTTGGAATACCGGTTGCGCTGACAAATGACGCAAACGCAGCAGCGATAGGTGAGATGACTTATGGCGTGGCTCGTGGTATGAAAAACTTTATCGTCTTAACTCTTGGTACAGGCGTTGGTTCTGGTATTGTTGTGAACGGACAGCTCGTTTACGGATGCGACGGTTTCGCCGGAGAGCTCGGACACGTTATTGTGATTGAGAACGGACGTCCTTGCGGTTGTGGACGTAGAGGATGTCTTGAGGCTTATTGCTCTGCTACAGGTGTGGCACGCACAGCACGCGAGCTTCTTGCTACGACAGAAGAACCGTCTTCGCTCCGCGAACTTAATCCGGATGAAATAACATCATACGATGTATCTATGGCAGCCGAAAAGGGTGACAAGCTGGCTCTTGATGTTTATGCTTTCACAGGTAAACTTCTCGGTGAGGCGTGCGCTAACTTCGCCGCATTCTCATCTCCTGAGGCATTCATATTCTTCGGTGGACTGACAAAGGCCGGCAATCTCATTATGGATCCGATAAAGAAGGCTTACGACGAGCGTGTGCTGAATATATTCAAGGGTAAGGCAAAATTCCTTATCAGTGGTCTTGAGGGTTCTTCAGCAGCTGTCCTCGGCGCTTCAGCAGTAGGATGGGATATTTAATATAAGCAGGAAACTTAATATTAATCAGATAGCAAGAGTCGGATTTATTCCGGCTCTTGTTTTTTATATGTCATGCCTGTACGATGTGTTTGCTACAGTCACATCAACATTTTTACTTGTGTCTTTTGTTTTGTTTGTAAGATTATTGATACATTTTGGGGAATTCAGAAATTCCTTGAGGAGTTGTTTCAATATAAACCCGTGACATCTGTCCCTAATCAGCCCTGTTTCCTTCTTCTGAAATCAAACTACAATCAGTCTTCATACCGCAAACATTTGTTTTATATTGTGGTTATTACCGGTCCATGTATTCTGTTCTCTTGCCATCGTCCCGTTCTTCGTGTTGTCTCAATGTGGTCAACTATGTCTTCGACAACGAGTTCGGACGGACTGTCATGCAATATAGCGAAACTTACGAAACGTCTAAAGATTGATTTTGATTAAATCAATTTGGACAACTTTCAATTTATAAGTGGATATTGATTTTGGGTCTTGAGTTTTATGTTCTACCCCATAAAATAAGCGAGTATTTGCGGACAGACTTCCCTTCAGACGTAAATACGCAAATTATAAGAGGCTTATGCAATATGTTGAATGTCAATGACTTGTATTTGGAGGGTGCTTTCCTACATTGCAATAAGCACCATTTCAGCATGCGATTAAGCCCATATCAGGGGCTGAAAAGCACCGAATCACGCCATAATATGGGCTTAATCGGAAGCTGAAACGGGCATTATCAGAATGTAAAATGAATTATTCGGGACTACATTTCCGGGTAGATGAAAAGGCTGTAACAGCAGAAAGGGCCTTTATCACATCTGATATGAGAAATCTTTACATCTCTTTTGTGATTTTATTTTGTCAAAATAATGTCAAGAAAAATTGTAAGTTCATCTCTCGGGTTTTCAAAAAAAACGATGATATGAAGCAAGGGAAAGGACCTGGAAAGTATTTAGCTGATAAACTGAAAATACGTGCCACTTTTAAAATGATGATATATCTTTTTCGGCAGCATGAATTTATAGTTGTGGCAAATTGGATTTATTGTTATGCAAGAGTGATGCGGTCAATATTATAATAATCTCAAGTTGTCAGTTTTTTACTGTGATTCCATATTTCTTTATTAATGAAAACCGTTCCTCACAGAATTTTTCATCCCAACGTATTTTGCTGGTTTGTCTTATTCGTCAGACAGGTCGGATACTATTTTACGGTACATGCTGAATACCCTTGTTCGTGATATGAAGCCTATCAGATGGTTGTTCATGTCGACAACAGGCAGATAATTCGCATTTTCTTTTTCAAATGCACGCATGACACTTTCCATCGGATCGTTGAGTAACAATTTTGCTGCAACGGGTGTCATTATTTGCCTTACTCTGAACCTGTTGTACAGTTCGGTACGGAACATGATATGCCGTATCTTTGTAATATCAATCTCGCCGAGCAATATACCGGCGTTGTCGAGTACCGGTATGAAGCTAGTGTTACTCTTGCTTATGACATTGACAAGCTGTCCGAGCGACATATCCTCGTTTACTGATACATATTCTTTTTCGACAACACTGTCAAGACTCATCAGTGTCAGGGCGGCCTTGTCTGTATGGTGTGTTATTAGTTTGCCTTCTTTGGCAAGTCGCATGGCATATATGCTGTGTGGCTCGAAGATACTTATTGTCATTACCGAGCAGATACTTACAATGATAAGAGGCATGAAAAGACTGTAGCCGTTCGTAATTTCGGCTATGAGGAATATGCCCGTAAGCGGTGCGTGCATCACACCTGCCATCACACCTGCCATACCGAGAAGGGTGAAATTCTTTTCGGGTATGTGTACACTCATCTGGTTGATGTTCCATATACGTGCAAAAAGGAAACCGCTGAATCCACCGATGAACAGAGAGGGGGCGAATGTACCTCCGCAACCGCCGGCTCCGTTTGTGGCTGATGTGGCAAATACCTTGGTAAGTATGACGAGAGCAATATAGAGTATAAGGAGATTTCCGTGTCCATAGAACAGCGAATTGTTGAGCAGTTTTTCCCAGTCTGCATTAGTCTCACCATTGAGCAGTATATTCACTGCATCGTTGCCTTCACCATACAGTACGGGGAATATGAAAATCAATGAGCTTAGCATAATTCCTCCTGTGAGAAGACGGAGATATGGTTTGTCTTTCATACGGTGAAACATGCTCTCGCACAAGCCCATCGCACGTATGAAGTAAAGGCTTACGAGTCCGCAGCTTACGCCGAGCAAGATGCATGCCGGGACACGTTCTATCACCCACTGGTCGTCAAGGTGGAAATTGAAAAGCGAATCGCTTCCGACAAATATATAGGTGAAACATGTGGCAGTCACGCACGATATGAGTATAGGCAACAGCGAGGCCATACTCAAATCGACCATTAATACCTCCAGCGTGAAGACAAGACCTGCAATCGGAGCCTTGAATATACCGGCTATTGCGGCCGCGGCACCACAACCGACAAGCAACATCAGGGTCTTGTTGTCCATTTTGAACAATTGCCCGAGGTTAGAACCTATGGCTGAACCTGTGAGTACGATAGGTGCCTCTGCTCCTACCGATCCTCCGAATCCGATGGTTACTGCTGACGCGATGACGGATGACCAGCAGTTGTGTGCCTTAAGGCGCGAGCGTTTGGTGGATATAGCGTAGAGTATGCGTGTGATACCGTGTGATATGTTATCTTTGACAACATATCTCACAAATATCATTGTGAAGAATATACCTATTACCGGAAAGAGCAGATAAAGCCAGTTGTAGGAGTTGAGGGTGAACTTTGATGTCAGCAGCCATTGTATCTCTTGAATTATGGAGTGCAAGATAAAGGCAGCCACGGAAGCGAAAAATCCTATGAAAAAAGCAAGTATCAGAGTCATCTGACGGTCTGATATATGATTACGCCAATTATGTAACAGGACTTTTATAAATTCGGATCTGTATGCTTTTGTTGCTTCCATCTCAATTCTCTTCTTTTCGTTTCAGCTTCGTCTTATTAATGACCGTCATGGTCTTATTATGGAAACGACACCGTCGTTTGTCAGTTTTATTATGCTGCTTGGTGTGTGTGGCTTATGCTCTTGGCGTCTTGACCAGCATACGTAGTCAACCGCGTCGATGAGTTCCTGCGACAGGTCGCAATAGTTCTGTGCGGCAGGTTCTCCGCTGATATTGGCGCTGGTGCTTACGATAGGCTTCTGGAATCTGTAGCAGAGCATTTTAGAAAATGGTTCTTTGGTTATCCTCATGGCAATGCTTCCGTCCTCGGCTATGAGGTTGGGTGCCAGATTGACAGCCTGATCGAAGATGACTGTTGTAGGCTTTGTGGCCAGTTCCATAATGTCCCACGCAACATTAGGTACGTTTCTTACATATTTTTGAAGACGCACGTCTGAATCAACAAGGCAAATTAGTGCTTTGGAATCGTTGCGTCTTTTAATCTCATAAACTTTGGCTACGGCTTTCTCGTTTGTAGCATCGCATCCTATTCCCCAGACGGTGTCTGTGGGATAAAGTATAACTCCGCCGTTTCGCATTACTTCTACGGCGTTTTTTATGTCAGTTTCCTGAGTCATTTCTTTTTTATTTTGGTTTTGGTTAAGCAAAAATAATAAAATTTGCAGAATGCTGCAAGAACTTTGTATTTTCGTGGCAATATTTTCATAAATATGTGTTATCGCAAGTTCGATAATAAGATTATGAAAATACTGATATGCCAATGTTTATAAATCAAATCAGATGTGTAATCCTGCCTGCTGTGACATGAGTTTTTTGAGGTGTGGTATGTGGCGTTCTGAGTAGCGGTATTGGCTTTCCTCAATGATAATATATGTTTGAAATGAATACATTGACTTATTGGTGTCCGGTTCATTGTGTTAAAATTTATGACTATAATTTCTTTTTGTATGTTATTTGAAGTATCTTTGCATATATGCGAAATTGTTTCGCCCGACAGTTATAGCAAATGGGCGGACTTATATTGTTTTTGTAGAATTATATTTATATGGATAAGAAAGATCTGCGTATTGTATTTATGGGTACGCCGGAGTTTGCTGTTGAGTCACTTCGTCGTCTTGTCGAAGGAGGATATAACGTCGTTGCTGTCGTGACGCAACCTGATAAACCGGTCGGCCGACATGGCTCTGTGCTGTGTCCTCCTGAAGTTAAGAAATATGCTTTGTCGGTCGGGCTGCCGGTGCTGCAACCTGTAAAGATGAAGGATCCCGAGTTTGTGGAGAGTCTGGCATCGTATAAAGCAGACTTGCAGATAGTAGTGGCGTTCCGTATGTTGCCGGAGATAGTCTGGTCCATGCCTCGGTTCGGTACATTCAATGTGCACGCTTCACTTCTTCCTCAGTATCGTGGCGCAGCTCCGATAAACTGGGCTGTAATAAACGGAGAGATAGAAACAGGTGTGACAACATTCTTTCTCGATCACGAGATAGACACCGGTCGCATAATAATGCAGAAGAGATTTGCCATTCCGGAAGATGCAAACGTGGAATATGTGTATGACGGATTGATGAAACTTGGTGCGGATATTTGTATAGAGACGGTGGATGCTGTTATATCAACAGATGGAAATGTAGCGTCGAAGCCACAGGATGATTGTGTGCAACTGCATGCGGCTCCGAAGATATTCAAAGAGACATGCGAAATTGATTGGAGCCGTCCGGCTAAGCGGGTTTATGATTTTATACGTGGACTCAGTCCTTATCCTGGCGCATGGTCTGTAATGACAGTTGACGGAAAGCAACACTCAACAATGAAAATATATAAGACTGCACGTACAGGAAAAGTGAGCTCGTCTTCTCATGGAACTTTTTCTATCGAACATGGAAGACTTTATATTTCTGCGGCAGATGAATGGATAGAGATATTGGAACTTCAGATGTCCGGAAAGAAACGTATGGATGCACGCAGCTTTCTTAATGGTTTCAAGGTGGAAGAGGGTAGTGATGTGAGAATGACGAAAGTGGAATGACGAAGTTTCTATGCGTTTGTCATTATGTTTTTAAGACTTTACTTTCTGTTCTTTGAGACTGGTCATATAATGATATATTCATAATATATGTCTGTATTTGTTATGAGTTCTATGTTATTATAATATTGTATGGTATGTATATGAACTTCATGATTATTAGGTATAAGTGAAAGTGACAAAGAGTCAATAATAAAAACGGGAAAGAAATTTTTATTTTTTCTTTCCCGTTTTTTTATTATACATATTTATATATTCCACCAATGTTTTTTTCTCTTAGGGGCTTTATCTTCAAAAGATACGTGCTGTTGTTCTGCAATTATCTCAGCATAACTTTTTTTCTCATGTATCATACGATAGATCTCTCCCCATTCCGGAAGTCCACCGATGTTACGGTCGTCAATAAATATGTCAGCTTTGATTTTTCTGGAGTAGCCGTGATATTTGTCGGTCTTTTCTTCTGGAAAATCTTTGTTTACCGCGTAGAACTCGACACCACGCTTCCTGCACCATTCAACAGCTTCGTCAAGAAGTCGGCCTTCACGGACGCTCCATAATATGATCTTATGCCTTTCGGCAATAAGCATGCGGAGCGTTTCTGTTGCAAATGGTATCTCTTCACCTATCTCAGGATATCGGTGCTCTACTATAGTCCCATCAAAATCAACTGCTATTGTCATATCTTTTTTATTTTCTTATGTTTTTACAGTTTTACTGATGTATCGTTTTTGTCGCCATACTGGCTGTTATAGTTACCATAGTAACCATATTTATGATAACCGTAATAGTATCCGTATTTCTTCTTAGACATATCTATTCCGTTTATCACGATGCACATCTTAGGCAACTTGTGCTCTTTGTTGAGGTCGTTGATTGTTTTGAAGTCACTCTTTGGAGTGAAGTCAGCCCTGCAGACATATACGGTTATGTCTGCTACACGTCCGATGTGCAGAGTATCGGTTACAAGTCCTACCGGAGCCGTATCTATTATGATATAGTCGTAATTCTTCTTGAGTATCTCAAATATCTTATTGAGAGAATCGCGTGACACAAGCTCAGTCGGGTTCGGTGGAATAGGACCTGCCATAAGCAAATCCAGTTTGTTGTTTATTCCGGAGCTTACTATTTGCGATTTTACTTCTTCTTCGGTCGGGTTGTTCTTTATGAGCAGTTGCGTTATTCCGTGATGATGGTCGTTGATATTGAACAGATCTGCCAAGCGTGGTTTACGTATATCAAGACCGACGAAAATTACTTTCTTGTCGAGCAGCGCAAAACTCATTGCAAGGTTGGCTGCATTGAATGTCTTTCCTTCTCCGGAATTGCAAGAGGTGAACATGATGGTCTTCTTTCCTTCTCCAAGCATAAACTGTAAATTGGTACGCATTGAGCGGAATATCTCCACCATCTGACTGTTCTGATTCTCGTGTACGACAATTCCTTCTTTTGTCTTGGTGCTTTCGCTGGCAATGGCTACGTCTGCTATAATTGGCAGTGAGGTCAGGTTCTCTACATCGTCATGACCTTCAATCTTGTAGCGGAACAAGCGGATTAGGAATATTATGAGCGCTGGTATAGCCAGAGCCAGGACAATGGCAGAAAGCATTATCTGAGACGCCTTTGGACTAATCTTTCCAAGAATGATAGGCTCATCAATGAGTTTTCCTTTATCGGCAGTAGCTGCGAGTGATATGGAGTTCTCCTCGCGTTTTTGAAGCAGTGTCAGATAAAGTCCTGATTTTACATTCTGTTGACGTCCTATTTGTGTTAATATACGTTCCTGCTCCGGTGTGGATGATATTTGTCCGGAGTATTTACCATATTGCTGTGCAACGCTGTTGCGCTGTATTTCCATATTTCTACGTGCCTGATTCATCGCACGACGTATGCTGTTCGACAAATCATCGAGTTGTGCGGTAAGCGGTGTCACGATTGGACTGTTCTCGCTTGCGCTGCGTAAAAGGTTATTACGCTGAAGCACAATCTCATTGTATTTATTAATCAGGTCGGTTGCTGATTGGTCTGTAAGTCCTACATTTGACGGTAAAGTCTGGTATTTGTTTTCAGGCTCGTTCATGTATTCGCTGATGCTTTGTAGTAAAGCAACTTGTGTGTTGGCTTCCGCAAGTCGCTGACTGTAAGCATCTTGATTTTGTACAGCCTGTTGAGCATTTATGCTCAACTCAACCATATTGTTACGTTTCTTATATGCTTCAAGCGAGCCTTCTGTATCTCCCAGCTCTGCGTTGATCTTTTCAAGACGTCCGTTGATGAACTCTTCGGTACGTATGGCAATCTCGTTCTTGTCTTCATTAGACTGGCGATTGTAGCATATGGCCAGCTGTTTCAGATAATCAATTGCTCTGAGGGGAAGCTCGTCGTTGAGGCTGAGCTGTGTTATAGTTGTTGTCTTAGAAATCTGTGATACGGATAATGAACCGATATACTTATTTGCTGCAGCCTCAGGCGACATGATTTGAACTTTAAGTGCTGCCCCGTCAGCCATTGGTGTCATGCTATTTGATGTCAATGTTATAATTCCACTGCGTGTATTTATGCTTACAGGTAGCTGGCTGAAACTTTTGTTTATTTCATATTGCTTGTTCTTTGACGGATCTGTCTGTGAGATGTAGAAATAAGATCCGGTGACGTTATATTGATTTCCGTTGCGTCTTATTTCAAGTGAAATAGGAGCGTTAAGTCTTTCCAGACTTCCAGGGTCAATATCAACGTTGATTGGTTGGGTCTTATACATAGGGCTATCTTTTACTTTGCCCTCTTTTTTATAAGATACGTATAGTTTTAACTCCCTTACAACTTGTTGAGCAATGGATCTGGATTTAAGAATCTCTATTTCGTTGTCTATGCCCATTGTGTTGGTAAGTGTACCCAGATTCTGTGCTGACATTATGGAGTTACGACCACTACGGCCGTTGTTGTCGTTGTCCATAATCAGGAATTTGGCATAAGCCTGATATTTTGGTGTCGTATATCTGAGGTATATGGCTGCTGCTGCAACGCATATGATTAGAGATAAGACAAACCATTTCCAATTTAATAAGAATGTAGTGTATAACGTCTTGAAATCGAATGAAGATTTCTCTTCCTGTTCTTGCTGGATATTATATGATCCAATATTATTCGTTTCTTCCATCTTTATAAAGGTGTTGTTATTTTTTTATTAAGTTCAATAGATACTGTCCATAGGCGTTTTTTGCCATTGGCTGCGCTGAGGCCATTAGTGATTCTTCTGTTATCCAGCCCTTTTTGAAAGCGATTTCTTCCAGACATGCTATCTTAAGGCCCTGACGCTTTTCAATAACTTCAATAAATGTGCTTGCTTCAGAAAGACTGTCATGAGTACCTGTATCAAGCCATGCAAATCCTCTTTGTAGGGTCTGAACCATCAGTCTGTCCTGGCTCAGATATTCTTGGTTTACGGTTGTTATTTCCAGTTCTCCACGTTTACTCGGTTTAATGTTCTTTGCAATGCCTACAACGTCATTGGGATAGAAATAAAGTCCCACCACGGCATAATTGCTTTTAGGATGTTCCGGCTTTTCTTCTATACTTAGGCATCTGCCGTTTTTATCAAATTCAGCAACTCCATATCTTTCAGGATCATTTACGTAATATCCGAAAACAGTTGCTTTATTATCTTTTTCTGCAGCCATAACGCTGTTTCTTAGCAGTGTCGTAAATCCTGCTCCATGGAAAATATTGTCTCCAAGAACAAGACATACACTATCTTTACCGATAAAATCCTCACCGATGATGAATGCTTGTGCCAGGCCTCCCGGATAAGGTTGCTCGGCATACTCAAAGTGTACGCCATACTCGCTGCCGTCACCAAGCAGTCTTTTGAATAGAGGTAAATCCGTAGGAGTTGATATAATCAAAATATCCCGTATGTCTGCCAGCATAAGAACAGAAATGGGATAGTAAATCATCGGCTTATCGAAAATTGGGATTAATTGTTTGCTTATTCCTTTTGTGATAGGATAAAGCCTTGTTCCGGAACCACCGGCAAGAATAATTCCTTTCATAATTATCAATACAGTTAATTTTTTGTGTTTGTTATTTTTCCATTAATAAAAGAGATGCATCAATTATTGTATTCTTCTGGTTGGTGTTCCCATTTTTATTTGGCTTTGTTTTCTATTATATTCTGAAGACATTAATAATTAATACTTAAATATATAAGTTCGGTGCAAAGATATAAATAAAAGTCGAATAAATATATTTATACTATGAAAATATTTTATTATGGGATATTTGCTTTTAGTGTGTTTTTATGTTTAAATATTTGCGCTTTTAAAGATATTGTTGTACTTTTGCGATAAGTATTAACTTAAATAAATAATTGTATAATTTATTAATTGAAACGTTAAAATGAGCTTCTTATCTAAAATCATAAAGAAAAAAAACAATGAAACAAAGACCGGAGGCATGGAAGATTACATGAATCTGGTCAGAGTTTATTTCCAGGCTTCAATAGCCTCGCATGTCGGGATTACAAACCTTGCAATGCTTCCTGATTTGCGTGTTTTTAAATCTACTTTGCATGTACCGACCGTTAATAATAAGTTGGGAGTAGGAGAAAAGAAACATTGCATGAAAATGTTGATGGATCTGTATGGAGTTAATGAGGACTTTTTTAAGGAAGTAGATCAAAGTATAAAGAAGAATTGTCGCAAAATACAGGATGTTCAACCATATTTGATACAGTTCCAGGGCTTCACTCAAGATCTGATGATGTTGATGGGTAACTTGATGAAATTCAAGCTCCGTCTGCCGTCTTTCATGAAAAAAGCATTGTATGCTATGACGGAAAAAACCGTTATGGACATTTTTAATAAGAATGATTACAAGGATGCCGGAGTTGTGAAAACGGTAATGGCAATCCGTCAGTATGACAAACGTCTTGGATTCTCGCAGAAGTGGATTACCGATTTTGTATATCAGGTGGTTATGCTCGCAAAGAAAGAACCGAAGGCGGGCGAGGATACAAATGACAAGAAAAAGGGATGATTGAGAATTCGCATTGATAAAATGGGTATGCTCCGTGATACTCTATATAATGTGATAATGTGAAAATAAATAAATAATAATTTGGATTTGTCAATTTATTCTGTTAATTTTGTCCCAAAATAGTTATTTATGAACGCTGATGAGAAAACTATAGCGCTCTTTACTACTCGTGTAAGGCAGTTGATCCTTGAATATGGTAAAATCAAGGAAGAAAACAAAAAGCTGCGCACAATGATTGATGAGCGTGACTCCAGGTTGGAAGACATGGAGAAGCAGTTGACTCAGGCGAAAGAAGATTATAGCTGCCTGAAAATGGCAAAAATGGTCGAAATAACCAATGGCGATTTGGAGTCAGCGCAAAAGAAATTGTTAAAGCTTATTCGCGATGTGAACAAATGTATTACATTGGTGAGTGAAAAGTAAACATGTCGCAATGGCGGAAGATAATAAGGAGAAATTACATATAAGACTGCATGTCTATGACACAGAGATGTCTGTCATGGTTCCTAGAGAAGAGGAACCATTGTATAGAGATGCTGCTGTTCTTATAACAAATACGGTAAATGCGTACGCCTCGGTCTTTAATGGTCATAAAAGTGATAAGGAATTGCTTTATATGGCTCTTATTGATATTGCTTTAAGGTATGAGAAGGAACTCGTACGTAATGACACTGTTCCATATAGTGATATTCTCAAGAAGTTGACTTCAGAAATTGAAGAGGTTATTTAGGTTTAGAGTGTGGATGAGAATATTACTAAAATAAAAACAAAATATTATGTCAATAATTGCTACAATAATTACTGCTATAGTGGCTTTGGTTATAGGCGGAGTCGCAGGTTATTCGATTTTTCGATATGTAGTAAAAGGAAAATATAATGAAATAATAGATTCTGCCAACAAGGAAGCCGACGTTGTAAAGGAGAAAAAACTGCTTGAGGTTAAAGAGAAATTCTTAAATAAAAAATCCGAGCTTGAGAAAGAGGTACAATTACGCAACCAGAAAATTCAACAGAGTGAGAATCGTCTGAAACAACGTGAGATATCTCTCAATCAGCGTCAGGAAGAACTTGGACGCCGTAAGCAGGAAATCGAGCAAAGTCAGTTGAGACTGGACAACGAGAATAAACTGCTCAGCATCAAGAAAGATGAGCTTGAGAAAATGCAGATTAAGGAAAGAGAGAAATTAGAAGAACTTTCCGGATTGAGCGCAGACGAGGCAAAGAACAGATTGATAGAGAGTCTTAAGGATGAGGCCAGAATGGATGCAGCCAGTTATGTCAATGAGATAATGGATGAGGCTAAGCTGAATGCTAACACGCAGGCAAAGAAAATCGTAATCCAGACAATACAGCGTGTTGCTACCGAGACTGCAATAGAAAACTCGGTAAGTGTGTTCCATATTGACAATGATGAGGTAAAGGGACGTATTATTGGCCGTGAAGGAAGAAACATACGTGCGCTGGAGGCTGCTACGGGTGTCGAGATAGTCGTAGATGATACCCCAGAAGCAATTGTCATTTCAGCGTTCGATCCTGTAAGAAGAGAGATTTGTCGTTTGGCGCTGCATCAGCTTGTTGCCGACGGACGCATTCATCCAGCACGTATTGAGGAGGTAGTTGCCAAGGTTAAGAAACAATTGGATAATGAGATAATCGAAACCGGAAAACGTACAGCGATAGATCTTGGTATTCACGGTTTGCATCCGGAGCTTATCAGAATAATCGGAAAGATGAAATACAGGTCTTCTTATGGTCAGAATCTGTTGCAGCATGCCCGTGAGACAGCCAATCTCTGTGCTGTGATGGCATCAGAGCTTGGATTGAATCCTAAGAAAGCAAAGCGTGCGGGTCTATTGCATGATATAGGAAAAGTTCCTGATGAGGAGAGCGAATTGCCGCACGCATTATATGGTGCCAAGATAGCAGAGAAGTATAAGGAGAAACCTGATATATGCAATGCTATCGGTGCCCACCACGACGAGATGGAGATGAACACGCTCCTTGCCCCGATTGTTCAGGTGTGTGATGCCATATCCGGTGCGCGTCCTGGTGCACGTCGCGAGATTGTTGAGGCTTACATAAAACGTCTGAACGACCTTGAGGCTATTGCAATGAGCTATCCAGGTGTTACCAAGACTTATGCAATACAGGCCGGTAGAGAGTTACGTGTAATCGTTGGTGCCGACAAGATGAGCGATAAGGAAACTGAAAACCTGTCAACTGAGATTGCAAACAAGATTCAGAGCGAAATGACATATCCGGGACAAGTTAAGATAACGGTAATACGTGAAACCCGTTCAGTGGCTTACGCGAAATAGAATTTAATCTTATAACACACATATCCAAATTAAAATTTGGATTCACGTATAAGTAAAAATATATTGTCCGTCATTGGTTGGAGACTTCCAGTGGCGGACAATTTGTTTTTATATCAATACAAATGAGCGCAGTGAGATCTGCTCATTATAAAATCCCTGAGTGTTGTTTTTTATTTATGAGATGCCCGGAATACTTGAAAATATCCTGACAATGCAGGGTGGATGCCCCGTTACAGAGTGTGCTCACATGATAATAAATGTACATTGCAACTGCAATAAGTCAATGATGAAATAGCAATAAATCCATGCGGCCGCGACAGGTGTATCATCATTGTTAAAAGAGATGCTTATTTCCGGCTTATCAGCTAAATGCTTTCCAGGCTTTCCATAATGCCTGATGCCGCCTTCTTTTAAGGAAACTCAGACAATTACTTACAGTTTTTCTTGATTTTATTTTGACAAAATAAAATCGCAAAAGAGATGTAAAGAAAGATCATATCCGGTATAATAAAGGCTATTTCCGTCTTTACCTTATTTTCTTATACCCGGGAATGTAGTCCGGAATAATTCATCTGACATTCTGATAATGCCCATTTTATGATCCGGTTAAGTCCATATCAGTCCCTGATTCGGTGCTTTTCAGCCCCCGATATGGGCTTAATTGCATGCTGAAATATTGCTTATTGCAGGACAGGGAAACTGTCTTTAAGCATAAATCATTGATGTTCAGTGTCTTGCATAATCCTCTTATTTTTTGCATATTCGCGTCAGTGGAAAATCCTGTCTGCAAATACTCGCTTATTTTGTGGGGTATAATAGTAAACTCAGACCTCTAAACCAAAATCTGCTTATAATTTGAAAGCGACCTATACTGTCTTTTTCTCAGCGTAAGAAAACAGTTTTTACTCGGAATGTGGTCCTTTATTGAACCGATCCATTTTGATTTTCTACTGAGCTTGTTTAATCATAATTTATTGCTGTCCGGTAAAGACCATAAACAAAATAATTCTTTATCCGGCAAGGTCTTTAAAAACAAGGCAGTCCTTTCTTTCTATTTGGGAAAAATAAAGAATTTCTCGCTGCCATACATATTGATGAATCCTAATGACGGATTGGGGTTAAACTTGGAGTGTTTGCATTACATGAGTGCCGTCATATCATAAATGAGGTTTGTCCGACATTTATGCTATGACGGTATAAGCATGTTCTTCAAAACTTGAAGTTGATGCCGGCCATCACCATGCGGCCTCTCAATGGCACGCGTAAGAATCTGTAGTTTGAACCTTGATACGACGAAATCTCGTAGCTTTCGCGGTTAAGCAGGTTGATGGTTGTGAGCGTTATGCTGAGCGTCTTGCTGAAGTCATACTTTGCTCCGGCATTCAGAAACAGGTTGGTGGAATATTGGTCGTGGATTATCTCGTATGTTGTCCCGGCGGCGTCGGCATACAGACGCAGGGCCTTTATCGGTGTAAAGTCCAGGCTCAATGAGCAGTATGCGTTTTTCAGAACGTTGTCGGTTTCCGAGAAAGCGTCGGGGCGCTTCCATGTTATGTTGCCCGCTATGGTCAGATTTGCCGTCAGCCAACTAAGTTTGTCCCATGACGCACCCACTTGTGCGTTGGCGGCATTGTATCTTATATAGCCTTCAACGCCATTCTGTGAGGCAAGCGCCTTGTTGTAAGAATAAGAGACAGAGCCTTTAAGCGTTAACCTTGCGTTGCGCCATATCTTCTTAACGTTGCCGACACCGCTGAATGATGTGTGAATGTTGTCGGCCCATATAGGATTTATCAGCGTCAGGTCGCCTGCGTAAAGATAACTGAAATAACGGTCCTGATTAATCTGCTGCCAAATGGCATACACATTCCATGACAGCATTGTTGCCGTGTTGAGCCACGACAACCGTATGCTGGCGGTCTTAGTGCGGCTGAACGACATTGAGTCAGTGCCCAGAGTATAGGTGCGGTAGTTGTTCATCATTGCTCCGTTGAAAGGCACGCTCCGTGTGTCGGCATTGCGTACTATACCCGCAGATGCGTCGATGGATGCCATTGTGCCGAGCTTATAGTCGATGTCGAGCATTGGCGAGAACATCACCTTGCGCGTCTTTATGCCGCGCGCCGGGTACGAATAAGACATATATTCCACCGGCAGGGTGAGTGTTAGCGAGCCGTCGGGCAGGTTATATTCATATTTCGGCTCAAGGGTGTGAAGCCAGTAGCTGCCCGTCATATCGTCCTTAACACCGCTCATGGCTGTCTCGTTGCGCTTGTATTCCATGATGTAGCCTATGCCGAGACTTCCGCCGAAAAGGCTGAAGTTGGTGCCTATGCGGTTGCGCGTGAACAGGTTGCGCAGTCTTACAGTATAGTCTGTCGGCGCTTCTTCATTGCCTGATGTAACTCCGAGTCGTTCGCGCGAGCCGTAAAGGCGCACTATCGACGACACGTCGAAGAGCATCGCGTCGGTGTTTATCGTTGCTTCGAGTATGTTCTGCACGTCATACTGCCTGCGCTTTACCTGCTCCTGCAATGTGCCTATGTTGCTGCTGCCGTTGTTTAGGGCGTCGCCGAGTCCTAACGTTGCCGACGCTTCATCCGTGAGATACACGCTCTTTGTGTTCTGTTCATAGCGCAAAATGCCCTTTACAAGGTCGTTCTTGTCGTGTATGTCGTTGTTCTCAAACACGTTTACCGTATCATCCTTGGCAGTGTAACTGTTGAAAATACTGTCCTGCTGCAGTCCGCTGTCATGATAATACATCACATTCATGCGCAGCGTCTTTTCCTGTGTGAAGGCGTGCAGATAGTTAAGTCCCGTGTAATACGACTTGTTCTTAAGATAATACAGCTGCGAGATTGGCGGCGTCTGTGCCGTTGGCGAGTACATGAAAGGCGCGGGCAGCGGCTCGGTAGTGTACATTCCCGTATAGCTGTTCATGCCTCTGGTAAGACTCTCCAGACTTATTCCGCAGTTGTTCATCATTCCTGTGAACAGCAGCTGGTTCTTCTTGTTTATGTTGATTGCCGTCAGTCGGTTGTCCCATGTCACGGGACTTCCGCCTATGTTGCCGTCGGCCTCGCCGAAGGGGCGCGCTTTGTAGCCTCGCTTCAGTTTCAGGTTGAGCGTTGCGCGGTCGTTGCTCACCTTGCCTTCAAGGGCCTTTATGGGCTGGTTGCGCTCCATTATCTGCACCTGCGCCACTGCCTCGGCAGGCATGTTCTGCGTGGCCTGGTTATATTGTGCGCCCATGAGGTCGAGCCCTTCTATGTTCACTTTGTTTATCGGCTTGCCCTGATAGCTTATTTCTCCGCTGTTGCTTACCTCTATTCCAGGCATACGCTTCAGCACGTCTTCTATGCTTCGGTCCTGTTTCTGTCGGAAGGCGTCAACGTTATACAGCAGCGTGTCTTTGCGCCGTGTTATTGGGCCGGCTGTCACGGTTACGTTTTTCAGCTCTACGGCCTTGCGCTCCAGTCGTGCGTCATACACGGCACAGCCTTCTTTGAGCTGTATGCGCCGTGTTTCGTATCCGAGAAACGCAAACTCAATCTGCCGTCCGCCGTTCACGGCTTTCAGCCTGTATGTTCCGTCTCTTCTTGTCAGCGCGTATGCAAGGAGCGAGTCCTTGCCGTCCAGCAGTTTGCACGTAACGTTGCCTACGGCTTTTCCGGCAGTATCGGTAACTTTTCCCGAATAAGTTGTCATGTCATTCTGAGCCGCCGCACTAACGCAGTCAAGCATCAGCGACAACAATATTAAGATAAAGTCTTTTACCATTTCTGTTCAAGCATATTGCTCGTACGACGTGGATAATTAGCCTCTTGTGATACCCATTTGCCGTTCACTTTAGTCTTCACTTTAAAAACTTCTATTGAAAGATTGTCATAGTTCTCTATATCGTTGCGGCACGAAGTTAGAGCTTCTTCGCGGCTTACAGTCTTCAGCTTGCCCCAAAACTCTTTTTCATAAAGATACATGTCGCGGTAAGAATGTGCCTTCTCCATGCCGGCATAGGTGAATATCCAGTTGCCTTTTGTGTCACGGATATCCATTATCAGTCCGGGCAGTCCGTTGAATATATACGGTCCGTAAGGCAGACTTATGTTGTCGGCATACCATGCCACATAATCTCTTCCGGCATAGCTGCATGTGGCTTTCTTGCAGGGAATGTCACTTATTATTGTGTCTCCCGCTGCAAGATTCCAGTCAATCTGTGGCGTGAAGGAGTATTCAAAGTTATATAAATTGTCATAAAACTGCACTTTGGTCTGATAATCAGCAAGGTCAGTAATGCTAACTGTGTAATAGTTGATTCTGCCTATTGCTTCATTCCATGTTTTGATGGCTTGCCTGTCACGTGCGTTTTTCTTGCTTTTTCCCATGTAAATATCCATCGAGTCGAGTGCAAGCTGATAATAGTCGCCATACTTTGTGTATTTATCTGATATTTGCAACAGTGTCTTTGCCTCGGTATATTTATCCGTCTTGGTGCTGTCTTTCAAGTATTTCAAGTCGTAATACACCGCGATTTTGGCTGTGTCGTACACTTCTTTTCTTATTTTTCTGTACGCATCCAGACCTCCGTCATAGCTTGTTATGCGTGGCATCTGTGCTTTTACAGACATAGGCAATGTGCATAAAATAGCGATTAATGAAGAAAATATCCGTTTCATATATTTTAGTTATAATTAATCATAAGTATTTTACCATTCCAGTTCAAGCATGTTTGTCGGGCGTGGTGCCATCATTTTGTCAAAGCTGGGACTTTTCTACGTTTGTCCTTTTTAGTGGAATCAGGCAAGAAACTTAAGCTCATACAACACATTTACATTTGCAGTATCGTAAACCGTGCTTTTAATTGTTTTATACGCGTACATGCCTCAGTCCAGGTTTGTCATAAATGCTCTCCCTGTTTGTGCATGGCTTATATGGCATAACAATAGTAATAATACTAAAATGCTGATATATCTCATTGCTATTACTATTTTATTATTATTTTTTTGATGTTTGTGGCGGTTTGGTTTGCTTAATCACAATAGTCAATGTCGTTGGCTTTGTGTTTAGTTCTGTTGTCTGCGAAGTGTTTTTGTATGGCAAATATTTTAGCCTGCATAAATGATATGCACCGCACTTCTTTTTTGCCTTCATGTTGATGACGGCTTTGAATAACTTGCTGAAGCAGAATCCGCCGGCGTTGCAAACAAGTGATGCAAGGCTCGTGCATGGATATTCAGGATGCATCGGGCTACAAGACTGATTGTAGAAACCGGCTGCAAAATTACGAAAATTCTATCTATATATATATGTAATTACCAAATTTCGGACTACATTTAACTAAATTTTAATATGCTAAATACCGGTTTTTTACTCATGTTCAGCATGATTTATATTTAGGTTTCGCAGTCACGAGGTGAGTTGTTTTTATGGCTATTGCCGGCAATATAGAGAAATATAAGACATCATTCTATTAATATAACGTGAGTTCGACGAATTGTAAGTGTTTGTAAATTTGGTGATTAGCGA
>ERZ779850.35-NODE-35-length-153592-cov-31.607880_pt1 | contig 153592 bp, 113 predicted proteins | sample MGYA00511249_ERZ779850 | MGnify/ENA primary metagenome ERZ779850 (study PRJEB29588, sample SAMEA2162475) | human gut metagenome | biome: human gut; feature: human-associated habitat; material: faeces | place: Denmark | collected 2008/2010 ...
AAGAAGCCTGCTATTGACATAAATTTTGTCAATGACAGACAACTTTCTATTTTTTGATTTTATATCGAACTCACGTTATTTAAATTTATAATATTGCTTCTGCCGTATTTTATTAAAGATTAGATTGCGTTCTAAACCGAAACTCCCGAAGGTCTTGTGATAGACTTTCGGGAGTTGCTTTTTTGTTTCTGTGCTGTCTTTTCCACTGATGCCGGCGACGGTGCTGTCGCGTGTCACCGGACTTTCATTGAGCTTTATTTCGTGTAAGGAGTATAGACTCCCAGCTCAGCTATCTTCACAGTGCCGTCGTGGCGTGTGACGGTCACTCTCACGGCATCGGCCTTCACCGGTGCGAAACGGTGTATCTTGACACGGCTCTGCGTCTTTGCCTTGCCGCTGAAAAGCGTCTTCCATGTGCCGCCTGAGCGGTATTCCAGCGTGTATTCCTTCATCACGCCGCCCTCTTCCTCGGTTATCGTCACCATGTCGATAGTCTTTCCGTCGCCCAGTTCAACGCTCCACCACGGTGTCTCAACTCTCGGATTCGAGGTCCATGCACTCACGAAGTCGTCGTCGTTGGCGAAGTCCATGATGCCGTAGTCGTAGCTCCACGACGATTCAGACGGTTTGTTCTTGGCTATGTTCTGCTCCGTTATCGGCGCGTCACATTCCGGCAGCTCAGCCACACGGCCGTCGTTCTTCCACATCTTGCCCATCTTGCGCAGCTCCTCCAGCGCGTTGTCGTCCATCAGACCGTCGCGGTTGGGTGCCACGTTGAGTATGAAGTTGCAGTAAGCCTTGTTGTATGGTATTACGTTGTCGTTTATCATCTCCTCCGCCGGTTTCATCTTGTCTGTCGGGAACGATTCCTTCCAGAACCAGTTTTTCTGCAAGGGCAGGCATGCCAGTGCCGGCAGCTGGTTCTCAGATGTCGAGATCTTCTGTCCCGCTCCCTGCTCGTATGATTTTATGTCGGTGTAGAACAGAGCCTCGCGCGGATATTTCGCGGCGTTGAGGTCCATCACCAGACACTCCGGCTGCAGCGACTTTATGTAGTTGTAAATCTCCGGGAAGGGCACGTCATCGTAGCTTATGCGCGACCATGGGGCGTCCCATCCGTCGATGATGAGTGCCGTGATGGGACCGTAGTTGGTCAGCAGCTCCTTCAGCTGAGCCTTTATCATGTCAATCTTCTCGCGTGTTATCATGTGCGGACGGATTCGGTGATGCGTGTCGAGGATAGAGTAGTAGAGCATTACCTTCAGTCCTGCCTTGCGGAAAGCATCGACATACTCGCGCACCACGTCGCGCTTGAGCGGCGAGTTCATCACGTTGTAGTCGGTGGTCTTTGTGTCCCAGATGCAGAAACCGCTGTGGTGCTTGGTCGTGAGGCATCCGTACGACATGTTGGCCGACTTAGCTGCCTTTGCCCACTGCGTGCAGTCGAGCTTCTTGGGGTTGAATACCGATGCCGGCAGGTCAGGGTCGGGCCAGTCGTCGGGCGCGAAAGTAGGAATGTTGAAGTGGATGAACATGCCGAAACGCAGGTCGACAAAGTCCTGCTGCAGCTGGTGCAGCGACTTCTGTTGCGCCGATGCCGACACAACGCTCAGCACCATGAGCAGTGCGATGAAAAGGCTTTTTCTTGTCATAATAGGTATTTGTTTTTATTTATGAATACTTGTCAGGTCTTTCGGGGTGGGGCATCGTGAATGCGACGCCGCTTATAGTATAATAACAAACGAGCATGGACGGAACGTGCGCCATGCCCGTTAAAAAAACAAAACACGTCCTGTTTGCGTGTCGTTATGGTGTTGAGGCGTCGCGGTAGGCGTGTGGATGCGCCTTTTATGTCGGCTAATGTCGGCGTGCTTTGCGCCGTTTGCCGCCGCTATTTTGCCTGCACTCTCGGACAAACCGTTATGCGGCGGTCCTTCTTGCTTGCGCACATGTCCTTCGTCGTTGCCACGAATTTCTTCAGGTGAGCGGTCTGTCCGTGCTTGTCCAGTTCGGCCTGGTTCTTCCACTCCTCGTGTATGAAGAGGTGAGTGCTGTCGTCAGCGGCCTGATACACGCCGTAGTCCAGACATCCCGGCTCCTTCAGCGTCTGTTGCTTACATTCGATGAACGCAGCCTTGAAGGCTGCCACATATTGCGGTTTTACGTGGCGGTGAAGATCGAGCACTATGTTCATTGAGTCTGCCGGCGCACACTGTCCGTCACATCCGTGGTGTCTGTCGCAATGACCCGAGCATGCCGCGAGCATGGCGGCAGCGCAGATGGTTATGAATGCTTTTGTTGTCATATTCTCAGGTTTTGTCATTGGTTGCTTTATATATATGATATAGGTATGGTCATTCCCGTTAAGCGCGTGTCATTTACGGCCGAAGTCAGCCGGCACCTCGCCCCATTTCTGCGTCTCCCATTTCAGAATGGGTGTGTTGATCTGGTGTGTGCGCAGCCAGTTTTCAGCCCGTGCTATTATCTGGTATAGTTGTTCGGTGCGTGGCGTGCGTGCCAATTTGGTCTTACACTGCTTCTTCTTCACCCACAGCATGGCGTTGCGGCTGTCCGAGTATATTATCTTTCCCTTTATTCCGTCGCGCTCCATGAGAGCCAGCGCGTGCACGATGGCGAGGAACTCACCTATGTTGTTCGTGCCGTGCACCGGTCCGAAGTGGAACACCTCGGCACCCGTGGCAAGATCGACGCAGCGATATTCCATCGGTCCGGGATTGCCCGAGCAGGCGGCATCCACTGCCCATGCCTGCGCCGAGACCTCCTGTGGCAGAGGCAGTACGGTGTCGTGACGGTAGTCGGGGGGATTAAGCGGTTGGTTGTTCATTGCTTCTTATTATTGAAAAGTGCGCAACCCGTCGGCATGCCTGAGGCATGATGAAGAGTTGCGCACCTTGTTTATGTGTCCGGCAGAACCCTTACATGCGTTCCGGCACTTCAATGCCGAGCAGGTCCATACCGTTTTTGATGGTCTTTGCCACGTTGGCCGCAAGCACGAGGCGCACGGTCTTCTCCTTGTCGTTGTCGGCGCCCAAGATGCTGTAGTCGTGATAGAACTGGTTGAACTCCTTGGTCAGCTCATAGCAGTAGTTTGCTATGCCGCTTGGCGAATAGTCTTTTCCGGCCTGCTCCACTACGCCTCCATACTCGTTCATCTTCTGTATCAGCTCCGTCTCCTTCTGGTTGAGCGGCATGTCGGCGTCGAGATTCTCCGGCAGCTTCATGCCTTCAGCCTCGGCCTTACGCAGGATGCTGCGTATGCGGGCGTGTGTATATTGAATGAACGGGCCCGTGTTGCCGTTGAAGTCGATGCTCTCTTCCGGATTGAAGAGCATGTTCTTGCGTGCGTCAACCTTCAGTATGAAGTATTTCAGCGCGCCCAGACCCACGATGCGTGCAATCTCGTTGCGCTCCTCTTCGGTCATGTCCTTGAACTTGCCGAGCTCGTCGCTTGTCTTGCGTGCGTCCTCTATCATCTCTGCTATGAGGTCGTCGGCGTCCACCACTGTTCCCTCGCGGCTCTTCATCTTGCCGTTGGGCAGTTCCACCATGCCGTAGGAGAAGTGCACAAGTTCCTTGCCCCACTTGAATCCGAGGCGGTCGAGCAGTATTGAGAGCACCTGGAAGTGATAGTTCTGCTCGTTGCCTACGACGTATATCATCTTGTCGATGGGGAAGTCGCGGAAACGCATCTCGGCCGTACCGATGTCCTGCGTCATGTACACGCTGGTGCCGTCAGAACGCAACAACAGTTTCTGGTCCAGTCCTTCATTAGTGAGGTCTGCCCATACGCTGTTGTCGTCCTTTCTGAAGAAAAGACCCTTTGCGAGTCCCTCTTCCACCTTTGCCTTTCCCTCGAGGTAAGTATCTGATTCGTAGTATATCTTGTCGAAGCTCACGCCGAGCGCCTTGTAGGTCTCGTCGAAGCCTGCATATACCCATGAGTTCATCTTCTGCCACAGGGCGCGCACGTCCTTGTCGCCCTGCTCCCACTTCACGAGCATCTCGTGGGCTTCCTTTATCAGCGGAGCCTCGTCCTTGGCTTTCTTCTCGGCTTCCTCTTCGCCCATGCCCTCGGCTGTGTATTTTGCCTTGAGCTCAGCCACCTCCTCACGGTAGTGCTTGTCGAAAGCCACGTAGTAGTCGCCTATGAGGTGGTCGCCCTTCTTGCCGCTTGTCTCGGGTGTCTCGCCGTTGCCCCACTTCAGCCATGCCAGCATCGACTTGCAGATGTGTATTCCGCGGTCGTTCACTATGTTGGTCTTCACCACGCGGTTGCCGTTGGCCTCCATTATCTTTGCGAGGCTCCATCCCAGCAGGTTGTTGCGCACGTGTCCCAGGTGGAGCGGCTTGTTGGTGTTGGGCGATGAGTATTCGATCATCACCAGCGGCGAGTTCTCAGTCGCCTTGCGCTCGCCGTAGGTCGGGTCGGCGTTGATGTCGTTGAGCAGACCTATCCACGCGCCGTTGGATATGACGAGGTTGAGGAATCCCTTCACCACGTTGTATGAAGCCACGCAGCTCTCGTTCTCCTTGAGCCAGCGGCCCAGGTCTTCGGCTGTTTCTTCGGGCTTCTTGTGAGATATTTTCAGGAACGGGAACACCACGAGTGTGAGGTGTCCCTCGAATTCACGTTTTGTCTTCTGAAGCTGCACCATTTTTTCAGGCACATCCTGTCCGTACAGTTCCTTCACGGCCTTGATGACCGAACTGCATAAAGCTTTTTCGATGTTCATGATTTTATGAAGATGATTGTGGATGCAAAGTTAACACAAACCTCGCAATATTCAAAATAAAATACGAGCAAACATCAGTCTCATGGCATTGCCGCCTTGTCGGGCAGTCCGTTCACGCGCTGCAACTCTAAAATGTAGTGTGTGAAGACGAGCGGTGACTGTATGCGCATCTTGTCGTCGGTGATGTATTCCAGGTCGAGAAGCGTGGTGGTGTATATGCTTTCCACCATGCGTATGTCGTCAGGATTGTCGGAAACGGGATTCACTTTGAGCCGGAGATAGTCGTAACCTTCATGCACCAGACTCCATTCGCCGCTAAGCGTGTAGTCGCCTTCGAAACATTCATCGCCCGAGGCGGTGGGCGAGCCGTCCATACGCCATGCCTTTATCCTCAGCCGTCCGTCCATGCTGCCGTCGGCTTTCAGGTTGTAGTATTGTTCGAGATTCAGGAAATACGCCTGATTGTTCTCTTCGTAGATGCACGGCAGGCTGTCCTGCATCACATACCATTGGCCTATCGCCTTGTCGTGATACTTCTCGTAGAGTTCACGTGTCAGCTCGCCGTCGCTGGGAGGCTCGTTGTAGCAGGATGTGAACGCCAGCGCGACGAGCAGTATCAATGTCGTCAATGCTTTATTCATTTGCTGATATTTAATTTGTTATCATAAGTTTTCAGTGTCCGCATCACTTCCCATGTCTGCCGGTTCGTCATCTACACGGTGCATCACTATTGTCTGGTTCAGAAATGTTACGGGCGACTCGATGCTTAGAATGTCGTCGTCAGCATGGTACAGATGGAGATTGGTGTTGCTGAAGAGAGGCAGCATGAGGGTGTCGTCGGTATCGTCCTGACTGAGATGCACTCCGAATCTGAGCCGGTCGGTGTCGTCGGATGCTCTGTGTATGAGTCCCCATGAACCGTTCAGGCGATAGTCGGAGATGAACCATTCGCCTCCTGTTGCAGACGGACTGCCGTCGGCTCTTTTGGCTTTCATGATCACACGGCCTGTTATTTCGCCGTTTTCATGAAACTCGTAATATTGTTCCAGACTGATGTAATACAGTCTTTCGAATTGCTTGAAGTAGTATTCCTGCGGCTCTTGTTTCAGATACCATTTGCCGGTTACCTTGTCTGTGTATTTCTCGCGCAGCTCTAAGGTCTCCTCTGAGTCCTCGTCTGTTGTCGGGTAACGAGGGTCGAGGTCGCTGCATGCGGCCAGAAGAAAGACAGACAGAATGAAAAATGCTGTTTTCATAGACTTGGCGTTTGATTTATTAAAAGTATTGCCGGTTTGTCGTGTTTATGATTATAACGCTCTCCGGGTGTGTATATTGTGCGCGTGATTACATTTTTACAATGCGCGCGTGATTTTCTTCCGTCGGGTCGTTTTGTCAAAATTTTTTACCATTATTCGTCCTCAAGGCTCGCGTTTTTTCGTCCGTCGGTGTGTCCGGCAGCAAATCCGCGGGTTTTGAGAGGCTTTCGTAAACTGTTGATACATAGACAGTTGACTTTCGTGCTGTTTTCTCCGTGTTGCGATATGGCCCGTTTCGGCATCCGAAATGGGCTCTTTCGGCTTATGATTCGGCCTATATCGTGCTCCGATATGGCCTGTTTCGTAGTGCGAAAGAGCCTTTTTCGCATCGCCGTCGGTTCGCCACTGCGTTGCGATTTCGTTTTTACGGGGTAGGAAAATTGTGGAAAGGGCCATTCCGGACGCCCTTGCGCTCACAGAATTGAAGGCGGAGCCGCAGGTGTTTTGTCAAAATTTTTTAATGTCGTGACGTTTTATTTTGACTTTCGGGCTAATTAGCTTAACTTTGCATTCATAAACGACAATAATTAAAAAATATACAATATGGCTAATTTGAAGAAAGACTTCGCATCGAAACTTCTGAATGTGAAGGCAATAAAGTTGCAGCCAAACGACCCGTTCACATGGGCATCAGGCTGGAAATCACCGTTCTATTGCGACAACCGCAAGACTCTGTCTTATCCCGAACTGCGCAACTTCGTGAAGCTCGAGCTGGTGCACACCATCCTCGAACACTTCCCGCAGGCTGAGGCTGTGGCAGGTGTGGCAACGGGAGCGATAGCTCAGGGCGCGCTGGTTGCCGACGAGCTGAACAAGCCGTTCGTATATGTTCGCAGCAAGGCAAAGGACCACGGCATGGGCAACCTCATCGAAGGCGAGCTGGAAAAGGGCGCCAAGGTTGTTGTGGTTGAAGACCTCATCTCTACAGGCGGCAGCAGTCTGAAGGCCGTTGCAGCGCTGCGCGAGGCAGGCTACGAGGTTGTGGGCATGGTGGCTTCATACACCTACGGATTCCCTGTCGCAGCCGAGGCATTCGCTGAGGCAGGCGTGCAGTTGGAGACTCTGACCGACTACGACCACGTTGTGGCCGAGGCACTCGCTACAGGCTACATCGCCGAGAGCGACGTAGAGGTGCTGGCAGAGTGGCGCAAGAACCCGTCTGAGTGGCGCAAGTAATAATGGTAGGGGCGGGCGTGGCCTGCCCTGACTAAAACAAACACATATCATGTCGATGACAACATTCGAAAGCAGCATACGCCAGATACAGTTTCCGCAGCAGAAGGTGTATGACATGCTCAGCAATCTCGAGAACATCGAGAGAGTGAAGAACCGCATACCGGAGGACAAGATAAAGGATCTGACCTTCGACAACGACTCCATATCCATCAGTGTGCCGCCGGCAGGCAGCGTGAAACTGCGCATAGTCGATCGCGAAGAGCCCAAGTGCATCAAGTTCGAAACGGAGTCGAGCCCCGTGCCTTTCAACCTGTGGATTCAGATTCTGCCGGTGACAACGACATCGAGCAAGATGAAGCTCACCATCAAGGCCGAACTCAATCCGTTCATAAAGGGCATGGTGCAGAAACCGCTGCAGCAGGGCATCGAGAAGATTGCCGACGTGCTGCAGGCTATAAACTACGAATAACAAACGCTTCGGCGTACGGGCCGGAGAAAGAAAACTGACAGATGGCTACAAAACTTTGGGAAAAGAATTTTGAGGTGAACCGCGAGATAGAGCGGTTCACAGTGGGACGTGACCGCGAACTCGATCTGTATCTGGCACGCTACGACGTGCTCGGATCGATGGCTCACATCACCATGCTCCAGTCGATAGGACTCATGGAGAAGGACGAGCTGGACGCCCTGCTCGTCGAACTCAAAAAGATATACCGCGACTGCGTGGAAGGTCGCTTCGAGATAGAGGAGGGCGTTGAGGACGTCCACTCGCAGGTGGAGCTGATGCTCACGCGCCGTCTGGGCGACATGGGCAAGAAGATACACAGCGGACGGTCGCGCAACGACCAGGTGCTCGTGGATCTGAAGCTCTTCATACGCCACGAGCTGCACGAGGTGGCCGACGAGGTGATGACGCTCTTCAACGAGCTTCTGGAGAAGAGCGAGCAGTGCAAGGACGTGCTTATGCCGGGTTACACCCATCTGCAGATAGCCATGCCAAGCTCGTTCGGGCTGTGGTTCGGCGCCTATGCCGAGTCGTTGGCCGACGACATGCTCTTTCTTCAGGCCGCCTACCGCATGGCCAACCGCAATCCGCTCGGCTCAGCCGCGGGCTACGGTTCGTCGTTCCCGCTCGACAGAAGCATGACCACGCGCCTGCTTGGCTTCGACTCCATGGACTACAACGTGGTGTATGCGCAGATGGGACGCGGCAAGACAGAGCGCAACGTAGCGTTCGCCATGGCCTCGGTGGCAGGCACTCTGTCGAAGATGGCGTTCGATGCGTGCATGTTCAACTGCCAGAACTTCGGCTTCGTGAAGCTGCCGAAGGAGTGCACTACGGGCAGCTCCATAATGCCGCACAAGAAGAATCCCGATGTGTTCGAGCTCATTCGCGCCAAGTGCAACAAGCTGCAGGGACTGCCGGCACAGATCACTCTCATAATGAACAACCTGCCCGTGGGCTACTTCCGCGACCTGCAGATAATAAAAGAGGTGTTCCTTCCGGCGTTCGGCGAGCTGAAAGACAGTCTGCGCATGGCGGCATACATTATCAATAAGATGGAGGTGAACCGCTCGATACTCGACAATCCGATGTACGACCCGATGTTCTCCGTAGAGGAGGTGAACCGTCTCGCCGCAGCCGGAATGCCTTTCCGCGACGCTTACCGCAAGGTGGGCATGGAGATAGAGAACGGCACTTATCATGCCGACCACCACATCCACCATACGCATGAGGGCAGCATGGGCAACCTGTGCAACGACCGCATAGCCGAGTATATGAGGAGCATATACGACGCCACAGGCTTCGACCGTGCCGAGAATGCAGAAAAAGAATTGTTGAAATGAGAAAAAGATTGTTTGCAGTTGCGTGCGCCGCGGTTATGGCGTTTATGTTTCCGTCGTGCGGAGACATAATATCTGAATATAGCACTCATCCATGCTACTTTGTGTTTGAAACCTCCAGACATGGCGAACCTACGACCCTTGGCAGTGCAGTACATGGTGTCGGCATATTCTGTAAAGTGACTACGGTGATAAAGGGCGGTGCAAAAAATTTCAGATTTTCCACGAATGCAAGCAATCAGGTTGACGATGTTCCATTCAACGCTATAGATAATAGCAGGACCGTTCTGCTCGGAATGAATAATGCTATATGGTTTGGCTATGGCAATTTGGATATACCTGCCGTGTTCTATGCCTACGACGCCGAGTGCCCTAACTGCTTCGATCCGGACATGGTTCCGGTGAAAAGTCATCCGTTGAGCGTGGCATCTACAGGCATTGCAACATGTTCTACTTGTCACCGTGAGTACAATATGAACACTGGTGGAAACATTGTCAAGGGTGACAAGGGCAATCCACTCACGCGATATCATGCTACATACAATCCAGCAGGAATAGTGTCTGTAACTAATTGACGGTGCATTTGTTTTTCCGTAAGCATAAATAATTTACCATTCAGACATCTTTTTCAACCGCCTGAGCACTATCGGCCTCATTCCGGACACATGTTCGGGTGAGGCCGGTTGCGTTAATGACATTATTTTATTATTTTCGCTGCATCATATAATTCAGTTTTTTGTATAGAAAGGTGCAATGATTCCTGCAACCGCGGCTGTCAGTCTGGCTAACGCCTGCCGCGGTTGCGGTTTTTCATCAATGATTAAGGAAAGACATAAAGATTTAGTTATGAACAGATATTTTATTCAATTATTATTGCTTGCGTTGTGTGTGGCGGCGCCGGCACAGAGCCTTAAAGACATTGAAAAGGCTCATAAGGACAAGATGAAGGAGTTGAAGAAGTCGCTCGGACTGAAGAAAGTGGAGATAAGGCAGGAGGATGACGGAACTTACTACATGCTTCTCACGTCGAAGGATAAACGTATCGGACGTGCCGATATTAACGGAAATGTTATTCTGCCGGCGGCTTATTACGGCATAAACAAAAGTACGGTGTTCGATAGTATAGAGGTTTTCACCCTTGTTAATGGTTTTGACAGAATAGGTATAGCAGACATTTCGGGCAAGGTAATCGTTCCGGCGGAATACTCGAACTTTATCTTCTGTCCTGCGATAGAGGAGGGGAAAAGCTGGGCTTATGATAATCAGGATACGAGAACCGGCGACTCCGTGGTGGTATATCACGAGGCTGCGCCGGCCGTTATTTATGCCAAGGGAAACATAAGCCGTATATATTCAATGACAGGTGAGGTGTTGCGCGACAGCATAATGACGGACAGGTGTGCGTATATTCCTGGATATTTCATTACGGGAACGGAAACATTATATGTTAAAAGTGAATATACTCATTATACTATAAGAACACCTTTCAGTACCGCTTGTGGATTATTTTCACAGTCTGGAGAACAGTTGGTGGCGCATGGAGCGGAACTATTGACCATATATGGTGAATCATATTATGATGATAAGTTCAAGGTGAAATATGGAAAGGAACGCAACTGGTGCACTTATACAGTGAAAGAAGGCATGAAATATAAAATGGGCGGATTTATATTCGGCTTTGAGAATCAAGGTATCCCTGCTCTTTTTAATGATGTTACATACGAACCTTCTTCTGATAGATGGAGAGTGAAGCGTACAGAATTAGGTAAATTCGAGGACTATACTGCAGAAATGGTAAAGCAGGGAATATACCGCGATAAAGGTGAAGAATATTATGAGAAAAGGGAATTTGATAAAGTTATATCTTTTTATGCTAAAGAAGGTGTAAACAAACCATGGGCGAAGTTTTTTACTGCAATGGCTTTATATAATAAGGCTTTGTATAATGTAACAATAGCTAACATGATAAGTGAGAACATTGAGAAAAATGAGCTGCCATATGATTTTCTGAAAAATATGGAATTTGACCTTGATCTCGCGACAGAACAGTATAACACTTCTGTTGAACTGTTTGATGTTTATCTTAAAGAGGATAGTACTTATCAGGAAGATGCCGTCAGATGGCGCAATATAGCATTGAAAAATGTTGCTGAGATACCTGCCGTTGGCAAACGCTATGAGGCTGCAATGCAACTCCTCAAGCAGCGTGAGGCAGCGCAGGCGGCCGAACTGCAACGGCAGCAGGAGCTGAAGCGTCAGCAGAACGCGGCTTTCTGGGGTGGCATACTCTCTGCCTTTATTCAGGGTGCGGCCAATGCTGTCACCGGAGGTGGTGGCTCCGGCTCTTCAGGAAAAGCTGCTGCGACTTACAGCGGAGGCACAGCGGTGAGCACATCGTCGTCTTCCGGTTCATCATCAAGAAAAGCTTCGCAGATAGCTGAATGGGAGGCAAGGCGACGGGATGCTGAGAGCCAGCTCGCAAAATACAAGGCGCAACAGCTAAAGGATCCTAATTCTGCTTATCTGAAGAGCGTTATAGAAAGTACAGAGAACAGAATACGGACCTGTAACGAACGTATTAATTCTTTGCGTGCGCAGTAGAATTGTACGATTGGAATCATTCTTACATAAGATATAAAAATGTATAGTATATGTGGCTGACGGCATGGCTGTGACATGAAGAATGGCATGCTGTCAGTCATTTTTTTCTTTTTCTCTGAGTCATACAGTGAATTTTATGCCATTCCAAAATATTAAATTGTGTAAATTGTTTTGGATGTTATGATTTAATACCTTAACTTTGCATTTGCAATATAATTGAAGGCCTGAGGCCGCCGGGCGCGTGCGGCGAGACACAGAAATGCTGTGTGGCAAGCCGTAAAACCGCGACCGATATTGCAAAAATGATGCCGCAATGGTGGAATTGGTAGACACGAGGGACTTAAAATCCCTTGGCCAGAAATGGCTGTGCGGGTTCGAGTCCCGCTCGCGGCACTTATTTTAACAAACTTTTATTATGCGAAAAAATCTGATTTATACCCTTTCAGCATGCTCCGTACTTGTTTTTGCGTCATGCTCAAAGATGGGACCACTCTCAGCTGATAACTTTACGGTAACTCCTAACCCGCTTGAGTCACAGGCAGGACAGGTACCGGCAACGATAAGTGGAATGTTCCCGGAGAAGTACATGAAGAAAAAGGCGACTGTTACTGTAACCCCAGAGCTGCGCTATGCCAACGGTCAGGTGGCTAAAGGCCAAAGCGCTACCTTCCAGGGAGAAAAGGTTATGGGCAACAATCAGACCATATCATATCGTCTGGGTGGCCGCTACACAATGAAGACAAGCTTCGACTATGTGCCTGAAATGCAGCAGAGCGAGTTGTATCTCACTTTCGACGCACGCAAGGGCAAGAAGACTTATGACGTGCCGGCAGTGAAAGTGGCTACCGGAGTAATCTCTACTTCAGAGCTTTACAAGAAGACCATCCTCACAGACGGCGGTTGCATAGCTCCTGATTCATTCCAGCGCGTAAGAGCACAGAAGCAGGAAGCTAACATCAAGTTCCTCATCAACCAGGCTAACCTGCGCAAGAGCGAGCTGAAGAACAACTCGGTTACTGAGTTCGTTAAGATGTTGAAGAAGATCAACGACGACCGCGAGGGTCTCAACATACAGAACGTTGAGGTTCAGGCTTACGCTTCACCGGAAGGTGGTGTTAAGTTCAACGACAAACTGGCTTCTAAACGTCAGGACGTTTCTGAGAAATATGTAAAAGACCAGCTCAAGAAGACTAACGTGAGCACAGGCGTTGACGCTCATTACACAGCACAGGACTGGGAAGGCTTCCAGAAGCTCGTTCAGGCTTCAGACCTTCAGGACAAGGAAGTCGTTCTGCGCGTTCTGTCAATGTATAAGGACCCGGAGGAGCGCGAACAGCAGATTCGCAACATGTCGGCCGTATTCCGTGAGCTGGCTGACGGCATCCTGCCTGAACTCCGTCGTGCACGTCTTATCATCAACTACGAGACAATCGGACGCAGCGACGAGCAGATACAGCAGCAGTATGCTGAGGATCCTACAAAGCTGAGCGCTGACGAACTGCTCTACGCAGCAACTCTCGTTGACGACAACGCTAAGAAAGAGGAAATCTACAAGAAGACCGCCGAGCTCTACGACCGCGACTACCGCGCATACAACAACCTGGCTTCTCTGAGCCTGGCTAAGGGTGACAAAGAGGCTGCCGCTTCTTATGTAGAGAAAGCTCTGCGCATAGACAACAACGCTGCTGAGGCTTATGCTAACCGCGGACTCATCAACCTGATCAACGGAAACGTTGCAGAGGCTGAGGCAGACATCGCAAAGGCTGCTGGCTCTGAGAATGTTTCTTACGCTCTCGGTGTGCTTAACATCGCTAAAGGCAACTACGCTCAGGCTGAAAAAGACTTCGGTGACGTGAATACCAACAGCGCTGCTCTGGCTCAGCTCCTTAACAAGAACTACGCCGCAGCTACCGCTACTCTCGACAAAGTGCCTGCTCAGAACGGAATGACTGCCTATCTGCACGCTATCGTTGCAGCTCGCCAGGCTAACAAGTTCGCAACTTCTTCTTATCTGAAAGAGGCTCTTCAGAAAGATCCTTCGTTGAAGGCATACGCTGACAACGACTTGGAACTGTCCATACTGAAGTAAATGAGAAAACTCATATATTTCTTTCTGCTCACCCTGGTTTTGGTGTCGTGCTCGACCGACGATAAACATTTCAAGATCGACGGTCGTCTGCTCCACCTCAACCAGGGTGAGTTTTATGTTTACAGTCCTGACGGCGACAACGGAAAAATCGACACGATAAAGGTCGAGGCGGGACGTTTCACTTACGAGATACCGTGCAGCCGCCCGATGACTCTTATGATTATATTCCCCAACTTCACCGAACAGCCGGTGTTCGCAGAGCCGGGCAAGACGGTGGAAATAAAGGGAAGCGCGTCCAATCTGAAGGAGATGGAAGTGAAGGGAACAGACGACAACAAGCTGATGAACTCCTTCCGCGAGCAGATTGTATCCGCTTCGCCTCCCGAGGCGAGGAAATACGCACGACAGTTCGTCCTCGATCATCCTGAGTCGATGGTCGGAGCTTATCTTGTGCGCCGCTACTTCATACAGTCGCCCAATCCCGACCTCGCCGTGGCCGACGAGCTTATAAGCCTGATGATAAAGCATCAGAGCAAATACGGATATCTCCGTCAGCTGCAACAACAGATAAAGGGACGCGGCAGCTCAAAGATAGGTGCGCCGGTGCCCGCTTTCTCTGCCAAGACCATCGACGGCAAGACGCTGACCGCTGCCAGCCTTTCAGCCACACCCACTGCCGTTGTCTGCGTGTGGGCTTCGTGGAGCTATGAGAGCATAAACATGCTCCGCCAGTTGTCGCTGCTTAGAGACAACGAAGGGAAAAACTTCACATTGATTGGTCTTTCGGTGGATGCATCCATCGACGACTGCCGAAATATAATTAAGAACAACATGCTCAAAGTCGATGTTGTGTGCGACGGCGACATGGTGAACGGCAAACTTTTCAGAACACTGGCATTCAGTTATGTGCCCGACAACATCATCGTGAAGAACGGACGTGTGGTCGCGCGCAACCTAAACATGGAACAGCTGAAGGATCAGCTTAATAATTGATTGACACCATAAAACCTTTTTAGATGCTCGTAAAGACTTATTGTGCCGCCGTGAACGGCCTTGAGGTTACGACCGTCACCATTGAGGTGAACCTCAACCGTGGGGTGATGTACCACTTCACAGGCCTTGGCGACACGGCCGTACGTGAGGGACGCGACCGCATTGCGTCCGCCCTTCAGTATAACGGATACAAGTTTCCGCATGCCGACATAACCGTAAACATGGCGCCGGCAGACCTGCGCAAGGAGGGAAGCAGTTTCGACCTGCCTCTCGCCATTGCCATTCTTGCCGCGGCGGGAAGCATTGTTTCCGAAGAGCTCGACCGTTATATGATGGTCGGCGAGCTGAGTCTTGACGGCAATCTGCAGCCTGCCAAGGGTGTGTTGCCCATCGCGATACGTGCCCGTGCCGAGAAGTTCAAGGGACTGATAGTGCCTAAGCAGAACGTGCGTGAGGCCGCCGTGGTGAACAATCTCGAGGTTTACGGCATGGAGAATATACGCGATGTCATCGCGTTTCTCACCGGTAAGGAGCATCCCGAACCTACTGTCATCGACACACGGCGCGAATTCTACGAGCAGCAATACAAGTTCGACCTCGACTTTGCCGACGTGCGCGGACAGGAAAACGTGAAGCGTGCGCTTGAGGTTGCGGCTGCGGGAGGTCACAATATGATTATGATAGGTCCGCCGGGAAGCGGTAAGTCGATGATGGCAAAGCGTCTGCCGTCCATCCTTCCGCCGCTCTCGCTAAGTGAAAGTCTCGAGACTACGCAGATACACAGCGTGGCGGGAAAGCTCGGACGCGGCACTTCGCTCATATCGCAACGCCCGTTCCGTGCGCCGCATCACACCATATCAGAGGTGGCTCTCGTGGGCGGTGGAGTCAATCCGCAGCCCGGTGAGATATCTCTTGCGCACAATGGTGTGCTCTTTGCCGACGAGCTTCCCGAGTTCAACAAATCCACTCTCGAGGTGCTCCGCCAGCCTTTGGAGGACCACAAGATAACCATCTCGCGCGCAAAATACACCATCGAATTTCCCTGTTCGTTCATGTTCGTCGCCTCGATGAACCCTTGTCCGTGCGGCTACTACGGCGATCCGACCCATCACTGTGTGTGCACTCCTGGTCAGATACAGCGGTATATGAGCAAGATATCCGGTCCGTTGCTCGACCGAATAGACATTCAGATAGAGATAACTCCCGTGCCTTTCAAGGACATATCGAAGACAGCGCCTGGCGAATCGAGCGCCGTCATACGCGAACGTGTCATCGCCGCGCGTCAGATACAGGAAGAACGATTCCGCCCTTACAAGGGAGTGCACTGCAACGCGCAGATGTCCGAGCGCATGATACACACTTTTGCCGAGCCTGACGCCGAGGGCGTTTCCCTCCTACGCACCGCCATGGAGCGGCTGAGTCTGTCGGCACGCGCATACAACCGCATACTGAAGGTGGCGCGTACCGTTGCCGACCTTGCCGGCAGCGAGAAGGTGAAGCCCGAACATCTGGCCGAAGCCATATCCTACCGCAATCTCGATCGCGGCGACTGGGCGGAGAGACAGTTCCGCTGAACGCCGCAATTCGCTGCGCCGTATGCTTCCCCTGGTTTGATGGAAGCACGCACGGCGCCCGACCACAACATATATAATAATGAGAAAATTCGAAAATATAGACGTCATAGCATTCGATGCCGACGACACGCTTTGGGACTGCCAGTCGCACTTTTCCGACGTGGAGCGCCGTTACTGCGACATACTTTCGCCATACGCCGACGCCAAAACGGTGTCCGACGAGCTTTTCGCCGTTGAGACATCCAATATGTCCCTGCTTGGATACGGCGGCAAGGCATTCACCATTTCGCTCGTGGAGAACGCCCTGCGACTCAGCGGTTACCGCATGGCTGCTGCCGATGTGGCGCGCATTGTGGATCTGGGCAAGTCGCTGCTTCGTCTTCCCGCCACTCCGCTTCCCGGCGTGCGTGAGGCTCTCGAGGCATTGAAAGGCTATCGGCTCGTGGTGTTCACCAAGGGCGAATTGCTCGATCAGCACAGTAAACTGATGCGTTCCGGACTGTCGCAATATTTCTCTCACGTTGAGGTTGTGACCGACAAGACCGAGGCAACCTGCCTGTCGCTCTGCCGTACGCTGCGTGTCGAGCCGCGTCGTTTGCTGATGGTGGGCAATTCTTTCAAGAGCGACATAGCGCCGATGCTGTCGATAGGTGCTTCGGCGGTGTATGTTCCGTTCCACGTAACGTGGAAATATGAACACACGGAAGAGTTCGCTCACGAACGCCTCAGGCAGATATCTGACATCGTTGAATTGCCCGCCTTGCTCTGACGGCGGATGTAAGAACAACGGTATAGCAGCAAAACGATGTGCCGTGTGCGGCGTATGTAGTGGCTGAAGCATCGCAAGTTGTCTGCCAATACCTCTCGAATGACAATTGTCCGTGCAGTAACGGGTATGTAAATGAAAGGGAAATATCAGTCATTTATTGGGTGTATGGAACATCATACAATGTCCGTGTTTTGCATAATTATGCAAAATAGACGTCAGAAAAAACTTCATCCGTAAATCGAAATCCGGAAAAAGAAACTGGGAAATCGGCCACGTGGCAATCGCTTTTCGGTGCGATTAAGCCGTTTTCGAAGCCGTAACACGAAATGATGAAAACGAAGTGAAATGGCGCGAATTATGTGTTTTAATCGGATTAATATATATATTCGCAGCAAAATAGGCCTTTTCGATGCAATTCCGGACACCGGAATGTGGACATAAAATCGATGTATGATGACGCGAAAAAGTGGATAGTATGCTGTGTCAGGATGTCGGTTTCTGTATATGATTCAGCAGTCAGGTTTGCGAAAGAGTGCTTTTCGGTCTACGATAAAGCCCATTTCGGAGCGCAATATAGGCCATTTCGGGGTGTGATAAAGCCCATTTCGGAGTGCAATATGGGCTATTTCAGGGTGTGATAAAGGCCATTTCGGAGAATGATAAAGGCTGTTTGAGGGTGCGGAACGCATTTCCCGACACCTTCAAACAGGCTCTTTCGCAAGAGCAATAAGCTGTTTTTGCTGCACGTTTGTGCGCAAACAGTTGTATATCAGAGATTTAAATGAAAAGTCAAAAATTCGGGAATTCGTGTCCGATCGGTCGTCCGAAGGTTCTGACAGAGTTTTTCCGGCCTTATGATTGCATATTTATTCGCTTGCAGAAACGCTTCCGTATAAATATACACTTCTGCGTTTCTGTCTGTAATATTCCCTTTAGACCAATTTTATTTGTTCGTTATTCCTTGACGTAAAGCGGTTTTTGAGGCTATGTTATTGCGTTTCCGGTATGTCATTTAAATATTTCTTATGCGGTCGTCGAACTCCTTTGCGCCACCTTTCACGCCGAATATCTTTTGCAGCAGACGCGCCCTCGTGTTGGTGACCGACTGCGACGACATGCCCGTCAGCACCGCAATCTCCGTTGGTATGAAGCGTAGGCGCGTCAGTATGGTTACGTTTATCTCGTTGGGCGATAGCTTGGTGTGCTCGGCGAACAGCGTGTTCAGTCTGCTGTCGTATTTGTTTGTCAGTTGATGGAGCGCGTCCCAGTCCTGTTTTTCGGCCGTTCGTCCTACTGAAGCCAGGCGGTGTAGGGCATACACACAGTCGGCGTTTATCAACCGGTCCTCCATATTCCACTGCTCCGGATTGCGCCGGTCGTTCTGATATCCCGCCAGTTGCGCCTGCATTTTTCAAGTTCGTGCGTCTTCTCCTCAATCAGTCTGACGTCCTTCTCCCTTGCCTGTTGCAGTTCGTCGAGCCGCTGTCGCAGGGCGCGATAGTTCTCAAGGTCGCGCGTGTAGCCGGCGTTCAGTTCCTTGAGCGTCAGTTTCTGCCTGTTTATCACGCGTCCGTAGTGGCTGACTCTGCGGCGGTGATAAACCAGAAATCCCGCCAGTGCCATTATCAGTATGGCCGCCGCGCCACCCAGACGCATCATCTGCGCACGGTAGATACGTTCGCTCCGTCGGCTGTCGTAGTTATTCTGCAACTCCACGAGCGAGCTTGCCGTCTCGGTGGATACGTCACGGTCGTACACGTTGTTGAGCCTGTCGCTCAGGAATAGTTGCGATTTCTCGTCGTTTCTTATGCGTGCGAGGTTTATGAGTTTCTTCAGTGCGCTCTTGCTTATGGCCGGCACGTCGGAGTCGGCAGCGTCATACCACATCCGTTCAGCCCTCTTCATGTCGTTTGCAGCGGCGTATATGTCGCCCAGACGGAGCGACGCCATACGGTCAGGACAACCCACATAAGTCATCGTCAGCAGCCGGTTGGCACGCGCGGTGTCGCCGCTGTTCATATAGTAACAGCCCAGATTGGTGCGTATGAGCGACTGCACCTCCGGGCCTGCCTTTGGAAGTAGCGGCCGACAATGGTTCATGCACATCATGAAACTGTCTGTACGGTTTATCCGCAGATACTCCGTCGCCATATCGTTCCATGCCCGTGCCACGTGGTCTGTGCTTCCGGTGCACTGCGCCGCGTCGAGTTCCATACGGCGATATTTCATCACCAGGTCGTGATGTCCCGTCACAATGTTCATCTGTGCCAGCGCCGCGGCAACCCTGAAGCTGAGAAAACTATCGTCTGTACCGGCCGCCGCTTCCTCCGCTATCTTCAGGTTGAGCACGGCGTCGTGCAGCTGTCCGTTGTCGTAGAGACACAAGGCAAGCTGCACCAGCGCCCTTGCCCTGCGGCGTTTGTCACCGCATCGGTCGAAGTAGGCGACACTTTCGTTTATATACCGGCTGTTCGTCAGTTTCACATCGAGGCCGTGCACCGCTTCGGTGTATGCCAACTCGTAGAGCGCACTGTCTGCCGGGCCGGCGCACAGACTGTCCTTGTGGCCGTAGAGCAGCGTCAGCGCGCCGTGCGGATCGGTGTCGGTCATGCTCTCGGCGCGTATGATTGTGCTGTCATACTTATTCCTTTGTCCACACGCCACCATGAGTATGGCTGTGGCGAGGAGTGTGATTATCGTGCCGCTACGGTTCATTATCAGTTCATTCTGTAAGTGATAGGAATGGCGAACTGCACTCTCACTTTCTCTCCTTTGTTTATTCCCGGTTTCCACTTCGGCATCTTCTTCACTGTTTCCACAGCTACCTTGTCGAGCGTCGGGGTGGCGTGTTTCTCCACCTTGAAGTTGGTCAGCGAACCGTCTTTCTCAACAACGAAGCTCACAAGCACGCGTCCTTCCTCGCCGCGCTTTATCGCTTCCTCCGGATACTTCTGGTTTTCGCTCAGGAACTTATACATGGCAAGCTGGCCGCCCGGATATTCCGGCAGCACCTCGCACTTTTCATACACTTTCTCTTTATTCTCTTTTGTGGTCTGTGCGGCTGCCGTCGATACCATGATCATTGCGGCAAGCGCCATCATAAGTATTCTTTTCATAATACATCAGTTTTTTTGCGTTAGACATTTTTGTTCTTGTCCGGACGCTGCAAATATAGGATGAAAAAACAAAACGAACCAAACGATTCGTTACACAATATTACACTACGAGGCCGTAGTGTAATGATTTTTACTTATGTCGCTTATGTCTGACCACCGAGCGCAGCATTCTGTTGGCGCGGCATAGTACATTCACGCCCATGATGTCGAGCAACAGAGCCTTCAGACGGAAGTTCTTATCCACGCTTATGATGTTCTGTCTGATGGTGGGCAGCTGCGGTTTGTCGCCCGTGAGTTGGCAAGTGTATATCTGGATGTTGAGCACCTGCATGTAGTAGTTTGCCCATTCCACGGAGTCGCACCTCGTTTTCTTCAACATTCTGAGGTGAGGTTTGAGCAGCGATCTCCATGCCTTGCCGTCGGCGTTGTTGGATATTCCTTCGCTGTTCCAGCAGTAGTGATACAATCCCACGCACGTGGTGGCAATCATCTTTGCTTTTCTTAGTAGGCGGGGCAGGATGTGCATGTCCTCGAAGATCATACCGTCGGGATATCTGATGTCGTCGAACAGTCTGCGCCGATACATCTTGTTCCAGGCATAGGCGTGGTTGTATGCACGGCAGGAGAGCCAGTATTCGTTCATGTTACGGTATTCGTTGTTCTCGAATGTAAGCATTATCTGCTCCCCGTCAGCTGTCTCCCGGCATACGGGAAACTCTATCATGTCATATTCGGGATGCTCCTCCGCCACGAGACTGAGGTCGTGCAGCGTGCCGGGCTCAATGTAGTCGTCGGAGTCTATGAACATAAGTATGTCGCCGTGTGCCGCATCTATTCCGGCGTTCCGCGCGCTGCTCAGTCCACCGTTGGGCTTGTGCACCACCCTTATACGCTTGTCGGCTGCGGCCCGTCTGTCGCATATTGCAGGACAATCATCGGGCGAACCGTCATCTACGAGTATTATCTCGTAATCTACGTCCTCCTGTGTGGCTATGCTGTCAACACATCTGTCGAGCGTTGCCGCAGTCTTGTAAACAGGTATTATGATGCTTATCATTGTTTTGTTCAGGCTTGTTTGATGAGTTTTTTCAGTTTCATCTTCAGTGTCCATGGCAGTCCCTGCACGAAAAACTGCACAATGTTGTATTTCCAGTAAGTGGCGCTGTTCTTCAGTCCGTGCCACGGATTGTCGGTCGAGCGTTCGTAATCCATAAGTATCGAGCACAGCTCGCGCTTGTCGCCCTTATCGTTTATAAGGCTCTGCGGCACGTCACCGGTCTTTCTTATCACGGCCGCGACATGTCCGTTGCCAGTCAGTCCGACGGTAAGCTCGGCAAATCCGTCTATCAGTTCAGCCACGTCGTGCCGCTCCGATTTGTTCCATATTATCATCTTTCCGTTCTCGCGGCAGATGTTATACTGATGAAATCCCTTGTAATGTTCGGTCTCCGCCTCGTTTATGTGGTGGTTGAGGTATAGGCATCCGCCCTTCTTCAGCACGTCGATGCTCTCGTATATGCTTTTCATGGGGTGGGCGGAGTGGTCGAGTGCGTTCTGTATTATCACGAGAGACACATCGTGTGCGGGATAGAATGCCGACAGATATTCAGCCATTCCGAATTCTATTCTCGGCAGTTTGCGGCGGTGGCGCGCGAGTATTCTGTTGAAGTAGCCAGCCAACGGGTCGACGTAGTGTATGTCGAGCGGTGCCAACTGTCCGTTGCGCATGATGTAGTTACCGGTAGCGTAGCTCATTCCACAGCCCACATCGAGCACTTTCGGCTTATCCGCCTTGGCCAGGAAAGCGTTGGCGTCGAACCCTTCAAGTGTTATCACGCCACCATATTTCGACCAGTTCATCATACCGTCGAATGTCCATTTCCATCTGTACACGTTGTTCCAGAAGGCCACCTCATAAGCGATGCCGTTCATCCATCTTGTGATAATGTTCTGTTCTTTGTTCATCATTCTTGTCAAACGAGAGTCAGGAGCCGGTCCGTCGCCCTTTTACCGTGTTTATTAAGTATGTTGTTTGGCGGCGAGTTCCGGTAGTGCCGGTGCAGTAATATAATATGTATATAGAGTGGCTGCATGCGGAAACATATTTTGTTTTGTCCTTCCCGAGCACAGCATGTCTTATGCAAAGACGTTGCCAGCGAGTGCAATGAGAGCTTGTTCTCCTATTGCCGAGCGCAGCATGTCTTATGCAAAGATAATTATATTTGCTCTAAATCATTCATTCATTACAAAATAATCGACACTAAAAATGGCTATTGAGTGTTATTTTGCATATCTTTGCATTGATTTTTAAGCCTCCGGGAGTATTCGGGCGTGTCGTGATGATGCACGTTCCGGCTTTCGGTTAAATAAGTATCACCGTTATGAATAAAACCAGTTTGCTGTTGGTACCGGCCGGAGGACTGGCCAACAGAATGCGTGCCGTTGTGTCGGCATACAATTTGTGCCGCACCGTAGGCGGCAGAATGCAGGTCGTTTGGTTCCGCGACTGGGCGTTGAATGCCCCGTTCCGCGACATCTTCAAACCCGTTGACAGTTCTCTCTTTGCCCTGCGTGAGGCACGCGGACTGGATTTTCTCGTCAACGACAGGCCGCGCCGGCGCAACTTCTGGATACCAAAGGCGTTTCAGAGTGTTGTTTTCGATGCCAGGATATACGAGCAGTTTGTCACTCCCTTGAAGCAGAAAAACTTTGATTTTGAGGCATGGCTGCGTGGCAGGCGGTGCTACATGAGCTGTTATCAGGAGTTTGGCACGTGGGATACGGCGCTTTATAAGAAGATATTCCGCCCCGTTGACGAGGTCATGGAGCGCGTTGATGCGTTCCGCAAGAGTTTTTCCGATTACACGATAGGAATGCACATACGCCGTACCGACAATGCCGAGTCGATAGAGAAAAGCCCGACAACACTGTTTGTCGAGGCAGGACAGCGCGAGCTGAAAGAACATCCCGACCTGCGAATATTCCTCGCCACCGACAGCGAAGAGGTAAAACAGCAGATGCGTAACGTCTTCGACGACCGTATAATAACACCTTCCGACGCCGCCGAACGCGGCAATACAGCCGGCATACGCGGCGGACTTGTCGATATGTGGACGCTTTCGCTCACACGCCGCATCTACGGTTCGGCAGGCAGCAGCTTCTCAACCATGGCGTCGAGCATAGGTGGCAACGAGCTCGTTATTTTATCAGTTCAGGCATGATAAAGACCGAGTGAATCTTCTGTTTCTCTTTCGGCGGTATCTGCATGTAGTTGTTGTACAGGTCGCGCAGGTAAGCGTCGGGATTACACGGCGCGCTGAACGTGCGGCCTTCGAATGTTATCGTGCCGAGCGGGAAGATGCTTTTCTTCAGGTGCATTATGCCGTAGCCGTTGTTCACGAGCGTGTTCGACATATAAGTTCCCTTCTTTCTGAACATGAAGGCCAGCTTCCACGCAAGGCTGTAAAGCGCGTATTGCGCGGCGAACCACGGCAGTTCGGCCGCCGAGCGTAGCGAATATCTGTGCGGACTGTGCAGTATGGAGTAGCACTTTGATATGCCGCGACCGTATCGTTTCACGAATTTCTTTGAAACGTCCGGATAGTCTATGAACGGGAAAATGTCCACATAGAGTCCTTTCTCGTAGTTGGCGCTGAAGTCGTCGCCCGGTTCCACGAAGAACGAATTGAGGTCGCGCACCTTCACTATCGGCTCTTTCGTGTCCTCGCTCTGCGGTGTCTGCAACGTCAGAGAGGCAGGCAGCTCCTTCGGCGCGACGCTTTTGAACCGCTCAAGGTCGGCAAGGCTCATGGCGATGTCTATGTCGTCGTCCCACGGAATGAACCCTCCGTGGCGCACGGCACCGAGCAGTGAGCCGCCGTCGAGCCAGTAAGATATGTCGTGCTTGCGGCATATTCGGTCTATTTCTTCCAGTATGCCGAGCTGTTTCAGCTGACATTGTCTCAGCGTTCTGCGCTTGTATTCCTCGAGAAAAGTATTTTTCATTGTGACTTGTTTGTCTTTTCAGTTCATCATTTGTTCTCCGGCGTGGCGCGTCTCACGTCAACCACCTGTCCCGTATAGTCAGATGCGAGCGTGCGCAGCGTGGCTTCCGCCACCTTCTCCGGCTTCAGCAGCGTGTCGTCGGGCTCTGTTCCGAAGTTCGCCAGGCGCATAGGCGTCTTCGTGCGCTCCGGGTTTATGCAGTTAATCTTTATTCCGTCGCCTTCCCATTCCTGCGCGACGGCCTGCACGAAGTTCACTATCGCTGCCTTGGTTGACGAATATATGCTGTAGAATGCACGTCCGCGGGTGTACGAGCTTGAGGTGAAGAATATGAGGCGTCCGCCCGTCTGTTTCAGATAAGGATACGACTCTATCGCCACGTTCACCGTTCCCATATAGTTGGTACGCACGGCATTCTCTATCACGGAGTAGTCCATCGACGCCAACGGCTCCTTGTTCAGTATGCCGGCAGTGCATATCACGAAGTCTATCTTGCCTGTCTCTGCCGCCACGTGAGCCAGAGTGTCCATCACACACTGCCTGTCGCCTATGTCCACACCGCCCATGCTGCGCGAGAATGCGAACACTATCGATCCGCGTTCGCCCAGCATCCGCACGATGTCGGCGCCTATTCCGTAGCTTCCTCCGAACACCACGGCCACCTTGTTCTTGAAATGGCTGGCGTCGGGCATGGCCGTTCCCACCTCCGTGTTCTTCAGTTGGAACAGCTTGTCCAGCATGTATGTGTCCTCCTTATAGGTCAGTTTCATGTTGCTTTCCTCGCCGCGCACCACATATACCGGCGTCTCCGGCAAGTAGCGGCGCACAACTCCGCAGTCGTCCGTCGTGCGGAACGCCGGGTCTTTCAGTGCCAGTTCGTATGCCTTTCTTATCACGTTGATGTCGAAAGCCTGCGGAGTCTGTCCGCGGCGGAGTCTTGAGCGGTCGGGTATGTTGCTTATGAAGTCGCCTTCCACCTCAATTATCGTGTCGGCAGACGGCACAGCCACGTCTATCGCCTCGTATTTTCCGAGCGCGTCAATCACGTCGTCGAGCACTCTCTGGCTGAGCAACGGGCGCACCGCGTCGTGGAATATCAGGTTCACGTCTCTCTTTTCGTAAGCCCTGATAGCCGAGAGGCTCGAGTCGTAGCGTTCCTTTCCGCCCTTGAGAATCTTCTTCACCTTGCGCCATTTGTTGCGCAGCACGATGTTCTCGAAGTCGGAAATGAGCATCGGGTTCGACACAATGGCAATCTCGTCAATCCTCGGATTGCGCTCAAAAACGTCGATGGTGTGTTCCACCACCATTTTTCCTGCCACCTTGTAAAATTGTTTTGGTGTCGAGATGCCGAGTCGTGTGCCAACGCCTCCGGCAAGTATTACGGCGATATTTTGTTTCATTTGTATTGTATTTTCTTTATTTTCAGTGAACAGACAAGGCTGTTTTTATGTTTATTTACATTAGCCTTTTTATTTGAGAAACATAAAATCAGGGTCGTCCTCCATGTTTTCAATAAAATTGTCTGATGTAGAATATATCACGGAAACACTATTGAATCTTCCCTGTTTGTCCCCATAATGATTTATGAAAAGTGTAGCATATCCCAGGACATTGTAATCCACATTGTCAGAAATGGTAAATGTTGTTTCAAAAACGGCTTCGTCCTGAGCCAGTGCTTTAAGCTTTTCCTTATTCGATGTCGAGTTTTCCGTTTCCTTGTCTTTAAAATATTCCTTGCTTGATAACACATGATATTTTTCAGACAGAGATTCTTTCACTCTGTCATATGTTTCTTTCAATTTTTTAAAAGAATTACTTTCAGTATAGACTATCCCTATGACTCCAACAATGTTTTTGTCTTTTTCTGTTGGTGTTATGAACATTTCGCAGTTCTTTATTCCTAAAGATTCTCCTTTTAGAATATGCATTTGGCTATCATCGTCTTCAACTTCATAGAACGGATCGGTTTTCCAACCAATGGCTTCAAACATCTCCATAGTTCTTTTCATGGTCAGACCAGGTTTCAGTTTCAAACCTTCCACATCCAGAAATTTGTCTGCGTGCTTTGCTATGCTGTCTCGTGTGGCTCTCCAGTCTATGACTTTCTGAGCACAAATACATGTTGCAAATGACATCTGCAGCAAAAAGATGAATAATAATTTCTTGATCATAGCAGATTGTGTTTATAGAGTTTATGTTGCATAAATGTTTGTACTGCGTTTTTTCCGGATGCAGATAACATAATGCAAATATAGACAAAAACTTCGAGTTTACACCCCGCCATGCTGAAAAAGTGGTGACTGCGGAGGTAATACGAGACAATAATGTCTGCTGCGGACATTGTTGTCGCCGCACGGCGTGCCCCGAACCTCACAGGTCGAACTGCGAGCAGCGGTAAGCAAATATCATCGGCCAGCAGAAGCCGCGCACCATTCCCATCATTCCGTTGGTCTTCGCCGCGTTGGGATATATGTCGCGGCGGTGCTTCATACATATCGTGCAGAGGCGCAGCATGGTCAGAGGATTGCGGCTGAGCATCAGTCTTGCCATGGTGTGATGAAGATGGAAGCGAGGGTCGCGCGTGTTTTCGAGAATGTGCGAGTAGAGCCGTTGCCACGCCGGTTTGCGCTGCAGGCGGCGGAAATGAGCATATCCGAGCACGTAAGGCTGCCACGTGGGCCGGCTCTTCGGTGCAGGGTTCACGCTTAGACTCTGCAACAGCGCCGCCTCCTGCGGATGCGACCGGTGCCAGTTGAGCGGTTTGCCGATGTGCGTTATTGCCTTTTCGCCGTGAAAATAAGCGTTCAGTCCCAGGCTCCAGTCGTAGTAAATGCCGTCCATCCACACATCGTCGCGCTGCACGAAGTCGCGCCTCAGAAGCATGGTGTGGCCCGCGAAACCGCCGAACATCAGAGCCTCGAGCGAGCAGCGCGGGCTCACCGTGTGCGCACCCTCAAGCGTAGTGCCGCGCAGATGGTCGGAGTAGCAGATGTTGTATTGTCCTATCGCCTCCACCTGACGCTCTATCTTGTCCGGCATCCACACGTCGTCCTGGTCGGATATAGCCACGAAATCGGCCGTTGCCTTCATCACCGCGCTTCTGAAGTTGCGGTTGAACCCCAGGTTATGTTCGTTCACAATCACCCTCACACGGCCGTCGCGGGCAGCGTAAGAGCGGAGTATCGCCACGGTGCTGTCCGTCGAACAATCATCCTGCACTATTATCTCGCTTATCGGGTAGGTCTGTCGCAGTATGGAGTCGAGCTGTTCGCGCAGGAACTTCTCGCCGTTATAGGTGCACATCACCACCGCCACCGTTTTGCCTTCAGTCATGTTGTTCAGTGTTTTTTCCTTATTCTTGACAGTACGAACGACATACATTCGTCCAGTATCTTCACTCTCGCAATCTTCATCACGGCGTAGTATGTAGCCACGGCCAGCACTATGCGCACCACGAGCAGCAGCCACAGACTGCTTATGGGCGACGTAACCACATGGACCAGCGCCATCACTCCGCCCGCCGCAAGCGCGAAAGGCACGGTGTCGCGCAGGAACATCAGGACGCCGTAGCCCGAAAGCCGGCGCACGAAGAAGAGCCACACGAACAGCCACGCCACGTTGAGGCACACATAGCCTATGACCATCGCACGTATGCCTAACGGCCAAATGAGCAGCATGAGCACTATGAGCGCCACGCCGAGCGAGAACGTGCACCAGAAGAACGTGCCCGAACGGCCCTTGCTTATAATCATGTTGGACAGCAGGGTGGACAGCGGAACCACCGCGCCGCTGATACAAAGAATCTGTATGAGATAGACGCTGGGCAGCCATTTCTCGGTTATTGCCAGCACGATGAACTCGCGCGCCACCAGTCCGAAGCCCAACAACAGCGGGAAAGATATGAACGCCGTGAAGCGCATCATCTTGCGGAAGGCGTTCATCTGACGCTCGCGCTCGTTGTCAAGATCCACGAGTACGGGCTGCGCCACCTGCGCCACCATGCTCTGAACGAGCGAGTAGCACTTGGTGTTCCACTGATAAGCCTGGTTATATACGCCCGTGTCGCGCGGTGTGAAGTAGTGGCCCAGCAGAATGTTGAGCACGTTGTTGTTGACGTGAGTCATGATAGTGGTTGCCAGAATCTTGAACGAGAAGCGGAACATGCGCCTCACCGGAGCGAAGCTGATGCCGCGCAGCGACGGCCGCCACGGCGAGTAGTGCCACTGCATGAATGTGTTTATCGACACATAGACCAGTCCCTGCGTGGCCAGCGACCAGTAGGCCATGCCCTGCCACGCCATCACCGAGCCCACGATGCTCGACGCCAGCACGGCCGTCATGGCCGCCTTTGCCTGCTGTTTGGCCTGCAGACGCTTGAAGAGATAGGCCGACTGAGCCGTGCCCAGCGACGCTATGACTATGCTCAGGAAGGCATAGCGGCATAGCGGCACCACGTCGGGCGAGTTGTAGTAGCGTCCTATGAGCGGCGCGCAGAAGAAGAGCACGAGATACATGGTCGTGCCCACTATGATGTTGAACCAGAACACCGAGTTGTAGTCGCTGTCCTTAGGGTCGTGCAGATTGGTGAGGGCTGTTCGGAAACCGCTGTCCTGCAGTGCCGTGGCCACGAGCGAGAACACGCTTATCATGGCCATCATGCCGTAGTCGGACTGCGAGAGCAGACGTCCGAGAATGATGCCGAACACCACGCCCACAATCTGTTGTACGCCGTTGTTCATGCTTCCCCAGAACAGTCCCTTTGCCGTTTTTTCTTTCAGTGATTCCATACTGTCAGTTCAGGATTATGCCGGTTTCGCCATATAACAGATGTCCGAAACCAACGCAAAAGTACTGCTTATCGGCTAATAATCAAAGAAAAACGTCGAAATATTTTCCTTTCGCCGCCGCTCCGCAGACACTCCTGCAACGTCTCCCGCGCTTTGCATGAATATGCATTGCGGTTGAGTGTGGTTAATAGAAAATAGAGTGGAACATGGTTTTATTCGTAAAGAACAATGGAAAGGCGGAAAATGCACTGACAACATAGGGCTGTATGAACAATGAGGGAAGAAGTATCGCGTAGGGATGAATCAATTTTTATAAAATGATAAATTGATTTTTTTATGGCAATATATCATTCTTTTCACGGTAATGAATCCACGTTATATCAATAATGAATCCATATTATATCAATAATAAACCCACATCGTATCAATAATAAACTCCCGTTGTATTAATGATGAACCCACATTGCCATTACCGTTAAACCTTCATCACAACCGCGTGGCCGTCTTCCGATTCATCTGATAAAATATTCCCGTACCTTTTCTCACGCCTGACATCAGCTTTTTTGATGGAAACCGGGGAGGCGAACTTACAATTTTTCTTGACAAAATTTTGACAAAATAAATTCGCAAAAGAGGTGTGAATGAATGTTAAATTCGGCATATCTGAGGCCATTTCGGTGTATATCGGCTTTTCATATACCCCGAATCGTAGTCCGAAAATACTGATTTCGCTTTCCGATATTGCCCATTTCGCAGTGCGATAAAGCCCATTTCAGGGTGCGAAATGGTGCTTTTCAGCCTCCGAAATGGGCTTTATTGCATTGCAACATGGTGCTTTTTGCAAAACGGAGAAATGTCATTAAAACATAAATCGTTGATAATCAATACGATATAAAAACCTCTCATAATCCGCGTATTTGCGCCCGAAGACGACTCTGCTTGCAAATACGCGTTTATTTTTCGGGGTATATCAGAAAACTCTGAGTGAAAAATCAGAATCCGGTTACAATCTGAAAGTTGCACATTCGGTTTTATTTTCGTGTTACGTGTCAGTTGTTTGCCGTATGTCGGAAAATGTTTGTAACTTTGTAGCCACGCGTGGTGCATTGTCGCACCGGAGGCTTCCGCCTCAGAGAAGCAACAACCAAAACAAGAGAAAAACAAATGGGAAAAGTAATTCTTACCGGTGACCGCCCAACCGGAAAACTTCATCTGGGCCACTATATAGGTTCGCTGCGCCGCAGAGTGCAGCTGCAGAACGAGGGCGACTACGACCGCATGTTTGTGTTCATGGCCGATGTGCAGGCCCTCACCGACAATGCCGACAATCCTGAAAAGATACGTCAGAACATCATAGAGGTGGCTCTCGACTATCTGGCTGCCGGACTCGATCCGGAGAAGTGCACGCTCTTCATACAGAGCCAGATACCTGAGCTGGCAGAGCTCACCACATATCTGATGAACCTCATCACCGTTTCGCGTGTACAGCGCAACCCGACGGTGAAAACAGAGATAAAGATGCGCAACTTTGAGGCCAACATTCCGCTGGGCTTCTTCTGCTATCCGGTGAGCCAGGCTGCCGACATCGCCATGTTCAAGGCCACCACAGTGCCGGCAGGCGAGGACCAGGAGCCGATGCTTGAGGTGACCCGCGAGCTGGTGCGCCGCTTCAATCAGATATACGCCGACGTGCTTGTGGAGCCGAACATCCTGCTGCCCGAGAACGCCACCGCACGCCGTCTGCCGGGTACGGACGGCAAGGAGAAGATGAGCAAGAGCCTCGGCAACTGCATCTATTTGAGCGACTCGCCTGAAGAGGTATGGCAGAAAGTACGCTCCATGTTCACCGATCCCGACCACCTGCGCGTGGAAGATCCGGGCAAGGTGGAGGGCAACGCCGTATTCACCTATCTCGACGCATTCTCGACAGACGATGACTTCGCGCAGTATTGGCCGGAGTACAGTTGTCTGGACGAGCTGAAGTGTCACTACTGCCACGGCGGACTGGGCGACATGAAGTGCAAGAAGTTCCTCAACACCATAATAAACAACATGCTCGAACCGATGCGTCAGCGTCGCCGCGAGTTTGAGAAGGACATACCGGAGATATACAACATACTGCGTCGCGGCACCGAACAGGCACGCGAGGTGGCTGCGCAGACCATGAGCGAGGTGCGCCACGCCATGCGCATAGACTATTTCGACGATGCCGAACTCATTCGTCAGCAGGCTGAGCGTTACGCTGCCGGAAAATAAGAAATGAGGATGCGGGCGCGTCCGGCGCCCCTCGATATATCGTAATAAAGCGGCAACGCCGTAAGCATCGGGTGCTTACGGCGTTGCTGTTATTTTTTATTCTCTATCTGGCGCTGCCTGCGTTCGTGCGCCCATATCTCAATGCTGTTTATTATGTTCTGCCACAATATGTAGCAGCCCGGTCCTACGGACGACAGCGGATTGAGATAGGTGTAGGCTATCCAGATGGCGAATGCCGTGTTCTTCTGTCCGAGTGCCTGTCCGGCGTTTATGGTGTTGTCGAAATAGTGGCCTATGAACTTGCCCACGGCAAACTGCATCAGACAGAGGATGAACACCACGATGGCTATCGTGACGAGGAAAGTCCAGGTGGTGTCGGCGTGTACTATGTTCTTGACGGTGGTGCCGGTGACAATCATCAGCGAGCCGCACCACATGTAGTATGCCAAATCTTTCACCGATATTATGGCGCGGTGAAGTCGCTTCATCCAGTGTTTCACTATGTATGCCAGCAGCATCGGCACAACGAGCACCATGCAAACCTTATAAAGAATGAGCGCGAACGACTCCCAGAACGACATCTCTGCCCTGTTGTCTATGAGCGGGAAGCATATAGGAATGAGTATGGCCGTGATGAAGTTTGAGAGAAACGTGTAGGTGGTCATCTGCTCCATGTTGCCGCCTATCTTCTTCACCACCACGGCTGCCGCCGCAGCGCACGGACCGATGATGCACAGGAGCATGGCTTCCATAAGCACAAGGCTGTTGCCGGTCATGTCGAAATCTATCACAATACCGCTTATGAGCGCCACGGTAAGTATCTGGAACGCGCTCACCCACAGATGCCACGGCACTATGCGCAGCTTCTTGAAATCGACCTTGCAGAAGGTTACGAAGAGTACGAGAAACATGAACATCGGGAGCATTGCGTCGAGAATGGGGGCAAAAAAGTCGGCGGCGTCGCTCAGTTCGGGAGTAAAGGCAAATGTGAGATAGATTGCGGCGCCCACGGCAATGGCTATGGCAAGCGTCCAGTCTTTTATGAATCTGATGACGTTCATAACAGTAAAGTTTTATTATCCGCACACAAATTTAGTATAAATTTACCATATGCGTTGTACGTATGTGGCTTTTTTTACGATTGGCGGTGGTGTGGTTGGCATAATAGGACCGCGTGTTGGGACTTTTGTCGTTTTTTTGTCTTATCTTTGCATAAGATATAGCTGCACTCGGGAAATAGTGAGCAAGCTCTCTTTCCGTTCGTTTGCGCTATACTGTTTTATTAAAATCTTGAAATCATGAACATACGTAGAGCGTCAGTAAAGGACATTCCTGAAATAAAGAAACTGCTCGGTCAGGTGAATGCCGTGCATCATGAAGGACGCCCGGACCTCTTCAGGCTCGGACGTAAATATACAGATGAGGAGCTGACTGCGCTATTGTCTGACGACAGCCGTCCCGTTTTCGTGGCTGCCGATGCTGACGACGTGGCACAGGGATATGCCTTCTGCGTGTTCCAGCACAATGACGACAGCCACATACTCGAGCCTGTCACCACTCTCTACATAGACGACCTGTGTGTGGACGAGCAGCATCGCGGACAGCACATCGGTACCGAGCTATATAATTATGTGCTCGGGTTCGCACGCAAAAGCGGCTGTCATAATGTGACGTTGCACGTGTGGAGCTGCAACCCTTCGGCCGTGAAGTTCTACGAGCATTGCGGACTCACACCGCAGATGGTGTGCATGGAGAAGGTGCTCTGAACGCGAATGTGCGGCGCAGGGCGTATAATCAACATCAAGTAAAGTCTGAGATTATGGATAAACAACCGGCAAAGGTGGATGTGGCGGTGCTGATTCTTTTCTTCAACCGCCCCGAACGGCTCAAGGAAGTGTTCGATGAAGTGAGAAAGGCACGGCCCTCGCGCCTCTTTCTCTATCAGGACGGTCCGCGTGGCGAGGCCGACATGGCTGGCATAGAGGGATGCCGCCGCGTGGTGGAGGACATCGACTGGGAGTGTGAGGTGCACCGCATGTATCAGCAGCGCAACTACGGTTGTGACCCGTCGGAGTACATCTCGCAGAAATGGGCGTTCTCCATCGTCGATAAATGTATCGTACTCGAGGACGACGACGTGCCGTCGCAGTCGTTCTTTCCTTTCTGTAAGGAGATGCTCGACCGCTACGAAAATGACGAGCGCATCACGATGATAGCCGGTTTCAACAGCGACGAGGTGACGCCGGGAGTGCCGTGCGACTACTTCTTCACGTCGGTGTTCTCAATCTGGGGATGGGCATCGTGGCGGCGTGTCATAGACACTTGGGACGCCTCTTATGCCTTCCTCGATGACGAGTTTGCCATGCGTCAGCTCAACGGAGTGATGCGTCAGCGTCGCTATTGTGCCGACACCCTGCGTGCATGCTACGACCACCGCGCGTCGGGCAAGGAGTATTATGAGACCATTTTCTGGTCGGCAATGGTGATGAACAGCGGACTCGCCATCATGCCGACACGCAACATGATAAACAACCGCGGCGCGACCGAGGGCTCAACCCATTTTGCAGGAAGCCTGGAGACCATGCCGCGACGTCTGCGCCGACTGTTCACCATGAGACGCTTTGAGGTGGACTTCCCGCTGAAGCATCCGCGTTATGTCATTGAGAATGTGGAGTATAAGGAGCGCACATACCGCACCTACGGCTACGGACACCCGTGGATAAAGATAGGAAGGTCGGTTGAGGAACTGTTGCTCAACCTGCGCTACGGCAATTTCGGCATCATAGCGCGGGCTGTGAAGCGCCGCCTGAACAAATGGACGGGGCGCGACGGCCACAAATAATGGACACTTCTCAGTCCAGATAAATCTTTTCGTATTCTGTCTGCATAAGCCTTATGCCGAACCGCGACAGGGCGTATGCCTTGGCTTCTGCTCCGAGTGAGCGGAGGTCGGAGTGTGGTATGACTTCGCTGAACAGGCGGAGGAAGGCTTCATCGTCGTTTCCGCTCACCTTCAGCGGCCACGATGGAGGCAGCGTGTCGCCCAGTCCGGGACAGTCGTTTGCCACGACGGGCAGGCCCGCCATGCTCGCCTCGATGGACATTATGCTGAGGCCCTCGAACTCGGAGGGCATGAACAGACAGTCGAACGACGCCAGAACAGAGGACAGTCCGAACATGGGCGGGGTGAGTGTGGCGTTGTCGCACTGTGCCACGGCGCGCTCTACGTCGGGCCGCAGGGAGCCGTCGCCCATGATGTGGAAGTGGTAGCGCCGGTCGCCGGCCATGCTGTGGAGCAGTCGGATGAGGTGTACTATGCCCTTCTGCTGCTCGAAGCGTCCGGCGAAGAGCACGTTGATGCACCCTTTCTTTATGCCGGCGTATGGCTTCTGATCCACCGGTTGCACACCATTATATATAATAGGAAGGCTGAGGCCGTAGGCTTTGGCGTAGCACGACTGTACCGACGGCGATATGGCCACGTTGTGTGCGACGCGCTGGTAGAAGCGTTCCATGTGGCGGCCCAGCTTGTCCTGACCTGTCCAGAGGCGTGTGTTGTGCACCGTCCGCACTATGCGGCAGCGGCGAAGCCATGGAAAGAAGAGGAAGAAAGCGCGCAGACTCATGTCCGGAGTCTCGGTGTGCACGTGTATGACGTCGGGTCGCCAGCGCAGATAAACGGGCAGAAACCACAGCGGAAAGCACAGCGCGGCTATGCGCTCGAAGAGGAAGTGGAAACGTATGTCGGGCATGTGGGCGCGGTGGAAGCGTATGCCGGCACGTATGAGTCCGGCGATGAACTCGTGTGTGAAAGGCGTAGAGGCACGCATGACCTCCACCATGTGATATTCGGTTCCGGGCGTCTGCGAGGCTGCTATGTTTGCCGCCACCTTCTCGGCACCGCCCATGTCGAAGTGGGTTACGATGTGGAAGATGCGCACGGGGCGCTTCTCTTTGTCTTGTTTTCCTGCGTTTGTCATAGCGTTGTGCTTTTTACCGTTGTTTCGTTTGCTTCATTATACAAGATAATCGGCTATGAGCCATCCGTTGTAAGCCCACAGCCAGAGGGTGAGCAGAAGCGTAAGTATGCGTGCACAGCGGCTGAACCGTGCGCCGGAGTTCTTAAAGAGGAACGCCGCGGCTATAGGTATGACGAACGCCCAGTGGGCAGCCATGATGTAAACCTCGTTGAGACCGAAGCCGAAGATGATGTGCATGGTCATGTCGAAGGCAAACCACGACAGGACAAGATGGAGCAGGCGCGAGTGGCGGCCGTACCATATTCCGGCGGCGAAAAGCAGAACTATGAGTGCCTCTACGACGTAGCTAATGGCCCATCTGTAGCTCACGAACACCGGACGTGTCTGCTGCACGTCCTCGAGAAGATGGTCGCGGTGGAGCTGGAGCGACTCGCCGAAGAGGTTCTCGGTTATTGATTGCAGGCGCGGAGTGGTCATGTCGCTCCACTCAAGCAGCGGAACGTCCTTCGTCATCGCCTTTCCGTTCTGCTTCTTCACCCATTCGTCGTGAGCCTTGAACTTGTCGCCGAAGTTCGGATTCTTCTTTTTCAGACTGTCTTCTATCTTCTTTATGTTCTGCGACTGCGGCAGAATGATGGCCTGTTGCTGCCAGTAGATGATTCCGGCGAAGAGCAGCAGCGGTATGACAAAGGCCACTACGTAGCGCCACGAGAAGGCTTTGCGTCCGTTGGTGAAAAGGAGTGCCAAACCGGTTTTTACTCCGTTGGACAGCGTCATGCCTGCCGACAGGAAGAAAAGCGTGCCGGTGAGCAGCGGCGACATGGGCTTGCGTTCCTTCAGTTTTGTGCCGACGATGTATATGGTAGCCACGAGCAGGAACATGGAGATGCCGAAGTGGTCGGGCACCATGGTTGCTATGAGCACGTGGGCGAAGCCGTAGAGCATGGCGGTGAGTAGGATGGCGTCACGCCGTGACACGCCTGCCAGCTCGCGGAGTATGCGCAGCATGAACACTGATGCGTAGGTGGCGCAGAACACATTGATTGCCGCGATGAAGAAAACGGCGAAGTTGAAGCCTGTCACTTCCATCAGCCAGCTGTTCAACCAGTACAGAGGCAGCAGCAGGACGATGTAGAGCGGGTGGCGCAGGGTGGAGTAGTGGATGCGCAGGCACGACACCGCTATGCACGAGAACACGTCGTAGCCTGACATGTTGAGGTGATTGTAGAATATCGTCCAGAAGCCTCCGTGGGCGCCGATGGTGAATCGGTCGAACTTGCTGTATATCAGAAGACCGTTGAACAGGATGAATACCATCATCGAAATGAGTGCGAACAGCCGTTCACCTTTTCTTATCTTGAATATTGTTTTCATCTTTTTGATTGTGTGATAAGCGTTTCTTTTATAACAGATATGACGCTATGAGTGTGATATTATAGCCCAACAGATAGAACGTGAGCAGGAAAACCACTGTGCAGACAGCGCGTCGCAGGCGTTTGCCTGAGGCGGCGAGGATGTATGCAATGGCTATTGGTATGGCGTATATCCAGTGGGCCGACATTATGTATACCTCGTTTATGCCGAAGCCCAAACCCATGTGCAGGGTCATGTCGAGCAGGAAGTATGACATGACGAGCCACATGAAGCGCGACCGGCGGCCGCACCATATACCCGCGACAAACAGCAGGATGATTATCGCCTCGACTATATAATTGAGCGGATTGCTGTAATGTACAATCATCGGACGCTTGCGGAACTCATCCTTCAGCAGGTAGTCTTTGTGCAGCTGGATCGACTCACCGAAGAGATTCTCCACTGCCGACATGGTGCGCGATGTGGAGATGTCGGTCCATTTCATGAATTCTCCGTTGCTGATTGGCTTGCCCTGCTTTGCGGTTTTGGGCTTCGCGTCTTTCTTCTGTGCCGGTTTTGTGGCGGCGGAAGCAGTCGTGTCGCTGTGTGTTGAGGCTGTGTCGCGTTTTGCGGCGGCCGTATCACCGGGCGACGCGACCTTTACCGTTACCTGTGCCATGGCTTTCTGCTCCTTCTGCAGCTGCGCTTCCTTTTGCTTTTGTGCTGCTTCTTTCTTGGCTTTCAGTTTAGCCTTCGCCTCGTTGCGTGCCATGTCGCGCGGCCATACTATCTTGTCATACTCCAAACGGCTGCATGTCCATAGCAGCGCCGAAGGCACTATCACCGCCAGGAGAATATAGCGCAGACGGAAGAAATGCCGGCCGTTGACAAACAGTGCAGCCATGAATGTCTTCAGACCATTGTTGAGCGACGTGCCGGCGGTGAGCAGAAAGAGCACTATGGTGTGCCATGCGTCCATGCGTCGGCCGCTTTTCATCCACTGTCCTGACAGGTGAAGGGTGAGCAGGATGAGCATCATTGAGATGATGAAATGGTCGGGAACCATTGACGAAAGCATGACAAACGCGAACGAATAGCAGAACAACGACAGGAGCGAGGCAAGGTTGTTGCTCAGTCCTACGATGTCGCGCAGTATGCGGCGGAGGAATATCATGGCGTAGAAACCGAAGAAAATCTGTATCACCGCTACGATGAATATGGCGCAGTTGATGCCTGTCAGTTTCATCAGTAGCTGGTTTATGAGATACGGCACGTACATGTAGAACGCCAGAAGCGGATGGCGATAGACGTTGTAACCGGCCGTCCAGTCGCTCACCACGGAATAGGTGATTGGATCGAAACCCGATATCTGGAAGTTGCGGATGAACAATGGCCAATAATATTTGACCATAGGAGTGAACTTGTCGAAGTATCTTATGATGACAAGTGAGTTGAGTGCTACGAGCAGAAACAGCATTATCGCTGCGAAAAGGCGCTCTTCGTGGCGCAGTCCGAATATGCGTGAAGCCGCCTTTATTAGTCTGTTGTCTTTCAGTTTCATCTTTTTGATGTTGCTTCAGAATTTTGTTGACGATGTATCAAAATTGTTGTCGTGTCGCGACAAAGCCTTTCCGACGTCGCGATAAAGGCTGTATTAGCCTCTGATAAAGTTTTTTTCAGTCTCTCATAAAGACTTTTTCGGGGTATGATAACGCCTTTTTAAACCTCGGATAAAACCTTTTTTAGTCTCTGATAAATACTTTTTCAGTGCGCGATAAAAGCTTTTTTATCTTCTCATAAAGCCTGTATTGAGATGTGATAGAGCCTTTCCTGCAGTGCGACGGGATTGGCCTTGAGACTAATCGGAACGATTATCGTGTCGCGACGCTTATGTCTTATTTCTTCATGAAGAACCTTACGAGCAGGAAATTCACGGGTACGCAGATGGCGAACATGGGAATCGGCGCCCAGTGTTTGCTCACTCCGAGGTGGATGAAAAGATTGAGCGTCACCATCTGCAAGACGTAGTTTACGGCGTGTGCGGCTATGAATCCGGCGCCGTGGCGTGCGTTTGCCTCCACACGGAAGGTGAAACGGGTGGTAGCTATGAAGTTGAACGCGAAGCTGACAATGTAGCCTATGGTCATGGCGGGCGTCGGACTGACGAGCATCAGCAGCAGAGCATATACGCCGTATTGTATTGCCGTAGCGGTTGCGCCCACGATGCCGAACCGCAGTATCTCGTTCAGTCGTTCGCGTCGGCTACTGTTCGAATGGTTTGTAGAATCGTTCGTCTGCATAATCAAAGAGTTCTTTGTCGCCCCGGCTGTCGCCGTAGGCAATGATGTGAAGACTGTCGCGGTCGGTCAGAACGGCTTTCAGACGGCGCACTTTCTCCTTGCCGTAGCAGTTGGGAGTGGCGAATCGTCCGGTGATGAGCCCGTCTTTCACCTCAGCCTGCGTGGCTATCACCCTCACAAGGCCGGCTCCGAAGCGGTTGTTGAAGAACGGTTCGACCCATTTGCCGATGCTTGCCGTCACCACACAGACCCTTTCGCCCTTTGCCAGAGCGTCGCCTATGTGCTGCATTGCCGCCGGCCGGAGTATCTCGGCACATTCGTTTGCGAAGTCATTGCATATCTTATCGAACTGCGCCACCGGCATTCCCTTGAACAGATGGGCAAAGAGACGCTCCTTCACAGAGCCTCCGTCGATGAGCCGCAGCTTCATCATCACGAGCAGCGGACTGTAGCGCAGCAGTCCTGTAATGAGTGCAAGGTCGCCCTTCGCGTGTCTTATGAAGGCGATGAGCGAGTCGCTTGATGTTATCGTTCCGTCGAAATCGAGGACGTGTATCCTTGTTTTCGGCTCATTCAAATCCTTTTTTACAGATGTCATCCTGTGTTTACAGATAAATCATTATGAGAAATGTGAGTCCCCAGGCAATAAGTATGAACTGCGAGAAGCGGTCGTGCAGTATCACCTTCGTAGGGTCGCCGCTTTTCTTGTCTACCACCGTTATCTGTATGTAGCGCAGCAGTCCCAGCAACACGAACACCGATGTGAGATACAGATTGTCCGTTCCGAATTGTCGGGTGACCTCAGGCGACACGGTGTACATGATGTAGCACACGAGCGTTACTGACGCCGTTATGGTGATGGCCTGGTTGATGAAGGTGAGGTTGTAGCGCGTAGTGTTCTTCCGCGGAGCCTCTCCTGTCTCGTTCATCCGTATCACGTCGTCGCGTCTTTTGGCGAAAGAGAGGAACAGTGTGAGCAGGAACGTCATCAGAACAATCCATTTGCTCAGCATTATCTCGCCTACGATACCGCCTGCGAGGATGCGCAGCACGAATCCGAATGCCACGATGCACACGTCGATTATGGCATACTGTTTCAGTCGCGAGCAATAAGCCAGGTTGAGGACATAATAGAACACCAGCACAGCCATGGCCGAAGGCATCACCGGAGCGGGCAGTGTGAGCGCCGTGCAGATGCTCAGTATGAACGTGATGGCCATAATCCTGTAGCCCGTACCCACCGACACCGTGCCTGCGGCTATCGGTCGGTGGCACTTCTCCGGGTGGTTGCGGTCGTCGTCGGCATCCACTATGTCGTTGTAGCAATATATCGACGACGCGGTGAAACCGAACGCCACGAACATTATCAGACCGTTTATGAGCATCTCTGTGTCGAACAGTTCGCTGCTGAAGAACATCGGGATAAAGACGAACAGGTTCTTTATCCATTGCTGCGGACGGATGAGTTTCAGAATCTCTTTCATATAAGCAGATGTGTATTCTTTGTTTTCTATTATCTTATTTGCCTTTTGCCGGCAGCAGCAAGCGTACTATGGGCGACGCTATGCGCTGCAGAAGCCATGCTGCCGGAAGCGTTATGGCTGTGGTGAGAAGGAATGTGGGCCAGTAGCCCAGGTGCAGAGGATGAAGATGCACGAGCACGAAGTTGCTGTGTATGAGATAGCACTCCAGGCTCAGTGCGCCCACTCCGCGCAGCAGGGCGTTTATCTTGTCGGGCGTATGGGCCAGCAACTGTGTGAGCAGTATCACCGTAGTGAATGTCAGCGGAATGTATATCATGCGCTCGACAAACAGTGGGAACTCGCCGTGCAACGCCTGTTCGAGATACAGACACGTGCCGAACGTCATCACAAAAGCCACAATAAGCAGCGACATTGAGCCACGCTGAAGGCAGCGGCGCTCCAAGACAAACTGTCCGGCGTTGATGCCTATGAAGAATATGGGCACGCGGCTCCAGAATATCTCTATGTGACCGACAGCCGAATGTATGGGCGTCACCCATTGCACCATGACACACCACACCACCATGAGCACCGGCAGCCATCTGAATACCGGTCTGTCGCCGATGAGCTTCATGTAAAGCGGCGCGGCTATGTAGAGCGCCATGATTGCCGGTATGTACCAGAACGTCAGTTCGTCGTGCATCCAGAAGTCGAGGTTTATGGTGATGTCGCCTATCAGGTCGCCCACGCTGCTGCTGTAACGTCCGCGTCCGAGGAAGTCGGGCACGTAGAAAAGGCACGCCATGATGAACCATGCCGGGAATATACGGGCGAAGCGTCGGGTGTAGAATCTGCGCAGGCCGGGATTGCGTGTCCATGCGAACCACAGTCCGACACCGCTCAGAAACAGGAATATATCCACTCCCACGTTGCCGCAGCGGTGGAGTCCGAAGAATGGATCGTCGCGTCTCACCCATACGTGGAACAGTATGATGAAGAGCATCGCCAGCCCCATGAGCTCGCCTCTGAAGCGGCTTATGTCTGCCAGACACAGAATTCCTGCGTCCGTTCCGCCTGTCTTTTCCTGACTGTTTGAGTTTGAATACATCTTCAGAATATGTTTTTACGCCTTTGGGCAGTGCGTGCCGTCAGCGTGTTTTCACCATTTTGATGATAATCTTTGTCGCCCATGCCAAAGCCACGCAGGCTATGATGTAGAGCAGCAATCCGGTATATACGTCGCCGCGGCGGCTGATGTCGATGAATATCTTGCGTGCCACGGGATGTATGACGAACAGCGCGGCAGAGAGCTTTCCCAGATGCGAGAGCTTGATGTTGGCATATACGGGCAGCAGCTTCACCGTTCCCACGGCGGCGGAGCATACGAACAGCGGTGCCCACAGCCATGTCTGGAAGTTCAGACCGAAGACAATCACGGCGATGTATGATATTATCGTCATGCCGACCCAGAACGCATGAGACATCGGACGGCCGTATCTGGCGTATAGAAGTCCGGCGCAGAAGGGCAGCATGCTGCCTATGAAGTTGTAGCGCAGACGGTTGAGCGTCTCACCCTGAGGGTCGCACACCACCTGCAGACCCCAACAAACTACCACTACGGCCACTGCCGTAAGCCAGCCCTTGCGCCTTAGCAGTAGTATGTAAACGGCATAGACCTGGAGCATCAGACCGAAGAACCAGTATGGTCCGGGCCATATCACTTTGTCAGGGTTGGGCATGAGGTTGTTGAGCATCACCAGTTGTCCGATGATGTCGGGCACGGCATAGTGGTGTGAGCCGGGCGTTATGGCGTCCACCATTATGAATATGGCGAAGCCGACAATCATCATGTCGAACAGCTTATGGAAGTGTGTGCGCATGAACGACATCTTGTTCGGTATCGGTACATGCGGTGTGTGCTCATATTTTGCCACCAGTCCGTAGGCGCTCAGAAACAGGAACACCGGCACGCCGTAGTGTCCGAAGAACGACAGCAGATGCACCGGCAGGTTCATGTCGGGTTGGAAGAGCGCGTTCATCAGTCCCAGACTGCGCCCCTTGTCAAATGTATATTCATTCTCTTTCACGGCGAATCCCAGCCAGTGGCAGTAGTTGTGGAGCACGATGCCTGCGATGGCTATTGCCCGTAGAGCCGAACATTCGGTGCGCGAAAGCAGTTGGTCGTTATTTATTTTCAGCATATTCAGTTTGTGGTTGTTTGTTTTTTTGCCCGTCGTCCGCCGGCATTCGTACCGTCGTGCGGGCTTATTGTCAGATGCCTTTCAGCTTGTCGTAGTCGGTTGTTCCCTTGAGCAGTCGCGGCCTTGTCTCGTCATAGTCGGGCGAAATCAGGTCGTACTTGCTGTTGTAACACGGTGCCGATATGCCCGCCAGGTCGAATAGTAGGTGCGGCAGGGCGTCGGTCATGAACCGACGGTTGCGTGCCTGCACAATGGCCTTGAATACTTCGGGACGTCGGCGCGCGTATTTCGGTGAACACCATATCCAGAACGGGATGTCGAATTCGGCGTGTGCCAGGCGTGCATCTATCTCAGCCGAGTGCATGCGGCAGAAGAAGTGCATGTCGCCTTCGTAACATTCCTCGCCGTGGTCGGGCATGTATATTACGATGGCATCCTCGTGCTCGAATCGGTCCACGATGCAGTCCACCACAGAGTCGTTGTAAAGCACGGCGTTGTCGTAGTCGGCAAGGATGCGCCGTTCCCTCGCGTCGAGGTTGGGTTTCAGCTCCTTGTAGTCGTCGCCCTTGAAGTGTTTGCGGTCCTTCGGACTGCGCTGGCGGTAGCTCACGTGTTGTCCTATGAGGTGGAAGATTATGAGATTGTTATCTCCGCCCTGTCCTTTCAGTTGGTCGTAGTCCTCGAGCAGACCCTCGTCGTAGGTGTGAAGCCTGTCGTTGCGCGTGTCGAACTGCGCTGCGCTGAGCGTCGGGTTGTTGAGGAAAAATCCGCCGCTGAAGTCATAGACGGCCTCGCGTGCCTTGGGCAGGAACTGGTTGGTGAGGAACGTCACGTGGTAGCCCGCCTTGCGGAACACCTCGGTGAACAACGGATAGTCGCACCATTCGCCTTTCTGTCCCTCCACACGTGTTGAGAATACGTTCTTGAACACGAAGCTCGTCAGGTTGTGTGGCGACACCACATCGGTGAACTTCACGAGCCTTCCCTGGCGCTCCAGCTTCTGCTGGCGTGGCGTTGTGGGCATGGTGTAGCCGTACATGGCAGAGTGGTGGCGGCTGTAGCTCTCGCCGATGATTAGGACAATGGTCGGACTCTTGTATGAACAGCTGTCCACCTTCACTTTGTCTATGCCGGCTATGAGCTTGTCTATCTGCTTGGCTGCGAGCGAGTTGGCATACACGCTGAACACAAGGCGGTAGGCGGGAAGATACAGTTGGGCATGTCCCTGTTCGGTGAGTGTGTGTTCCACCTCGCCGATGTTTGTGCCGCTCATCAGCTTCCATGTGGCCTGTTTGTTGTCTGCCGACACTACGGCAGCCCATATCACCATCACCACTATCACGAGTCCGGTCACGGCCTTGGTCATGCTTCTCGACGCGAAGGCCGCTGTCTGTCTGCCGATCTTGCAGAGTTTCTGCTCAATGTGGTGGGGTATGATGTGCGGGAACTTCAGCCGCAGAGCGGTGAGCACGTGCACTATGAGAAGCAGGAGCACCCATCCCACGCTGCTCGTTATGACTCCCGGCGATACGCATGAGCGCAGGAACTCGCCGGCCTCGCGCGGATCTGTCTCGCCGACGAGCATGAGCATTGATGGTGTAAGCGTGGACTGGAACTTCACGAAACAATATACATCGATTACGGATGTGGCGTAGAGAGCCACATAGAGTAAGCCTCTGACCCATCGTCTGACGACAAGAGGCAGGATTGACAGCACGATGCACACCACGTAGGTGTCGAGCAGCAGTTCGAGATAAAGATTATCGTAAACCTTGGCTCCGCGGCTGTCGGGCAGCACTGCCCACGAGCTTACGCATCCGAGTGCATACATGAAGAAGAAAAAAGATGCGTTGGCGCTTATCGGTCTGACAGCTAATGAGAGCGCGTCGCACAGTGCTTTCACAACTTTTGGCATGTTTATGGAATTTTTGGCAAAGTTACATCAAAATTGCGAAATATGGAAATAAAGGTTTCCGCGATTGTCCTTTTTGTCGGTAAGTGGTACTTCTGCCGTCTTAACGGCGGCTTTTTCGGGCTCTTGGGGCATATTATGGTGCCGTTGTTTGCGGCAGTCGGCGCCTGCCGTGCCGCCTTCTTAGGCGGTTGAAGGGGTGGGTGTGGCCGTGCGCCTTATGCGGAGTGGGCGCACGACGCCTGCTTGTCAGTCTTTTGTCTGTGCCGTGCTGCCGGTGAGCACATTTATCTGGTGTGCCGTGTCCGCAGCACTCTTGAACACAATGCCGTGCATTCCCAGCCGGCGTGCGGTGGCTATGTTGGCCTCCTTGTCGTCGATGAAGATCGATTCCTCCGGCTTCAGGTTGTAGCGGTCGAGCAGTATGTGGTATATCCGCGGTTCGGGTTTCACCTCTTTCTCGATGCCCGACACCACCACGCCTTCGAAAAGCGACAGGAAGTCGAAGCGCTCGTAAGCCACGTGTATGTTCTCCGCCGACCAGTTGGTGAGGCCGTACAGATGGTAGCCCTCGTTCTTCAGTATGCGCAGCAGCGCCACACTCTCGGGCTTCTCGCTGTGCAACATCTCTCCCCAGTGCAGCGGAAACATCTCTATCGCCTCGCTGAACTCCGGATGCTTGGCCTTGAGCTCGGCTACGCCTTCGGCATAGGTGCGTCCGCGGTCGTTCTCAAGATTCCACTCGTCGTTGCATACGTTGGCGAGAAAATACTCCATTCGCTCGTCGTTGTTGAAGTAGCCGCGGTAGTAGTAGCGGCTGTTCCAATCGACGAGCACTCCTCCGAAATCGAATACGATGTTCTTTATCTGTGACATTTCTGTGTGGTTGTGGATGGTGTTTCTATGAATAGCTGATAATCATGTGGTCATGATTATGCAAATATATAAATTCGTCGGCACAACGGCAAATTGTCGCCTGAGTTTTTGATGGGCGCGGGTCAAAGTGGCTTGAAAATGTCTCGAACTGCATAAATATACATTTCCGGCTTGACTTTTTTTTGACAAAATATTTTCGTAAAATAGAAGTGAACAAATGTTAATGCGCAAACGAAAAAGGCTCTTTCGCATTTTCGCGGGTCGGAAAATTTCGGTCAGCAAGTCCGATTTTTGAGCCTCGGATTGCGAAATGGGCTTTATCGGCTTTCGGAAAAGGCTCTTTTGCATGCCGATATGGGCTTTATCAGGCGATGATATGGGCTTTATTGAGTGACGAAATGGGCTCTTTCGCACGGCGGTAAAATACGAATGGAATGACGGAAAAACATATTGCGCTGACTGACAGCGCGTTGCGTAAAGTCTCTGAGAATGGGCTGTACGCGGCCGAAGGATCCTTTGCACGCAAATATTCGATTCTCGTGAAGTTGACGATGTATAAATATTCATCCGCCGCTGAGGTTTGCATAAATATTCATTTCCCGTCTCCGGCTGTTCCGTACGCCGGAGAATTATTGCCGGAGCGTTGCCGGCAGACCGCAGTGCAGTGGAATTATGGCATAAAAAAAGACGCTCTCTGCCGCCCGTAAGGCAGCGGAAAGCGTCATGAGTATGATATTTTTCTGTAGGCTCACATATTATTTTATGAACAGCAGCTCGCGGTATTTAGGCAGAGTCCACAGCTCGTCAGAAACGATGAGCTCCAGTTTGTCGATGTGACGGCGTATGGAGTCGAGTTTCGGAGCTACGGTGTCGTGATATGCTATCGCCTTCTCGCGGCAGTTCTCTATCTTGTTTGCTACCTTGCGTGCATTGATGAGTTCCTCCACTCCGGTCTCTATTATCTGTGTGCGCTGTGCTATCTCTTCTATTATCTTCTTGTTGCGTGCTGTCAGCTCGTCGGCCTTCTCCTTGGGGAAGATGTCGTACATGCTCTGTACGTTCTTTGCCAGCTGGCTCTGATAGTGTGTGCAGACTGGGATGATATGGTTCATGGTGAGGTCGCCCATTACTCTTGCCTCAATCTGTATGCGCTTTGTGTAGGTCTCCCATTTCACCTCGTTGCGTGCCTCGAGCTCCTTGCGGTTCATCACGTTGAGGCTCTCGAACATCTTGATGCTGTCCTCGTCGAGGTAGCGGTCGAAGATTACCGGGCACGAAGTCTCGCAGTCGAGTCCGCGGCGCTTGGCTTCCTCTTTCCACTCGTCAGAATATCCGTTGCCCTCGAATATGATAGGCTTGCAGGTCTTCACGTCTTCTCTCAGCACGTCGATTATTGCGCTCATCTTGTCCTCGCCTTTGGCTATGAGTGCGTCAACGCGCTCCTTGAAGTTGTTGAGAGCCTCTGCCACGGCCGAGTTGAGCACGATCATGCCCGATGCGCAGTTGGCTTCAGAACCTACGGCACGGAATTCGAAGCGGTTACCAGTGAATGCGAATGGAGAAGTACGGTTGCGGTCAGTGTTGTCGATGAGAAGTTCCGGAATCTCAGGTATGTCGAGCTTCAGTCCCTGTTTGCCTTCCACGTTGAAGAGCGACTGCTTGTCGGCTTTCTCTATGTGCTCGAGCAGATGGCTGAGCTGGTGGCCGAGGAACGAAGAGATGATTGCCGGTGGTGCCTCGTTGGCGCCCAGACGGTGTGCGTTTGTGGCGCTCATGATGCTGGCCTTGAGCAGTCCGTTGTGCTTGTATACACCCATGAGTGTCTCGACGATGAACACTGCGAAGCGCAGGTTGTCCTCAGGAGTCTTTCCGGGAGCGTGGAGCAGTATGCCGGTGTCGGTTGACATACTCCAGTTGTTGTGCTTGCCCGAGCCGTTGATGCCTGCGTATGGTTTCTCGTGCAGCAGTGCTCTGAATCCGTGGCGGCGCGCAACCTTCTTCATGAGCGACATGAGCAGCATGTTGTGGTCTACGGCCAGGTTTGTCTCTTCGTATATAGGTGCTATCTCAAACTGGTTGGGCGCAACCTCGTTGTGACGGGTCTTGCACGGTATGCCCAGCTCGAGGGCCTGAATTTCGAGGTCTTTCATGAAAGCCTGCACACGTTCCGGAATTGTTCCGAAGTAGTGGTCGTCCATCTGCTGGTTCTTTGCCGAGTCGTGACCCATGAGGGTGCGTCCGGTGAGCAGCAGGTCGGGGCGTGCTGAGTAGAGTCCTTCGTCAACGAGGAAATACTCCTGTTCCCATCCCAGGTTGCAGATAACCTTTTTCACGTCGGGATAGAAATAATGGCAAACAGCCACAGCTGCCGTGTCGGCTGCGTGCAGGGCGCGCAGCAGCGGAGCCTTGTAGTCGAGGGCCTCGCCCGTGTATGATATGAAGATTGTAGGGATGCAGAGAGTGTCGTCGATGATGAACACCGGTGAAGTCGGGTCCCATGCCGAGTAGCCGCGTGCCTCGAAGGTGTTGCGTATTCCTCCGCTCGGGAAAGAGCTTGCGTCGGGTTCCTGCTGAACGAGCAGCTTACCTGAGAATTCCTCTATCATGCCTCCCTTGCCGTCGTGCTCGATGAAAGCGTCGTGTTTCTCGGCAGTACCTTCCGTAAGTGGCTGGAACCAGTGCGTGTAGTGTGTCACTCCGCGCTCCACAGCCCATTGTTTCATTCCTTCGGCCACTGCGTCGGCTATTGAACGGTCGAGCGGTGTGCCGTTGTCAATGACGTCGATGAGCTGTTCATATACGTCGCGCGGCAGGTATTTGTACATTTTCGCACGGTTGAACACATTCTTGCCGAAATATTCCGAAGGACGTTCGGCAGGAGGAATGACTTCTTGCGGCTTCTTCTTGAAAGCTTCGGCCACAACCTCAAATCTTAAGTTTGCCATTGTTTTTAAGAGTTGTTATGTTTGTTTTGTTTCGTGCATCAGCTTGTATGCACAGGCTTGCAACGTGTGGCTTTAGGGTTGCCACAGTGCAAAGTTAAGTTTTTTTTGTCAAATAACCGCCATTGTCGGCATTCTGATATAATCAAAAAAATGCGGCGCACCGTTTTGGCATATCATTTATAATCGGTGCGTCGCATATGTAGCCGTCGGCAGTGGTCAGCGTCCGGCCCATGCTGTTATACGTTGCATGGCCTCGTGGCAGTCCTCACGGCGTCCGAAGGCGGTGAGTCTCACGTATCCTTCGCCGCTCGGTCCGAAGCCTGCGCCCGGAGTACATACAACGCCTGTGGCGTAGAGCATCTGCTCGAAGAACTTGCGGCTCGGCGTGTTTTCCGGCGTCTTGAGCCAGATGTAAGGCGCGTTGCGGCCTCCATAGACCTCCATGCCGGCGTTCTTGAGCGCCTCGAGCATGTATGCCGCGTTGTCCATGTAGTATGCTATAGTCTCTTTTATCTGTTTCTTTCCTTCCGGAGTGTAGATGGCCTCGGCAGCTCTCTGGCTGATGTAGCTTGTTCCGTTGAACTTGGTGCTCTGTCTGCGGTTCCACAGATGGTTGAGCTCCACGCGGTTCTTGTTGTCGAGAGTGGCTGCGGTCACTTCCTTAGGTATTACGGTGTATCCGCAGCGCACGCCGGTGAATCCTGCCGTCTTTGAGTAGCTTCGGAACTCGATGGCCACCTTGCGCGCTCCCTTTATCTCGTATATTGAGTGTGGTATGTCGTCGTCCTGTATGTATGCCTCGTATGCGGCGTCGAAGAGCAGCAACGTGTCGTTCTCCAGGGCGTAGTCAACCCAGCGGCGCAGCTGGTCTTTGGTGAGCACTGTTCCCGTAGGGTTGTTCGGGTAGCAGAGGTATATCATGTCGACACGGTGGTCGGGTATCTGCGGTGTGAAGTTGTTCTCGGCTGTGCAGGGCATGTAGTTCACGTTGCTCCATTTGCCGTCTGTGAGCACTCCGGCGCGTCCGCACATCACGTTGGAGTCGATATATACGGGATAGATAGGGTCGGTCACGCCTATGCTGTTGTCCCATCTTACAATCTCGCCGATGTTTCCTGTGTCGCTCTTTGCTCCGTCGTTCACGAATATCTCGTCTATGTCGAGACGCACTCCGCGCGGCAGGAAGTCGTTCTTAACGATTGCTTCGCGCAGGAAGTCGTATCCGTGTTCCGGACCGTAGCCCCTGAATGTCGCAGCCGATGCCATTTCGTCAACGGCCTTGTGCATTGCTTCGATGACAGCCGGGCACAGAGGGCGGGTCACGTCGCCTATTCCCAGGCTTATCACTTTTACTTTAGGGTGTGACAGCTTGAAGGCATTCACCTTCTTGGCAATATCGTCGAAGAGATAATTGTCGGACAGTTTCAGATAATGTTCGTTTACTAATGCCATATATATATGATGTTTTTATATGTTTGTTGTTTCAAAGATAAATCTCGCCGTCGAACACAAATTCGGCTCCTCCTGTCAGATATACGTGGTTGTCGGCCTCGTTCCATTCAATGTGCAGCTCGCCGCCGTCCATCACGATGGTGCTCTTGCGGCGGGCACGGCCTGTAAAAGCGGCCGCCACAGCCGTGGCACATGCTCCCGTGCCGCATGCCATGGTCACTCCGCTTCCTCTCTCCCATACTCTTGTTCTTATTGTGTCTTTTCCTGTTATCTGGGCAAACTCGATGTTGCAACGCTGCGGGAACGCTGCGTTGTGCTCGAGCTCGCTGCCGTATTTCACGATGTCAATGTTCTCGACATCATCGGTGAATATCACGAAATGAGGGTTTCCCATCGACACGAATGTGCCGTTGAATGTGCGGAATGCTGCTGTCAGCCGTCCGCACGACGTCTCGTCATACTGAGCCGGGCACGAGAGTGCGGGCTCAAGCATGTCCACCGTCACGCTCTCGGTCTTTCCTTCGGCGTCGAGACTGAGCTTCAGGATCTTTATTCCCGACAGAGTGCTCAGGCGTATTGTTGTCTTCTGTGTCAGATTCTTGTCGTGCACGTATTTTCCTATGCACCTTGACGCGTTGCCGCACATCATCGCTTCGGAGCCGTCGGCGTTGAAAATGCGCATTGAGAAGTCGGCGTCGATACCTGCCTCAGGCTTTCCTATGAGCACAAGACCGTCGCCTCCGATGCCCGTGTGGCGGTCGCTGAGCTTTATTGCGGTCTTTTCCGGGTCCGGTATGTCGTACAGCGATGTGTCGATATAGATGTAGTCGTTGCCTGCACCGTGCATCTTGGTGAATCTGACTGGATTTTTCATTTTGTCTGTTTTTATTTGTTCTGTTCCACCTTTTAATAAAGGCATTTGCAAAAATACGACAAATTGGCAAGAAACTTGCGGATTGCCGGCCTAAATAATTATTTATTTTATATGTAAATTACGATTTATCAAAATTATGATGCTTTATTGTTCAATCTGTAAGCAAAATTAAGCTGAACGGCCGATAAGTTATATCCGGCGACTGTTTTTCATATTGTCGAGGAATGAGTTACGGAATGTTGCGGCGTGAGTTTCGGCATGTCGCGGTATAGGCTTCCGAATACTGTGACGTGGCTTGTGCGTTATGTGTTCACGTGTTATGGCAAGATGTGTTCCGGAACGGATTTATTGTTAAAAATTTATAAATATAAGGCATCCGTGGTTTATATTTGACAGTTTCTTGCGTATAAGTTTTTAGAGCACCAAAAAAACGGAATAAAGAAAATAAAAACTAAAATATTTGAAGTGATGAAATTCAGAACGAGAATGTTGATGATGATGTTTGTCATCTGCTCAACGGTGGCGGCGCAGACCGGTGCCGTGTCTTTCAAGTTGAAAGGTGTACTGCTCGACTCGCTGACCAATGACGGAGAAGCGTATGCCACGGTGTCGGTGGCAAGCAAGAAAACGCCGTCGGAGCCTGTGGCAAAGCAGGTGACAGACAAGAAAGGAGGTTTTGTGATGAACCTGAAAGGTGCCGGCGACTACGTTGCTACCTTAACATCGATGGGCCGTCAGCCTGTTGTCAGGGAATTCAAGGCACCGGCCGACGGTGGAACGGTGGATTTGGGAACGATGTATGTGCACGATGCCGCCAACGAGCTCAAGGGTGTCGAGGTGGTGGTGCAGAAGCCGTTGGTGAAGTCGGACATCGACAAGATAGAATATAACATAGCCGACGACCCCGACTCAAAGTCGAACACGATGCTCGAAATGCTGCGCAAGGTGCCGCTCGTGACGGTAGATGGGGATGACAACATAAAGGTGAACGGCAGCAGTTCGTTCAAGGTTTATGTCAACGGACGCCCGAACAACATGATGAGCAACAACCCGACGGAGGTGCTTAAAAGCCTTCCGGCAAACAGCGTGAAGCGTATTGAGGTGATAACCAATCCCGGACCGAAATACGATGCCGAGGGAGTGGGCGGCATACTTAACATCATAACCGAGGGCAGCGGCCTTGTGGGATACACCGCTACGGCGTCTGCCAACGTGAACAACCGCGGACAGGGAGGCGGACTGTTCGGCACGGTGAAGAGCGGAAAGCTCACTGTCAGCGTAAACTATAACTACAGCAACACCAACCGTCGACCCAGTAACAACAGCTGGAGCAAGCGTGAGAGCATAGGCGAGATAGACGAAAACTCGTCGGATGTCGAGTCGACCGGCTCGCAAAAGAGCAGATCCAACTTCCAGTATGGTTCGTTGGAAGCCAGCTACGAGATTGACACGCTGCGTCTGGTAAGCATGTCTTTCGGTATGTATGGCGGTGGAAACAAGGGCAGATCCACAAACACCACCAATGCCACATCGCCTCTTACGGGCAACCCTATATACGGTTACACGTCGCATAATATAATGAACAACAGCTGGTCTTCCATCAACGGCGGCATAGACTATCAACGACTTTTCCATGTGAAAGACCGTATGCTGACCTTCTCTTACAGGATAAACTCGAATCCGGACAGCTCTGACGGCAGTTTCTATTATTCGGACATGAGTGCCGACGACAGCTGGCTCGACTTCCTGCACCGCATGAACGAGCAGCGCAACAAGGGCGAGGAGAACACGTTAGAGAACACTTTCCAGGTGGATTTCACGACGCCTATCGACACGATACACACCGTTGAGGCCGGTCTGAAATACATTATGCGCAACAATAAGTCGAACGACGACCGCTACCAGAGGCAGGCTGGAAGCGACGGAGAGTATGTGTTCTCCGACGATTACAGCTCGCATTTCAGACACAACAACGACATTCTGGCGGCTTATGTGGGCTATGGCATCAAGCTGAAAAGATTCTCCGGCCGTCTGGGATTGCGTTATGAGCACACCATTCAGGACGTGAAATATCTCTTGGGACGCGGCGATGACTTCCGCAAGGACTTCGACGACCTGGTGCCTTCTGCGAGTGTCGGCTACAAGATTACGGACATGTCGAACCTACGTCTCGGCTATAACATGCGTATATACCGCCCGGGTATATATGTGCTCAACCCTTATATAGACGACAGCAACCCTACAAGCATAAGTCAGGGTAACCCTAATCTGGACAGCGAGAAGAGCCATGCGTTCAGCCTGTCGTACAACAACTTCACGCCGAATCTGAGTCTGAGCGTCTCCACACGCTATGCGTTCACCAACAACAGCATTCAAAATCTGTCGCAATACATCAACGATACGGAAATTCCGGGATTGCTGAATCCTACGGGAAAGGACGTGATGTATCAGACATACAAGAACATAGGAAAGACCAGAAGCCTCGATTTCAGCGCGTATGTCAACTGGAACATCACTACGAACACGCGTTTTTACACCAATCTGAACGGCGGTTACAACTATCTGTCCGACGGCAACGGACTGAGCAACCACGGCTGGATGATGTTCTACTATGCCGGTATTCAGCAGACATTCCCCTACGACTGGCGCATCGGAATAAGCACTTCGGGCCAGACGCCTTACATCTCTCTCCAAGGCAAGGACAGCAGTTACTTCAACTATGGATTGAATGTCTATAAGTCGTTCATGGACAAACGCCTCACCATTTCGTTGTTTGCAAACGATTTCTTCACCCCGAAAAGAAAATCAACGTCAACACTCGAAAGCACCAACTTCACCTCCAACAGCTGGTATGAATATACTTCCATGCGTTACGGAGTGAGCGTAAGTTTCCGCATCGGCAAGCTTACGGCGAGCGTGAAGAAGGCAGCCCGCACCATCACCAACGACGATGTGAAGGGCGGCGGAAACAATGGTCAGCAATAAGACTGCGTAATCTGCCGCCACATCCGGCTTTTCTCGGCTCACCGGATGGATAAGTGAGGAAAGAGAAAGTATCATGTTGGAACCGGTTTCAGCCTTTGACAAGGCTGAAACACGGTGATGTGTGCGCTCCAAGAAATCTTTAAGTATATATTGACACACATAAAACGAACTTGCTGAATAGAAAATCAGCGAGACGGGATCATACGTCATAAAAAACAATTTTATGACTTCACTCAGGGTGATATATATAAAGTGTCGGGATTATTAAGTCCTTGGATAAGGATATGACTTATAAAATCAGGAAAATATGAAGATAAGATGTACATTTGCAATGCTTGTATTACTCATGATAAGTGTGTTGTGTTATTCACAAAATAATCAGTATATCCTGTCAGGACAGGTCGTTGACAAAGCCGGAGCAGCTCTTCCAGGTGCGGGCGTCTCCGTTACAAACGATTCCGCCGTCACGGTAATGCGCGCTTCGGCCGATGCTGAAGGATACTTCTCACTGCAAAAAATACCGGAAGGTAATTACCATGTTACGATAACCTACCTTGGCTTTGATGATTATTCCAAAGACATATACATGGGCAACGACGTGTCGCTCGGCAAGATAAGGATGCAAGAATCGTCACACATGCTCAATGAGGTTACGATCATGGGACGTTATACCGACATAAAGCCTTCGGGCGAAACGGTAATACGTGTGGCCGGCAATCCGTTGGCAAAGGGACAGTCTTTCATCAATTTCCTGCGAAACGTCCGCAACCTTGACGTTACAGATAAGAGCATAAAGGTGCAGGGCAGAGACAACACCCTGTTCTACATAGACGACAAGGAGGCATCTTTCGACCAGCTGAAGGCTTTGTCTCCGTCAATGATTTCACGTGTTGAGATTGTTCCGCATGCCGACGCCTCTTACGGAGTCAATGCTACGGGCGGCGTGGTAAAGGTATATCTGCGCGAAGGAGGAGGCATGCTCGGCTCACTGTCGTTTTTCGGTCAGGCGGATAAATACGGATATGTGGACGGCACTCCGAGGGTCAATTTACTCTATTCAAAGGGAAAGTTTACCGTAAGTAACATGTTGCGGGGCACACCATACAGTCATTTTGTAAGCAAAAACGACCAGGACAACGGCGATGGACAAGGGCACACCTTCACTGACGTATTGAACAAGGACAGGGCTTTGACCGATAATCTGTCGTTAAGATACGTGTTCAACAATACTGACAGGATAGACGTTTACGGTTCGGTTAACCTGTTGAAAGAGAAGATGGTTACCAACAGTACTACCGGTACAGACAAACTGCGGCTCGGCAACAACCTGAAATCTAACAGTTACAGTGCCGGCATGCAGCTGCGCAAAGGCTTTGGCAAGAACGGAAGTTACGTACTCTTGGTGTCCGAATACAGCAAGAACAAGGATAATAAAGACGCTAACTATACTTATAACGGCGATGCTGACCCGGCAAACCAACGCACAGATATGGACAATTTCAACATCCGTCCCCGTCTGTACTGGAACTTTAAGGAAAACATGACCCTTAGCGCGGGAGCTGAATTTTACTATCTCATCGACCGCCACAAGGATGACGGAACACAAAAGTTCAGTTACATAGCGGACGGCAATTATAATGCCTTGAGCCGCGACTATGGCGCATGGGTGCAATATTCCGCAAAATTGGGCGACAGACTGTATGTACGTGCAGGACTGAATTACCACGGAACGGATACAGACTATAAGGATTTTCTTGACAATTCAAATAATGTCAGAATTTACGAGGACGGCATATACCCGACGTTGTTCGCCCAATGGACTTTCAACCAGAAGAAGTCTCATTATATATCCATAGGACTCAGACACTATTATTCACTCCCTAATTATAATTACAGCCTCCCTACGGTGGTATGGCAGGGCGAGAACCTGTACAGCATAGGAAACCCCGATCTGAGGAAAGAAAATTATTACGACGCCGAGGTTTTCTATTCACCGAACAATGCCTGGTCTGTATCCTATGATTTCAATTACGGCGACAACATGGTGAACGTGATCATGCGCCGTGATGCCGACCGTCAAGACGTGTTCTATACAAGTCCGGAGAATACGGGCAACAGACAAAGACACACCGTGATGGTGGGTTATTCCGACAGAATTACGAACTTCTGGTACACCAATACAAAGGTTTACGGCGTCTATGTCAACGAACACGTCGGCCAGGAAGGATATAACTGCGCGATGGCACACTTCAGCAGTTATAACGATTTCAGCGTATGCGACAATTTCGGACTAACCCTCGGTCTGTATGCCGAGACAAAAAGCAGGAACGCAAGTTATATATCAAACGCGAAATACAGTGTTGACATGGGTGCCCGTTTCTCGCTTTTCAAGGGGAAGGCAGACGTAAGTTTAGTGTGGGCAAACATGTTTTACAACCGCGGCAACATAAAAGTCAAGGGACAGGATTTCACCTACATGCGGCGTGATTTAAGTCCTAATTCACGTGTTCAGCTGTCCGTATCATGGAACTTCAGCGCAGGTCGTAAGATAAAGAAGACAAGTTTGCCGACCGTCAGCGGAGAATATAGAGAAACACCTACATTCTGATGAGATAACGTCTTAACGAATTATTTTTATGAAACGCTTTTAATGTCTGTCTCCGACACTGTTCAATTGAACGTAGAGTGACTTTTCTGCGCATGGTGTGCAGGTATTACTGGGCGCAATACACCCCGAAATACTTGCCGCACCATGCGTTTCGCGTTTCTTCGGATAATGCGTTCCAGCGGAGCAACGCATACTTTTTGTTCTGATTTTTGCGGACAGGCTTCAGAAAAGGCGGAGAATTTCTTCCCGTATAAGCATTGTTTTCTCCTGCCGGTAAGAAGCCGATACGGGCGACTTTCAATTTATAACCTGATTTCGTTTTTTCCCTCTGAGTTTCCTCATATACCCCGAAAAATAAGCGCGTATTTGCGGACAGAACTTCCGTCGCGCGCAAATACACGGATTATGAGAGACATTTATATCATATTGATTATCAATGATTTATGTTTAAAGGACGTTTCCTCGCATTGCAAAAAGCACCATTTCGGCATGCGAAATGGCCTATATTGGAGTGCGAAATGGTGCTTTTCATCCCCTGAAATGGGCTTTATCGCACTGCGAAATGGGCAATGTCGGAAAGCGGAATCGGTATTTTCGGACTATGGTTCAGGGTATATCATGAGGCGGTTTGGGGCGGAACAGCCTTCATAACGCCGGATTTAACATTCATTTACATCTCTTTTGCGAAAATATTTTGTCAAAATAAAGTCAAGAAAAATTGTAAGTACATATTTCGTTTTTACGTTGAAAACGATGATGTCCGACGGAGAAAAGGCACGCGAATGTTTTTTCTGACGGGCCTGAATGACGGGTCACGTTTGCAGTAATGAGTCATCGGCCTTGGCGGTATGGATTTGGATGAAAGGAATAAAGGCCGAAATGTCGTAAGCGATAAGGATAAAGGTGAAAGGCAACCGAAACGGTTGAGGCCGTCAGTAAACACCATCCTGTCACCGCATTTGTGTTTTTTTCGTGCGTTTACAGTGTGTATTCAGAAATATTTTCCTTATATTTGCACATTCATAAACATTTAGCCGTCAAGGCATTATGTGGCGGCAGCGTGGCGGGAACACCGCTGTGCCGCAGTCATGTCAATGTAACGTAACCGGATTTGAGCAAAAGATTACGCATACAGATATCTTTGTTCCTGCTTGTACTCTTCGTAGTGTTCAAGGCAGGCACGACGATGTTTGTGCACGTCCACACCATTGACGGCGTCAAGATTGTCCACTCGCATCCTTATTCGGGCAACAATCACAGCCATTCTTCTTCTCAAATCCATTCCATAGCTTTCGCTTCAGCCCAGCTTATGACGGCACCAGGCGGTGCCATGCCATTGCAGGTGTGTCTTCATCTTCTCTATGTCCTTCTGCAGGACAACAATGAGAGCAGGCCAATGTCAGGCTGTGTGCTGAACATCAATCCCCGTGCTCCTCCTTCATTTTATTAATATGTTTTTCAGTATGCCGGATAATGTCCGGCAGCATCATTCATTCTATTCTGTCGGAAACGCGCAGTTGCCGGCAGACAATACACATATCATACATATTGATAAACAATGAGACATTATATATTAATGCTTGCGCTGATGGCTTTCGGCGCATCCGGGGCCGTGCGTGCCGACGAAAACAAACCAGTGACCGAAGGAAACGCGGTGACCGTACACGTGATAGAGAAAGACAGCGAGGAGAATCTGCCGGGCGCAGTGATAAAGATCGAGGAGGCCGGACTGGCCGCAGTGACCGATGCCGACGGCCATTGCGTGTTCCGGAACATTCCTGCCGGAACCTACACGCTGAGCGTGCGACTGCTCGGTTACACATCTCAGGAGAAGAAGATAAGCGTGAGCCGTGACTTCGCGGCCGACGTTCATTTTGTAATGACGCCCGATGTCACCGTCACGGACGAAGTAGTGGTGTCGGCCAACCGCAACGAGACCAACCGCCGCGACGCGCCCGTTGTGGTGAATGTTCTTAACAGCAAGCTCTTCGAGGCCGTCAACTCGTCAGACCTTGCCAAGTCGTTGAACTACCAGTCGGGCCTGCGTGTGGAGAACAACTGCCAGAACTGCGGTTTCCCGCAGGTGCGTATCAACGGACTGGAGGGTCCTTACTCGCAGATACTTATCAACAGCCGGCCGGTGGTGAGCGCTCTTTCGGGCGTTTACGGACTTGAGCAGATACCGGTGAACATGATAGACCGCGTAGAGGTGGTGCGCGGAGGAGGTTCGGCCCTGTTCGGAGCCAACGCCGTGGGAGGCACTATCAATGTCATAACAAAGGACCCGGTGAACAACTCTTTCCAGGTATCCTCAACGCTGTCTGATATGAACGGCAAGGCGTGGGAACAATATTTCGGTGCCAACGCGTCGCTCGTGTCGGACAAGAACACCTATGGCATAGCCCTGTATCAGACATATCGTAATAGGAATCCGTACGATGCCGACGGCGACGGGTTCTCCGAGCTCGGCAAACTCAACATGAACAGCTTCGGACTTCGCGGATATTACCGCCCGTCGCAGTTCAGTAGGCTGGGCATAGAGTATCATGTCACCAATGAGTTCCGCCGCGGCGGCAACAAGTTCGACCTCGAACCGTTCAAGACAGACATCACCGAGCAGACCAAACATGTGATAAACAGCGGCGGTCTGACCTACGATGTGTTCTTCAACTCATACAAGCACAAACTGTCGTTCTACTCGTCCATACAGCATACCGACCGCAACAGCTACTACGGAGCGCAGCAGAATCCGGACGCATACGGCAAGACCGACGACCTCACATGGGTGGCGGGAGCGATGTACACCGGCAACTTCAGCCGCCTGCTCTTTGCTCCAGCCGTCATAACATCGGGCATTGAGTATCAGAACAACTCGCTCCATGACGTGATGCTCGGCTACAACCGCGACATGAGACAGGACGTGCGCATCGGCGGCGGATTTGTCCAGAGCGAGTGGAAGATAAACCGTTTCACGCTGCTGGCAGGCTTCCGGGTGGACAAGCATAACCTTATAGACAATCCGATATTCAGCCCGCGCGTCAACGTGATGTACAAACCGTCTGACAAACTGCAGGCGCGCCTCACGTGGTCGACAGGATTCCGTGCTCCGCAGGCTTACGACGAAGACCTCCACGTGACCGCCGTCGGAGGCGAGGGTGTGCTCATCAGGCTTGCCGAAGGGCTGAAGCCGGAGCGTTCCAACAGTTTCAGCGCGACCGGCTTGTATATTATGACGCTGACCGCATGTCTTTCGACCGCTACACTTTTAAGGAAATCACCCCCGAAGGAGCATATCACGGAAAGTATGCCGACAAGGGTCTTGCCGACCGTCTGCGCCGTATGAACTATGACATACACACCGGAGGCATAGCCGGACAGGGCGGTCGCGTCATCATATTCGTTGCCTCTCTCTTCGGCATGACCCTCCCGTGGACCGGTGTCGCGCTCTACATCAACAAGCGTCGGAAGCGGAACAAGCATAAGGACAAGAACGCAAACAAACATATAACGCAGCATACGCCATAGCTGTATATAACGGATGAGGATGCACCCGTAAGGGCACATCCTCATCATCTTTCATCAATGAACTCACAATCTCATATGTCAACGTCTGCCGTAATCATGTATCAGACAAACCCCACCACCTTATACATCTTTCCGTGCCGTGTCTTCACCTTCTTATACAGCACTCCGTCTGAAAGATAAAGTTTATCCTTGTTGCGTCTGACAGTCTTCGGTTTGTATATCTTCTCGACGAGAAGACCTATCGGCGGGCGCACTATCTCATATCTTGACGGCGCGAGTTTGCGGTAGTATCTGCCACCTTCGTCGTAGATGAACTGCAGTCCGTTGAAGCTGACGTATATACTTTTTGAAGGTATTACGCTTATGGTTCTGCTTCCGAATGTTCTGTGGCTCGGTGCAACCACTTCAACTTTCTTTACTTTCTTTGCCTTCTTAGGCTTGTGCGGCTGTGCGAAAGAGTCTGTGCATGCGAGGCTCATCAATGCTGCCATCATGTAAATCATAACCTTTTTCATAATCGTAAGTTTTTTGTGGTTGTTATTAGTTTGATGTTATTTCTCTCGTATGGTTTAATCCGATTACGTTTTGATAACGGTTTATAACCATTTGTGACATGTTGTCAATCGCAGGTCTGCTGTCTTGTCCGGATAAATCCGGTAGGGTGAACGGTTGTCCGCTCTGTGCATACCCTGTGTTGTTTGTCTGATGCAAAGATGGGAATAATATATGGCTCCTGCAAAATGATATCCCTAAAATGCAGTAGGGAAAAACCTAAACGTTGTGGGCTTTTCCCTATCCGGGGAATGACGGATGCGCTGTTAATGCAATGAGGCAAGGGTGGGGAGAGGCCAAAAACAAAGGGTTTTGTTTTGTCGGAAAGAGCGTTTGCACTATCTTTGCATAAGATAGGCTGCACTCGGGAAAGCAAAAGCGAGCTTTCTTTCCGCTCGTTTGCACTATCTTTGCAAAAGACAAGCTGCACTCGGGAAAGTGGAGTAAAGTTTTATATCCACCCGTCTGCACCTTATTATTTAAAAGAAACATTCACGCGGCATACACATAAAAGGCATGAAAGTATATTTTTATCACACACAGGACATAGCATATATACGCAAACGCATGGAGAAAGGAGAATTTCCGGCGCATTTCCTTTACGGAGCGACAGGACTGCCTGCCAACGGCATTGAGGTGGTATGGCATCGTTCGCGCCTCGGACTGCCGCGCTGGCGCATGATGTTGCGCAATGCCTGGCTCATACTTACCTCGCGCGAGCATTTTGACGCCGTGTATGCCACGCATTACCGCGGCCTCGAACTAATTGTCCTTCTGCGTGCCCTGCGTCTGTTCCGCCGCCCTGTCGTGATATGGCACCATCAGCCTGTCATCACATCGCCGAGTATGTGGCGCGAGCGTTTCGGCCGTCTGTTCTACCGTGGGTTCGACCGTATGATATTCTTCTCGCAGAAACTCATCGACGACTCGCTGCGTTCGCCCAAGGCACGTCCCGAACGTCTGGTACTCGGACACTGGGGTGCCGATCTCAGATTCTACGACCGTGTGATGGCGGCAGGCACTCATGAGCGCACGGGATTCATATCCACGGGCAAGGAACTGCGCGACATGCCGACGCTCGTGAAGGCATTCAACCGCACCGGAGCACGTCTCGACATATACACCGGACGCAACACCGGCGGAGTGAACTACGAGGAAGTGTTCGCAGCCAATCCTCCGGCGGAGAACATCACGGTGCACTACGTCAACGGTCTGTGTCCCTACGAGCTCAGTATGAAGGTGGACCGCGCCGCCTGTGTGGTGATATGTTGCAAGGAGACCAAATACACCGTGGGCCTTACTACGGTTGTTGAGGCTCTCGCTCTCGGCCTGCCCGTCATCTGTAGCCGCAATCCGCAGATACCGGTAGATTTCGATGCGGAGGGTTGCGGCATCACTGTGCCCTACTATGATGTGGACGGATGGGAGAAAGCTGTGCGCTATATAATGGATCATCCCGACGAGGCGCGTGAGATGGGACGCCGCGGACGCCGGTTGGCCGAGCGGTTGTTTAACGACGAACGGTGCGCCCGCGAGGTGGCTGGTGTGCTGCGCGAGGTGGTGGAGGAGAACCGGCGGTGACACAGCACAGCCGTACAGGGTTGATTGTACGGCGGTGAAGGCGGGTGAAAGTGTATTATAAGTTAATTTGTCTTAATACTTTCAGATTGCCGCTTTTTTTTTGTTTATGTGAGGATGTTTTGCTAAATTGCACTGAAAACGATACGGTCTGTAATTTGCATACCGTTGTGCAGCATCATGAAACTGCCGTTCCCGAACTGTCGCATGGCGCACCCTGCGTCCGGTACGGCTACAAACGGCACAGGCAAATACGGCCGACGGCAGCGGAATAAGAACCGGATAAAAAGACAACCCACATATATTAACCCCATAAAACATATATGCCTATGAAAGGATACATATTTTCTTTCTTTATGATGTTGGCAGCCCTGATGCTGTCCACGCTTTCGTTTCTTGTGCACAATGTGGATGTGGTTTATTCGCTTCCCGGAATTGTGCTTGCTGCGATAGTTCTGTTGCGAATGCGCTACGTGCGTCGCAAAGGTCTTGACGAGCGTCGCCATGCCTTGGCTTTGGTGTGCGGATGGCTCTTCTTTTTCTTCATTCTTATGGGACCGGTGTATGTCGATGATTATCCTGTGTACTCCATGTCGATTGTTCTCGGCTGGGGTCTGGCGATTGCGATGGCATGTCTCTACCACAGATACCGCAGTGTGGCTGTAGGAGCAGCGGGTGTCGTTGTGTGGCTCGCTTTCATCTTCCTGACCATTCCTACATGGGGTGAGTACTGCGAGAAGGTGAGAAGCGCCCGCGAGCACAAGACAGAGAAGTGCAAGACGGTGGAAGCACGGTCGGCTGATGCCGGCAGCACGCTGTCGGTTGTGACCGTTGGAACGACGTCAGACGTGCAGGCTTAGGCTTGTCGCGCCCTATCATATAGCCGCAGGGATGGTTTTCCTTGCGGCTTTTTTGTCTTGCGGCGGTCGGTACGGGGCTTCGTGGCTTGTCCGTCTGCCGGGATATGGGCGGTGAGCGAGGCGCGAAAACGGGGAGACAACGCCGTGTTCATACACCGTCCGGTTCTGTATAAATATACACTCACGACCGTATATTTATGCAACACGGCTGATGCTCAACTGCGTGAGAATTGAATATTTGTGGGCAAGAGCACGTTTGGACGCAAATACGCGAGTTTTGAGAGGTTTGCGTAAAGTGCTGATAATCATACTGGTTACGCTTATGCGTACTTTCATCCGCCTTCCGATGCTTTGCAAAAGAGCCCATTTCGCCTTGCAAAAGAGCCCATTTCGGCCTGCGATAAAGCCTATATCGTGCCATGAAATGGGCTTAATCGGACTGCAAAACAGGCCATTTCGCAGAGCAACCCCCTCCAAAACGCTCCGCCGGAACCTGAAAAACGCCTCGTAATTCACCGATTTAAGGTTCGTTAACTTCTCTTTTGCGAAAAATATTTGTCAAAATTCTTTACTTTCAGAAGTGTATATTTATTCATTTATGGCGGCTGAACGGGCGTTGTGGGGAGCGCGGATAAAAAGAAAAAAGGGTGGAGCAGAATATGTGGAAGTATAAGAAAAGAGGAAAGAGTGGATTTTTGTGGCAGTCCGCAAACATGTGTATGCGGACTGCCGATATTGTGCTGAGATTGTACTAAGTGTCGTTCAGTTGGGAAAATAGGGCTGCGGCTGGAACCAGTCAGGACTGTTTGATATTTTCTCAACCATGTCTTCGGGCATCTGTTTGATCTCACCGGATGCGACGAGCGCGTCCATGTCGGCCTTGAACTCGTTGTACATGTCGGGCGTCATGATGTAATATTTCGTTCCGTAATCATCTATCCGGAGCGCTATCTGTCGCAGATATCCCCATCTTTCGAAGTAAGGCATTAGGTTGTAGCCTGCGAGTCGGCTTGTCTTGCGTATGAAGTTCATGATGAACGGCACTGTGTTTTCCGACGGGTCGCAGTGGTCTTCGGTTATGTAGTTGTCCTTCACCCAGCACGATTCGGGGAAACGGCGGCGCAGTTCGGCCAGCTTTCCGTTGACGTTGTTGTTTTGGGCGCTGGCTATGAGCTCGTATTTGTCGGCCTTGCCTTTCTTCTCTATCTGCGAGCCTTTCTTGTTGTCGTTCTGCCGCAGAGCCTCATACCAGTCGGGAGCGAAGTCGGGCACGCCGTTCGTAGTGAAATAATTGAACAGCATGATGAGCGGACACAACGCACCGTCATGAGCCTCCGAGTAGGCCACGGCGCGCAGAGGATTGCGCGAGTAAGGCGTTATGAGCGAGTCGCCCATGGCTTGCAGTGCGGCGTGGAGCTTGGCGTTGTATGCGAATTTGTCGCGGTCGGCGTAGGCGTTTTTGCGTTGTTGGCTTACAACCGTGCTTGAACTATAGCCCTGGTCGTTGAAAAACTGCGCACGGGCAGGGGCCCATTGCCCGAGTTTATCAGAAGTGCGGTAGCCCATCTTCATTATGTTGTAGTACGCTTGCAGGTTGTTGGACACCTCACCCATGCCTGCCCAGTTGAAGTAAGGTGTCATCTGGTGCAGGTGTCCCCACTCATGGCTGAGCCCCCAGATGGCGTCGTTGTCGTTTTCTACTATGTTACGGCAGTCCAGGACGCGCGGTTCCTGGTCAAAGTGGAATGATACGCCCAATCCGTCCTGATACATATAATAAGTATAGTTTACGTAAGCCATGGTGCGGTTCTTTGGTATCCGGCCGTATTTCTCTATTCCCAGCTGGCGGTGTTCCCACGCTACGAGCGAGTCGAGCACGTTCATGTACTGGCGGAAACCGGGCTTTCCGTCGCGCGACTTGCAGTATTTTGCAAGTCCCTTTGATGTCCAAATGGAGTGCACCTTACGGCCTAGCACGTCCATACATCTGTTCGGTGCCTTGTTGCAGAGGGCCATCATCTCCTCGTTTGTCTTGTCCGGCGAGAGATAACCGTTCACCTGCCCGTTGACGAAATGCACTTTCAGGGCCGGGCGTTTCTCCGGTTTCTCGTCGGCGTAATAGCAGATGTATGCCAAAGCATTCCATTCGCCGTCATAGTCGATGGTGTTGATGCCGTTCTTCAGTTCGTATGTTTTTATTTCAGGAAAGCTTCCGTCGAAGTTATATCCTACTTTTCCGACATACCATTCCACCGTCTTGAGTTCCGCTTTCATGTCTTTCGGGATGCCGTCAACGATGACTGTCTGGCGCGTCATGGCGGGGAAGTTTATGCCGGTGACGCCTGCGAGCTGATCGTAATGCTTGCCTGGAGCGTTCCATTGGCGCGCGAGAGTTTCGTAGGACTGATTACATTCGTATTCGGCAACGCGGTAGGCGGTTTCGTAAGTTCCATCCATGATGCTGTTGGCAAGATCGCGCAGCGTTGCGTCCTGCAGTCGGTCTATCTGCGAACGGGTGACTTTCTTCTTCAGACGGGTCATGAGTCTGTCGGCGAAGATGTCCGAAGGCTCTACTTCACCGGTGACTTCTGTCTGACTTACTGTATGTGGTACTGATGCTGAGACCATCGTTTCGGGCATAAGTAACAGTCCCGACAGCATAATACCGAGCATGGTTCTCTTTACGATAATGATATTTTTATTCATGTGTTTTACGTAAAAGTAGTAATGATTGTGTAGAGGTTACTGCAAATTTAAGCCTTTTCGGCCACATAATCGTATTCTTTATATTATTATTTCATAATACTGGTGATTATGTATTAACGGACTGCAGATGTCGTGTCTTTTTTATGTAGGGTGTGTGGAAAAGTGGTTCCAGAAATAAGGTTTGTATATAAATAATACACCCGATAGGGTATAATAATTAAAAATAATAATAAAATTATACCCTAAAAGGTATAATGAATGTGTTTAATTTGTATATTTGTACCCAAACGGGTATAAAATGGAAGACAGGGAAATAGCCGCTTTTGTGAAAGAGATGAGAAAGAAGTTCAACCTCACGCAAGTGGACCTGGCCGACAAATCGGGCGTGGGGCTGCGCTTCGTACGTGAGTTGGAACAGGGCAAACAGACCTTGCGCATGGACAAGATAAACCAGGTGCTGAGCCTTTTCGGCCGGCAGGTGGGTGCCGTGGAGATAGGAGGCGAGGGCCGGGCACGCGAGAAATGACTGCCGGACGCGCGGTGAATGATTGCCGTATGCACCTGGGATGAAGGTCGGACGCGCTTGAGATGAAGTCCGGATGCGCGAGGTATGACTGCCGGAACATGAACATTAATACACATCAGTGAGTATGAAGACAGCGCTTGTATATCTTTATGACCGCCTTGCCGGGCGGCTGACGGAGGACGAAAACGGTTTCACGTTCTGTTACGACCGTGAGTTTCTTGCTTCGGACGATGCTGAGGCCGTGAGCCTTACGCTTCCGCTGACCGACGAACCGTATCACGACACTGTGCTGTTCCCCTTCTTCGACGGACTGATACCCGAGGGTTGGCTGCTCGGAATAGCCGAGAGGAGCTGGAAGATAAACCAGCGCGACCGCATGTCGCTGCTCATGGTGTGCTGCAAGGACTGCATAGGGGCGGTGAGTGTGGTGCCCGAAAAGGACGAGGAATGACTCCGGCGGCGCATCGCTTCTGACCATGCGGCGGACCGGGAAGTATTTTATAAAAAGCAATAATCATGGACTGCGACTCTAAAAGAATATGCCTGCATTGCTACAAACCGCTGAAGGACGGGCAGACAGACTATCATCCGGCGTGCGCACGCAAGTTTTTCGGTACGTGCGAGGCGCCGTCGCTGCCTTACGTCCGCTCGCAGTTGGGCGACCTGGCGCGGCAGGTGGTGCGCAGTCAGAGCACTCTGACGGGTGTGCAGGCCAAGCTCTCGCTCGACATAGACAAGGGCGGGCGCAACCAGCCCGACCGTTTCACCATCGTGGGTCTGTGGGGACGCTTCATCCTCAAGCCGCAGACTGGAACGTACAGGGCGCTGCCCGAGCTGGAGGACCTCACCATGCACCTGGCCGAGGCGGTGAAGATAAACGTGGTGCCGCACAGTTTGATACGGTTCAGCGACGGCGAGCTGTGCTACATCACGAGGCGTGTCGACCGTACGGAGACGGGTGCGAAGGTGCCGATGGAGGACATGTGCCAGCTCACGGAGCGTCTGACGGAATATAAATATAAAGGTTCGTACGAGCAGATAGCCAAGGCGATAAAGAAGTATTCGTCGGCTCCGAAGCTCGACCTCGTGAACTTCTGGGAGGTGGTGGTGTTCTCGTGGATAACCGGAAACGCCGACATGCACCTCAAGAACTTCTCGCTTTACAACAATATGGGCATGGGATATACGCTCACTCCTGCCTACGACATGGTGGCTACGGCCCTCATCATGCCCGACGACCCCGAGGAACTGGCCCTCACGCTCAACGGTAAGAAGCGCAAGCTGCGCCGCTCTGATTTCATAAAGTCGATAACGGCGTCGGGCATCGACGAGAAGGTGATAGACAACATGGCAAAGAGATTCAGTCGCGCCATCACAAAATGGTTTGAGATAATAGACCGTTCGTTTGTGCCCGACGACATGAAGAGGCAATACAAGAACCTTATACTGCGTCGCATAGTGATGCTGAAATGACGACGGGGGCGTGTGTCCGGAGCGCGCGATACCACACTGCCGACCCTACATTATTATATAGCGGCACGCGCATTATGATAATGCGTCGCTAACATTATCATAATGCGGTTTTCACAACATCATAATATAGTCAGTGCATTATCATCATATCGTCTGCAGGTTTGTGATTCAGTAGAACTTCGGGGGCAGGTGTTTCAATGGAAAGGTTGCGATTACGGCATTTTATAAGCATTTTTCGAGATTGGATAAACCGTTTGAAATCATTGATAATGGTTGTTTTTTTGTGCAGGAGAAAGAACGATATGGGCAACTTTCAGATTGAAAGCAGATTTTGATTTTTCCGTCTCAGTTTTCTGATATACCCCGAAAAATAAGCGCGTATTTGCAGACCGAGTCGTCTTTGGACGCAAATACGCGAAAAATAAGAGGTTTTTGTATGATATTGAATATCAATGATTTATGTTTAAGAGGTATTCTATCGTTTTGCAATATGCCCCATTTCGCATTACGAAATGACCCATTTCGGAGGCTAATATAGGCCATATCGCACCATGAAATGGGCTTAATCGCACTGCGAAATGGGCAATATCGGAAAGCAAAACGGACTTTTACGGACTACGGTTCGGGGTATATCACGATGCGGTATGATGCAAAACAGGTTGTATTATGCGTGATTTAACATTCCTTTACATCTCTTTCGCGAAAATATTTTGTCAAAATTTTGTCAAGAAAAATTGTAAGTTCGTCTTTCGGGTTTCCTTAAAATGTGACGGTATAAGGTATGAGAAACGGGGCGGAAGGAATTTATACGATTGGCCTGAGGTATATGCCGCGATTGCGGGTGGAGTATGTCAGTTGCGGGAAGGTGAATTAATTGTCGTTGCGATATCGCTTTATTATTATCCGAACTCCGTGCGGTTCGGGTTTTATATCACTCTGTCCTTTCGGTAGGTTTTCCGGTGTTCAGTGACGGTTTGCGTATAAGACCAATCCCCGCATGGCTTATTCCGGCCATCGTAAAGCGTAGTAAAGACGCCTATTTAGGATTTTCCATAACGCAGAGGAATACTTTTCTCTTTCCACACATTATTTATATATTGTGCCGGTTTCATTTATATATTGAGCCGGTTTAATTTATATATTGAATCTTTCTTATTTATATATTAAGTCTTTTTCATTTATATATTAAGCCATTTTCATTTATATATTGAGTCTTTTTCATTTATATGTCGAACCGTTTCCGTCACGTCATCCCGTCAGACCGGTATCCGGCGGACATCGGTCATTAGTCAAACATCGTTGCCGGCGGTGCTTCACGCGGGGCGTTTCAGCGACTCTGATCGGCAGTCTTGTGCTTTTCCGCAGTCGTGCGGATAATCCACAATGGTCGTGTATGGCGTTATGTTTGTGTTGATAACGTTATTAATAATGTATAAAACAGTTAAACTTTATTAATATTATATTCTTCTCCGATTCCGTTCTTGCTTTCAAAAAATAAAATAAGTAATTTTGCAGTCCGATTATTTCGGGGATACACTTAGAGTCCCCCGCGTGAGAGTGTTAATAGTGATGGTCTTTGGCCGGACCACGCGGTTAGTGAATCGCTTGCGCAAAGTTATAATGTTTTTTAGTAGTAATATTTAAATTAAACAATGAACACTTTAAGTTACAAGACTGTTTCCGCCAACAAGGAAACTGCGAAGAAAGAGTGGGTTGTTGTTGACGCAACAGATCAGGTGGTAGGCCGCCTCTGCTCTAAAGTAGCAAAACTTATCCGCGGAAAGTACAAACCAAACTTCACTCCTCATGTAGATTGTGGAGACAACGTAATCATCATCAACGCTTCTAAGGTGGTATTCACCGGAAAGAAGGAAACCGACAAGGTTTACACCCGTTATACTGGTTATCCAGGCGGACAGCGTTTCAATACACCTGAAGACCTGCGCAAGCGTCCTAATGGTGTTGACAAGATCATTCGTCACGCTGTGAAGGGTATGCTCCCTAAAGGTCCGCTCGGTCGCAAGCTGTTGAATAATCTTTATGTATTTGAAGGCGCAGAGCATGACAAGGATGCTCAGAAACCGAAGGCAATTGATATTAACCAGTATAAATAATCAGGAAAGATGGAAATGATAAATGCAATTGGTCGCCGCAAGACTTCTGTAGCCCGTGTTTATCTGACTGAGGGCACCGGTAAGATCACTATAAATAAGGTAGAACTGGAGAAATATTTCCCATCAGCTATTCTGCAGTATGTTGTAAAGCAGCCGCTGGAGCTCCTGGGTGTTGAAGGCAAATATGACATTAAGGTAAATCTTGACGGCGGTGGTTACACCGGACAGAGCCAGGCTCTGCGTCTTGCAATCGCCCGCGCACTGGTTAAGATCAATGCCGATGACAAGAAGACTCTGAAGGACAAAGGTTTCCTCACACGCGATTCCCGTGCTGTTGAGCGTAAGAAACCGGGACGTCCGAAAGCTCGTCGTCGCTTCCAGTTCAGCAAGCGTTAATGTCGCGCGATGCCGGATTTGCCGCATGTGTCCTGCTGGGACAGTGTCAGGCGGCATGATGTCTGGCGTCAAGACAGCATAAGTTTAGTATCCAAGCCTGTGAGACTTCGACACTGTTATGGCGGATTACCCATGGGCTGGTTCGAGAAAACTAAAAGGAAAGTAAACAATTTAAACAAACAAAAACAACAATGTCAAGAACAAACTTTGACCAATTATTGGAAGCAGGATGCCACTTCGGACACCTGCGTCGTAAATGGAATCCGGCAATGGCTCCTTATATCTTCATGGAGCGCAACGGCATTCATATCATCGATCTGCACAAGACAGTAGCCAAGATAGACGAGGCTGCAGACGCTCTCAAGCAGATTGCCAAGGCAGGCAAGAAAATCCTGTTTGTCGCTACTAAAAAACAAGCAAAGGAAATCGTTGCTGAAAAGGCAACAAGCGTAAATATGCCTTACGTTATCGAACGTTGGCCGGGCGGTATGCTCACCAACTTCCCGACAATCCGCAAGGCTGTCAAGAAAATGGCCAACATAGACAAACTGATGAACGATGGTACTTATGCCAAACTGTCAAAGCGTGAGCTTCTGCAGATTACACGTCAGCGCGCAAAGCTGGAGAAGAACCTCGGATCTATCTCAGACCTTACTCGTCTGCCGAGCGCACTCTTCGTTGTTGACGTAATGAAGGAGAACATCGCTGTAAGAGAGGCCAACCGTCTGGGTATTCCTGTCTTCGCAATGGTTGATACAAACTCTGACCCGAAGAACATCGACTACATTATCCCGGCAAACGACGACGCCAAGGATTCTATCGATGTAGTGCTGACAGCTTGCTGCAACGCTATAGTTGAGGGTCTGGAGGAGCGCAAGGCTGAAAAGGCTGACGAGAAAGCTGCCGCTGAGCAGGCTGAGGCTGCCGCTGACGCTAAACCGAAGCGCGCACGCAAGGCTCGCAAGGAAGCTCCCGCAGAGGAAGCTGCTCCTGCTGCCGAGGCTGCTGCAACAGAGGCTCCTGCCGCTGAGTAATGTATTGGAAACCATTTATTCAACTATAATTCAAAAGAAAACAATAAACTATGGCTGTTTCAATTGAAGATATAAAGAAACTTCGCGCAATGACCGGTGCCGGTCTGGCTGACGTGAAGAAGGCACTCACAGAGGCTGAAGGCGATTTCGCCAAGGCTAAGGACCTGCTCCGCGAGCGTGGACTGGCTATCGCTGCAAAGCGTTCAGACCGCGAGACATCAAACGGATGTGTGCTCGTGAAGAAGGTAGGCGACTTCGCTGCCATCATAGCTTTGAAGTGTGAGACTGACTTCGTTGCCAATGGCGCTGACTTCATAAAGCTGACAAGCGACATCCTCGACGCTGCAATAGCTGCCAAGGCTCACACTCTTGATGAGGTGAAAGCCCTCACACTCGCTGACGGTACAAACGTACAGGATGCTGTTATGCACCGTTCCGGTATCACAGGTGAGAAGATGGAGCTCGACGGATACAACGTTCTCGAAGGCGACAACATCGAGGTTTACGACCACATGGGCAAGCACACTCTTGCAACAATGGTTCAGCTCAACAAGGAAAACGTGGAACTGGGTCACAAGATTGCAATGCAGGTTGCTGCAATGAAGCCTATCGCACTCGACGAGGCTTCTGTTCCTCAGGACGTAAAGGACAATGAGTTCCAGGTTGCTGTGGAGAAGACAAAGGAAGAGCAGATTGAGAAAGCTGTTGAGGTTGCTCTCAAGAAGGCTGGCCTGAACCCGAACCTGGTTGACAGCGAAGACCATATCGAGTCGAACATCAAGAAAGGATGGCTCACACGTGAGGACGCTGACAAGGCTCTTGTTATCAAGAAGGAAGCTGCAGAACAGAAAGCTGCTAACCTGCCTGAGCAGATGATACAGAACATCGCTAAGGGTCGTCTGGCTAAATTCCTCAAAGAGTGCTGTCTGGTAAATCAGGAATTCCAGTTCGGCGACGGCGACAAGACAAGCGTTGCCGACTATCTGAAGAAGCAGGACAAGGATCTGGCAATTGTTGCTTACAAGCGTTTCACCCTTGTTGCCGAATAAGAGTATAACTGAATATACAATCACAAGATAGAAGACGGAGTTATGAGGAGTGAGAGCTCTTTATGACTCCGTCTTTTGTTAATTATTCGCAATGAAGATATTTGCAGTAGGAATGAACTACATCCAGCACAATAAAGAGCTGGATGGAGCGTTATATAAACCGGAGAACCCTGTGATTTTCACCAAGGCTGACTCCGCTTTGCTGAAGGACCGCAAACCGTTTTTCGTGCCCGACTTCATGGGACGCATCGACTACGAGGCCGAAGTTGTGGTGAGGATATGCCGTCTCGGCAAGTCCATTCCGCAGCGTTTCGCTCACCGCTATTATGACGCCGTGACGCTGGGCATTGATTTCACTGCCCGCGAAATGCAGCAGGAGCTGCGCAAGAAAGGTTTGCCTTGGGACCTGTGCAAAGGTTTTGACGGTTCGGCTGCCATAGGCGAATGGGTCGATATCAACAAGTTCCGCGACATACAGGCCATACATTTCCATCTCGATATCAACGGTTCCACCGTTCAGGATGCCTGTACGAGCGAGATGCTTTACAGCGTTGACGAGCTCATTGCTTATATAAGCAGATATTTCACACTGAAGACCGGCGACCTCATCTACACCGGAACGCCCGTCGGAATAGGGCCCGTCGCGATAGGCGACAAGCTTGAAGGCTGGCTCGACGACCGCAAAGTGCTCGACATGTGGTGCCGTTAGAAGCCGGAAAGCACGCCGAAGGCCGGTCTGATAAAAGCTAAAACGAAAGACAAGCGTGAAGAAAACGTTTTACAACATACTGTTTCTGATGCTTCTGCTCATGCAGCCTTCGGTTGCCGGAGCACAGAAATTCTTCAATCTGACGGCCGATCAGGTTAGGACAGATTCCGTGCTTCCACTTTTCGCAAGCACCATGCCGCTGCCTGCCAATTACGCTGATTCGGTCTATACTGTGTCGTTTGCATATCCGGAGTTCATCGATATGCCCGACAGTGACATCTCTTCATACAAGAAACTTGTCCGGACTTTGCCTCCCGCAATGCCCGAGATAACCAGCCATATCGTGTTCGACCGCAAGAAACCTTCGCTCGAGACGAGCTTCTGTCCGGTGGTCTATCGCGACGGACGCTATCGTCTGCTCGTGAGCTTCATGCTGAAAGTAGAGGCGCGTCCTGTGTCACGCCAGCGCCGTTCAGCATTGCGCGATGCCTCGACCCCTGCATCGCGCTATGCCGAACATTCGGTTCTTGCCTCGGGACGTTGGGCAAAGATACGTGTATCTTCCACCGGAGTGTATCAGCTTAGTGAGTCGCTGATACGTCAGGCGGGATTTTCCGACCTGAGCAAAGTAAAGGTTTACGGCTACGGCGGCAACCTGAAGAACGAGACATTGTCCGGCAGCGACCTTGTGGAATACGACGACCTGCGCGAGGTTCCGCTCTGCGATGTAAACGGCCGACTGCTTTTCTACGCTCTCGGTCCGGTGTCGTGGGAAAGTAACAGCAGCAGTCGTCGTACACGAAATCCATATTCTGACTACGGATATTATTTCATAACGCAGAACGATGAAGGCACTCCTGCCCGCATAAGTCAGGAAGACTTCCTCGCGTCTTTCTATCCGTCACCTTATTATTATCACACTCTCTACGAGGTGGACGGCTATTCATGGTATCAGGGCGGACGCAATCTGTTTGACAGTCAGCAGATTACCAGTACATCGCCATACACGGTTGACCTGTCGGGCAATCCTGAAGCCACATACGGAAAGCTGTCAGTCAACGTGTCGGCGGGCAGTGCGTGCCGTGTACAGGTAGAGTTCAACGATTCCATTTTAGGCACTCTCAACATCAGCCTTGCGGCATACGACGAAGGCAATGAGGCTTCGGGCACTTACACTATAAATAATCCACAGGCTCAGAACAAGGTAAAAATAACCGTGCTCTCGGGCGGACCGGCGCGCCTCGACTATGTGTCCATGGCGTGGAACAAGCCTTTTGCCGCTCCCGACCTCACCGCGTCGTTCCCCGTTCCGCAGTACGTGTATAACATAACCAACCAAGATCTGCACGCCGACGGCCCTGCCGACATGGTGATAATCATCCCGACATCGCAGAAACTCAGGAAAGAGGCCGAGCGTCTGAAAGAATTCCACGAGACCCGCGACGCGCTTCGGGTGCGCATAGTACCTGCCGACGAACTGTTCAACGAGTTCTCCAGCGGTACACCCGACGCCAGCGCCTACCGCAACTATCTCAAGATGCTCTACGACCGGGCAGCGACCGAGGCCGACATGCCCAAGTATCTGCTGCTCTTCGGCGACTGTGTGTGGGACAACAGAATGCTCACATCAGACTGCCGCAACCTCAATGCCGACGACTATCTGCTCTGTTTCGAGAGCGAGAACTCGTTCAACGAGGTGAGCTGCTACATCGACGACGGCTACTTCTGCATGCTCGACGACGGTGAGGGAGAGAACCCGCTGTTGCGCGACAAGCTCGATGTGGCGGTGGGAAGATTCCCCGTAACGACGGAGAGCGACGCCAAAGTGATGGTGGATAAGGTGATAAACTACGTCACCAACGCCAACGCCGGAGCATGGCAGAACACCATGATGTTCATGGGCGACGACGGCAACGCCGACATACATATGCGCGATGTGAACGATGTGGCCGACCTTATCTCGAGTCTGCATCCCGGATACAACATAAAGAAAGTGTTGTGGGACGCATACAAGCGTGAGACTTCATCCACCGGAAAATCATATCCCGACGCATCGAAAGCCATAAAACAGCAGCAGGCCGCCGGCGCACTCATCATGGACTATGCCGGTCACGGGCGTGCCGACCAGATATCACACGAGTCGGTGCTCAGACTCTCCGACTTCGCAAGTTTCACCAACACCAACCTCCCTTTGTGGGTGACTGCGTCGTGCGACATAATGCCTTTCGACGGAATGAAATCGACAATAGGCGAGACTGCCGTGCTCAACCCGAAGGGTGGAGCTGTGGCCTTCTACGGCACGACGCGCACAGTATATGCCTCACACAACAAGACGATGAACACAAACTTCCTTACCAATGTGCTCACCGTGACCGACGGGAAACCCATGACCATCGGTGAGGCACAGCGCCTGGCAAAGAACAGTGTCAAGACAAACGGCAATATGGAAGTGGTGAACAACCTGCAGTACTCGCTGCTCGGTGATCCCGCCATGACGCTTTGCCTGCCTACACTCACCGTTGTGGTGGATTCCATCAACGGAGTGGACGTAACCACGGGCAACACCGTGAGCGTTGGGGCGGGCAGTGTGATGCGTGTGAGCGGCTATGTGAAGGACGCTCCGTCGTTCAGCGGAGTGCTTTCTGCCACTGTTCACGACAGTCGCGAGCTGGTGACATGCCGCTGGAACAACCGCAACGAGGATGAGGCGTCGAGCAGTCCGTTCACTTATTATGACCGCCCGAAGGTGCTCTTCAGCGGCAACGACAGCATTTCCGGCGGACGCTTTGAGTTCTCTTTTGCCGTGCCTAAGGACATAAACTACACCGACGGTACGGGTCTTATCAATCTTTATGCCGTAAGCAACGACCGCACACTCATAGGCAACGGCTATTGCGAGTCGTTCATCGTGGGTGGAGGCGACGTGGCCGAGAACGATTCCGTGGGCCCGTCAATATACTGCTATCTCAATTCGCCCTCGTTTGTCAACGGCGGCAACGTGAACAGCACGCCTTACTTCGTGGCCGAGATAATGGATAAGGACGGCATCAACTCCTCCGGTAACGGCATTGGACACGACCTGCAGCTTGTCATCGATGGCGAAATGACGCGTACATACAATCTGAACGACAACTTCAGCTACGACTTCGGAAGCTACACCCGCGGCACGACATACTACAACATTCCCGAACTCGAGGAAGGCGAGCACACATTGCAGTTCCGCGCCTGGGACGTGTTCAACAACATGTCGAGCACGCAACTGCGCTTCAAGGTGGTGAAAGGACTCACGCCGTCGCTCTTCAGCGTGAGCTGCACAAACAATCCTGCCACCACATCTACCACATTCATCATCAGCCACGACCGCGCCGGCAGCACCGTGGATGTGGGCATCGACGTGTTCGACATGAGCGGCCGGCTGCTCTGGACCCACGAGGAGAGCGGAGTGACCACGGGCAACGCCTACACGGTGGATTGGGATCTGACCGTTGACGGAGGCCAGCGTCTGGGCACGGGTGTATATATTTACAGGGTGCGTATGTGGTCTGACGGCAGTTCGCAGACCTCAAAGGCAAAGAAACTTATAATCATTGGCAATAAATAGAGCGCATCGGCGTTTTTTATTCAGTGCCTTATTAGGATATGAATTAACGACAAACATCATAAGAATGAACAATAAGATAAGAATATTGGCCGCGTGCCTGTTTTCCGGTATTGTGCTGACGGTCTCGGCTCAGGACAAGCAGAACATGTTCAACCCAGTCAACGCGTCGGTCACATCGCAGACCATCGCCCCTGACGCACGTGCCGCCGGTATGGGTGATGCCGGTGTGGCAACCGACCCTGACGTGGTTTCGCAATACTGGAACCCGGCCAAGTATCCGTTCACCATCTCGCGTGCGGGCATCTCTCTCAACTATACTCCGTGGCTGCGACAGCTTGTCAGCGATATGGACCTGGCCTATCTGGCCGGCTATTACCGCATAGGTGACTACTCGGCCGTGTCTGCTTCGCTGCGCTATTTCTCGCTCGGTGAGGTATATACCAGCATGGGTGAGAGCGACGACAACAGCATGACCATCAACCCATACGAGATGTCTTTCGACGTGGCTTACTCGCTTATGCTCAGCGAGAAGTTCTCTATCGCGGCCGCAGTGAGGTGGATATACTCCGACCTGACCTACGATTACACCGAGGATACGTCACCGGGAAGCGCTTTCGCCGCCGACCTTGCCGCCTACTATCAGAACTATTTCACCATCGGACAGCGCGAATGTCAGCTTGGTCTTGGTCTGAACATATCGAACATCGGTAGTAAGATATCGTTCGGAGGCGATGACAACAGCGAGTTCATACCTACCAACCTGCGACTCGGAGCCGCCCTCATGGTGCCCGTTGACGAGTATAACCGATTCACCATCACGGCCGACGCCAACAAGCTGCTCGTGCCTACTTATCCGAAACAGAACGAAGGAGAATCGACCGAGGACTACATGGAGCGTGTGCAGCGCGACTATTACGACGTGAGCAGCATAAGCGGTATATTCAAGAGCTTCGGCGATGCGCCCGGCGGTTTCAAGGAGGAGCTTCAGGAGATATACTGGAGTGTCGGCGGCGAATATGTCTATCACGACCAGTTCGCCCTGCGTGCCGGTTATCACCACGAGTCGGAAAACAAGGGTAACCGTAAGTATTTCACCGTGGGTGCGGGCTTCAAGATGAGCGTGTTCTCGCTCGATGCAGCCTACGTCATAGCCACGGCCAAGAGTAATCCGCTCGACCAGACGCTGCGCTTCACCCTCAGCTTCGACATGGACGGCATAAAAGACCTGTTCAGAAGATAAACCGTCTGCCGGCGGACGAATATGTATAACACAGCAAAAAAACATTTTGGAATATGAAAATACGTGTAGGATTCGGTTTCGACGTGCATAAACTTGTGCCCGGCCGCGACCTCTGGCTCGGCGGAATAAAGCTCGACCACGAGCTCGGACTGCTCGGTCACAGCGACGCCGACGTGCTCATACATGCCATATGCGACGCTCTTCTCGGTGCGGCAAACATGCGCGACATAGGCTATCACTTCCCCGACACGTCGGACGAGACGCTCAATATCGACAGCAAGATATTGCTGCGCAAGACCGTCGAGCTGATAGCCACCAAGGGTTACACCGTGGGCAACATCGACGCCACGGTGTGTGCGGAGCGCCCGAAGCTCAATCCTCACATACCGGATATGTGCCGCTGCCTTGCCGAAGTGATAGGCACCGACGTTGACAATGTGTCGGTGAAGGCCACGACAACCGAGCACCTCGGTTTCACGGGGCGCGAGGAAGGCATCAGCGCCTACGCCACCGTTCTTATATGCGGCTGACCTTTGAGGTCGGCCGTTGTTGTTTTTTACGCCTTTCTGCCGTTTCCCTTTTTCCTTTTTTGCGCGTCGTGAATGTATATTCATACCTTTCTGAAGGTATGGAAATCTGATGATCGTTTTCCGAAAAGAAGACGTTGATGAATCTTATATCCGATAATTATGAAGCGTTTTTAATGTCCTGACAGGCCTGTCGCATGGCGCTTGCCGTTCGGAACGGGATGTTTCGGGAAATGAAAACGGGCAGCTTTAAGTTAAGCGGATATTATATATAAATGTAAAGACCGGAATTTTCCGGTATCGGATAAGACGTTTTTTATCTTTAATAAAGCATTCTTTTATTTTGGATAAGGCGTTTTTTTCATGTATAAAGCGTTTTCTATATTTTGAAAAAGTGTTTTTCATTCCACATAAACCAATTTAAATGCCGAATAAACATCGTTTTTATCCATTTAAAAATAAGCCGAAATGTACTACTTTCAAATTGAAAGCGGATTCCGATTTTTCCCTCTGAGTTTTCCGTTCTACCCCGAAAAATAAGCGCGTATTTGCGAGCGGAGTCTCCTTCGGGCGCAAATACGCGGAAAATAACAGGTTTTAGTAAGATATTGAATATCAATGATTTATATTTAAACGACATTTCCCTGCTTTGCAAAAAGCACCGTTTCGCCTTCCGAAATGGCCCATTTCAGAGGCCAATATAGGCCATATCGCACCCTAATATGGGCTTAATCGCACTGCGAAATGGGCAATATCGTAACACGGAATCAATATTTTCGGACTATGATATAGGGTATATGAAGAGCCGATATGCCCCGAAACGGCCTCCGATACGCCTGATTTAACATTCCTTTACACCTCTTTTGCGAAAATATTTTGTCAAAATCTTGTCAAGAAAAATCGTAAGTTGATCACATGGGTTTTCTTGAAAAACACGGATAATAGGAACGGGAAAAGCCGTGGAAAGTATTTGTCGTAACAGCCGGAAGCACGCCTGGCTTTTGCTATGATTATTTACCGGTTGTGGCAAATTGAGTCTATTGTTACGGCAATGCGAATATATTATTATTAAAAATCGAATCTATTGATATGGTAAATCTAATCTATCGTTATTTTAAAGTGAATCCATTATTATGGCAATGCGAATATATTGTTGTGGCAAATCGAATCTATTATTATTTTAAAGCTAATATATTATTGCAGTAAAGCGAACTTGTGGTGGTAGAAGTATGAGTCTATTGTTACGGCAAAACGAATCTATGGTTGTGACATAGTAAATCCATTATTATGGCAAATCGAATCCATTTTCTAAAGAAAGTGCATATATTGTTACGGCAATATAAATCTATTGTTGTGAGAAAGTGAATGGATTATTACGGCATGCCCGTATTGCCCCGGGTTATATTGCTCCATGTCATTAAAAAGTTTTCCTGCGTTCTGTGTCAATTCACGGACAGAATCAATCACCATGTGGTTTCCATCGGGTCGGGCTGTTCGGCATAAGCCTATCTGATTATGTAAACATATAAAAAGGAAAATGCCACTACTTTCAACAAGCAGTGGCATATTCCTATGTTTAACTAAAAAAATTTCGAAACAAATGCGAACCTCACGGCCCAGCACTGTTACCTGTTAAACAATCGTTTTAATTTACCTTAAACCTAATAACTAAAAACCTAAATCTATTACTACTAACCTAAACAATCTATTAACCTTTTGACGTTGCAAAGATACGACGGTTTTTCGGTTTCTGCAAGCAATAAAACAAATAATATGATATTTTTAATTCTTTTTTGATATATATCAATATTCTGTGTGCGCACACAGCGGCCATCAAGTGGCTAAAACTTGTCGGTTTACTTTATTTTTGTGACATTTTGCTACATTTTGGTTGCAAAGTGACATATCTGCACCCTTTCATCACAGCCTTTGTAGGGGTGTTTTGCAAATTTGTGATAAAATGTCGGAAAAATCTTGTGTACGTGTTGTTTTCAGACTTTTCAGACCGGTTTTCGTCCGTTTCAGCACCTCAAACTGTCATTTTGTTTTATTTCGTCATATTTCGCCCGGTTGCGGAATGTTTATTTTCAAGCTCCGCGTGTTTTCACCCTGACACGCATTTTATATAAATATGTAATTATATAATTATATAATATATGTATCGCAAAAGAAAACATTTTGTATCTTTGTGGGAGAAAAAACGGGCAAGCAAAATGAATGTATTAATCGTGAATACAAGCGAGCGCACCGGTGGGGCTGCGGTTGCGGCCGGAAGACTGCTGGAGACGCTCAACAACAGCGGCGAGAAAGCCAAGATGCTCGTGCGTGACAAGCAGACCGACAGCATTACCGTAGCGGAAGTGCCGGGCAGAATGTTCTCACGCTGGCACTTTCTGTGGGAGAGATGGTGCATATTCTGCCATCTTCATTTTTCAAAGGATCATCTTTTTGAGATAGACATCGCTAACAGCGGCACCGACATAACGTCGCTGCCGGAGTTTAAGTGGGCCGACGTCATTCATCTCAACTGGATAAACCAGGGCATGCTTTCGCTTGGAAACATAAGGAAAATACTGAAAAGCGGCAAGCCGGTGGTGTGGACCATGCACGATATGTGGCCTGCCACGGGCATATGTCATTACTCGGACGGATGTCTGGCGTATAAGTCCGGATGTGCCAACTGCCCGTTGCTGCCCGATAGCGGTTCGCAGCACGACCTGTCCAACAAGGTGTGGCGGCGCAAGAAGTCGCTTTATGCCGACGGCAACATCTGTTTTGTGGCGTGCAGCCGCTGGCTCGAGAGTCAGGCCAGACAGAGCGCCCTGCTCAAGGGACAGCGCATACAGTGCATACCTAATGCCATCGACCATCGTGTGTTCTTCTGCCGTCACGACAAGGAAGGATGCCGGCGCGAGGTGGGGTTGCCCGAGGACAAGAAGGTAATATTGTTCGTGTCGCATCGTGTGACCGACCAGCGCAAGGGCATGAGCTATTTCATCGAGGCTGTGGATAGGCTCGTGGCAGAGCATCCGGAGATGAAGACCACTACGGTGGTGGCAGTGCTCGGAGGCGAGTCGGAGGAGATAACCGGACGCCTCGCGCTAAAGACGTGCGCCCTGGGATATGTGACCGACGAGAAGCGAATAGCCACAATATACAATGCTGCCGACATATACGTGCTGCCGTCGATAGAGGACAATCTGCCCAACACCATCATGGAGGCTATGGCCTGCGGCGTGCCGTGTGTGGGATTCCGCACGGGTGGCATTCCTGAAATGATAGACCACAGGCAGAACGGCTACGTGGCCGATTTCAGGAAGTCTGACGATCTGGCCGCCGGAATGCACTGGCTGTTGTGCGAGGCCGACTATGAGGCGATGAGCCGTGCGGCTGTGTCTAAGGTTCATACGCGCTATTCGCAGCAGAGCGTGGCAATGAAGTATATCGAGGTTTACAACGAGATGGCTGCAATGAAGAAATATATCATCTGACCGAATGGACAATAAGAACATAAAATTCACTGTCGTCACCTGCACTTACAACGCCGCGCAGGTGTTGCAGACCACGCTCGACAGCGTGAGGCGACAGACGTGGCGCAACGTGGAACACATCATTATGGACGGCCGTTCTGCCGACTCCACCGTGTCGGTTGCCGAGGCTTACAAGGCCGAGTCTGACGCCTGTGGATGCGGTCATGAGGTGATTGTCGTGTCAGAACCCGACAAAGGGCTCTACGACGCCATGAACAAGTCGCTGAAACGTGCCACGGGCGACTACGTGGTGTTCCTTAATGCCGGCGACGCTTATCCTTCATCATCTACGCTTGAGGACATAGCCGCATGCGTAAAACCTGGTGAGGAGCTGCCCGCCGTGCTCTATGGCGACACCGATCTCGTGGACATCAATGGGCAGTTTGTTGCCCACCGCCGTCTGACTCCGCCCGAACGGCTCACCTGGCGCTCGTTCCGCCACGGCATGCTTGTGTGTCATCAGGCCTTCTACGCACGTACAGACATCGCCCGCAGTGAGCCTTACAACCTGCAATACCGTTACTCGGCCGACGTGGACTGGTGCATACGCATAATGAAAAGAGCCGCCCGTGAGCGGCTCGCACTGCGCAGAGTCAATAAGGTTCTGGTTAACTATCTTGCCGAAGGCATGACTACCGCGAACCATCGCGCATCGTTGAAGGAGAGATTCCGTGTGATGTGTGTTCATTACGGAACGCTTTCTACTGTCCTTATGCATCTTTGGTTTGCTGTCAGGGCGCTGATACGCCACTGACAGCATAGTCCTTTCTCATATTCCTCCGTCTATTGTCCATGCGCCGCCCTTGTTGTCGTTGCGTGCGGCGACGGTCAGCTTCTCTACTTTTCCGTCCTTGTATTTCAGCTCTACAGGTACGAACACTCCTGCGTAAGTGCCTTCCTTGTATGCCTTTCCCACTGTTACGGTGGCGGCTCTGCCGTACATACTGTCTATCTTTTCGATGTCGTAGCAGAACAACACTTCCTTCACGCTCTGTGCTTTTCCTCCGGTCACTGCTTCGAACACCTTCTTTACGGCTTGCTCTGCCGTGCTTCCGGCAAACATGCCATGGTCGGCTGTCACGTCAATCCATATATTGATGTTGTCAGGTAGTTTCAGCATTGACGCCATGTCCACGCTTTTGTTGTATTCTATCGAAGTGCTTTCGATCACTTTCACATACACGCCCATCACCTTCATCCATACGTTGTAGCTTTTCAGCAGCTTAGTCTTGCTGTCGAAGACGTACTCAGTCTTGCTGTCTGATTCGGCTATCGACGAGTTCAGAGGTTTCCCGTCGCGTCCTTTTCCCATGGCGGGCGAGGTCACGGTGATTATTATTCCTTCGTCGTTTGTATCGAGCGTGTATTTGCTTTGCGTGCTGCATATATGCGTCATGCCTTTTATTATGTTTATGTCTGCCGGCAGTAGCGTGAGCAAACCCTCGGCAAAGCCATCATAATCGGCATGGCTCTCATAGCCCTTTGTGTCACCCCGGCCCCACATATACTGTCTTTTGCCGTCGCAGACTATGGTGCGGCCGTTCTGTTTCTCTATCCTCCAGAACATGGTGTTGTTCTTGTTGACAAACGTCAGTACCGTTTCCACGAATCCGCTCACGGGTGTCACGTATGCAAAGTTCTCGTTAGGAGAGGTGCGCACGTTCAGTTTCAGGCGTATGGACGACGGCTCCGGTGGTACGGCGTTGTTGAAATATTCGGATGCCTGCGCCCTTGTTATTGTTTCAGATGCCGCGTTTGCCGTGCTGCTGTGAAGCAGTATGCCGGCTGTTGTCACTGCTCCGGCCAGAAGAACGAGCACCGATGCCGCAATGGCCGCGTAGCGTTTGAACATAGGTATGGTCTTTCTGCGCTGTCCGTCGGCCTTTCTTGCTCCCGTTGCTATTATTCTCAGGTTCTCTTTCAGAGTGTCCGACGCCTTCACGTCGCATGTCGGACGTATCGTGCTTATGGCTTTCTCGGTCTGCTCCAGATATTCTCTGCATTCTTTACAAGCCTTTGCGTGTGCTTCCATCTCACGTGTCAGGTTCTGGTCTGTGCCTCCTTCTATGAAGTCGTACACATTTTTTCTAAAACTGTTGCAATCCATATCAGTTGTTTTTTCGGTTGTTCATTCTTTCCTTTATCTTCTCAATGCCGTATTTGAATCTCGATTTCACCGTTGTGACAGGCGTTTCGGTGATATCCGCTATCTCGGTGAACTTCAGTCCGTCTATGACATGCATGCGTATCGTTTCGGCCTGTTCGTCCGGTATTTCGCCCAGAACTCTTTCGATGCGTGCATATTCCTCCATGGCCGAACGCTCGTTTTCGTTGTCTTCCTCGGCCTTTTCAGCCATGCGGCAGGTCAGCGTTTCGGTGTCGGTATGGTGCTTGCGTATTGCGTCACGGCATCTGTTTGACAGCGCCCTGAAGACGTAGTTTCTAAGCTTCTCCGGCTCGGTGGGCCTGTTGTTCTGCCTGCACACGCTCAGCAGAGTGTCCTGTACAATGTCCTCGGCCGTGCTTCTGTCGCCTGTACGGAAGAACGCGAACCTGAACATATTGTCTGTCTGTTCCCTCACAAGCCGCTCCAGCTCGTCTCCGGATGTTCTTTTTCGTAGTATTCCCAGCATCTTGTTGTCGTTTTAGGATGTTCGTATCGTTGTGCGGTCTTACGCTTGCTGTCGTTGCCGCTTCTGTATATAAAGACGTGATATGGATGAAAACGACGTGTTTTTCATGACATTTTTTCGTGGATTATTGATTTTTCAGCGTTTCGTCGGGCTTTATAATGAAATTCCCGCAGACGGTTGTTATGGTGTCACCGTTTGCGGGAATTGTCTTATTATATAGTTTCTGCCTTGCCGTTTTGCCGTATATCGGTCAGCGTTTCAGCAGTTGTGCTTGTGTGTCATGATGTCGAGCACCATCTCGTCGGTCTGGTTCATTGTCTCCGAACCGATGCGCGTGAGGTTGTGTATTGACTGATCCACGTCGTCGTCGATTATACCTTCGACAGCCGTAACGCATTTTCCTTCTATCGCCAGAAGCGATGAGAGCAGGGCGGTGGATACGCCTGACGCTATCTTCAGCGAGCAACTGGGCTTCGCACCGTCGCATATCATACCCGTGAGATTGGCAATCATGTTCTTCACCGAGTTACAGATGCGGCTGTAGTCACCGCCCATGAGGTAGGTGATACCGCAGCTCGAACCGATGCTTGCCACCACGCAGCCGCATACTGCCGACAGTTTGCCGAGGCTCTGCTTGATGTATATCGCTGTGAGATGGCTCAGAGTGAGCGCGCGGATGAGCTCTTCCTCGGTGTTCTCGTTCTCCATTGCATACACAGCCACGGGGTTTGTGGCGCATATTCCCTGGTTGCCCGAGCCGGAATTGCTCATCACCGGTATCATGGCTCCGCCCATCCTGGCGTCGCATGCCGATGCAGTCTTCGACAGGATGTGCGAGAAGATGCTGTTGCCGAAGATGCCGTGGCTCAGCGGACGGTCGATGGTCTTGCCCAGACAATGTCCGTAGTTGCCCTTGATGGATTCTTCGGCAGCCTTTATGTTGTACTGTTTCGTCTTCAGAATGAAGGCTATCTCGTTGAGTGGAGTGGTGGTGGCGAAGTCATAGACAGTGCGCATGCAGAGTTCCGGATCGCCCTGTTCGCCGTCTTCTCCGCTTGTCTTCTTCACGTCGAGAAGCGTCTCTCCGTCTTTTGAAACATACACAAAGTTGGTGTGCGAGCCTGCTATCACGGCCTCGGCCTTATGTCCTGCTGCCTCGCAGATGACGTCGATGTAGAGCTTCTCGGTGATGTCCGACTTCAGTTTTATTTCGATTCGTTTCTCGTCAACATATTTCTTGCCTTCCTCGAGAGTCTCCGGTGTGACGTCCTTTATCACCTCCAGCTCATACTCCGACTTGCCAACGATGGCTCCCAATGCTATTGCGATGGGCAGACCTATCATTCCCGTGCCGGGTATTCCCACGCCCATGGCGTTCTTAAGGATGTTCGCGCTGAGCAGTGCGGTAATCTTTTCCGGTCTGCATCCCAGTGTCTCAGTGGCACGTGCTGTGCAAAGCGCCACGGCAATGGGCTCTGTACAGCCCACGGCCGGCACCACTTCGCGTTGTATCAGTGCTATTATTCTCTGTCTGATATTCTTGTCTAACATGCTTGTCTGCTTTTATTCAGCTTGTTTTTTCTTGAATCTGTCCAGTCCGGTCTGCAGGAACTTCAGGTATTCGCTGATGTCCTTGTCGTACGAACGGCTGCCTGTGAGCGGATGACCCTCGTTGTCGAGGAGCACGTAGAACGGCTGTGTGTTGGCTCCGAACTTCACTCTCTGCAGATAACTCCACTTGTCTCCCACGGTGCGCAGCGTGCGCTGCTTGCCGTTTTCGGTGACTGTTATAGGCTGATCGAGCGGAGTCTTGTCGTCAACATACAGAGAAATGAGCACATACTTGTTGTTGAGCATGTCGGCCACGTTGGCATCTGTCCATACGGCGGCCTCCATTTCGCGGCAGTTCACGCATCCGAATCCGGTGAAATCTATCATCACCGGCTTGCCCTCCAGGCGTGCTGCAGCCATACCGGCTTCAAAGTCCTTGAACCTCGGATGCACCTCGTTCTTATACAGATTGAAGTCCTGCGTGTTCATAGGCGGTGTGAATGCGCTTATGGCTTTGAGCGGAGCGCCCCACAGACCCGGCACCATATAGACGGTGAAGGCCAGAGATATGAGCGCGAGGAAGAACTGCGGAACATTCGTGCGGCGGTTCTCGTCGTCGTGAGGAAAGTTGAACATGCCTAGCAGATAGAGTCCGAGCAGTCCGAAGATGGCTATCCACAGAGCGATGAATGTCTCGCGGTCGAGTATGTGCCAGCCGTAAGCGAGGTCGGCTACAGACAGGAACTTGAGCGCGAATGCCAGTTCGATGAATCCGAGCACCACCTTGATGACGTTCATCCATCCGCCCGACTTAGGCGCAGACTTGAGCAGCGACGGGAACATGGCGAACAGAGTGAACGGTATGGCGAGCGCAACGGCGAATCCGAACATTCCGATTGTCGGCGCGATGATGTTGTCCTGAGTCGATACGGCCACGAGCAACAGACCGATGATAGGTCCGGTGCACGAGAACGAAACCAGCACAAGAGTAAACGCCATGAGGAATATGCTCAGTATGCCACTTGTGGATTCCGACTTGCGGTCTATCTTGTTGCTCCACGACGAAGGCAGGGTTATCTCGAAAGCTCCGAAGAACGACGCCGCGAAGACGATGAGAAGCAGACAGAAGAAGATGTTGAACACGGCGTTGGTTGACAGCGCGTTGAGCGCGCTCGCGCCGAAAAGCAGCGTCACTGCCAGTCCGAGCACGACGTATATCACCACGATAGACACACCGTAGGTGGTAGCCTCGCGTATGGCTTTGCCCTTGTCCTTGTTGCGTTTGAGGAAGAAGCTGACGGTCATAGGTATTATAGGCCATACGCACGGAGTGAACAGAGCGAGGAATCCGCCTGCCAGTCCGGCGAGGAAGATGTAGAGCAGCGACGTGTTGAGCGGTTCGTCATAAGCCGAAAGCTCATTTGTCACCGGCTGCCAGAGTGCCTTTATCTCACTCTCAGAGAGCGAAGCGTTTGCAGGAACGGTTGTTGCCGCGCTGTCGGTTGCCAGGGCCTGCTGTGCGGTAGCGGCTGTGTCGGTAGCCATTGCTCCGACTTCGGCCGTCTCCTCAGCCGCGGCCTTGTCGTCTGCCTTCTCGGTTGCGCCCGCTACGGCCGGCGACTTGCCGCTCTTTACGAACTCCACCTGTGTGGGCGGCATACACGTCTCGTCGTTGCACGCTCCGTATTCCAGATAGGCGTTGATGCTGTATGCAGGCTTTGTGAATCTGATTTTCTGCACGAACTTCACACTGTTCTTGAAGTAGCGCACCTGCATGTTGAACATATTGTCGAACTCGGAGATCTCCTTGCCTCGCGGCGTGAGCTTGCCCACGAGTTCGATACCGTCTTTCTTGTTCACGTTGAATGTCGCTTCTATCGGGCCTCCGCTGATGTTGGTCGAATAGACATGCCATCCCGCGTCAATCTTTCCGCTGAACACTATTTCGGCTTCTGCCGTGCCGTTGGTTTTCAGTTCGGCGGTGAACTTCACCGGTTCGGCCATCTGTGCCCGGCCTATCATGGCCGATATGAGCAGCAGGGTTATTGCGATGAGTTTTTTCATATAAAATATAGTCGTTTCTTTTTATCCTGTTTATGAATGTTTCAGAAAGGCAGGTGGATTATCCCACCTGGCTTCCCGGTTTCACCTTGCCGAGCAGTGATGTCACAGAGAGCGAGCCGTCGAAGTTCTCTGCCGAGAGAATCATGCCCTGGCTCTCTATGCCCATGAGCTTGCGCGGAGCGAAGTTGGCTATGAAGAGCACGTCCTTGTCTACGAGTTCCTCAGGCTTGTAATACTTGGCGATGCCCGAAACGATGGTGCGGTCGGTGCCAGAACCGTCGTCGATGGTGAACTTGAGCAGCTTGTTCGCCTTCTTTATCTTCTCGCATGCCTTGATGTGTCCCACGCGTATGTCGAGTTTCTCGAAGTCTTCGAACGACACGGTGTCCTTCACCGGAGCGGCCTTGTATGCGGCAGCCTGGTTTGCCTTCTTGGTCTCCTCGAGCTTGTTGAGCTGATATTCTATCACGTCGTCCTCTATCTTCTCGAACAGCAGAGACGGCTCGCCGAGCTTGTGTCCGCTCTTCAGCAGGTCGGTAGAGCCGAGCTGAGCCCAGTCGTATGACTCCACGTTGAGCATCTGGCGCAGTTTCTTGCTGCTGAACGGCAGGAACGGCTCGAAGGCGATGTCGAGGTTGGCCACCAGCTGCAGCGAGATGTAAAGTATGGTCTTCACGCGTTCCATGTTGGTCTTGGCAACCTTCCACGGCTCGCAGTCGGTGATGTATTTGTTTCCGATGCGTGCCAGGTTCATTGCCTCCTTCTGTGCGTCGCGGAACTTGAACACGTCGAGCAGAGCCTCCACCTTCTGTTTTACGTCCTTGAACTCGTCGATGGTCTGGCGGTCGATGTCGGTCAGCTCGCCACACTCAGGCACTACGCTGTCGAAATATTTCTTTGTGAGCTGCAGCGCGCGGTTCACGAAGTTGCCGTAAACAGCCACCAGCTCGTTGTTGTTGCGGTCCTGGAAATCCTTCCATGTGAAGTTGTTGTCCTTGGTCTCCGGAGCGTTGGCCGTGAGGACATAGCGCAGCACATCCTGTTTGCCCGGCAGCTCCTTCAGATATTCGTGAAGCCATACCGCCCAGTTGCGCGATGTGCTTATCTTGTCGTTCTCAAGGTTGAGGAATTCGTTTGCCGGCACGTTGTCGGGCAGGATGTAGTCGCCGTGAGCCTTCAGCATTACCGGGAACACGATGCAGTGGAACACGATGTTGTCCTTGCCGATGAAGTGCACCAGACGAGTCTCCGGGTCCTTCCACCACTTCTCCCATGAGTCGGGCAGCAGTTCCTTTGTGTTTGAGATGTAGCCGATAGGCGCGTCGAACCACACGTAGAGCACCTTGCCGTCGGCACCCTCAACCGGAACAGGAATGCCCCAGTCAAGGTCGCGCGTCATGGCTCTCGGCTGCAGATTCATGTCGAGCCAGCTCTTGCACTGTCCGTAAACGTTCGGGCGCCACTCCTTGTGTCCTTCGAGAATCCACTGCTTCAGCCAGTCCTGATACTCGTTGAGCGGCAGATACCAGTTCTTTGTCTCCTTGAGCACCGGCTGCGATCCGCTTATGGTAGATTTCGGGTTGATGAGCTCTGTCGGGTCGAGGTCGCTTCCGCAGTGCTCGCACTGGTCGCCGTATGCGCCCTCGTGGTGGCAGTGAGGACACTCGCCAGTGATGTATCTGTCGGCGAGGAACTGCTTTGCCTCCTCGTCATAATACTGCTTTGTGGTCTTCTCTATCAGTTTGCCGTCGTCATACAGCTTCTTGAAGAAGTCAGAAGCCATCTTGTTGTGAGTCTCCGATGTGGTGCGGCTGTAGATGTCGAACGAGATGCCGAACTCCTCGAAGCTCTTCTTTATCATCGTGTGATATCTGTCAACGACATCCTGCGGCGTGATGCCTTCCTTCTTTGCGCGTATGGTGATAGGCACTCCGTGCTCGTCGCTTCCTCCGATGAATATCACGTCTTCGTGTTTCAGGCGCAGGTAGCGCACGTATATGTCGGCCGGCACATATACTCCGGCCAGGTGTCCGATGTGCACACCGCCGTTGGCATAAGGCAGTGCGGCGGTTACGGTTGTACGTTTGAATTTCTTTTGTTCCATTATTATGATGTTTTGTATTTTCTCTCAAAGTGTGAAAAACCGGCTTGCCCAGTATGTGTCGTGACGTGTGCTTACAATGGTGGCGCCATCGTCTGTGAAGCCGTTTTGTTTATGGGATTGCGGCGCTCGAAGCATTTAATTATTGTATAATGCCGCTTTCATTGTGCAAAGATAATGCAATCTGAGGGCATGACAAAATAAAGTGGTTTATTTTTAGTGTATGCCGGCTGTGTCGGCAGATTGTCACGGCCGTCGGGGCGGTGGATAACGGTGTTTATGGAGGGTCGGAGGCATATTCCGTAATGTTCTGAAACGGCAGATTTTTGCCGGAAACCCGGGCTGCGGACTTACAATTTTTCTTGACTGAATTTTGACAAAATATTTTCGCAAAAGAGATGTAAAGGAATGTTAAATCAAGCATAATGCAGCCCTTTTCCCATCATACTGCATCGTGATATACCCCGAACCATAGTCCGAAATGCCGCGTTTTGCTTTCCGATATTGCCCATTTCGCAGTGAGATAAAGCCTATTTTAGGGTGCGATATGGCCTATATTGGCTCCTGAAATGGGCCATTTCGCAAGACGAAATGGTGCTTTTCGCAAAACGATGAAATGCCCTTCAAACATAAATCATTGATATTCAATACATTACTAAAACCTCTTGTTTTTCGCGTATTTGCGCCCGAAGGAGACTCCGCTCGCAAATACGCGCTTATTTTTCGGGGTATAGTCGGAAACTCGGGACGAAAAATCAAAATCCGCTTTCAATTTGAAAGTCGCACGTTTCGGCTTATTCTTAAATGGATAAAAACGATGTTTATTCGGCATTTAAAGTGGTTTATGTGGAACGGGAAAAGGTTTCTTCAATATAAAAAACGCTTTATCCAATATAAAAACAGTTTATTCAAGATGAAAAAATGCTTTATCCCAAATAAAAAACGTTTTATTCAAGATATAAAACACTTTATACAAAATAGAAAAAACACTTTATTCAAGATAAAAAATGCCTTATCCGATACCGGAAAATTCCGGTCTTTATATTGAAATATTATCTCTGCTTAATTTAAAGATGCCCATTTTCTTCTCCCGGAACATCACGCTTTGCACGTAGATTATCGTGTGACGGAGCAATCGGAGCATGAAAGACGTTTCATAATCAAAGGATATTAGATTTATAAACATCGCTTTTGCGGGAGGTATTTATAAGATTTCTCACCGTCGAAACAGCATCAATATACATGGTTGAGGGCACGTAATGTCGCGGAGAAATGCTTCGGCGGACGGGCTGCCAGGCGTCGGTCGGCATACGGGACGGTGAAAAACGTGTGAAATAGCAGCGGCAGTCACGTGGCGGGGATGCGATGATTGGGCAGTGGGAGAGTGTTTGAGGATGGGCAAAATAAAAATGGGAAGATCTGTTTCACTAAACAACATCTCCCCATAAGATTATTAACCTAACGAAGCTTATTATTCACGTATCTTCACAGACACAGATTTATAATAAAAAATTACCTTATTATGGTCACAAAATTAATCAGTTTATGTTGATTTATATGATGTTTTCTTGCCAATATGTGATGATTTTTTGATTATTAATGTTAGTTGCAATTTTTTGCTATTTCTTTGTAGTAGTGTATGAAGAGTAAACAACCGAAAACCGGATATTACTGAATCTTTAGCGTTAAAATATATAAAAATGCAGTTTTTTATTATTTTTCCGCGGACCGACGCCTGCTTCCAGGCTTGTTTCCGGGCCTTGTGCGTCAGCCCGCGGATGGTATTATTATATGCTTTTACTGTATTTTCCGGTCTTTCACGTTGAATCCCGACAGCTCTATCACCGGCTTGCTGCCTCTTGCGTCGGCGGCATCCCAAGTGACCTCTACGGTGCGGCTCTCGCCCGGCATGAGGTGGAAGTAGTTGTCAGAATATCTCACAGGCAGTATCTGTTCGCCGTCCTCGGCCTTCAGATTGAGCCTTATCATCATGGCAGGAGTGTCCGATGAGTTCTTCACGGTCACCGTAGCACGTGTGCCGTCGGTCGTGATGCTCGGGCTGAGTTCCACCTGCGGCAGAGTGTTCAGCTCCTGTAGGTTGCCCTCGTCGTTTGATGCTACGTAGAAGTTCTGCGACAGCGTGCGGCCGTTTTCGTCGTTGAGCCACAGACGTATGAAATATACGTTGCCGCCGTTCAGGCTCACCTTGTCGTCCACGTGCAGTCCTTCGGGTACCACGGTCGAGTCGTCGTTGCTGTTGACGGCTGCCTGCATGGTCTTCACGGTGCGTCCCTTGGCGTCGGTCAGCTCAACTTTTGCGGTCAGGTTCTTGCGGTCGCCGGCACACAGGTTCACCACCTCCACGTTGCGTGTCGATGCGTTCCACTGTATGTGTAGTGGCTCGCAGGCCTTCTTGCATCCGAAGAATGCGGCCGTGGGTTCGAAGTAGTAGTCGTAGCACTGCCACGTCATGCTCGGCCAGCATGCGTGACTCATCCAGATGAGCAGTCCCTGGCGGTCGCGGCTTCCCGACTCATACATTGCGCGGTAGCCGTCGTAGTTCTGCCATTGTGCCAGCTTTGTGAATGTGGCTGCGTCGTCCACCTTGCCGAACGCCTTCTCTATTATGGCGTTGAATGTCGCTCCGCGCTGCGCGCCCTGCATGCAGTAGTCGTGCTGTCCCCACTCGTCACCCTGCGGCCAGAGTGCTTCCGGCTTGAGCGTACGCGCCAGTCCTTCGTATGTCATCACGTTAGGCATTCCGCGCTCGGAGTGCAGCTTGCCCGTCTGACGGTCGAAATACTCTTTCGGAGGCAGTGCCCAGTAAGGTCCGTGACCGCTCACACCGTCGTCGGCGGAGCTTGAGATGTAACCCAGTCCCGGGTGCAGCGTCTTCACGTCCTCGCGCAGCTGCTTGTCTATTGTCTCGGGCGGATAGCCCTCGTTGCGTCCGCAGTAGATGCCGATGCTCGGGTGGTTGCGTATGCGTTTCACGTAGTCGTCGGCGTTGCTGAGGAACATATATTCGTTCAGCGGGTCGGGTCCGTCGGCCGGATTGGCAAGCCAGAAGTCCTGCCATACCATTATGCCGTATTTGTCGCAGGCCTCGTAGAACTCCTCGTCGCCTATCTGTCCCACCCAGTCGCGTATCATGTTGAAGTTCATGTCGCGGTGGTTCTTCACGGCTATGTCATATTCGCGTCCGCGGTAGCACAGGTTGTTCTCGCTGAATCCCCAGTTGCCGCCCAGCGGAATGAAGCGTCGGCCGTTGATGTATATCTTCAGCTGAGTGTCCATGTCCTTGTAGTCCACCTGGCGTATGCCGGCCTTGAAGTTCACGGCGTCTGATGTTCCCTTCTCGGTCACGAACTCGAAGCCCGCGTCGTAGAGGTAAGGCGTGCCGTAGCCGTTGGGCCACCACAGGTTCATGCGGCGGTTGCGCAGCTCCGGGAACTCCTCGGGCAGGAAGGCTATTTCCTGCACTCCGTATGTGGGCAGCACTACGCGCTTCTCAAACTTCAGGTCGCCTATCCATCCGCGCAGCGTTCCGCTTACGCTGTAAGGCATGTGGTTGGTCAGTATGACAGACGGAGTGATGGTGGCGGCAGTATCGGGCAATGCCAGCTTTGAGGTCACCAGAGGGTCGCGCATGCTCACCGCTCCGGTGGACGAGAGCCACACATCGTTCCATATACCTATGTTGCGGCCGCGTATTGTCGATATCCAGTCCCATCCGATTGTGGCGTGGAATGTCGGGTTGTCGTATCCCAGGAGACCTCCGTTGAAGTCGGTGTCCTTGCGGTATTTCTCCTTCACCGCGCCCGGATGCTCGTTCTTTATTATTCTTACGGCCAGCACGTTCTTGCCGTCGTGCAGCAGTGAGGTTATGTCGGCGTGTCCGCGCATGAACGCTCCTTCGATGCGCTCGGCCTGATGGCCGTTCACGAATACGTCGGCTTTCCAGTTTATGCCGTCGAAGTTGAGGAACACGCGCTTGCCCTTCATCTGCTGCGGCAGGTCGAACTCCGTGCGATACCAGAAGTCGGAGTTGAAGAACGACTCTGAAATCTGCATCAGATTGTCGGCGTAATTAGGGTCGGGCAGTGCTCCCGTGTTCACGTAGCTCATCAGAGCCGTTGCCGGCACGGTTGCCACGGGCCACGAGCTGTCGTCGTAGCTGTCGGCAGATATGGTCTGTCCGTCGCCTTTCACCTCCGATGCACGCTGTATGCGCCAGTCGCCTCCGTCGAGAGAGAAGTGGCGTTCGTCGCCGCCTTTGACTGGTTTGGGCTTCGCAACGAGTCCGCCGCGGCCCATCACCTCAATCTCGCTGAGCACATACGGAGCAGCCGTAGCGCCCTTGAGCATCAGCACACGCACGTAACGGCCCTTGCCGCCAGGACATTTCACCTCGTCGGTCAGGCTGTTGCCGGTCGGCAGTTGTGCCACGGTTTTCCAGTCGCGGGCGTCGTCGGATGTCTCGATGCGTCCGCTGCGAGCCTTGCTTATCCAGTGCAGCTTCACTTTGTCGAACTCGCACGACGTGCCAAGATCCACGTAAACCCACTGTGTTCCGGTCTTCGCGCTCATCCATGCGCTGCCGAACTCTGAAGAGGGCAGCACGTCGGTGACAGGTCGGTTGCCGTCGAAGAACTTTATCTCGGTCACTGTCCAGTGCACTGCTCCCGGCATGGAGAACTCCACCTTCAGGTTGTCGAAGCTCACATCGCCTGTGCCAAGGTCTATTACAGCCTCGATGTTGCGTGTCGGCAGCAGCGGTCCGTCGTCGGTGTTCTTGTTCGGGTCGCTGTGCACTTTGCTGCTCGACGCCTTTCCCGGCAGTCCTTTGCCGGCCTGCTGACCGAGAGTGCGCAGCGTCACACCCTTCTTGCCCTTCATCCGCGAGCTCACTTTGATGGAGTAGCCGCCCTTGGAGTTCTCGTTGTAAGCCATGCTGCATATTATCTTTACGCGGTTGGCCTTAACCTTCATGTTGTGCCACTGATAGTTGAGAAACGCTGTCTGGCCCATCAGTATGTTGCGTGTGTATTCGCCACCGTCTATTGCCCATTCGCGTTCGCGGCGCGGAAGAACTCCGCTGTTGGTCGATGCCGTGAGATAAGGCGGTTGGGTTGTCTGTACTATTCCGTCGGTCACGAGTTGTGCCGTGAGGTTGTAGTCGTGCGACGACGATGCGTATGCCATTCGCCGCAGGGCGATGTTGCGGTAGGAATTGTCTGTCACCAGCTCCGGTGCGAAGTTCTCTCCGGGCGCGCCCGGATATTTACCGATGCCGGCATTCCCGCCGTCGCCGAAACTTGAAAGCGTCAGCGATAGCGACAGAACTGCCGCCAGCTGTAGAGGTTGGGTATGTTTCATATTTCTGTTTTGATTTATTCGCTTTATTTATATGCCTTTTGCGTCAAAGATTGCAGGTGTAGTATGTTTGCGGCGCGGCGGCGTCAGAGTGCTGAGTATGTCGTTGTCGCCAATGTGGTTGTTTATATTTAATCACCTTAAATTTACCCAATATTTGTCATTCTGAAAGTGAACGTAATTTTAATTTACACGAATTAACAAAATTTCAATACTATTTAACGGCTTTTCATAGACCGTGCCATAAAAACATATAGTGCCGGGTGTGAGTCGGTGGATATATTATGGCGGATCGGTTTACGGTATATCGCTTTTTATTTTTGCAGAATAAACGGTTCTGTAATAATGTTTTTCCGGTGGAATAATGCGTTTACGGCGGTGTTGTATGGAGTGTCTTGGTGAGGCGATTGCTACTGTTTGTGATGCTGCGTGTGTGTTGTCGGAGCGTTGCGGCGGGCAATAAAAAATCTAAAATATGTATATGGACTGTTTGATATTAAGGCATATTTGTGCTATCTTTGCCATAAATAGGATGGGGAGCGGCAAGGTTGTGAGTGAGATACATACGTGGTTCTTGACAGCCGTCGCACTCGTCTTCAGCCATATTATCGTATATTATATGGCAATCGACTGATTTACGGAATCTGTTACCGAAACAAACAATAAATAAAATATACAGTTATGAGACATGGCAGGTTTTTAATTATGTCTGTCGCGCTGGCTTTTGGCTGCGTGTATATGGCCGATGCCGCCGACATAAAAATCAAGATCACCAAGAAGTATATAAACTTTCCTATTTCGCAGAAGGCTGAACGCAAGACCATGGAACTGTCGGTCAAGGGACAGGAACCGTGCCGGTTCGTCATACGTCTGGCTGAGGGCGAGCCCGATTACTGGACGTTCCGCGACGTGAGTGCGCTGAAGGGCAAGACGGTAACGCTGACCTACGACGGCAGTGAGGCGGCTCTCAGCAAGATTTATCAGGACGACCGCATAGCCGGCGAGGATGAGATATACAAGGAGAGATATCGTCCGCAATATCATTTCACGACGCGCCGCGGATGGATAAACGACCCTAACGGACTTGTTTATTACAAAGGCAAGTATCACATGTTCTATCAGCACAATCCGTTTGAGCGCGAATGGGAGAACATGCACTGGGCGCACGCCGTGAGCACCGACCTCGTGCACTGGCAGGAATTGCCGCTGGCACTGCATCCCGACACGCTCGGAACAATCTTCTCGGGCTCTGCCGTGATAGACTACGGCAACACTGCGGGATGGAACGGCAAGGACGGCAGCCCGGCACTCGTGGCGTTCTACACATCGGCGAAGGGCATACAGCGCCAGAGTGTCGCATACAGTCTGGACGAAGGACTTACGTTTACGAAGTATGAGGGCAACCCGATCATAGACTCACACGCCAAATGGCAGACCAACGATACGCGCGACCCGAAGGTGTTCTGGTATGCTCCGGGCAAGCATTGGGTGATGGTGCTCAACGAGCGCGACGGTCATTCGATATACAACTCGGTGGATTTGAAGAACTGGACATACGAGAGTCATGTGACCGGATTCTGGGAGTGCCCGGAACTTTTTGAGGTGGCTGTCGATGGAAACGGCGGTAACAAGAAGTGGGTTATGTGGGGTGCGTCGGGCACTTATATGATTGGTTCGTTCGACGGAAAGCGCTTTACGCCCGACGGTCCGAAGCTGTGCAACCTCAATGGAAGCGCGTATGCCGCACAGGTTTACAACAACATACCTGCCACCGACGGCCGTGTGATAAAGATAGCATGGGGTCGTATCACGTTCGACGGCATGCCTTTCAACGGCTGTATGCTTCTTCCGCAGGAGCAGATGCTGTTCACCACCAAGAGCGGACTGCGCCTTGCGAGTCGGCCTGTAAGGGAAGTGGAGCAGCTGTTCACCAAGGTTTATTCGGGCGAAGACCTCGACATGCAGCAGGCAAACGACGTGATGAAGCAGTTTGACGGCAACGACGTGCTGCGCATACGTATGACTCTGCACATGAGCCACGCCACTGAAGCGGGACTGAACTACCGTGGTCAGCGCATAGTGAACTACGATCTGAACGGCAACCGACTGAACGGTGAGTTCTATGCAACCGACGATCCGGGCAGCATGTTCCTCACGGCGGACGTGTATATGGACCGCAGCATGGCCGAGGTGTTCGTTGATGGCGGACTGTACTCATACTCCATGGGACTCGATGTGCACAGTACGAGCAAGGAAGGATACGTGTTCTGGGGCAACAACATAAAGATAAGCAGCCTTGAGGTGTACAAGGTGAAGTCGATATGGGACGGCAACGTGGTGGAGAAATAAACGATGCGTGATGCCGGAATACGGAATATACGGTTGTGAATTAATATAAACGAAACACTGAAATAAATGGAAGCGGCCGCAGGAAAATCAAATCCTGCGGCCGCTTCTGCCTTTTATCATAATTCAACTATTGTTTTTCATTGCCTTCAGAATACTTTATCTGAGCTTTCAGAATATTTTATCTGAGTTTTCAGAATACTCTATCTGAGTTTTCAGAATATTCTATCTGAGTTTTCAGAATATTCTATCCGAGTTTTCAAAATACCCTATCTGAAAGATGGTTGCGGCTAATCTGTCGCGTCATTAGCTGCTCTCCGCTGCCCCGTTATTGCTCTTTCTGGTCGTCGGTTATTATCTTCGGGCCTCTGATTCTGTCTTTCTGAGTCAATCCTTTCTTTATTTCTATGTTGATGCCGTCGCTCAGTCCGGTGACCACCTTGCGGCGCTCGTAGGTCTTTTCGTCGCCCGTGCCCTTCACGACATACACGTATGTGTCGTTGCCTTCAAACTCGATGGCACTCTCCGGAATGGTGAGCACGTTCTTTGCCTGCGCAAGTACAATCTCCGCATTGGCGCTGTAGCCGCTTCGTATGTTCTTGCTGTCTGCCACCTTCACGGCAGCCTTTATCTCAAACTGGTTGGCTCCGTTGTTGTCAACAGCCTTCGGTGATATGTATTCGAGCGATGCCTCGAACGTCTTGTCCTGCAATGCGCCTATCGAGAGCTTCATAGGCATGCCCGTGACAAGGCGTCCCACCTCGGTCTCGTCGATGTTTCCGCGGAATATAAGGTCGTTCATGTCGGCCACGGATGCTATTGTAGTACCGTCGTTGAATGTGTTTGAAAGTATTACGGAGTTGCCCACCTTCACCGGAATGTCGAGTATCACGCCCGTGATTGTAGAGCGTACGAGAGTGGAACTTGCGCTGGCGTTGCTCTTCGACACACCGTCGCGCACCACCTGAAGGTTGTCCTCGGCTGCCGCAACCTCTTCTTTCGCCTGACGGTAGGCCTGTGCTATCTTGTCATATTCGTCGGCCGACACCAGTCCTTTGTCGTAGAGCACCTTCTCACGTTCGTAGTCTGTGCGTGCCTGTTTCACGTTTATATTGGCAAGACGCAGGCGCGACTGTGCCGAACTGAGCTGTCCCATGTCAGGGATAACCTTCACTTTGGCAATCACTTCACCCTCTTTCACGGTGTTGCCCGCTTCTTTCAGCAGTTCGCTTATGATGCCTGAGATTTGCGGTTTGATGGCAACCTCGTTGCGCGGTTCTATCTTTCCCGTCACCACCGTGGTCTTTCTGATGTCTGCTATCTTGGGCGTGAACTCACTGTAAGCCACCGGTTGTGGCAGCGACTTGACGTAGAGAAACACGAATGTGCCTATGAATATCAAGGCGATAATAGCTGCGACTATGAACTTGAAGTATTTTTTCATATCTGTTTTTGTGTTTGTTTGCTTATTATAATATGTATATTGCCGTGCCATCGTGCGCTCCTTCATGCACGGAAGGGCACCGGCAGTGTGGCGGTTGCGGGCATTACTCGTCTCTCATCGCGTCAACCGGCTTTATGCTCATAGCCCTTGCAGCCGGCGCAAGTCCCGCCAACACGCCCAGTACGCTGAGCATCACCACCGCGCCTACGGCCGTCCAGAAGTCTATCTGGAAGTGAGCCGTGGTTATGCCGTCGCTTGTGTTTGCCACCTCGAGCATCTGTAGTATTATCACTACGAACAATATTCCGCTCATGCCTGCCACGGCCGTCAGTATGATGCTCTCGCTTATTATCTGCGAGAGAATGTCCATCGGTGTGGCGCCTATGGCCCGTCGTATGCCGATCTCGGTGGTTCGCTCGCGCACAGTCACCATCATGATGTTCGACACACCTATTGCTCCTGCTATCAGAGTGCCTATGCCGACGAGCCAGATGAGGAAATTGACGCCCGAAAACAGATTGTCGAGCAGTCCGAAAAGCACTTCGGTGTTGAACACTGTGATGCCTTTCTCGTCGTCGGGAGCCACGTTGTGTGCCCTGGCAATCACCTCACGCATCCGTTGCGAAAGGTCGTCCATCACCGTTCCCGGCTTTGCCGTGGCACAGATGAGATCTACATTGTCGCCCAGATTGTATGCCTGCTGCATGAGCGAGAGCGGCACTATGACACTCTCTTCGGCGCTTCCGTTTATGTTCATGTTGCCTGCAGCATAGTCAACTCCTATTACATTATAATATATGGAGTCTATTCGGATGAGCTGTCCGCACGGGTCTCCTCCGCCCGGAAACAGAGTCTTATACACCTTCTTGCCTATGACGCACACCTTGCGGCGCTGGCTTATGTCCATCTCGTTGATATATCGGCCGTAGAACATCTTGGGACTCTCCACCTTTGCATAATCGGGCATCGTGCCCTTTACGATGCAGTTGCTCTTCTTGTCGCTGAATGTGGCGTTGCCGTTCCATCTCGACAGCATCGGAGTGACTACGTCCAGCTCCGGCACCTGCGCCTTCAGGCGTTCCACATCCTTGTATGTCATGTTCCACTTACGGCCCTTCCGCAGTCCGTTATACGGCTTTGTGGTGGGTTGCGCGAACACTATGGCCGCGTTGGTGGCAAACCCCTCGAAGTTGTTTGAGAGCATCTCCTTCAGTCCGCTGCCGCCTCCGATGAGTCCGACAAGCATGAACACTCCCCAGAACACGCCGAAGCCGGTGAGGAACGTTCGGCTCTTGTTTCTCGTGAGAGTGTCGAGAATCTCCCTGAATCTGTCGATGTCTATTTTCATTTCCGTCTGTTTTCCTTTTGTTTATGCTTTGTTCACGCCGTCGGTGTCATTCTGCCCGCAGTGCTTCGATAGGTCTGATGTTTGCCGCGCGGCGTGCCGGTATGAATCCAGCCAGCATTCCCGCTATTATCATCACGAGCGTTGCCTGTATGCAGACGTCCAGTCCTACGGTGGGGTTGACGAACATCGCCGCCTTGAACAGTCCGGTGTCAACCTGCTGCTGTCCTATCGTGGCGTCCATATATAAGTTCGCCGCGATGCCGAGAATCATTCCTATGTATCCGAAGAAAGTGGTTATGATGATGCTCTCGGTTATGATGAGCTTCAGTATCGACCACGGTTTGGCGCCTATGGCCTTGCGTATGCCGAACTCGTGTGTGCGTTCCTTCACGGTGATGAGCATGATGTTGGACACTCCCACAATGCCAGACAGCAGCGTGAACAGACCTATTATCCACAGCGCGGTGCGTATGATGTCGGTTCCGGTGTTCATCTGCAGGTTCTGTGTGAAGCGGTTCCATATCCACACCGACTCCTCGTCGTCGGGTGCTGCGCGGTGGTTGCGGTTGATGTTGGCGCGGTAGCCCGCCTCGAATTTCTCGTTGGCATCCATCGTCTCGAGCCCGTCGAAGGTGAAGAAAATCCTGTCTGCCTTGTCGCCCCGATTATACATGGTTCTCAGAGTGGTGAAAGACGTGTATGCGTCGGAGTTCATCCGGCTGTTGTCGTCCTGGTATATGCCCACCACCTTGAATGCGAATCCGCCTATGTCAACCGTCTTTCCTACGAGCGTACTGATGTCGTGCGGAGCGAGTTCCTTGGCCTGTCCCTCGCTCAGAACTATTATCTTGCGCTGTTCATTGATGTCCGCCATGTTTACGAAACGTCCGTACAGCATGTTTATCTTGTTTATCTCGGCCTTGTTGGGATAGGTTCCGCAGATGTTGTTGCCGCTCACATATTCGTCGTCGAAGGTTATGTTGAGTCCCGTCTGCGATATTTCGGCACCTGTGGTCTTCACGTTTCCGGTGAAGTTGCGGCGTGTGGAGGATATGTCGTTGTCGTTAAGCTCTATGCTGCGGCCCTCCTTCAGTCCGTCGTAAGGCTTTGAAGTGTAACCGCCCGATACTATCATCGAGTTGTCCAGAAACTTTCCCGAGTTCTGCACAACGGCGTTGAGCAGACCGTTTCCGGCTCCGAGCAGGAATATGATGATGAATATACCCCATGCCACGGAGAACCCCGTCAGTGCGGTGCGCAGCTTGTTGTGCTTGGCAGTAGTTATTATTTCGGCTATTATGTCGCGCATGCTCCTGCTCCTATTTCATTATTCCTGATATGCCGAACGGGCTTGCGTGATGGTCGAAGTTCTCTTCTATCTTGCCTATCAGTCCGTCCTTGATGTGTACTATCTTGTTGGTCTCGTTTGCCACGCCGCTCTCGTGTGTCACCACTACTATGGTTATGTGCTCCTCGGCGTTGAGTTTCTTCAGCAGTTCCATCACCTCCAGGCTCGTCTTTGAGTCGAGCGCGCCGGTCGGTTCGTCCGCCAGTATTATCTGTGGCCGCGTGATGAGGGCCCTCGCTATCGCCACGCGCTGTTTCTGTCCGCCTGAAAGCTCGTTGGGATAATGGTTGGCCCACTGCGCCAGACCGAGCCTGTCGAGATACTCCATGGCCATGGCGTGGCGCTTCTTGCGGCCTACGCCCTGATAGAACAGTGGCAGCTCGACGTTCTCAACCGCCGACTTGAAGGCTATGAGGTTGAACGACTGGAAGATGAAACCTATCAGATGGTTGCGGTATTCGGCCGCGCGCTTCTCCGACAGGTCCTTTATCAGCGTTCCGGCAAGCATGTATTCGCCCGAATCGTAGTTGTCGAGTATGCCGAGAATGTTCAGGAGTGTGGATTTGCCAGAGCCCGACGCGCCCATGATTGACACGAACTCACCCTCGTCTATGTCGAGATTGATGCCCTTGAGCACGTGCAGCGGCTGCGCGCCGTAGTAAGTCTTGTTGATGTCTCTGAGTTTTATTATTGACATTTTCAGATGCTGTTTAATGGTTTAGACTGCATAAATGTGCCAAAGGTTGCAGTGTATGATAAAAAAGTTTCGTTTATGCTCATGCCTGTTCGTTGCGTTCCACCTTCAGAGTGCGGTCGCAGTATTTTATTACGGCCGGCCGGTGGGTGATGAATATGATGGTCTTGCCGCGGTCGCTCATGATGTTCTGCAGCAGGCGGCACTCGGTGTCGGGGTCGAGAGCCGACGTCGCTTCGTCGAAGAGCATCACCGGACGGTCGCGCAGCAGGGCGCGTGCTATGGCTATGCGTTGCGCCTGTCCCTCGCTCAGTCCGCCGCCCTGCTCGGTGCACAGCGTGTCGAGCCCGTCGGGAAGGTCGCCTACAAACTCGGCGCAACTCTTCTTCAGCGCCGCCATCATCTCCTCGTCGGTGGCGTCGTTCTTGCCCATGCGCAGGTTGTCGCGTATCGAACCGCTCATCAGCGTGTTGCCCTGCGGCACATACACCATGTTGCAGCGCACGAGCGGCGAGAGCGAGTGAGCCGACGCCGAATCGTATATCTCAGCCGTGCCGTGCTGCGGATGGAGCAGGGCGAGTATTATTCTGATGAGCGTGGTCTTGCCTGCGCCCGTCTCGCCGAGTACGGCTGTGCACGAGCCCGGCTCGAAGTCGTGGCTCAGATGCTCGATGACGTTCCGCGAACCGCCGTCGTATATATAAGTAATGTCTTTCAGACGTATGCCGCACGGACCGTCCATCTTCACCGGCTCGCCCTGTTCCTCGAGCGGATTCTCCTCGAGCTCCATCAGTCGTTCCGACGCCGTGAGCACACTCACGAATGCCGGTACCAGCTTGGTGAGGCTGCGCGCCGGAGTCTGTATCTTGTTGACGAGTTGCAGGAAAGCCGTCATTCCGCCGAATGTCAGCGTGTGCTGCGACATCCGTATGGCCGCCCACAGGAACGCGAGAAGGTAGCCTGCGGCGAAGCCCGTGTTCAGTACGAGGTTTGAGAGCACCGAGCACGACGTGCGTTTCACCACGTTCTGGCGCAGCTCGCTCTGCGTACGCTCCAGCTTGTCAATCATTGCGCCGTCGTTCTCGAGCGTCTTTATGAGCATGCGGTGCTGCACAGTCTCCTGCAAGACGCTCTGCACCTTGCTGTCGGAATCGCGCACGAGACGTGTCAGACGGCGCATGTGTACCACGTACACCTTGCTGCCGAGCAGGAAAATGGGTATGAGCACCACGATGACCAGTGCCAGAACCTTGTCCATGGAGAACAGATAGATGAAGGCGCTTATGAACATCACAAGCACCGAGAGAGTGTTGGGGATTGTTTCGGTGAGGAAGTTGATGACGTTGTTCACGTCGAATTCCAGGCGGTTGAGCACGTCGCCTGAGTGGCGCATCTCGCGTCCGCGCCATTCGGAGCGCAGTATGCGGTCGAGCATGCGCTGCTGCATGCGGTTCTGCGCCTTTATGCCGAGAATGTTGCGTATCCATATTCCGGCTATGTTGAGCGCGAAGTCGCACAGTATGAGTGCCGCCATTATGGCCACGGCGGCATAGATTGAGCCCTTTGTCACGCCCGAGGCCACGTCTATGGCATGCTTCACTGCCCACACCTGCGCCAGGCTTGTGGCAACCTGCGCTATGCCCGTGGCAGCGTTGAGCACTGCCTGCAGATGGTTGCCCCGCCATTGTCTCCACAGCCACTTCATTATCTTTGTGGTAGTGTATTGCGTGTCGGGTATTTTGAGTATCTGCCTGATCTTCATACTGCGAGCGTCTTTGTGTCGGCCGGCTGTGCTTCGTGTTGCCGGCATCGGCGGTTGTGTGAGGTTTGGCGTGCGTTTATCGGCTGCTGTTCAGTCTTCGCGTTTGTCGGCGCCCCACATCATTTTCTCGCGCAGCGACGCGAAATAGTTGTGTCCGGGACGCTTCAGAATGTTCGTGATGAACGGCGCCTTGCTTATGGTTATCGACGTGCCTTCGGTGAGCGTCTCGCTGCGTCCGTCGACAGCCATCAGAAAATTGTGCGACCGCGACTCCACGCTCAGCGTCACGGTGCTGTCGCCGCTTATCACGATTGGGCGCATGTTGAGGCTGTGTGGTGCCACGGGCGTGAGACACATGGTGTTGGTGCGCGGCACGATTATCGGTCCGCCGTTCGACAGCGAGTAGGCCGTCGAGCCGGTGGGCGTCGAGACAATGAGTCCGTCGGCCTGGTAGGTGACGAGATATTCGCCGTCGATGCACGTGTGTATGCTTATCATCGACGCGTTGTCGCGCTTGAGCACGGCAATGTCGTTGAGTGCGAACGGCTCATTCTTCATCTGTTTCACGTCGGTCTCAGCCATCAGGGCGGTGTGGCTCTCGGTGGTGTAGCGGCCGTGATATATGGCGTCGAGCGCCGTGCCGAACTCGTCGGGCATCACGTCGGCGAGGAATCCCAGCCGTCCGGTGTTCACTCCTATGATGGGTATGTTCTTCATACCTACGCGTACGGCGGTCTTCAGAAAAGTGCCGTCGCCGCCCATAGATATCACGAAGTCGGCGTCGTAGTTGTCGCCGTCGAACACTTCGGGCGAGTCTGAAAGCGTCTGTCCGTGATGACGCAGGAAGTCGTAGAACGGCCGGTCTATGTATATCTGCGCGTTGTGACGCTCAAGCCGGTCGATGACTTTCTGTATGGATGCTGACTTTTTGCCTTGAAAAGTGTTTCCGAAAATAGCAAATCTTAACTTATCTGACGCCATGATGGTTGTTTAAAAAAGCAAATATACGCATAATTTGTCTAACTTCCAAATAAATATATGTAAAGAGTGGGCGCGAATCTGACTGTCGGAAGGCCTTGCCGTGGAGCGGAACGACGTAAAAAATCTTTACAAACGAAGTCCGGCTGCTACTCTCGTTCTGTGAGCCGGGACGTTGCTGAAAAGGCTCTTTCGGCTGAGGCTGAATGTGTTTTGGCGTCGGTTGGGGTGCCGTTCCGGACACATGGCGGTGCGATATGGTGCATTTCGGGTTGCGAAATGGGCTTTATCAGGTGCCGAAATGCACCATATCGCATGCAGAAAAAGCCTCTTTCGCAGTGCGATAAAGGCTATTTCGCACCGCGGAAGAGGCTTCTTGAAAATGTGGTTTTCGTAAATATCTGATAGCGAGGGTGTTGCACAATGGCGCCATTTCCGGCTTATTTCCGGACAAGGTTTCTCCGGATGATTTCACGACCAGTTTTGACGACGAATAGTTGTAAAATTTTTTGACAAATATACGACGCGGCGCCAGTCCAGTGCTGTCATCATATCTTCTCGCCGTAGCACAGGTCGCCGGCGTCGCCGAAGCCCGGCACGATGTACTTGTGCTCGTTGAGTCCCGGGTCGATGGCAGCGCACCATATCGTGGTGCGGTCGTCGGGGAATGTCTTTCTGATGTGCTCTATTCCCTCCGGCGCGGCTATCACGCACGCCACGTGCACGCTCTTTGGCGTGCCCTTGGTGAGGAACGCCTTGTAACCCAGCTCCATCGAGCCTCCGGTGGCGAGCATCGGGTCGGCTATGATGAGCGTCTTGCCTTCGATGTCGGGCGTGGCGAGATACTCAACGTGTATGCTTACGTCGGTGTGCGACTGGTCGGTGTACTCGCGGTATGCGCTCACGAAGGCGTTGCCGGCATGGTCGAATATGTTCAGGAAACCGTTGTGGAACGGCAGGCCGGCCCTGAATATGGTGGCGAGCACCACCTTGTCGGTGGGTACACTGACGCGCGCCGTGCCGAGAGGCGTCTGCACCTCGCGCACCTCGTAGCTGAGAGTCTTGCTCAGCTCGTAGGCCTCGAGCTCGCCTATGCGCATGATGTTGTTGCGGAAAAGCAGTCGGTTGTGCTGGTAGTCCTTGTCGCGCATCTCGGCCATATACTGGTTCATGATGGAGTTTGTCTGGCTGAAGTCGATAATCTTCATGATGTTCTATGTTTTATTTATAATTTAATGTGTGGAAACGGTGGCGCCGCGGCAGAATCATATCGTCTTTAAGATTGTTTGGGGTGTGCCGGACGTGTCGCCGCACGGGTGAAACCTGTCGTGCCGCCGGTGCAAAATTATCAAAAAACTTTGGTAGTTTGCCAACTCCAAATTGCAATTAAGCAGGTGCCGGCAAAATTTTTTTGTTCTTTAACATAAAAAGAATTATTGTGCTTTTTTTTATGATAATTAAGTTTGTTGTTTTATGAGTTTTTTCATAACTTTGCGTCGGCTTTTAAAAGAGTAAGCCGCTTGTAATAAGAACGTAACAGGATATTTTTTCACATCTAAATAATTATTGAAATGGCAAAATTTGATAAGTCAGTTTTAGAGAAGTACGGAATCACAGGAACAACTGAGGTTCTCTACAATCCTTCTTATGAAGTACTCTTCGAAGAAGAGACAAAAAGTGACCTTACTGGTTACGACAAAGGTCAGGTTACTGAGCTTGGCGCCGTAAACGTAATGACAGGTATCTACACCGGCCGTTCACCTAAGGATAAGTTCATCGTAATGGATGAGACATCTAAGGACACAGTATGGTGGACATCTGACGAATATAAGAACGACAACAAACCGGCTTCTAAAGAGGCTTGGGCTGCCGTTAAGGAAATCGCAAAGAAAGAGCTTTCTAACAAGAAACTGTATGTAATCGATGGCTTCTGCGGTGCAAACAAAGACACACGTATGGCTGTTCGTTTCATCATGGAGGTTGCTTGGCAGGCTCACTTCGTAAAGAACATGTTCATCCGTCCTTCTGAGGAAGAGCTCGAAAGCTTTGAGCCGGACTTCGTTGTTTACAACGCTTCTAAGGCTAAGGTTGAGAACTGGAAGGAACTGGGTCTGAACTCTGAGACAGCCGTTGTATTCAACGTAACTTCTAAGGAGCAGGTTATCATCAACACATGGTATGGTGGTGAGATGAAGAAGGGTATGTTCTCTATGATGAACTACTTCCTGCCGCTGAAGGGTATCGCTGCTATGCACTGCTCTGCAAACTGCGACAAGAACGGTGAGAACACAGCTATCTTCTTCGGTCTGTCTGGAACAGGTAAGACAACTCTGTCTACCGACCCGAAACGTCTGCTTATCGGTGATGACGAGCACGGATGGGACGACAACGGTGTGTTCAACTTCGAAGGTGGTTGCTACGCTAAGGTTATCAACCTTGACAAGGAAAGCGAGCCGGATATCTACAACGCAATCCGTCGCGATGCTCTGCTCGAGAACGTAACTGTTGACGCTAACGGTAAGATAGACTTCACAGACAAGAGCACAACTGAGAACACTCGTGTTTCTTATCCTATCTATCACATCGAGAACATCGTTAAACCGGTATCTCACGCTCCGGCTGCTAAGCAGGTTATCTTCCTGTCAGCTGATGCATTCGGTGTACTGCCTCCAGTATCTATCCTGACTCCGGAGCAGACAAAGTACTACTTCCTGTCTGGATTTACAGCTAAACTCGCCGGTACAGAGCGCGGTATCACAGAGCCGACTCCTACATTCTCTGCTTGCTTCGGCCAGGCATTCCTCGAGCTGCATCCTACAAAGTATGCTGAGGAACTGGTAAGACACATGGAGAAGAGCGGTGCTAAGGCATACTTGGTTAACACTGGTTGGAACGGAACTGGCAAGCGTATCTCTATCCGTGATACACGTGGTATCATCGACGCTATCCTCGACCACTCAATCGACGCTGCTCCTACAAAGACAATACCTTACTTCAACTTCGTTGTTCCTACAGAGTTGAAGGGTGTTGATTCTCACATCCTCGATCCGCGCGACACATACGATTGCGCTTGCAAGTGGGAAGAGAAAGCTAAGGATCTGGCTGCACGCTTCATCAAGAACTTCGCTAAATACGAAGGCAATGACGCTGGTAAGGCTCTCGTTGCTGCAGGTCCGAAACTCTAATTCTAAAACAACAGATTTAGATATCGTTTCAAGTAGGCATGCCACACGGCATGCCTACTTTCTTTTTGTGCATACATCTCATGCCGGAATGTACAGGACGGATATTCCGATACATGTGTTTCTTTAGTCCGCGGATAGGTTTCTTATGCTTAACCGGCTGTGCCAGACACGGTGTCGGCCGTATCCTGAAACTGTCTCAACTGCCTTATAATTAATGTGAAGGCGGTGACAGGCAGTCATGTTAAGGGCTATGAGGCGACGCGCTACGCTTACACCTTATTATATATTATATATAGTGAGCGACATTATTGCGGTAAATGCTCCGTGATGATAATCGTGTGAAAAAAACATCAGCCGTATGTTCTAATCACTAAACAAACTTAAAAAACACTGCTTTAATGAATAAATAACACAATAAAGCACCTAAAAAAAGTTCTATTTGGAGAATTCTGATTAAATTTGCAGCTAAAAATAAAAGAAGTTTGAGTAGAAAAATGAAAAGAAAGTTGATACCTTTGGCGATTGTGGCCTGCGGAATAATGTCGCTGGCATCTTGTCTTGGCGACGACAGTGGGTTCGTCTATGCTGATGATGTTGCGATAACATCGTTCAAGCTTGGAACGCTCAACCAGTATTTTCACACCTTATCCTCGCACGGACTCGACAGTGTTTATAAGAAAACTATTGACTACGGCGACCGTATTTTTTACATAGACCAGATAAAAGGCGAGATATACAACCCCGATTCGTTGCCTTTAGGTGTTGACGGAAAGAAAGTGCTTTGCAGCATCGGCACGAAGAATGCCGGAACTGTAGGTATAAAGAGCATGACGAGCGACTCGCTCAAGTATTTCAGTACCACCGACTCAATAGATTTCACTGTGCCACGCGACTTCTATGTATATAGCAATTCGGGCTTGAGCTACAGAAAATACACCATCCGTGTGAACGTGCATAAGGAGGACGGTGATGTGTGCGTGTGGAAGAGAATGGGCACGAATGACGCGTTGGCTGCGCTTGAGGGCATGAAGGCTTTTGCCGTAGACGGACGCCTTCTCGTGTTCGGACGCAAGGGTGACAACACTCTCTTATACAGCTCTGTGGATGGAACTGCATGGACAGATATTACTTCTGGTGTAGGCTCTACGCTGTCGGCAGATGCTTATAAAAGCGTTGTCGAGAGTGCCGGATACATCTATTTATATGATAATGGCAAGGTGATGAAGACGGCAGACGGACAGTCGTGGACAGTGACCGGCAACGCTCAGCTGAAACAGCTGGTGGCTGCAAGCAGCTATCGTCTTTATGCTTACGATGCCGAAGGACGTCTGTCTGAATCTGACGATGAAGGAGCGACATGGACAACCTCTGTAATCGACGAGTCACAGGACCTCCTGCCGGATGAGGACATAACATCTGTCTGCATGCCGTTATCTACAAACGCTTCTACGGAACGCGTGGTAATGGTGGGCAACCGCAACGCGAGCGAGTATCCGTCTGACGCAACTCCTATGATATGGGGCAAGATAGACGAGGGCGCTGAGTATAGCGAGAACCAGTCGTGGACATATTATGATGTCTCTTCAGACAATAAGTACAAGGCTCCGCGTCTGCGCAACATTCAGACTGTGAGCTATGATGACTGCATACTGGCATTGGGCGGAGAGAGCATCAGCGGCTCTTCACATAAGGCATTCGATAGTTTCTATCGCAGCGCCGACGGCGGAATAACATGGCAGAAAGACACTGTCATGACAATACCGAGCGGACTCTCTGTTAGCCAGAAGTCTTTCGCGATAACCGTTGACAAGAACAACTTCATGTGGTTCGTATGCGGCGGTAGCGGACAAGTATGGCGCGGACGCATCAACCGTCTCGGATGGATAAAGGAACCAGACACATTCATCGAATAATATGAAATGAGGAAAGCCTTCATAACGATTTTTCTGATTGCCTGTTCGGTACTGGCTAATGCGCAGACCGACGACCAGTATCGCATGGAAATAGGTGCGGGAGTGGGCATGATGTCTTATGAAGGCGACTTCAACGGCAGCATTTTCGGAAACATGCAGCCCATGGCGTCGCTCGTGCTGCGCAGAGTGTTCAATCCGTATATGGGGTTGAAGCTCACCGGAAGTTACGGAAAGCTCAAGGGCTCGTCGAAGGATGTGCAGACATATTATCCTGATTATCAGACGGAAACTTATGATTTCAGCAACACGCTCATAGATATGAGCCTGGTGTATGAATATAATTTCTGGCCGTATGGCACTGGACGTGACTATCGCGGGGCGAAAAGGCTGACACCGTTTGTGTTTGGAGGCATCGGCGCGACTTATGCCTCGGGAAACGATAAGAATGTTTTCACAGCCAACATTCCGATAGGTCTTGGCGTGAAATATAAAATAGGAGAACGGTTGAACCTCGGATTGGAGTGGGCGATACATTTCTCGCTTAGTGACGAACTCGACGGAGTGAAGGATCCTTACGGCATAAAGAGCACCGGACTGTTCAAGAACACCGACTGCTATTCGGCTTTGCAGATAACTCTCACATACAGTTTCATGCCGAAATGCCGCACGTGTCACAACGCTGACGAGTAGCCGGCGCACGACATAAGGCGCAAACCTATATTGCTAACAGTAAAATATCTGATTTATATGCTTGACGTTTTAGACAGAAACAATATCCCGCAGCATATCGCCATAATAATGGACGGCAACGGAAGATGGGCAGCCGAACGCGGCAAACCGCGCAGTTTCGGACATCAGGCCGGCGTGGATACCGTCAGACGCATAACGTCGGAGTGTACCCGTCTGGGCGTGAAGTTCCTCACGCTATACACATTCTCTACCGAGAACTGGAACAGACCGGCCGACGAGGTGGCTGCGCTGATGGGGCTTGTGCTGTCTTCTCTCGAGGACGAAATATTCATGAAGAACAACGTGAGGTTTCGTGTCATCGGCGATTTGAACAGATTGCCGGAGGAAGTAAGATGCAAACTGGCTGAGACAGAAGAGCACACGGCCGCAAATACGGCAATGACCATGGTGGTGGCTCTGAGCTATTCGGCACGTTGGGAAATAACACGTGCCGTGAAGAACATCGCCTTGCGTGTGGCGGCAAACGAATTGTCACCGGACGATATAGACGAGAAGATGGTGGCAGAGAACCTCTCCACGAACTTCATGCCCGACCCCGACCTGCTCATAAGAACCGGAGGCGAGGTGAGGGTGAGCAACTACCTGTTGTGGCAGATAGCCTACAGCGAGCTGTATTTCTGCGATACCTACTGGCCCGATTTCAACGAGGACGACCTTCACAAAGCCATATTGAGCTACCAGGGACGTCAGCGCCGATTCGGAAAGACTGGTGCACAGGTGGAAAACGGCGATAAAGCCTGAATACAGAAGAACGTTGGTTGAAGGCGTGATTTGCCACCGCAAACATTGAAATATAAATAAACTGAAAGATAATAATCCAGGAATGGAGGAGTTTTCCTTATGAAAGGATAAACAGAAAAGCCCTGTTCCGCCTCTTGATGAAAGATTTTAAAAAGCGATTATGAATGTAAGAAAACTGTTGATTGCCATGGCGGCGCTGGTTTGCAGCGTCTTTGCCAGTGCTCAGGACAAAATCGTTTATCCTGACATTTCTTATGCCGGCACGCCGCGGACTGTTACCATCGGCGGAATAACGGTATCCGGAATCGAAGGCTATGAGGACTATATGCTTACCGGTATATCAGGCCTGACTGTCGGACAAACCATATCACTGCCTGGCAATGAGCTGACAGAGGCTGTCAAGAAATACTGGAATTACAGATTGTTCTCGGATGTGGCAATCGGTGTCGATTCGATTGTTTCCGACAAGGTTTACCTTAATATCCGCCTGCGTGCCAATCCGCGCGTGTCGGCTGTCAACTATATCGGAATCAAGAAATCGGAGCGTTCGGACATGGAAGAGAAGCTCGGACTGCTCAAGGGATTGCAGATCACTCCGAACACAATAGACCGTGCCAAGCTCATCGCGAAGAACTACTTCAACGAGAAGGGTTTCAAGAACGCTGAGATACAGATTGTCGAGCGTCCCGACGTGACCGACAAGAACATGGTGATTCTTGATGTCATAATCGACAAGAAGCAGAAGATGAAGGTGCGCAGCATCATCATAGAAGGTAACGAGGCCTTTACTGACGGCAGAATCAAGGGTGGACTGTTCCGCAAGGGATTCATATCGAAGACTCACGAGGCCGGAAAGCTCGCTACTTTCCTGAAATCCAAGAAGTTCACTCCGGAACGCTGGAAGGGTGATAAGGAGAAAATCATCGAGAAATATAACGAATATGGTTATCGCGACGCGGTCATTCTGTCCGACAGTGTATGGAATGTTGATGACCGTCACGTGAACATCCTCTTAAAGATAGACGAAGGTAAGAAATATTATCTGCGCAACATAACGTGGGTGGGAAATACAGTCTATTCTTCAGATCTTCTCGCCAGAGTGCTCGGTATGAAGAAAGGCGACGTCTATAATCAGAAACTCTTGAACAAGCGTCTGACAGAAGACGAGGACGCTGTGGGCAACCTGTACTGGAACAACGGTTATATCTTCTATTCGCTTACACCTACCGAGGTGAACATCGTGGGCGATTCAATCGATCTCGAGATGCGTATCATCGAAGGTCCGCAGGCTCGTGTGAGCCGCGTACGAATCAACGGTAACGACCGTCTGTACGAGAATGTCGTTCGCCGCGAGCTCAGAACAAAGCCGGGCGACCTCTTCTCTAAAGAGTCGCTGATACGTTCGGCACGTGAGATTGCGTCGATGGGTCACTTCAACGAGGAGAAGATAAATCCTCAGCCTATTCCAAACGAGGAAGACGGAACGGTTGACATCAACTGGGATCTGGAGCAGAAGACCAACGACCAGGTCGAGTTCTCTCTCGGATGGGGACAGACCGGTGTAATCGGACGTGTAGGTATAAAGCTCAACAACTTCTCCATACGCAACCTGTTCAACAAGAACAAGGAACACCGAGGCATCATGCCTATCGGCGATGGTGAGGTACTCTCGCTCGGAGCACAGACTAACGGTACTTACTATCAGTCGTACAACCTCAACTACTCTACCAACTGGTTCGGAGGAAAACGACCGATTCAGTTCAACGTCGGTGTGTTCTACTCTAAGCAGACAGACGTTTCGAGCAACTATTACAACAGTGCTTATTTCAACAATTATTATAATTATCTGTACGGTTACGGCAGCAGCATCTACAATAATTATGAGAATTATTACGACCCTGACAAGTACGTGCAGCTCATCGGAGCCTCCATCGGATGGGGTAAACAGCTCCGCTGGCCGGACGATTACTTCACATTGTCGTTGCAGCTTGCCTATACGCGCTACATGTTGAAGAACTGGAGCTACTTCCTTCTCACCAACGGAAACTCCAACAACCTCAACTTCACCATCTCGCTCAACCGTGTTTCTACCGACAGTCAGCTCTTCCCGAGTCGCGGTTCAGAGTTCTCGCTGTCGCTGTCAATCACTCCGCCATGGTCATTGTGGGACCACAAGGACTACCAGCACCTCGCAACCAACTCTCAGTCGCCTAATTTTGACCGCGAGCAGCAAGAGAAATACCGCTGGATTGAGTACCACAAATGGAAGTTCAAGGCAAGAACCTTTACCTCGCTCACCGGTGGCAGCAAGCGTCTCGTGCTCATGACACGTGCTGAGTTCGGCTTGCTCGGAAGCTACAACAAGTATAAGAAATCTCCGTTCGAGACATATTATATGGGTGGTGACGGTATGACCGGTTACTCAACAGGTTATGCAGAGGAGACCATCGGTCTGCGTGGATACGAGAACGGTTCGCTTACGCCTTACGGATACGAAGGTTATGCCTACGACCGTATGACCCTCGAGCTGCGCTATCCGTTCCTTCTGGGCAACACGACCATCTATGGTCTGACATTCCTCGAGGCCGGTAACGCATGGAACGACACCAAGGACTTCAACCCGTTCGACATGAAGCGTTCGGCAGGTATCGGTGTCCGTATCTTCCTTCCTATGGTCGGTATGATGGGTATCGACTGGGCATACGGTTTCGACAAGGTGTTCGGCACCAAGGGCGGCAGCAATTTCCACTTTATTCTCGGTCAGGAATTCTGATGCAGAATGTATGATATAAATGTTATTAACAATTAAACAAGGAGGATAGAAAATGAAAAAACTTTTGATAATTGCCGTATTGGCCATGACAGCCATGACTGCTGGGGCACAGAAGTTTGCCTTGATTGATATGGAATACATATTGAATAACATTCCGGCTTACGAACGTGCCAACGAGCAGTTGAATCAGGTTTCGAAGAAATGGCAGGCTGAGGTGGATGCCATCAGCAACGAGGCTGCCACTATGTATAAGAACTATCAGAACGAAGTAGTGTTCCTCTCGCAGGAGCAGAAGAAGGAACGCCAGGAGGCGATAATGAATAAGGAGAAGGAAGCCGGCGAACTGAAGCGCAAGTATTTCGGTCCGGAGGGCGAACTTTTCAAGAAACGTGAGAGTCTCATGACGCCTATCCAGGACGAGATTTACAACGCAGTGAAGGAAATATCCGACCTGCGCGGCTACTCGCTCGTGCTCGACCGTGCCAGCGACACAGGCATCATCTTCGGCTCACCTAAGATAGACATCAGCAACGAAGTGCTCGAAAAGCTGGGCTACGCTAACTGACGCATGCGACGTGTCGCTATGTTTCGGTATACAAAAGAATTTAAATAAATAACACAATAAACAAAAAAAGAAAATGAAAAAGCTTATTTTAATGTTGATCATGTTTGCCCCGTTGGCAGCATTCGCACAGACACCTAAATTTGGTCATCTTAACACACAGGAAATCATGGCTTCAATGCCTGAACTCATCAAGGTGCGTGGCGAGCTCGAAGCAACGGCCAAGCAGTATGAGAACGATCTGAAGGCCATGCAGGACGAACTGCAGCGCAAAGCAGCTGAGTATGACAAGAACAAGTCAACAATGAACGAGACAAAGCAGAAAGAGACAGAAACAGAGCTCATGAACCTTCAGCAGAAAATCCAGCAGGCTTATCAGGACAACTCCGAGGCATTCCAGAAAGCACAGCAGGAGAAGATGCAGCCTATCACAACCAAGCTGCTCAACGCCATCAAGGCTGTAGGCAAGGCCGGTGGATATGTTTACATCATGGACCTCTCAGCCGGAATACCTTATGTAAGCGACACGCTCAGCAAGGACGTGACCGCAGAGGTGAAGGCAGAGCTTAACAAGATGAAGTAAGCAACACATATTTAAACAATAACCCGACTGTGCCATCATATTCGTGGCACAGTCTTTATCTTTTCTGAATATTATGAAAAAGCTGTTCTTTTTGTTATTATTTTTTGCCGTTGCCACCGTGTCGGGGGCACAGTCACTGAAGTATGGCTATTTCAGTCTCGACTCAATATTCACGGCCATGCCCGAATATGCGGTCGCCCAGAAAAACCTTTCCGACCTGCGTGCGAAGTACGACGAGGAGATGAAGCGCGCCGAGAACGAGTTCAACGCCAAGTATGAGGAGTTTCTCGAGACACAGCGCGACATGATACCCTCAATACTTTACAAGCGCCAGACTGAGCTTCAGGAGATAATGGAAAAGAACGTTGCTTTCAAGAAAGAGGCCACGCGGTTGCTCGACGAAGCCCGCAAGGATGCTTATGCACCGCTGCGTGCCAGAATATTCGAGACTGTGCGCCGTATCGGACGCGAGCGTGGGCTCGCCTTTGTACTCAATACCGACGGCGACGCCTGCCCTTATATCGATCCCGCCTGTGGCGAGAATATAAGTCCGTTACTAAGAACAGCCCTAAACATACAGTGATGACACAATCCGACTCCATTTTTCCTTCAGCCCCGGGACCCATAGGAGTGTTCGATTCCGGATACGGAGGACTCACCGTCCTTCACGGCATACGCCAGCTGTTGCCGGCCTATGACTACATGTATCTTGGCGACAATGCCCGTGCGCCATACGGCTCACGCTCGTTCGAGGTGGTCTATCAGTTCACCCGCCAGGCCGTAGTCAAACTTTTCTCCATGGGATGTCATCTTGTAATCCTCGGCTGCAACACCGCTTCAGCCAAGGCTCTGCGCACCATACAGCAGCGCGATCTGCCCGAGCTCGACCCACAGCGGCGTGTGCTCGGCATTATCCGTCCGACGGCGGAGATCATAGGCAACATCACGCGCAGCCGTCATGTGGGCATCCTTGCCACCGAAGGCACAATCAAGAGCGAGAGCTACGCGCTCGAGATAGGCAAGCTCTTCCCCGACGTAGTGGTGTCGGGCGTGGCGTGTCCGCTGTGGGCCGCCATCGTGGAGGCCAACGAGGCCGACAGTCCCGGAGCCGACTATTTCGTCAAGAAACGCATCGACCAGCTCATGCGCAAGGACCCGCTCATCGACACGATAGTGCTCGGATGCACCCACTATCCGCTACTTATGAACAGCATAGTGAAGAACGTGCCCGACGGAGTGCGCATAGTGCCGCAGGGACATTACGTTGCCGAGAGTCTCCAGAACTATCTCGAACGCCACAAAGACATGGAGGCGATGATCACGCAGGGAGGCACCTGCCGCTATTTCACCACCGAGAGCGAGGACAAGTTCAGGGAGAGCGCGCAGATATTCCTTCACGAGAAGGTGAACGTGAACCACGTAGACCTCGATTGATATCTTTTCTCCGGTTTTCTGCTTCCGCCGTCTGTTCCGTGCGATGCGGTCGGATGACTGTGGCTCAACCTTATATACGCAATGCATTCCTTTATTTATCACGGTATGAGAAATATCGGAAAAAGTCGTCTGTCGTATTATATCGCCGTATTCGTGCTTATTCTTGCAGCCAACAGCATAGTGCGTCGCCTTTTGCCGTACGACGAGTTGAAGGACGGCAACCTGCTTGTCAATGCTGTGGGTTCGCTTATTCTCACAATACTGTTTGCTGTCGCAGACAGCATCATACGCCATATCCGAAAACATGATTGACTCCCCATATTAGTCTTCTTGCCTATCTTGACAGCCGTATATCCACACCGAGGAACTGTCGTTCTTATGTTCAGGACAATGCGTGTCATGCAATATAAACACTCTATAATATGAAAGATATGAAATGGGATGTGCTCGACAGTGAGTACATCGTGCGTCGTCCGTGGCTCACGGCACGCCGCGACAAGGTAAGACTGCCCGACGGCAGGGTGAACGATGAGTATTATGTGCTCGAATATCCCGATTGGGTAAACATCATAGCCATCACCGATGACGACCGCTTCGTGCTCGTGCGACAGTATCGTCACGGGCTCGGCCGCACCTCGTTCGAGCTGTGTGCCGGAGTGTGCGAGCAGGGCGAGAGCCCCGAAGAGTCGGCACGCCGCGAGCTGCTCGAGGAAACCGGATATGCCGGAGGCGAATGGCACGAGCTCATGCAGCTCACCGCCAATGCCTCGACACAGAACAACATCACCCATTGTTTCATAGCCCGCGGTGTCAGCAAGGTGGATACGCAGCATCTCGACCCTACGGAGGATGTGGAGGTCTATTGCAAGGATCGCGCTGAGGTATACGACATGCTCCTTCGCGGCGAGTTCATGCAGGCCCTGATGGCGGCTCCTCTGTGGCGTTTCTTCGCGCTCGACGGCCGCTGACCGGTAAATTCCGGAAGGCCTCTTCCGGCTCTGTTTCTGTATATTTATGCAGAACCGGAAGTAAAAAATTTTGACAAATATTTTTTTGAAAATAGAAAATCGACACACGTCGAAAAGCCCTTTATCGGCCTCTTCGGTTCAAACGGCGAGGCCGTTTTTTGTGTTCCGAGCTATCGTTCTACCCACTTTGTTTTGCGAAAACGCCCGTTTCGGCTTCCGATATGGCCTATATTGCAGTGCGATTAAGGCCATATCATCACCCGAAAAAGCCCATTTCACACTCTGATAAAGGCTCTTTCGCAAAGCGGTTACAATGCCTTTGAAACGTCTTATTGCGTAAACCGTTGTATGACAATGCTTTACGCAAACCCCTCAAAACTCGCGTATTTGCGCCCGGACAGGCGGTTGCTCGCAAATATTTGATTCTCGTGAAGTTGACGCCGTATAAATATTCATTCCTCTCTCCGGCTTTTGCATAAATATACATTTCCGCCTTCCTCCTTCCTGCGCGTCTTTTGTCGTGCTTTGTGTCGCCCGTTCCGGTGTTCTCCGTCGCGGTTTTTGTGCCGTCACGGGTATGCCATTTTGTTTCTTTTAAGTATAATTCGCGGTGTATTCTCGAAAAAAATGTGTAAGTTTGCATTTGAACAAAATCAAAAAAAGAGACAATGGCAAAAGTATATGAGTTTCTGGCCGACGGCTTCGAGGAAGTTGAAGGCTTGGGTCCGGTTGACGTTCTGCGTCGCGGAGGAGTTGATATAAAGACTGTCAGCGTGACAGGTTCAGAGATGGTAAGCACATCTCACGGAGTCACCGTGAAGGCCGACTTGCTGTTTGAGGATGTTGATTTTGCCGACGCCGACCTGCTTATGATGCCGGGCGGACTGCCAGGCTCTACCACGCTCGATGCTCACGAGGAACTGCACCGCGTGCTCAACGCGCACAATGAGGCCGGCAAGCTCATCGGAGCTATCTGCGCCGCACCTATGGTTCTCGGTCGCATGGGACTGCTCAAGGGCCGCCGCGCGACATGCTATCCGGGCTTCGACAAGTATCTCGAAGGTGCTGAGTACACCTCAGAGCTCGTAACCGTAGACGGCAATTTTGTGACCGGTAAGGGTCCGGCAGCCACACTGCCTTACTCTTACAAGCTGCTGTCACTGCTCGCAGGCGAGGACAAGGCTCACGAGGTGGCAGAAGGCATGGGCTTCTACTGGCGCTAATATGCGCCTTGGCGTCGGACGGTGAAGCTATGATTGACTTCGCGGTCCGGCGCTTTTTGTTTTCTTACAGGTAAACGACAAACAACCTATAACGATGGATTACGTCATAATAGTTGCAGGCGGCAAGGGCCTGCGTATGGGCAGCGACGTGCCTAAGCAATTTCTGCCCGTCGGCGGCGTGCCCGTTCTGATGCGCACCATAAGCCGCTTTGCCGAGGCCGTCCCGGGCATAGGCATCATTCTCGTGCTGCCCGAGAGCCAGCACGGCTACTGGGACAGTCTCTGCCGCGAGCATTCTTTCACCGTCAGCCACACCGTGGTGAACGGTGGCGACACACGTTTCGCCTCGTCGCGCAACGGGCTTATGGCCATTCCTGCCGACGCGCAGGGGCTTGTGGGCATACACGACGGTGTGCGTCCGTTTGTGTCGGCAGAGGTGATACGCCGCTGCTACGACGCCGCGCGCTCTCACGGGGCAGCCATTCCCGTGATGCCCGTGACCGACACATTGCGCCTCGTCAGTCCAGACGGCGGTGGACACAACGTGTTGCGCAGCGACTATCGGGTGGTGCAGACACCGCAGGTGTTCGACATCAGTCTCGCCCGCCGCGCCTTCGACCGTCCTTACAGCGAGTCGTTCACCGACGATGCCTCAGTGGTGGAGGCCGCCGGCCACCGTGTGACGATGGTGGAGGGCAACCGCGAGAACATAAAGCTCACCACACCGTTCGACCTTAAAATAGCTGAATCACTCTTAAACGCCCGTAATTGAACGATATATTCGACCAGGATATAAAATTTCTGCCAGGTGTCGGCCCGCGACGCAGGGACATACTGGAAAAGGATATCAATGTCACCACGTGGGGACAGATGCTCGAATATTATCCCTACAAATATGTTGACCGCAGCCGCATTTACAGCATCCGCGAGCTGTCGGGCGACATGCCCTACGTGCAGATAAAGGGGCGGATACTCAGTTTCGAGGAATTCGCCACCGGTCCGCGGCAGAAACGCATCGTCGCCCACTTCTCCGACGGTATGGGTGTGGTGGATATCGTGTGGTTCAGAGGCGGACAATACATATATCAGCAATACAAGATTGGCGAGGAATATATAGTCTTCGGACGTCCCACCGTCTTCAACGGGCGATTCCAGTTCGCCCATCCCGACATAGACAAGGCATCGGAGCTCAACATCTCGCAGATGGGACTGCAACCTTATTACAGCACCACCGAGCGCATGAAGAAGAACGGACTTAACTCTCATGCCATAGAGAAGGTGGTGAAGGCGCTGCTCAACCGCATTCCCGACACTATCCCCGAGACGCTTCCGCCGTTCATCACCGGACCGCTGCATCTGGTGTCGCGCGACACGGCCGTGCGCAACATCCACTATCCGCACAGCATAGACGACATGCAGCGCGCACGTCAGCGGCTCAAGTTTGAGGAGCTGTTCTATGTCCAGCTCAACATAGTGCGCTACGTGAGCGACCGCCGCCGTCGCTATCGGGGCTACATCTTCAGACGCTCCGGCGACTTGCTGCGCACGTTCTTTTATGAGCATCTGCCGTTCCCGCTCACCGGAGCGCAGAAGCGGGTGATGCATGAGATACACGACGACATGCGTTCGGGCGAGCAGATGAACCGTCTGCTGCAGGGCGATGTGGGTTCGGGCAAGACGCTCGTGGCACTCATGGCCATGCTCATAGCCGTGGGCAACGGCTATCAGGCGTGCATCATGGCTCCTACGGAGATTCTCGCCGAACAACATCTGGACACCATACGCAATTTCCTGGGCGACATGAACGTGAGGGTGGAGCTGCTCACCGGAACAGTCAAGGGACGCCGGCGCCGCGACGTGCTCGAGGGTCTGGTGTCGGGAAAGGTGAATATACTCGTGGGCACTCACGCCGTGGTGGAGGACTCTGTGCGCTTCTCGCGCCTCGGACTGGCCGTGATAGACGAGCAGCACCGATTCGGAGTGGCGCAGCGCGCGCGCCTCTGGCGTAAGAGCATCAACCCGCCCCACGTGCTCGTGATGACTGCCACGCCCATTCCCCGCACCCTTGCCATGACCATATACGGCGATCTCGACGTGAGCGTCATCGACGAGCTGCCGCCCGGCCGCAAGCCTGTGTGCACCATACATAAGTATGACAACCAGACCGTGAGCCTCTACGACGGCATACGCAAACAGATAAAGGCAGGACGGCAGGTCTATTTCGTGTTCCCCGTGATAAGCGAGAGCGAGAAGAGCGACCTCAAGAATTTGGAGAACGGATACACAGCCCTGTGCGACATATTCCCTGAGTGCAGGCTGAGCAAGGTGCACGGACGTATGAAACCTGCCGAGAAGGACGCGGAGATGAGACGCTTCATAAGCGGCGAGACGCAGATTCTCGTGGCCACAACCGTGATTGAGGTGGGCGTGAACGTGCCAAACGCGTCGGTCATGGTCATACTCGACGCCCAGCGCTTCGGTCTGTCACAGCTCCATCAGTTGCGTGGCAGGGTGGGGCGCGGAGCCGACCAGAGCTACTGCATACTCGTCACCGGCTACAAGCTCTCTGCAGAGACACGCAAGCGCATCGACATCATGTGTCAGACAAACGACGGATTCCGCATAGCCGAGGCCGACCTCAAGCTGCGCGGACCCGGCGACTTGGAGGGCACGCAGCAGAGCGGTGTGGCTTTCGACCTGAAGATTGCCGACATAGCCCGCGACGGTCAGCTCGTGCAGTTGGCCCGCGACGAGGCGCAGAAAATCATCGAGGCCGACCCAAATTGTGAGAAACCCGAATTCGGAATGTTATGGCGGCGGCTTGCCGAACTGCGCGACACCAACATCAACTGGGGCGCGATAAGCTGACGTTTCACGGTGTGCACGAATGACGGCAAAATTGGTCCGAACGTCATATGCGCAAAGGCGGCACTTCTGTTAATAAATGGCTGATTTATAGTTTGTTTGCAAAAAAATAGATAAAATCTGTTAAACCGCGCCTTATTCTGAAAAAATTCCTGTACCTTTGTGATGTTTTTAAATTTTGTGTACAATTTATTGTCCATTATATACCTTTTGAAGGAATAAGTCGTTTATTCCATGTTGATATTGGACTTCTAAAAAAATAAGATTTTGAGAAGATTTGTTAAAACATTATTTATAGGCGCACTATTTGCTATTTCGGCAACGCAAGTCATGGGACAGGACCTTCTTGCCAGACAAGCTCCCATCGACAGAAAAATGAAAGCAGTGGATACGATCATGTTGAGAAATATCGCAGCCAGAGAGGAAATGGAATCTCCGGCAGCAAAGCTCTATGATGATTGGGACAACAAATACGCTCACCGCGCAACCGAAATGCCCGACCGCTACCGCATCGACCTGCGCCATTTCTGTATGCCTACGCCGAGCCGGGTGGTGACAAGCAACTTCGGATGGCGCTGGGGACGCAACCACAAGGGACTTGACATAAAGGTTTATATAGGCGACACCATTCGTGCTGCGTTCAGCGGCAAGGTACGCATCGTGAGATATGAGCGCGGTGGTTATGGCAACTATGTTGTGATACGTCACAACAACGGACTGGAGACAATCTACGCGCACATGTCTAAAAACCTTGTTAAGGAGAACCAGTTGGTTCGTGCCGGCGAAGCCATAGGACTTGGAGGAAACACCGGACGCAGCACAGGTTCGCATCTGCACTTCGAGACACGTCTTTGCGGAGTGGCGCTCAATCCGGCGCTGATGTTCGACTTCCGCGAGCAGGATGTCACAGGCGATTATTATGTTTACAACAAGGATACTTATGAAGAGGAATCACGCGAAGCCACACGTCTCCGTGGAAAGATAGGCAACGGCGGATATACCGATGATGAGGTGAAAGGCATCGACAACAGCGAGAAGAATTCGAAGTTCGAGGGCAAGGTGCTTTATCATAAGGTGACATCGGGAGAGACTCTCGAGAGCATCGCAAGAAAGTATGGTGTCTCGGTGGATGAGATTTGCCGACTCAACCGCATACGCAAGACAATGCGTATCCGTGCCGGACAGATACTCAGATATTCTTGATCTGTAAATACGCAACTGAGAATAGTTATAGATAATCAGAATACTTTGGGAATGGATGCCAGTGATGGTACATTCCCATTTTTGTTTTTCCGGACTGTAGGTCTTTGCTCTGTGCGGTTGGTGTTGGCGTCATCGCGCCATGCCGGAGAATCTCATCCGGAGACATTATTATATATTATGGCATGAGAAAACTTATATTGATAATTTTCATTTTCTGCGCTTTACCGCTGTGTGCACAGAACAAGAGCTATCACGGCGACGGCATTGACGACTATCTGCGCTTCGTTCCGCTGGTCTCGACATACGCACTGAAGGTGTCGGGAGTAGAGGGCGCGAGCTCGTGGAAACGTCTTGTGGTGAACACGGCTACGTCGTGTGCCCTGACGGTAGGAGTGACGTGGGCGCTGAAATCGGTTGTGAAGGACAGGCGGCCTGACGGTACAGGCAACGACGCTTTCCCCTCGGGACATACTTCTTTCGCGTTTGCCGGAGCCACAATCCTGCATAAGGAGTATGGCAAGGTGTCGCCGTGGATAAGCGTTGCGGGCTATGGCGTGGCCACGCTGACGGCTGTCGATCGTGTGCGCCGCCACCGTCACGAGTGGGACGACGTGCTGGCGGGTGCAGCTATCGGCATACTTGCCACAGAGGCGGGCTATCGTCTGGGCGACCTCATCACGGGTGAGCACAGCCGCTATTCGGTAGGCGTTAGTCCTGAAGGTGTAACGGTGTGCGTGCAGTTGTAGGCACTGCTCTTGCACGCAGCATCATTTATAGGTGCATAAACTTGCCTGAAAATGTGCGTGTTTTCGATTTTTTTGTGTAAGTTTGCGTATATCAAACAATCAACGTCGGCTCACCTGACGGTCGGCAACCTTTGACCGCCGGTATGTTGGCAAAAATAAGTAGCGCAAATTAACCAATCGAAAACCATATGAAACTGAAATTCAATATCGAATACAACACGGTCTCGGGAGAGGAACTCATGCTCAACATCCTCGTCGAGGGCGAAGGCAGAAATCATGAGCCGCGTGTCTATCGCATGGCGGCTGCCGACAACCGTCATTGGAGCTGCACTCTCGAGAACTTTCATTCGGAAAGTCATCCCGTGATAGATTATTATTATAGTGTGAGCAGTGGGGGACATGTGACCCGGCGCGAGTGGTTGCTGTATTCTCACAGGCTCGAGTTCTCGGTGCTGAAAGCAACGTCTTACGAAATCAACGACATGTGGATGGACATGCCGGCTGCCTCGTGGCTTTACTCGTCGGCTTTTTCTTTTTGTGTCAATCAGGCTCATCTGCAGATGCCTACGCATACCGATTATGGCTCGGTGGTGCGTCTTGTGGTTCATGCTCCGCAGTTGCGTGAGGGCGAGCATCTTGTCATTACCGGCAATCATGAGGCTCTCGGCATGTGGAATGTGGCCGGGGGAGTGCGCATGACCGAGCATCTCGTAAACGAATGGATGGTAGATCTCGATGCGTCAATCTTCTCAGGGAAGGCTGTCGAATTCAAATTTGTTGCCGTGAACGATGCCGATAACAGCATCATTTTATGGGAAAAGGGCAACAACCGAGTGTTCCGCATGTCGTTGATACGTCCGGGTGAGGTGAAGGCTTATTGTCTGCGCAACGCTGATTTCGACATGGCGCCGTGCCGCATTGCCGGTACGCTTGTGCCGGTTTTCTCGTTGCGGTCGGAGAAAAGTTTCGGAGTGGGCGACTTCGGCGACCTGAAGAAGATGGTGGACTGGGTGGCCCGTACCGGTCAGAGAGTGTTGCAGATATTGCCGGTGAACGATACCACGACCACGCATACATGGAAAGACTCTTATCCTTACAGCTGCATAAGCGTCTTCGCGCTCCATCCTCAGTACATCGACTTGTCACGTCTGTCGCCTATTGCCAATAAGGCGGTCAGACTGAAATACGAATCCTTGCGCGAGGAACTCAACGCCCTGCCTGCCATCGACTATGAGCGCGTGGGCAAGGCAAAGCTGGAATACACACAGATACTCTATAAACAGGAGGGCAAAAAGGTGCTTGCCAAGCCGTCGTTTGCCGATTTCTTCGAGGAAAACAGCTACTGGCTTGTGCCTTATGCACGCTATTGCAGTCTGCGCGACAGTTACGGTACGGCAGAGTTTGCGCTATGGCCGGAGCACAACCACTGGGACGAGAGTGAGCGGAAAGCGCTTTCCGACCCGAAGGACGAGATGTTCCAAGACGTGGCGTTCTATTATTATGTGCAGTTCATATTGTACACACAGTTGCGCGATGTGCACGATTATGCTGTCCTGCAGGGTGTCGTTCTGAAAGGCGACATACCTATCGGAGTGAACCGCAACGGCTGCGACGTATGGCAGGAACCTGAATATTTCAACCTCAACGGACAGGCGGGAGCACCGCCAGACGCCTTCTCTGACAACGGACAGAACTGGGGATTCCCCACGTACAACTGGCCGCGTATGCTTGACGACGGCTGTCGCTGGTGGGTGAGACGACTCCGCCACATGTCGGCTTTCTTCGATGCGTATCGCATAGACCACGTTCTCGGCTTCTTCCGTATATGGGAGATACCCGTCGGAGCGGTGGATGCGCGCATAGGTCATTTCTCTCCTGCACTCGGACTGACGCGTGAGGAGATAGAGGCATACGGTCTTCACTTCCGCGAGCAGCTCTTTGTAGAGCCGTTCATCACCAAGAATGTCGTGGCCGACGTGTTCGGAACTCAGGTCGAGAAAGTGGAAAACACTTATCTGGAACATTCGCACAGCGACGTATATCGCCTGAAACCGGAATATGCCACGCAACGTCTTATATACGCAGCGTTCGAAGGCCGCACGTCGGCCGACGACATGGCAGTGCGCGACGGACTATGCTCGCTCGTTACGGGAGTGCTTTTCGTGCGCGACCATCAGGATCCGCAGAAGTTCCATCCGCGCATCTCCGCGCAGTTCGATTATGCTTATAAGGCACTCGGAGAGACCGACCGTAAAGCCTTCAACCGGCTTTATGACGATTATTTCTACCGTCGAAACAATCAGTTCTGGTATCGTGAGGCTATGAAGAAACTGCCGATCATCACGCAGGCCACGCACATGTTGCCTTGTGCGGAAGACCTCGGCATGGTGCCGGAATGTGTGGCATGGGTGATGGACGAGTTGCGCATACTCAGTCTGGAGTTGCAGACCATGCCGAAACAATGGGGCGAACGCTTCGCAAATCTCGACCGTTTCCCTTATCGTTCGGTGTGCACCATATCCACGCATGACACTGCCACGATGCGTCAGTGGTGGGATGAAGACCGTGAACGCACCAAATATTATTACAATGTGATGCTCGGCATGCACGGTGAGGCTCCTCATCCTATGCCGGGATGGCTGGCACGTGAGATTATCGGGCGCCACATGGCGTGTCCGTCTATGATATGTGTCATTGCCATACAGGACTGGATGGCTATTGACGAGCGTCTGCGTCGTCCGGATGCCAACGCCGAACGGGTGAATGTTCCTGCCAATCCACATCATTACTGGCGCTATCGTATGCACGTGAATGTGGAAGATCTGATTACAGACATCAGTTTCTGCAAGAACGTGAAGGACCTCGTTGTGCAGGGCGGGCGTGGTTGATGTGTCTTAAGATGTGCTTTTTCTTTTGATGAATATCATTTTTCCATACGATTAATTACGTCATACCATACGATGATTCACGTCATTCCACTCGATGAACTCCGTTTTTCCATTCCATTGGAAGTATGGAATCATCCTGTGGAAAGACAGAAACCGTCAGGTGGAACGCATAAAATCAATATTCAATAAATGATATATCATCAAGCGAAAAGTATATTATAAAGAGATTCTTATTGAAATAAAGTCACACGAAATGAATATGATAAAACGAATATTTTTGTTATTATGTATTGTCGCCGCAGCGTTTTCACTGCCGGCTGATGCCTCGCGGCCTTACTCACCGAAGTCGAAAAAGGTGAAGGCGGCGATGAAGTCGGCCATGAACAGCATTTCTGTGGAGGCGGCGAGAGTTCACATCGGTTTCCTCGCCTCCGACTGTTTACAGGGACGTAAGGCCGGAGAGAACGGCTCGCGCGTTGCCGCCGCATACATCGAATCGATGCTCCGGCAGTACGGCATACGTCCTTTAAACGCCGAATACAGGCAACCTTTTGATATTACATTGAAATTCACGTGGAAGAAAGACAGTGTCAATATGAAGCTGGCGAACGTTATCGGAATGATACCCGGCCGCAAATCGGACGAGTATGTCATCGTAGGAGCTCACTTCGACCACGTCGGCATAGGCACGCCCGTTGACGGTGACTCCATATACAACGGCGCCGACGACAATGCTTCGGGCGTGAGTGCGGTGTTGCAGATTGCCCGTGCGTTTGCCGAAAGCGGCATACAGCCGGAGCGCAACGTGATTTTCGCTTTCTGGGACGGTGAGGAACTGGGACTGCACGGCTCTGCTTATTTTGTCCGTACGTGTCCTTTCCTCGACAAAATAAAGGGTTATCTCAACTTCGACATGATAGGACGCAACAATAAACCGGACATTCCGCAGTATGTGGTTTACTTCTATTCTGACACGAAACCGGTTTTCGGCGAGTGGCTCAAGCACGACATCGCCGAGTACGGACTGCGTCTCATTCCCGATTACAGACCGTCGGACAAGTCTATCGGAGGCAGCGACAATGTGTCGTTCGCACGTAAGGACATACCGATTATATGGTATCACACAGACGGTCATCCCGATTATCACAAACCGGGCGACGAGGCTCTGCGCATAAACTACGACAAGGTGATGAACATAACGCGCGCCGCATTCCTCAATCTGTGGAATCTTGCCAATATGGAGAACTATTGAACGACCGCGCATACGGTGCACACCGTTTGTCTGACACATAGAAAACGCACGCTACAAGAGCATTTCCTGTAGCGTGCGTTTCTGTTTATTACGTTATGATTGACGTCGTTCCGGCTTATGATTATGATCTTATGATGTGCCGTCAGTCGCGTTCTTTCAAGCCGATATTGCGTTTATCCCGTTGCGGAATGGGCTTTTACGACTTGCGAAACGCATCATATAAAGCCGCGAGATTGGCTCAATAGAGCAGCATAAGACCTGCAAATGCAGCCCAGCCAATCATCTTTATGGGATTTATCTTCATCACTTTCGTGCCGATATAAGTTGCCACGAACAGCCAGACACTTATCCAGAACTGCCACGGATTCTCATCCACCGACGAGAAATTTTCCTTTGTCATAAGCATCAGCGCGGCTGCTCCGAGCATTCCCACCACTGCCGGGCGAAGTCCGCTGAACACATCCTGCACCGGCTGAGTATGCATATACTTCAGAAACAGCTTGCATATAAGTATCATAAGTATTAGCGACGGCAGTACGAGTGCGAACGTCGTGGTGGCGCTTCCCAGCACAGCCATGCCCTCGCTGAAGCCTGCGTTGTGCACGGCGGTGTATCCGCAGTAAGTTGCGGAGTTTATTCCGATAGGTCCGGGAGTCATCTGACTGATGGCGACAATGTTTGTAAATTCTGCCGAAGTGAGCCATTGGTGTCTCACCACCGTCTCGGTCTGTATGAGCGAGAGCATTCCGTAACCTCCTCCGAAGCCGAAGAGACCTATCTGAAAGAATGTTATGAACAGTTGTAAGAATATCATTCCGTTGGTTTTAACAGTTTTCCGTAAAGATAGCCGCCAAGTCCTGCAGCAATGATTATGTATATTGGATTTACTCCTATCTGCCAGATGAGCAGTGCGCTGACTATCGGAATCCAGCAGTTCGTTATCGTTATGTTGGCGCTTTTGGCCAGGCTGAACGTAGGAGCGGCGATGAGTGCCACCACAGCCGGTCTGATGCCGCGGAATATTGCCTCCACCGTGGCATTGTCCTCAAAGCGTTTGAAGAACATGGCTATGAGCAGAATGATGATGAACGAAGGCAGGGCCGTGCCGAGACTTGTGCACAGCGCGCCTCTCAGCTTGCGCAGTTTGTAGCCTATGAATATGCTCACGTTGATGGCAAACACTCCGGGACAGCTCTGCGCAATGGCTATGAGGTCGAGAAACTCTTCCTTTTTTATCCATTTGTATTTGTCAACCACCTCTGCCTCAATGATAGGAATCATGGCGTATCCGCCTCCCAGCGTGAACGCGCCTATCTTGAAGAATGTCTTGAATGACTGTATATAAATGTTCGACATGTCTTGAATAGTTGTTCTGTGTCGTCTTTTCTGTTGTATGTGAAGGCTCTTGTGGCGTTGCATGACAGCCGTTGTCGTCGTGTGTCAGTCGGCCTTCCGTCTTTAGGGCAAGAAACAGGAACGTGGCCTGCCCTTGTGTTTTCGGGCGGTGTGTGCACGTTCCTGTTTCCTTATAGTGTGCTGAATAATCAGTGCTTCTCAATCCACTTGCGTGCGTTTACGAACGCTTCGATCCACGGTGTAACCTCGTCGTCGCGGTGGTCTGCCGGATACCATGCGTTCTGCCATGGGAAGATGGCGCGCTCCAGGTGAGGCATCATTGCCACGTGACGTCCGTCTGCCGAGCAGATACCAGCCACGTCGTAGTCTGAACCGTTCGGGTTGGCTGGATAGCCGCTGTAGTTGTATTTGGCAACGATGTTGTATTTGTCCTCAGACTCAGGCAGAGAGAACTTGCCCTCTCCGTGAGCCACCCATATGCCGAGCTTGCTTCCGCTGAGCGAACCGAACATCACGCTGTTGTTCTGCGGTATCTTAACGCCGAGGAACGCGCTCTCAAACTTGTGCGAGTCGTTGTGGAGCATGCGTGCACGTTTGGTGTGCTCAGGATTGATGAGGTTGAGTTCAACCATCAGCTGGCAACCGTTGCAGATGCCGAGCGACAGAGTGTCCTTGCGTGCATAGAACTTGTCGAGCGCCTCTTTGGCCTTAGGATTGAAGAGGAATGCTCCTGCCCATCCTTTGGCAGAGCCGAGAACGTCGGAGTTGGAGAATCCTCCGCAGAACACAATCATGTTGATGTCCTCGAGTGTCTCGCGTCCGCTGATGAGGTCGGTCATCATCACATCCTTCACGTCGAAGCCGGCCAGATAGAGCGAGTAAGCCATTTCGCGCTCGCCGTTGGTTCCCTTCTCACGTATGATGGCAGCCTTGATGCCTGTGCGCTCGCGGCGGTCGGCAGATATGCCGTAGCTCTCAAGAGTGCCCTTGAAGCCGTCGTTGAACTTGATTTCCAACGGTTGCTTCTTATAGTTGTCGCGTCTCTGCTCTGCGCAACCGTTGAAGCTCTGCTTGCGGTCGAGCAGGTAAGAAGTGTGATACCACACGTCGCGCAGCGCGTCGATGTCGAATGTATGTTCGAAGTCGCCCTTCTTTATGACGATGGTGCGGGTCTTTGGCGTAGGATAACCTATCTTGGCATATCCTATTCCCTCCTCGTCCATGAACTTGGCGAACTCTTCCTTGTGCTTGTCGGATACCTGAACGATAACGCCCGGGTTCTCTGAGAGCAGCAGTTTCACGATGTCGTCGTCCTGTATGTCGTGCAGGTTGATGTGCATACCGCCCTCGGTGTTGGCGAAACACATTTCAAGCAGCGTGGTGATGAGACCACCGGCGCTGATGTCGTGACCTGCCATTATCCATCCTTTGGCTATCATCTGCTGTACAGCCTCGAAGCATCCTGCGAAATATTCGGGGTTCTTCACCGTCGGAACATCGTCGCCCACCTTGCCAAGACTCTGTGCGAAGGCGCTTCCTCCGAGTCTCTGTTTGTCGAAAGAGAAGTCGATGTGATAGAGTGAAGAGTTCTTGTCGTTCACAACAACTGGCGAAACCACCTTGCGAACGTCGCTCACCTCGCCTCCGGCACTCACGATGACGGTTCCTGGAGATATGATCTTCTCGCCGCCGGGATACTGCTGTGTCATAGACAGAGAGTCTTTTCCGGTCGGTACGTTCACCTGAAGCGCGATGCAGAAATCGCTCAACGCTCTCACGGCGCTGTAAAGACGTGCGTCCTCACCCTTCTGCGAGCGGCACGGCCACATCCAGTTGGCAGAGAGTGAGAGGCTCTTCAGTCCTTCGCTCAGCGGTGCCCATACGATGTTGGTCAGCGCTTCGGCAACTGAGAGCACACTGCCTGCCTCAGGCGAAGCCAGTCCTGCCTGCGGTGCATGACCCAGAGCTGTGGCTATGCCTTTGCGTCCGCGGTAGTCCAGAGCAACCACTCCGCAGTCGCTCAACGGCAGCTGCAGGCGTCCCTGACACTGCTGACGTGCAATCTTACCGGTCACGGAGCGGTCCACCTTGTTTGTGAGCCAGTCTTTGCAAGCCACTGCTTCGAGCTGTAATACGTTGCTCACGTACTCGTCGAGTTTCTCAGGCTGCTTTGTCACGTCGCAGTAATCAGCGTCGGCATAATGACGCTCCACAGTCTCGTCCTTCATTATAGTCTTGGGCGAGTGGCCGAACATCTGTGCCACGTCGAGGTCGAACGGACGTACACCGTCGCCCTGTACGAATGAGAAGTGAGCGTCGCCTGTCGTCTCACCTACAACATATAGCGGGGCGCGCTCGCGCTCGGCAATCTTGCGTACGTGCTCAATGTGCTTCTCGTCGATGAGCAGTCCCATACGCTCCTGGCTCTCGTTGGCTATTATCTCTTTAGCCGACAGCGTCTTGTCGCCTATCGGCAGCTTAGTCATGTCAATCTCTCCACCGCACTCCTCTACGAGCTCAGACAGACAGTTGAGGTGTCCGGCCGAACCGTGGTCGTGTATGCTGACAACCGGATTGTTGTCTTCCTCGCACAGAGCACGCACCAGGTTGTATGCACGCTTCTGCATCTCAGGATTGGCACGCTGCACGGCGTTCAGCTCTATACCGTTTGAGTAGCGGCCGGTATCGACAGAAGAAACCGAGCCACCGCCCAGACCGATGCGGTAGTTGTCGCCACCTACGACAACAATCTTGTTGCCTTTCTGCGGCTCTTTCTTCAGACAGTCGCGGCGTGTGCCGTAACCCACACCTCCGGCGAGCATTATCACCTTGTCGTAGGCGTACTTTTCTTCGCCCTCCTTATGCTCGAAGGTGAGCACCGAACCGCAGATGAGCGGCTGACCGAACTTGTTGCCGAAGTCGCTCGCACCGTTGGATGCCTTTATCAATATCTGCTCCGGAGTCTGATACAGCCACTTGCGCACCGGCAGAATCTTCTCCCATTTGTGAGCCATGCTGCCGTCGGCGTTGCTTTCAGAGCGCGGATATGCAGTCATGTATACCGCTGTTCCGGCGATAGGCCATGAGCCTGTACCGCCTCCCATACGGTCGCGAATCTCACCGCCCGTACCAGTTGCGGCACCGTTGAACGGCTCTACGGTTGTCGGGAAGTTGTGGGTCTCGGCCTTGAGCGAGATGACACTCTCGATGTCTTTCACGCGGAAGTAGTCGGATGTTGACTGATCCTCAGGTGCAAACTGCTCCACAACCGGTCCCTGTGCGAAAGCCACGTTGTCCTTGTAGGCTGAAATAATCTTATTAGGGTTCTCCTTTGTCGTCTTCTTGATCATTGCGAAGAGGCTCGATTCCATCTCTTTGCCGTCGATGATGAATGTTCCTCCGAATATCTTGTGGCGGCAGTGCTCAGAGTTTATCTGCGCGAATCCGAATATCTCGGAGTCGGTCAGCGGTCTGTTGAGCTGTGCCTCGATCTTGTGCAGATACTCTATCTCCTCGGGCGAAAGCGCGAGTCCCTCCTGCTCGTTGTATTCCTCAAGATTCTCCACGTGCTTTATCGGTTCCGGCTCGTGGTTCACGGTGAATATGTCCTGGTTGAGTCCGTTGTACATGCGTTGCAGCATCGGGTCGTGCTCAGCGTCCTCGCTCTCGACCGGGAAGAACTCTTCTATACGAGAAATGCCGTGAAGATTCATGTTTTGTGTAATCTCTACGGCATTCGTACTCCAAGGAGTGATCATCTCGCGGCGCGGACCCACGAAGTATCCTTCCACCGTTTCGCCCTCGATGAGCGTAGCGTCACCATAGAGCCAACTAAGTTCGTTGATTTCGTCTTTACTGAGCTGATGGTCAACATCTGTTGCTATCACGCTCTGTTGGGAAGTCTTGAAAAAGAGAATCATGATTTATAATGTTTTGTTTCGTTTTGTTCTGTGTCGTCACGCCATCTTCTTGTCACCGTGCGACAGGCAATGGCATGCGTCATTCGCATCATTACGTTTGGTGAAAACTCTTTGTAGAGGTTTTCCTGTTGCAAGGATAGTGCAGACAATGCAATAAGAAATCATTCTTAAATTGCTGAGTGCAGCTTATCTTCTGCAAAGATAATGCAAACGAGTGCAATATAGAATTTATTCTTAAATTGCCGAGTGCAGCTTATCTTCTGCAAAGATACACCAATTTTCTGATATTTTATTGAAAAACCAAAGCATATATTTCATTTATGTGTCTATAAATGGCTTTATGCGGCGTTGCGTCGGTATGAAATGTAGTTAATGGATTATTGAGATGTGTGCTCAGCTGCCGCGGTATGTGGAATATCCGAAGGGCGAGAGCGTGATGGGCACGTGGTAGTGGTTGTCATCCTTTATGCTGAACACAACATCGATGAACGGATAGAATGATTCCTGACTCTTCGCCTCGAAGTATGGCGCCGTGAGGAACGTCAGTTTGTATGTGCCTTTGTTGCTTTCTCCGTCCTTCTGTTCGAGAAAGTCCTTCACCCGGCCATTGTCATCGGTGACGCGCCGGTCTATGACATCCCACGATTTGTCGGCGTTCATCTTCGACAACACTATGGTAACGCCTGCCGCGGGGCGTCCGCTGTTGATGTCGAGGATGTGGCTTGAGAGCTGATACGATTTTTCCTGCGCCACCGACACGGCCGTGAACAGTAGCGACAGCATGGCTGCGAGAATAAGACTGCGTTTCATAGTCGTTGTTATTATGCGTTTGATGAATGTCCGCAAATATACTTATTTATTTGTAATCCGCAATGTATCAGGCAGTTTTATTAGATGTGTCAGCCGTTTTTATTAAGAATATGAGTCTGTTTTGATAAGAATATGAGTCTGTTTTTAATAATGTTATCAGCCGTATTTATCAAAAGAAAAATATATGCTTAAAAAGCCGTCAGAACCTGAAACCGTAGAAAAGGCGCGCCCGCCACTTCACGTTCTCCACGAGCAGTTGGTCGTGGTCGCCTATGTAGAAATTGTTGATGACGGCAGACATGCCTATGAAATTTTTTCTGAAATGTCGCACCACGGCTATGCGTCCCACGTTGGTGAGGCTTGGAAAGCGGAAGGGCGTGTGCAAGCTGGTGTCGCCTACCTTGAATCTGCCGCGGGTGACTATCATTATTTGTGGCACGGCGGAGATGTGGATGAGCCACCGGTCGTCTATTACGAAGTTGTAACCGTAGCCACCTCCTATTGCGGCACTGACAAACCAAAGCCGGCTGCTGTCGCTTCCAGGCACCGCGCCAGCCGCAGTCTTTATCTCGGCAGCCATGAAGGTGATTCCCGCCAGCCACGATCCGCAGCTGCACCGTTGTATCTGCGACTGTGTGAACGCCGCCGGAATGGAGAACCGCCGGTGGTTGAAGGCATAGTATCCCGTGGCGGTTATCATCTTCATGCTCACCGCTCCGGCTGCCACCTCATAGTCGGTGCCGTTGGCTGTTGCCGTACCCTTGTACGTCTTCGTGGCCACCATCACCACGTCGCCACCCACGCTGTTGCCGTAGGCATTGAGGTTCAGCTCAATGTCTTTGTTGCGTCCGGCGAGCTTGGCCGGGTTAAGCGCGAATCCCAGTGACAGTCCGCGGTAGCTCACACTTGCGCCCGCCGTTATCTTCATGTCGGTTCGCAGTCGTGAGCGCAGGTCCAGTCCGTCCACCGTTCCCTGTGTGTTCAGCGCGTTACCCGACACGTTGGCGCGCAGCTTCACGGTCCATCGCTGCTGCGGCTTCGTTATGTACGCCGTGTCATATTTGTGCTGTTGTATTCTGTCGCGTGTGTCGAGCACAGCGTTTATTTCATTCGCCACCTTCCGTGTCCATGTGTCCGATGTGCTGTCGGCAGGTGCTACGGTTTGGGCGGAGACACATATCACGGCCGTGACAGCCAGAGCTGTCATGGTCAATCGTGCTGCCGTAAACTGCCGGATGCGGTATATGGCATTATGTGTGATACGTCTTTCCGTCATTCCATTCCTTATTTCATGATGCGACGGGCACAGACAGATATACCGTACTGCCGTTATATGTCGTTTTTTATCCGTATTTCTGATTTATGTTTACTATTATAGTATATGTTACACAACGTCATTCATTCAGTTTGAACCGTCCGAACTGACAATCGGACGCACCTTTATGTTCTCGAATTTCACCTCACCGTTGCGCGCGAAGAACCACAGCTGGCCGCCTTTCTTTTCCGGCAGTCGGTTGACTATGCAGCGCCGGTTGTCTATGCATACGTCTATTATGTCGTCTTTCATTACGATGGTCAGGGTCATGGGCTTGTCGAGTCCGGTCACGGCATTTATTGATGCGTCGTGCAGGCGCACTGTGCGGTTGTCGGGATTGAACGACAGTTTGTAGCTGTTGATGCCTTTGTCTTCGGAGCGGAGGAACATGCCGAACTCCTCGTAATTGCCTGACGGTATGACGTCGAGGGTGATGATGCAGTTGTAGGGCACGCCCGTGGCATGCGCGCCGCAGATGTTTCCGCGCGCGTCTATGTTGATGCAGTCGGGCAATGATGCAGTCGCTCCGTCGGTGGTCGTGAAGTTGAGGCTGAGCGGTTCGGCCGTGTGCGGCATCACCTCCTCGGGAAATTTGGTGGCGAGGTCGCCGTTGTCGAGCTGTATAGCCTCGCGCATTGCCACGCATCCGCCGAAGAGCTCGCCTCCGGAGTCGGTGTTGCCGTTGCGGCTGGGCACCCATCCTGCCACTATGCGTCGCCCGCCTGTGAACGCGGCGGTCTTTGCCACGTTGACCCACGGTTCGAGCAACGCCTGCGATTCGGGATATTCCCACGGGCCGTAAGGCGAGTGCGACTTGAGATAATAGGTGTCGCCGCCCTGGCCATATACGAGATAGTACCAGCCGTTCCACTCGAAATAGTCGGGACACTCGGGCACCTGTATCGTGCCTGATAGCACCGGTTCGCTCACCTGCCACGTCTTGAGGTCGGTCGATGTCATGTGTACCAGACATCCGTGACCCTCGTTTATCGGTGCCTCGTTCTTCTCGCTCGACACGAAAAGGTGGAACGTGCCCTTGTCGTCTATTGATACTTTCGGGTCGCGGAAGTTACGTGTGCTGTAGCCCGGTGCGGATGTGTAGAACGGGTTGGGCTTCTGCTTGGTATATGTCAGCGCGTCCGGGCTGGTGGCGTAGCTCAGCTGTTCGTTCACGTTGTTGTCTGCTGTCAGCAGACGGGTGGCGTAGAAGGCGTAGAACTGTTTGCCGTCGTTCACCACCGAGCCGGTGCAGATGGACTTCTCCCAGTCCTCGTCAATGCCGATTGCGATGGGGTGGTGGGTCCATGTCTTGAGGTCGCGCGTGGTAGTGACGCACCATTGATGGCCGCCGAGCCCGTTGAGCGAGGCGTGGTGGCCCTCGTCGAGCAGCCAGTACAGATAGAACGTGCCGTCGTGGAAGAACGGAATGCAGTCGCCCACGAACTGCTTGCCTCCTGCCGGAGTGAAATACTGCATCTCGGTGGGTTGCACCGAGGGGTCGAATGTGGCCGCCTTCTGGCTGTATCCTCTTGCTGCAGCCATCGTAAGAGCGATTGTCAGGATGATGGATTTCTTCATATTTCGGGGTTTTGATTGTTGTTCCGGTTGAGGCTTGCGTTGTCATTGTGCTCAGGATTTAATCCAAATCGGTCATCAGACCGCACATGGTTTTATCTGTTTGTACATTCATGCTTCCAGTCGTCTTTTGTTTTCTATCGGCGTCTTTGTGTCTGTCCTTTCTTGACATAGCCCGCTATGCCTGCAAAAAAACTGATGAAAATACGCTCAATATAAAGCAAAAATACCGACTGAATCCTAATAACCTATTTGGATTTAAGTTTTCAGTCTTCTCGTTTCGTAGTGCAAATATATGCAGTAAGGCAAAAAGATGCAAGATTATTATGCTGTAATGTTGTGCGTAATGCTAAAATATTGTTTACATTCATGTATGTTTTTGTTCCCGGCAGGCGTTTTTCTTTGGTTTTGCCGATGCTTCCGTTATGGAAACGTTGTCGCCTTGGATATGTTTTCATAGTCGAAAAAGTCCACATTGTTATTGATTATAAATTTTAATATTCTATTTCTTGTTATCTGAAAGTATAAGGCCTTTAAATCTTTTAAATGTTAAGAAATAATAAAACAAGCACCCTGTGTGCCGCGTTATTATAAAAAAAAGTTGTTTAGAATTGCTTATATTTGTAAGAGGGAATATCCCTGTTCTCCGTGATGTTTTAATTTAATAATAGTGTATTATATGAAAAAACGTTCAAACCTTATTCTATTTTTATTGTGTGCAGTGATATTTATTTTCTGCGGATGCTCTACATATCGTGTCATCAAAGACGCAACCGACCATGAAGAAGGACGGCTCATCATGAAAGACGGAACCGAGTATGTGGGCCGTGTGAAGATGCCTAATGGCAAGACCAAGAAGCTCCGGATGAGGACAACCGACGGACGCAAGGTTAAAGTACAAAACACTGAGGTCGGTGTTTTGGGAGTATGGAAGAAGACCCATCCCGAGACTGTCTCTTTCCTTGTGTGCCATCCATACTACACAATAGCTCCGTTCTCTACTAAAAAGAAGAAAAGATGAAACCCAGATGGATGAGTCTTGAGGCTACAGGAAAATATGTGGAGTTTTACGCTCTTGGTGCCAATTACAGCATAAACTCTAAAGGTGTGTTCAAGGTTTCTTCTTCAATCTACATCACATATCTTGCACGTAAGGCCGGCGAAGAATATGCCGTGGAAGTGGGAGTGTACGGAGGAAACAAGGAATACATGCGCAAGCAACTGATGGAATATCTGTCCGACGACCCTGCTCTGTGCAGCCTCATAGAGGATAATGAGATTGAGCCGGACGACTTCTCGGAGCTTGCGGATAAGTATCGCCCGCAGAATTCTGAGAATATGGAGGAGTTCCTGAAAATGAATCTGTAATGTCCGGAAAGTGATTTTCTGATACTGAGGGCATAATACTGCGGTAGGACATGACGCCATAATGCCGGATCCACACATGTGGGTCCGGCATATTTTTTACATTACGTGCCGTGTTTTACATAAATGTAAACATGAACATTAATGATAAGCCTCATATTACCACAATATTATATGCACATTGCCGCAATAATAAATCCGTGTTGCTATAATAACAGATTCTTATTACCATTATAATAAGCCCACGTTCACGCAACAGATAGGCCACAACCGCAAGCGTGGGGCATGTTTCCGGTTCGCAGGATAAGATATTCACGTGCCTTCTCTCACGCATGGCGCAGGCGCTATCTGGGAAAAATGGAGAGGCGAACTTACGATTTTTCTTGACTAAATTTTTACAAAATATTTTCGCAAAAGAGGTGTGAATGAATGTTAAATCGGACGAAATGAAGGCTCTTTCGGTCATGTCGGTCTTGTGATATACCCTATATCATAGTCTGAAAACATTCATCCGGCGTTGCGATATTGCCCATTTTGCAGTGCGATAAAGCCCATTTCAGAGGCTGAAAAGCACCATTTCGCACCCCAATATAGGCCATTTCGCAGGCCGAAATGGTGCTTTTCGCAAAGCGATGAAATACCTCTTAAACATAAATCATTGATATTCAATATCTTACGAAAAGCTCTTATTTCCCGCGTATTTGCGCCCGAAGGAAAGTCCGCTCGCAAATACGCGCTTATTTTTCGGGGTATATCGGGAAATCCGGACCGGAAAACCAGAATCCGGTTATAAATTGAAAGTTGTCCGTGTTGTTTTATTCAGGCCAAAGAAAACAATGCCGTTCCGTGATGTAAACAGACGTTCCACATACAGACCAATCCCCTCATAATTCATACCGATGCTAAAAATATACAGATTGACGAATTTTTTTATTATATATTTTCTTTTTTTATGTTTAGTGTTGTTTTTAATATAAAAGTGTTACGCATAAATGAATTTATCTGTGTACCTTTGTACTCGCATAATGACAAGACACTTTTAAAACCTATAAATATTCAATAAAAACTGTTATGCAGAAAAAAGTTCTATTATTAGCTTTCGCTTCGTGTCTGACGCTCGGCACCGTGTCGGCCCAGAACAACGAGGGTAAGACAATGAAAGCCTACATGGTGGCTGACGCCCACTTGGACACTCAGTGGAACTGGGACATCCAGACCACCATCAAACGCTATGTTTGGAATACGATTACTCAGAACCTGCATCTGCTCAAAAACTATCCTGACTACATCTTCAACTTTGAAGGTGCGGTTAAGTATTCGTGGATGAAGGAGTATTATCCCACGGAGTATGAGCAGGTGAAGAAGTATGTCGAAAACGGCCGCTGGCACCTCACAGGTAGTGGTTGGGACGCCAACGAGACGGTGATCGTGTCGCCTGAGTCATGGCTGCGCAACGTTCTGCTGGGCCAGAGCTTCTATCGCAGCGAGTTCAACAAGGAGTGCACCGACCTGTTCCTGCCCGACTGCTTCGGCTTCAGCTATTTCATGCCTACACTGGCAAACCATTGCGGCCTGATAGGTTTCTCAACACAGAAACTGGGATGGCGTAACCACGCATTCTATGAGGGCGGCAAGAAATATCCGTTCACCATCGGACTGTGGCAGGGGATCGACGGAAGCCGCATCATGCTGACCCACGGATTCGGATATGGCGAGCGCTTCCCCGACGCCGACATGTCGAAGAGCAAGCGTCTGATGAAGGAAATATCAGAGAGCCCGCTCAATATGGTTTACCGCTATTACGGTACGGGTGATATGGGCGGTTCGCCTAACATCCCGTCTGTACGTGGTCTGGAGAAAGGTATAAAGGGAGACGGACCGATACAGATAATCAGCGCTACCAGCGACCAGCTGTATAAGGATTTCCTGCCGTATGAGAACCATCCGGAACTGCCTGTACACAACGGCGAGCTCTTCATGGATGTTCACGGTACTGGATGCTACACCTCACAGGCTGCCATGAAGCTCTACAACCGTCAGAACGAACACCTCGGCGACGCTGCCGAACGTGCTTCTGTAGTTGCCGAGTGGTTGGGAGAGAGCGCTTATCCTCTGCGCGACCTCACCGAGAGCTGGAAGCGTGTGCTGGTACATCAGTTCCATGACGACCTGACCGGAACAAGTATTCCGCGTGCATACGAGTTCTCCTGGAACGACGAGCTCATCTCTCTGCAGCGCTTCTCAAACAGCCTTACAGCTGCCGTAAGCGGAGTGGCAAGCCGCATGAACACAAATGTTTCAGGCACACCTGTAGTGCTTTACAACACCGAGGCGTTCCCGGTAAGCTCTGTTACAAGCATCTCACTGCCTGACATGGCAGCTGCATACAACGTGACCGACGCCAAAGGCCGCAAGGTTGCTTCACAGGTCGTTACCGATTCTAAAGGCAACCGCACCCTGCTCGTTGACGCAAGCGTTCCCGCAACAGGCTTCTCTGTATATAGCGTGAAGGCCGGTGGAAAAGCCGCTGCCGCTGTAGATAAGAGCACCAACGTGATTGAGAACTCTGTATATAAAGTGACTGTTGACAAGCTCGGTAACATTTCTTCTCTCGTTGACAAGCGCAACGGTAAGGAACTCGTAGCCGCAGGCAAGTCGATAGGTCTCGTAGTGTTCGACGACTGCACCTCTGAGGCATGGCCGGCATGGGAAATACTCAAGCCGACAGTGGACAAGGATCCTGTTGAGGTGAAGGACAACGTGAGCGTGACAATGGTTGAGAACGGTCCGCTGCGCAAGTCGCTGCGCATCACAAAGAGCTATGGCGACTCTAAGATAAATCAGTACATACGTCTTTACGAAGGCAGTCTTGCCGACCGCATCGACTTCTATAACGAGGTTGACTGGCGTTCGCTCAACGCTCTTCTCAAGGCTCAGTTCCCGCTCAGCGTAAGCAACGAGAATGCGACTTACGACATAGGACTTGGTAGTGTGGAGCGTGGCAACAACCGCGATAACAGCTATGAGGTTTATTCTCATGAGTGGACCGACCTTACCGACCGCTCTGGCGATTACGGTGTAACCATACTCAACGACTCTAAATATGGTTGGGACAAACCTAACGACAACACTATACGTCTGTCACTCCTTTATTCTCCGAAACCGGGTGGCGCATACAAGTATCAGGAGCGTCAGGACTTTGGCTATCATGAGTTCACATACAGCCTGGTAGGTCACAAGGGTGGTCTCGACAAAGCACAGGCTGTTCAGGCTTCAACTGTTCTCAACAGCCCGCTGAGAGCATTCGCTTCATCAAAGCATAAGGGTGATCTCGGACGTGAGTTCTCATTCGTTTCTTCAGACAACGACAACGTGATTGTACGTGCTCTCAAGAAAGCTGAGACAGGTGATGAGTATGTAGTACGTGTATATGAGAACGCAGGCAAGGAACCGCAGACCGCAAACATCACGTTCGCTTCGGACATCGTTAAGGCTGTTGAGGCCGACGGTACTGAGAAAGAGATAGGCGCTGCTTCGTTCAGCGGCAACAAACTCAATGTCAGCATCAAGCCTTTCAGCGTCAAGACCTATCGTGTGACTCTCGCAGCTGCAAAGAAAGATAAGGACGGCGCACGCTATGCCGACTCTAAGACTCTTGAGCTTCCGTTCAACAAGAACTGCTTCTCATTCAACGAATTCCGCGCCGCTGCCGACTTCGAGGGTGGCAACAGCTATGCTGCCGAGCTCCTGCCGAAGGACGGACTGACAGTTGACGGAGTACACTTCACATTTGGTGAGATGGACACAAACAACGGACTTGCATGCGACGGCGACACAATCAAGCTGCCGGCAGGCAACAAGTATAACAAGGTTTATGTGCTCGCAGCTTCTGCAGCAGGCGACCGCGATGCCACATTCACCGTAGGCAAGAGCAAGCAGACCGTCAATGTTCCGTTCTATAGCGGATTCCTGGGACAGTGGGGCCATGAAGGTCAGACAACAGGATATCTGAAGAATGCCGAGGTTGCTTACGTAGGTACACACGGACACTCTGAACTTGGCGACCGTGTATATGAGTACACATACATGTTCAAGTATGGCATCGACATACCGAAGGGTGCTACACAGATCATTCTTCCTGCCGACAAGAACATCGTTCTGTTCGCAGCTACTGCAGTGAAAGAGGACAACCATGTTACACCGGCCGGCAAGCTGTTCAGCACAGGCAACAAGACCGACGATCCTGACAAGGGTGCTGCCGAGCGTCCTAACCTGCTCAAGGGTGCGAAAGTCATCGCCAAGTCGGGCGAAGTGAACGCAGAGGAAGGTGCTGCAAACCTTATCGACGGTAACAACGAGACAAAATGGTGCGACACCAACGACGCTCCTAACTACGTGGCATTCGATATGGGCAGTGAGAAGACCTTCAGCGGATGGCAGATTCTGAACGCCGGCGCAGAGACTTCTGGTTACATCACACGTTCTTGTCTGCTGCAGGTGCGCAACAGTCTTACCGAAGAGTGGAAGACAGTTGACATGATCGACGGCAACACAAGCAACGAGGTTATGCGTACCATCAATCCTGTAACAGCACGTTACGTCAGACTCTACGTCACAGGTCCTACACAGACCATAGGCGAAGGCGCAGCCCGTATATACGAATTGAAACTGTTCTAACAGACAAAAGCCTGTTTTTACAGAACAGAAATACAGTACAGGCGGCTGTCACCATAGGGTGGCAGCCGCTTTTTTTGTGTGTCCTCATGACGGTAATGCGATGCTCCGCTTTGCCGATATTGGGGAATCCGTTGCCTTTTATTATGGACAGTGTGTGAACTAAAATGGTATATTTGTGACTTATTGTAAGTTAATTTATGTCGCAAAGGAAAATGTGTTAGAAATATTACGGCGTTTATTTAATTTTTATTATTTTTGTATTACAATAACTTTAATATAACTATGTTGAAAAAAAGAATTTTTTATGTTTTTGCATTAGCTCTGTTTTGCAGTTTAGGCAGGGCGCAGGTCAAGCACAAACTTGTGGTTCAGACAGTAGATGATCAGACAGAGGAGTACAAGCTGGAGAACATCAGCAAGATCACTTTCTCTGATGATTACATGAACATCACTCCTTGGAACAGCATGCGAAGCGACAGCTATGCATTCGATACCGTTGCGCGTATGTATTTCGTTGAGGATGAAGACACCACGGACGGTCTGTCACGGGTGAGCAAGAGTCCATTATCGTTCTTACTTTCTCAGGCAGGACAGACAGTATCTGTCAGCGGAATGGAAAAGCCGGCGGACATGTATCTGTATGATACTGCCGGAATGATTAAGGGCAAAGTAAAGAACTGGGATGGAAAGTCTTACAGCATCGCATCGCTTCCTGCCGGTACATACATAATGGTGGTAGGAAATCATCCGTTCAAGTTTGCCAAATAATTCAATCCATATTTAAACTTAATACTTATATAATATATAGAAATAAAATTTACACTTATGAAAAGTCTTTTTAAATCGATTATATGTAGTGCTCTCGTGTTGTTTGCAATGCCTTCATTCGCACAGACAGAGCAGATGACAATACATTTCAAGAACGGAGACAAGGTTGTATATCCGGTCACGGATATCGAGGAGATAAGCTACTCGGTCATAGACACTCCGGAGCCTGTGAAAGAGGTTGAGGTAGGCGATTACTACTATAGCGACGGTACATGGAGCTCCGGCAAGGAGGCACCTCTGGCCGACAAGACTTGTATCGGTATCGTGTTCTGCAAAGGTCTGTGCCCGGAGGCTGAGGACGACTGCGAATACAAACTGAAGGATGGAGTCACTCCTCTTGACGAGGTTCACGGATATGTGGTAGCCATCAACAACGCTGCCGAAAGCGCTGCATGGGGTTCATGGGATGCAGATGGTGATGAAGGTGTAGGCACTTCATACGACCAGACCGACTTCAGAGGCTATTCCAACACACAGGCCATCAAGGCTAAAGCCGAGGCTAAGGCCGGAGGATTGAGCGACGACGCAGACAACAACTATCCTGCAGCCTACTATGCAACAGAGGTTTACGAATCAACCGTTCCTGCTCCGGAAAGCAGCACAGGATGGTTCCTGCCGTCAGCATTCCAGCTGAAGTACATCTACAACCACAACGAAGAATTCAACGACAACTTCGAGAAGGTTGAAGGCGGAAAGGCTGTGTATGGACGCGACGCAATATACTGGTCAAGCTCTGAGTGCTTCAAGAGCAGTCTCAGATACTGGGCATACATGGTAAATCTCGATTCTTCAAACATCACTCCGGGATATATCAGCAACCAGGCGAAGAAGAAGACTTATGAGGTACGTTCTATTCTTGTATTCTAATTCTGAACGAAGCAGTTTATGAGACTAAAGTATATATTATTGTTGATGGTTTTTGCGCTGAGCTCTTCGCTGTATGCACAGAAAGTGAGAGAAGTGAAGTTGAAGCTGCGCAATCAGCCCGAACCGGTGAGCTATCTTGTTTCTGACATAGACAGCATCACATTCTCAAAGTCTGAGAACCTTCCTCACGGACCTTACAGTGTCAGCGTATCTAATGTCACAGCAGTATCGGCCGTAGTGAATGTCGTTCCCGACAACGATGCCGAGCCATACTATTTCGATATTATGTCAAAGGCCGACTATGAGGCTGCCGGCGGTGACCTGTCTGCCGTAATGAACGAGTTTATCCAGTATCTGGAAAGCATATACGGATTGAGTAGCAGTGAGGTGGCTTCGATGCTTCAGAGCCATGGACAGGACAGTGACACCTTCGATGGACTTACGCCTGATACCGAGTATTATGCGTTTGCCGTAGGTCTTTCAGACGACGGTACGGTGGGTACGGATGCGTCGGTCATTTCGTTCCGTACATCAAGAGGTGGTGATCCGGCACAGTGCACATTCGACATCAGCACCGGATATGTAGGCACAACTTATGCACTTATAAACGTCGTTCCGTCTGATGCGACCGTTCCTTATTATTGCGGAGTAGTTCCTGCCAGCGAATATACGTCTGATGCGGACCTCGTTGCGGCCAATCAGGCAGAGCTGAAAGACATGGCCGAGTCGTTCGGCTACGACATCGCCAGCGTCGTGAAGGCTGTAGCTATGTATGGTGAGAACGAGATGGATGAAGACGGTCTCCAGCTTGGTACAGAATATGTGGCTTATGCTTATGCTATCGGTTCCGACGGCGGAGCGACAGGAACAGTCTATACTCGCCGCTTTACGACAGCTGCCAGTGAGTCGTCCAATGTGAAGATAGACATATCATGTCCTAAATATTTCGACGGTGACGCACTGAGCGAATACAACCCGGAGAAATATTCACGCTATGCTGGCTATGTTGTCGTTCCGGCTTATGTCACGGTTGACGATGTAAATGCCATGCATTGGTATGTCGGTCTGACCGCAGGCGATGCGTCAGATCCTGCCATGTATCCGGACGAGACCGTGATATATGCGCTCGTCGACAATGGTGCTGGCGTGGTTGACAAGAAAGAAGTTACCTTCATTGCCAACTGGGGAACAGCCACATTCCTCGGAGTCGCACAGGATCATAGCGGAATATTCGGAGACGTTGACCGTCTGACGATGACTTTCGACAAGGCCGGTGCCGCTCCTGCCGAGGAGTTTGAGGCAGCGCAGCAGGCAGCTTCAGCCCAGTTCCGTATGAAAGGAATGAAGCGTGCTCCGAAACATCTCTACGAAATGTTGCGTGACAAGAAATCAGTTAAGTAAATTTTCTTATCATATCAATTAAGTCGGTCCGGTGTCAGAGTGTTTCTGATGCCGGATTTTTTCATTTTATATATATGCCTCTGACGCAACATCCATAACGCACCGGTGTATGTTACAACGGTGAGGCAACCGCTTTCCGGCTCATCAGACAAACGGTTGTGGAAAATAGAAAGATTATCCCCGCATTGTGTAAAATACAATGTCAGATTCTTTAGTAATCTTTATGCGGTCAGATGGAAATGTTTACGGTGTTTCTCCGCGCCCGATATCCGTGTCTTTCAGTGAAAACCCGGAGAATGAATTTGAAGTGCACCCCAAAACGTTGGACGTGTTAAACATTATCCGTTTTATTTCTACGGAGCCGCTTTTAGTGTCAGTGCGTGGGGTGGTGTGTACGCTGTTCCGCTGTTCACGATGGTTGATGTTTGTCGTGCGTGCCGGCGGAATGCTCAGAACACAGTATGTTGTAGCCCTCAGCGCACAATAAACAAGTCCGGAACATATGGCATTAACATATATTCATCTAATAAGAAAAACAACATACGGAAATTATTATTATATTTGCATTATCGCAGTGTGTGCGCCGGTGTCGTGCATAAGATATGTATTCAGGACATGACGTGCATGCGCGTGTATGCCGGTATGTGTGACCCGCTTTTGGGGATCAACGGCTTGAATAACATAAGCCTTATAACGTGATAATGGATGAAAAATACTCGGACACCAGCTGTATGAGCGTAAAAAACGGCATTAGAATGTCCCAATATGGCAAAAAGATGTTAATGACGGCTCTGCGAAGTTAAACAGTATTAAACCCATCCAACATTTTGACATTTCATTCGTCATATATGTAGCTTTACGATTGAGCAAAAATAAGTATTAACTAAACAACATTAATTTAGGTATGAAAAGAACAAACGTAGTTATTTTGGCTGTTGCTGCCGGAATGATGCTCATGACTGGCTGTGCCAGCAAAAAGGATCTTGAGAACTGTCGTTTAGAAAATAAAGAATTGATGGGCAACTATCAAAGCACAAAGGATAAACTCTCGGACACCAATGCGCAGCTTGCCGCAGCACAGGCACGTGTGAAGTCACTTGAAGACCAGCTCGAGCGTCAGACCAAGGACTATGCAGCATTGCAGCAGTCGCTCGACAAGAGTCTGACAAACGCCGGTTCTAACAACATCAACATCTCTAAACTGGTGGACCAGATAAACGAGTCGAACCAGTACATACGCCATCTCGTTGAGGTGAAGTCGAAGTCTGACTCGCTCAACCTCGTACTCACAAACAACCTCACACGCTCGCTGAGCAAGGAAGAACTGAAGGAAGTTGACGTACAGGTGCTCAAGGGTGTGGTTTACATCTCGTTGGCCGACAACATGCTTTATAAGAGCGGAAGCTACGAGATAAACGACCGTGCGGCTGAGACACTGAGCAAGATTGCAAAGATAATAATGGACTATAAGGACTACGACGTGCTCATTGAGGGCAACACCGATAATGTGCCGGTGAACACATCAAGCCCGCTGATGAAGAACATACGCAACAACTGGGACCTCTCTTGTCTGCGTGCTTCAAGCGTCGTGCAGTATCTGCAGAACAACTACGGCGTGAATCCGAAGAGACTTACTGCCGGCGGACGTGGCGAATACAACCCGCTTACCGACAACTCTACTGAAGTCGGCAAACAGCGTAACCGCCGTACACAGATAATCATAACTCCTAAGCTGGATCAGTTTATGGATCTCATAGACAAGGCTCCGGAAGGAGAATAAGCATTATGTTTGTCGCTTTTATGTGAAAACATAAAAAAGGAAGACCAAAAATTTTTCAATTAGGTATTAGGTATTATTGTAAGCTTTAAGGTAGCGCGCTTTCGTGAGAAAGCGTGCTTTTTTTATCTATGCGCTGTGCGTGTTCTTGTGTTACGATGTTTTTTGCTAATTTTGCCGACTGAATGAAAGACATATCATGAATATGAAGAAAAATAACGACATCATCTACGCCTTGAACGACAGACCACCGTTGCTCGAGACCATTTTCGCGGCCATGCAGCACCTGCTGGCCATATTTGTTGCCATCATGACTCCGCCGCTCATCATAGCGTCGCAGTTAGGGTTCGACCTTCACACCACGAGCTACATGGTGTCGATGGCGCTGTTCGCCTCGGGCGTCGCCACATTCGTGCAGTGCCGCAGGTTCGGACAGGTGGGCGCAGGACTGCTCTGCATACAGGGCACGAGCTACTCGTTCATCGGTCCGGTGATAGCAGCCGGCATAGCGGGCGGTCCGGCAGTGATATTCGGAACGTGCATGGCCGCGTCGTTTGTCGAGGTGATAATAGGACGCATACTGCGCTATGCCCGCAAAATCATCACTCCGGTGGTGTCGGGCATTGTCGTTACGCTCATTGGACTTTGCCTTATCAAGGTGGGCGTGTCGGCGTGTGGAGGAGGCAATGCCGCACAGGCTGACGGCACGTTCGGCAGCATGCGCAACCTGATGCTGGCCGGACTGGTGTTGCTGGTCATCGTGTTCTTCAACAGTTGCCGCAACCGCATGCTGCGCATGAGTTCAGTAGTGATAGGTCTTATCGTGGGCTATGTGGTGGCATGGGCAATGGGCATGATCGACTTCTCGTCGGCAGGAAGCTACGCGGGCTTCTATCTGCCGCAGCCTTTCAAATATGGCATCGACTTCGACTGGTCGGCATTCATATCGCTGAGCATCATATTCGTTATAACAGCCATCGAGGCTTATGGCGACATAACCGCCAACTCGCTCATCTCCGGCGAGCCCGTCGAGGGCAAGGTGTTCGACCAGAGAGTGTCTGGAGGCGTGGTGGCGAACGGTCTGACATCGTTTGTGGCTGCCGTGTTCAACTCGTTCCCCAATTCCATCTTCGCCCAGAACAACGGCATGATACAGCTCACGGGCGTGGCAAGCCGCTATGTGGGTTATTTCATAGCGTTGTTTCTTGTCCTTCTTGGACTGTTCCCGGCTGTGAGCCTCGTGTTCTCGCTCATGCCTGAGCCGGTGCTCGGAGGTGCCACGCTGCTGATGTTCGGCACGGTGGCTACGGCAGGCATACGCATCATTGCGTCGCAACCCATAGGCCGCAAGGAAGTGCTGGTCATGGCTGTCAGCTTCTCGCTCGGACTGAGTGTTGAGCTCGTGCCCGACATCCTTGCGGGACTTCCCAAGGAGGTGGCAAGCATATTCTCGTCGGGTATCACCACCGGCGGAGTGGCGGCCATCGTTTCAAATCTGCTTATAAGAATAAAAAATCAGGACTGAAGCAATATCATCGTTATGCAATCAAGATTGAAGGGATATGCGTGCGGCATAGGAGCTGCCGTGTGTTACGGTACCAATCCGTTGGGCGCACTGTTCTTGTATGAGGATGGCATCAATGCCAACTCGGTGTTGTTCTATCGTTTCGCGCTTGCCGTGGTGATGCTCGGGCTGCTCATGGCGGTGAAAGGCAAGTCGCTGCTCGTGAGCGGTAAGGAGCTGGCTTTGCTTGCCGTGCTGGGCGTGGTGTTCTCCACGTCGTCCATGTCGCTTTATTTCAGCTTCTGTTTCATGGATGCCGGCATCGCTTCCACGCTTCTTTTCGTCTATCCTGTCATGGTGGCTGTCATCATGGCTGTGCTTTTCAAGGAACGGCTGTCGGCCGCCGCGTTGTTTGCCATAGTGCTGGCTCTTGTGGGCATTGCCCTGCTTTATAATGGCGACGGCGGTGTGAGGCTAAGCACTGCCGGCGTGTTGCTCGTGATGCTTTCGTCGCTCAGCTACGCCATATACATAGTGGTGGTGAATAAGTCGCCGCTGCGCATATCGTCGCTCAAGCTCACGTTCTATGTGTTGTTCTTCGGTATGCTCACCATCTTGGCCAATTCGTTTGTTTCGGGCATACACATACAGATGCTCACCACGCCTCGCATGTGGCTGTGTGCATTCATGTTGGCGCTGTTGCCTACGGTGTTCTCGCTTGTGCTTATGGTGATAGCGGTTCATGAGATAGGCTCCACGCCGACGGCGGTGATGGGAGCGCTTGAGCCGCTTACGGCTGTAGTGATAGGTGTGACGGTGTTCGGTGAGCAGCTCACGGCTCGCCTTTCGGTGGGAATAGTACTTATATTGCTGGCTGTTATGATAATAGTTGCCGGAAAGTCGTTCTCTCCGGCAAGGGTGATTCATGTGGTGAGCTATCTCGGCCACGTCATTTCCAAGACATGGAGATGGAAATGACGTGGCTACGAAGCCAAGGTTTAGAAGTGGGTCATGAATTCTACTACGATCTTGTCGCGCTCTGACGGTTTTGCTATTGCGCCGTCGCGGTAGAAATATTTCTCATAGTTTATTCTTATGTCGCTTATGAACGGCTTGCAGAAACTCAGTGTAAGACCGCCTGTGACACGCGAGCGCTGGTAGTCGTTGATGATGAGCGAGCCGGTCGAATTCTGCTCGCCGTCGGTGTAGCGCATGCCGTCGCTGTGGTCGCTCATGTAGTCGTAGCGCACCAGCGGAGTGATGTATTTCAGCGCTCCCTTGCGGAGTTTGAAGTCGTAGCTTGCGAACGCGTCAACGGCATGCACGTTCTTGAACGCGTCTTTTGAATAGTGCTTCAGCAGATATTCGGCTTCTATGTGCCATCCGTGACCGTGATAGTATGCTCCGGCGTCATACATCATGACATTGATATGGTCGGGTCTGATTTTCTGTGTGCTCAATGTGAGGTTGAAGCCATGAGGAAAGAACATCTGCGCTTTGGCGGAGAAGTTGATGTTGTTTGTCCAGAAATCTTTCTGGTTTGTCAGTCCGCTGCCGTTGAACGCTCCTGCTTCTAATTTTATGGGGAATCCTACATTGAGGTTATAACCTATGGCTGCACCGACGTCGCGCACGTTGCCCACCTGCTTGGCGATGAACGAACGGTTGGCGAAATACTGCTGGTTGGGCGAGCGGTGGGCATCGATGGTGAACGGCACACGCATCTGTCCTATGGTGAACTGCATCGACTTGGTCGGAGTAAGTCGGGTATATGCGTCGAGCATCTTGATGGCACCTTCGTCGCAAAGGTCTATTTCGGCTTTGTACGAGATGAACGATGTGATGTTTCCGTCCACGCTTATACGTGCGTTGCGCACCTGGAAGCGCCCTTTGTTCTCCTCAGTCTGATACTCATATTTGCCTCTTATCGTTCCGTGCAGATGAGGTGTGTAGTCTGTCTTTTCTTCTTCCTGTGCCGGGGCGTTGCCGACTATGCACGCACCGATGGTGGCAAGGGTCAGTATTTTTGCTAATCTCATGTGTTTTGTTTTTATTTAATTAAATATGGTGTGTACTTTTATATGTGCCGACTCATCCGCGTCCCGTTTGTCAGCGCTGCAAAGTTCATGTTTTTATTTTACGTTCCCGTGACACACATATTACATAAACGTTACATCTGAAAAACTCCACCGTCGGCAGATTGTTACCTATATGCCGTGCCGTCAGGCGTGTGTCATGTATCAGCCTACGGGATAGGAACGTGTATTACTGCGACTTTTAAACCGAGGACGAAATGATGACAGAATACCATAATTCAGACCGTAATGTAAAATTTAACTATTATTATGTTAATAAATTATGACTATAATAATGCTGTTAGATAAATATTTTATATATTTGCCAACGACTATTGAAGTGAACTTAAATTGTGTGATGAATAACTAATAACTTGACAAAGAAACCGATAACTGAAAACAATATAACCAGATGAAGGAAATCGGTCGCTTTTATTGAGATTATTAAGAAGCTTAAATCTTGTTGGAAGAAGTGTAAATGCGTCCGGCGGACGTATGTGCTATTTCAAGGATATTATTAATTTACTATTATTAACCTAAAATCCGCAAGCAATCTCAATGGCAATCTCAATTGCAGTAAAGAGCTTGAACACTATGCATCATGATAGTATGAGCGTGAATTTTGTCCGATTTGTGCATACCTTCCCCTTACCCCACAATGCGACTTGAGGCAATACGCAGATTAAAACCATAAGGAACGGACTTTATCCGAATCCAGTTTTGAAAGGTCTTGCATAAGCCCGGTTTTCAGTATAGATATTCAGCACGTATTGCCTTGCTGTCATGATCCACTTGGCAGGTACGGAGATGAAGCTGAAGACAAAAGCCTTTATGCGACTCGTTTCCTTGAGCCCGAAAGCCTTGGTGTCAAGCTTGCTAATGATGGTCTTATAGAAATTGTGTATCAATGCCGTAAGCAGAAGGAATACAGTGTTCTCTGACATGAACGACTTGGGGAGCCTGTTCCAGCCGAATCCGTTGTTCATATCATCGAATATACGCTCTTTGCCCCCACGCTTGTTGTAAAATTCGACGATGTCTCTTGTTGATGAGTCGTAATCGTTGGTAAGAATGGATCTGTAGGTGTATTCACCTTCCCACAAGTCAAGCTCTCCATCCATGCGCTTTTGTCTCTGAATGACAAGACGATAGCACTTGCCTTCCCATTTCTCAACAAGAATGGAATTGAGTTCAAACTGGATGCCGTTGATTTCCTCCGTCTTCCATCCCCTCAGTGAAAACAAGTCATCGTAGAGCGAACTGCATCTGTTGGCGCGGATGTAGAAGTGCGTGCAATGCTTCTCTATCTCACTGACAATTTCCTTCGAGCACGAACCACAGTCGGCTCTGAAGCGATTCACACGGATGCTGTTGGCTTCCAGTAGGGCAAAGAATCTCTTGTGGGTCTCAGCCTGATAAAAGCGCACATTTGTGTTGCCATCGCTGTTCTCGACATAGACAATCATGTCACCGATGACATATACGCCAGGTCTGTAGCCGAGGAACTTCTTGTATGTCGGTTTTGCATCATACTTCTCTGTTTCAAGGAACTGATGGTCGAAATCAACATCGTAGGTTTCCACCTCATTCAGTTCACCAGTGGAAACCAAGGCTTTTATAAGCAAGGCGTTGAGCTTGTCTGCCGTATTGAAATCATAGGTCTTGCCCTTATCGGAAGTATATGAGATGTTTTCCTGTGTCAGTTCCTTGATGGCTCTGAGGATGGTATCAGAGCTGC